>Ga0187892_10008676_pt1 | contig 13781 bp, 11 predicted proteins | sample MA1701073metaG_FD_139345 | JGI IMG/M metagenome (GOLD analysis project Ga0187892, IMG submission 139345) | Bio-ooze microbial communities from a basaltic lava cave in the Kipuka Kanohina Cave System on the Island of Hawaii, USA - MA170107-3 metaG ...
CTTCGCTCCGCGGCCACCGGCACCATTCAGCTTCACGTCTCTCATCTCCGTGCTTCGATCTCGCCCTCATGGGTTCAGTATTTCTTCGATGATAACCGTCTCACGATACATTGGCAGAGAGGGACGAGGCAATTGTCGTGTGAGACCAGGGCTCGCGGCAGCCGTTGTGCTCGAGAATTCGCCCACGCTGCTGGCGCAGACACGGAGTGCGGTCAATCAGCCGCTCGAACGCCGCCTGCTGCACGCCGATGCGTTCGGCCAACGCCGAAGCTGAATTGTCTGCGCCGGGCGAATCCGACCGGCCGCTGAATCGGATTTCGCTCTCGTCGAATGCACTGCGCGGGACGTAGATGGGATCGTTCAAGTTTGAGCCGTCCGCGTTGAGGTCACCACGCCGGCTGAGCCCCCAGGTGAGATAGGTAAACGGAATACCTGACTCGCCCACGAAATAGAAGGAGACCTCGGTCGACCAGCGTCCCCCAGGGCATGCGGTACGTGCCGGCCAGGACAATGCGGTGCGGCAGCTCGTTGATGGAGATTCCCGCACTGAGATTCTCGTGGCGGCGGAGACCGCGCGAAAATCGGCCCAATTGACTGTGCCGGACACGCCTGTTCGCAGCGGGGATTTAACGTCGCGTGCGCGCGTGTACGTGTACGAGGCCGTCGCGGCGGTGGCCCGCGTGAACCGCTTCTCCAGGCGCGTAGAAAGCTGGAGCGACTGCCCGCTCGCTGCGTTCCGCAGATCGATCACTAGGGAGAAGCTGGATCGGAGTCTGGGTGTGGCTACGCCCGCATGTCAGCGACGGCAAGCTCGGAATCGAGCCTTGCAACCGCAGCGCGCAGAGCCGGAATGATAGCCTCGTGATCGCCTGTCGTGCGCACCAGCAGGTTCATTGCGCTCCATGAGTTCTGCGTGTGGGGCACGAAAACCAGTCCGCGGACCACATCCGACACTGAGAAGTAGCGCGTGTCGCCTACCACACCCACGATCTGACGCAGCACGTTTTCGTCGCGCCACGACCGAACGCGCTTACCGATCGGGTCCTCGCTCGGGAACATCAGCTCGGCAAACCGACGGTTCACGATAATGACCGGCAGACTGGCCGAATCGTCGCGCGCGTCGAAATCGCGTCCGGCCAGAAGCGGAATCCCGAGCGTGCGAAAATACCCGGGACCGGTGACGTTCCATTGTGCATGAACCTCTTGGCCGGCGGGAGGCTCTGCACGTCCCTCCGCGAGGAAAACGCGGCCCAGATAGAATCCGCCCGCTCCCACGGGCAAGGCCGATGCGATGGCGGAAGATTGCACGCCGGGCAATGCGCTCACGCGTTGGGTCAACTCGTGGAAGAACGAAGCAGTGCGCGCAGCATTGTCGTAACGGGCGCGCGGCAGTGCACGACCCGCGTAGCACGTTCTCGGTCCGGAGTCCAGTGTCCAACCGGCTCTCGTGCAGGAAGCTGCGCGCCAGGAGACCTGCACTGGACAAAAGCACGATCGACAGCGCGAGCTGCGCAATCACAAGGAACGAACGCGCGCGCTGCGAGCGATGCGAGCCGGTAGTCCGGGCACTCGCATCGGCCAGTGAGGCCGACGGTGGCGCCGTTGCAGCGTGCAGCGCCGGCGCGATCCCGAAGAGCAGCGCACAGACCAGCGAGATCGTCGCGCTGGCCAACAGCACGACCGGATTGACGCCGGCTTGCTCGAGGCCGAACACGTTCATCGGCGCCAGCCCGACGAGAAGCCGCACGCCCCAAAGCGAGAACACCGTTCCCAGCCCACCGCCGATCAGCGCAATGATCAGGCTTTCCGCCAGCACCTGCCGCGAGAGACGAAAGCATCCGGAACCCAGCGCCGAGCGCACCGCGAATTCGCGAGCACGCGCCGTGCCCCGCGCCAGCAACAGACTGCTGATATTGGCACAGGCGATCAGCAGCACGCAGCCAACCGCGCCGAGCAGAACCTGCAACGTTCGCGTCACGGTCGAGCCCAGTATGTAGGCGCGCAGAGGATTCGCGACCATCATCATGCCGTTACGACGCTCGACCGGGATGCTCTTTCGCTACGCGCTCCGCCATCTCCCCGTATCGCACGTCCTGTCGCAGCGAATCCACATACCCACCTTTCCGCTCTGCAACGCCATGGCGAAACCGTGCATGCAACCGGTAACGAAGAAGCGAAGGCACCGATGTCAATGCCTGCCTCGCGTACCAGCCTCTCGCTTCGGCGCCGCCCTCGTGCCGCGACGATCGCGAAGTATTCCGCGTCCAGTTCCGCCAGAACGCTCTCCACCTCCCCGCCGGCTGCCACACGAATCAGCATCTGCGACCAGCGCGGCGGGGCCGGCGTTTTCATCAGCTGCGACCCGGCGCCCAGGCTGCGCCCTTCAGCATTCGCGAAAGAGCGTTCGCCGACTGCGCAAGGCTCCGTTTCCCGGCCGCCGTCAGCCTGTAGTACTTGCGTGCCCGGCCGCCGCGCACAGGCTCCGGTTCGGACAGGCGAGAGCCGAGCAGTCCCTTCTGCTCCAGTCGCAACAGCGTGGTATGCACGGCGCCGATCGACACGCGCCGGCCACCCACCGCCTCGATCTCCCGCCGCACTTCGGCACCTGGCGCTTCCGAACCCAGGCGCACGATGGCAAGGAGCACATAGAGCTCGAACTCGGCCAGGTACTCTCCCTTCGGCATGAATCCTTGATACTACAAGTGTGAGTAAATCGCAAGCTGCGCTGCGGGTGCCCCGGCGCACACCATGCCGGGCGATCCGCCGAAGTGCACCTGCCGGGCCAGTGGCTTCCTCGCGGTGATTCGGCTGGACGATTCGGTTACGACCTTCTTTACGGTCGCAGCCATCGCAGCAAGTGTGTGCCCGCCGGAGTGCCCGGGAAGGATTTGCGGTGGCGTCGTTGCGTGTTTACGACATGCTGCAACTCGTTGCAGGGCAGCGAGATGGGCCCGGCAGGACTCGAACCTGCGACCGTTGGATTATGAGTCCACTGCTCTGACCGGCTGAGCTACGGGCCCGAAGTGCTGGTCGAATGTAAAAGGGTCAGCGGGTACCGAACAGGCGATCACCAGCGTCGCCGAGGCCGGGCAGGATGTAGCCATGCTCGTTGAGTTCGCGGTCGAGCGTGGCCGAGAAGACCTGCACATCCGGATGCTTCTCGAGCATGAAGTGGACGCCCTCGGGTGCGGCGACGATGGACATCAGTCGGATGCGGACGGCGCCATGCTTCTTGAGCTCCGTGACGGCGATGGCGGCCGAGCCGCCGGTGGCGAGCATGGGATCGAGCACAATGAAATCGCGGGCATCCGGATCGGGCGGGATCTTGAAGTAATAGGAGACCGGCTGGAGCGTGTCGTGCTCGCGGTAGAGCCCGATGTGACCCACGCGTGCGGATGGAATCAGCTTGAGCATGCCGCCGACCATGCCGAGTCCCGCGCGCAGCACGGGAACCAGCGCCAGCTTCTTTCCGCTGACGACCAGGCCATGCGTGCGTTCGAGGGGCGTATCGATCTCGACGGCCACGAGCGGCAGGTCGCGCGTGACCTCGTAGCCCATGAGCAGAGTGATCTCCTCGACCAGCTCGCGAAACGTCTTCTTGGATGTGTCCTTCTGCCGCAGCATGGCGAGCTTGTGGAGAATCAGCGGGTGCTCGATGACTGTCAGGTTCGGAAACGGTTGCATGGGCTCCCGGCGTCCGCAGGAGGGGCAGGAACGGCGCCAAGTTTCAGGTGCAGGCGCGGCCGGGTCAAGCGAAATGTGAGTCGGGCCCCGTCAAACCTCGAGCAGCAGACCGGTTTCGACCCACCCCTCGCGGCCGGACGGCGTCCGCACGCGGAGCCAGCCGGGCCGTCGCGCCAGAACGGCCACGGCCGTACCGGCCACCAGCTCCTCGACCGCCTCGCCTTTCAGTACTGGATCGGAATGCACGGTGGATGGTCCGGTAATGACGGCGGCATCGGCGGGGGCGCGCCCGGCGAGAGCGGCCGCACCGACGAGGATCGCGACGAGCGCGAAGCCGGCGAGAAGCAGACCGGGCCGGGCGCGGCGCCGGATCCGCCAGGCGAGAAACGCCGCAGCCGCCCACCAGAGCAGGGCGAAAAGCACCGCGGCTTCATCGGCATTCACGGCAACCTTCGCGGGAAGCAGCGCGGCCGCGGCGGGCGCGACAGCGTCCAGGTTGGCGCGGGCCTCGGCCAGTCGCGGGCGTAGCCGAACCGCCGTGATCCAGGCGTGCACGGCGTGACCGGGCCGACCCGAGTAGTAGTACGCGTTGCCGGCATTGTACCATGCGTGGGCATCGCGCGGGCGGGTCAGCAGATGCGTCTCGAACTCGTCGGCGGCCGCTGAGAATCGCGATCGCAGCATCAGCTGCACACCGCGATCGAAAGGTGCACCGGCCTGCGTGACCGCGCTGCCGCCGCGCGCCGGGCTCGCTGGCTCCGCGGCAAGCATACTGGCGGCTGCGCCGGCGGCAATCGCGATGAGGACCGTGCTGGCGCCGCCCCTGGGCCGGGACCGGGCAACCATCGCGTCCAGCAGCTGTTCGGCTCGGTGCAGCGATGCGTTCGGGTCGGGCAATGATTCGTCGCGCGCGAAGCGCACGCGGTCCAGCGTCTCGAGCAGTTCGGCGAGTGCGTGGGCCGTCGGCCGCGCGGTACCGGCGGCGTCGAGCGCCTGGCGAATCGCGTCGGGCGAGGCCGTGCGCAATTGCGGGTCGCTCCGGAACTCCGCGATCCCGGCTCGGACCGCCGATGCGAGCCGACCACTGAACTCGCGGGCATCGCCCGCCGCCATGTCCCGCAGGTCGGCCAGCACGGACCGGGCGGCCGGCGCCGGGCGGGCCCGCGGCGCTACGCTACGCCTGCGGACCGCGAGCCACGACGCGGCGAGCAGTCCGAGGGGCAACACCTGCGCCGCGATGAACCACGGCGAGCGCGCGAACTCGAGCGAGTCCGAGGCCGCCGACGGCTTGAGCGGCCGCAGCGTGACCTGACCCTGCGCGGGTACGGATGGCCCGTCGACGGCGAGGCGAAGCGGCTGCGTGAGCGCTTCCGCGTATTTCCCGGCCGCCGGATCGAAGTAGCCGTACGCTATTTGAGGGACGGTCACATCACCCGGCTGCCTGGGCACGAGTACCCAGCGAAACGTCTTGGTGCCGCTGACGGATTCCGGGCCGACCTGGGGATCGGCACTTTCTGTCGGTGGAAAGACTTCGACGGACGGCAGCTCGGTGAGACGCGGCGCGGGCAGTGCCTTGATGTTGCCGCGGCCGATGATTTCGACCGCGAGCTCGACGGCTTCCCCGACATCGGCGCGGCTGGGCTCGAGCGATGCCCGCACGCGGTACTGGCCGACCGCTCCCGTGAAGGACTGCGGCCGGCCTTCTTCCGGAAGAGGCATGACGACCAGACGCACGGAATCGGACCGCAGCTCGCGCGATTCCGGCGGCATTCCCGCGCCCGGACGGTACTCGTAGCCGAGTTTCGCCGGCGGGAACACGTGCCGGCCCGCCGTGATCGGGAAGTAGGCGCGGCGGAACGTCTGCGTCTCGAGGATGTCGTCTCCCACCGACCGCAATCCGATCACCATCTGATCGGCCAGGTCCTGCGACCAGAAGCCCGGTGGATTGGGCGGCTGATACGTTGCCGGCCGCGTCTGCCGCTGGCGCAGCTCGCGCGGGAACACGGCTTCCGCCGAGAACGTGACCTGCTGGCCCACCCACGCGCGTGCCGGTTCGATGCTCGCGTTCAGCTGCACGCCCGCGACAACCGCGGGTGAAGCGCGGGTCCGCGGCGCGGTGTGCACGACCAGCGGAATCGGGCGCGTGCGATAGGTGCGTCCGCCCACGACGATCGAGATGGCCGGGATCATGAACGTGCCCGGCACGCGCGACGTCAGGACGATGTCGCGGCTGGTGAGTCGTGTGCGGCCGCCGGGGAAATTGATCTGATCATAGGTGACATCACTCTGGCCAATGATGTCGAGGCCCGCAGGCATTGTGGGCATGCGGATCGCGTCCGGCGTGACACCATTGGTTTCGACGCGGATCTCGAGGACCGTCGATTCGCCCGCGACGATGCGAGCGGTTTTCAGCGTGGCATTGACGCGGACGGAATCCTGCGGCACGGCAGGCGCGAGCAGGGCCAGCACGAACAGCAGCGGCATGCGTTCACCAGTCGCGCCGCACCGGCGTGCGACGCTGGCCTTTGCGCAGCTTGTCGCGCGTCAGCTCGCGCTCATCCTGCTCGACGGCACTGAGCACGCGATCCGCTTCCTCCCGGGACAGCGGCGCCCGTGACGATGCGCGATTCTGATTCTGCGCCGGGTCACGCTGCTGGCCGCCACCGCCACCGCCGCCACCCCCCTGTTGCTGATCCTGATTGGGTGGCTGATCCTGCGGGTCCGGGCCGCCCTGCGAGGGCTGCGGGTTCTGCTGCCGGTCGCGCAGTGCCAGCTCGAGATTCCATTTCGATTGCGCGTCCGCCGGGTCCAGGCGCAGCGAGCGCTGGTACGCTTCGATCGCCGCGTCGAGGAGCGGCGCCTGCCGCCGCGGATCCGGGTCCGCACGCGCCGCTGTCAGGAAGCGGTTGCCGAGATTGTAGAAGGTGCGCTCGCGCAGGTCCGGCTCGACGGCATCGAGCGCGGCGCGGAAGTTCTGCTCCGCTTCCGGATACCGGCCGAGCTGGAGCAGAGCCGTGCCCAGGTTGTATCGCAATTCGGGCGACGTGTCCCCGGCGCGAACGGCCGCTTCATACGCCTGCACGGCTTCGGCGTACTTGCCCGCGCGGTACAGCCGGTTTCCACGCTCGCGGTCGCCGATACCGGCCGCTGTGCCGAAGAACAGCACCGCGAGAATCGCGGCAGCCCGCGCACCGGCCGGGACCAGGCCGTGCAGCGGCCGGGCCAGGCGCGCGCCGCGACCGCCGCGCTCGAGCCATGTGTCGAGGAGCAGCAGCAGCAATGCAATCGCGAGGAAGATGCCTTCGCGCTCGCGCGGCTCGGTGCGCTGGCCGCTCTCCGCATCGACGCGCGACATGCCGCCCAGCGCGCCGAGCAGCCGCTCCATCGCGCCGGCGTGATCCGATTCGATGTATCGGCCGCCCGTCCGCCGCGCCACTTCCGCCAGCAGGTTGCCGTTCAGCCGCGAGATCACGACCCGTCCGTTCTCGTCGCGCTTGAACTCGCCGCTCGTGCGGCCGCCTGCGTCCAGCTCCGGTACGGGTGCACCCGACGATGTACCGATTCCTACGGTGTGCACGATGACACCGGCCGCCACAGCCCGCTCCGCCGCCTGCATCACGGCATCCTCATCCTCGAGCGCTTCGCCATCGGAGATGAGCACGACTGCACGGTCCCCAGCCGTTTCCGACGCGCCGCGCGCCAGATCCGTCGACTGCATGATGGCGGACGCGATCGATGATCCGCCCTGGCTCACAATGCCGGGATCGAGCGCATCCACGTACAGGTTGAGCGCGCCGTGATCCACGGTGAGTGGCGAGAGCACGTACGCGCGTCCGGCGAAAACGACGAGGCCGAGCCGGTCGCCGGCCATCTCGCGGAGCAGCCGCCGGACGAACAGGCGCTCGCGCTCGAGACGGCTGGGCCGAACATCGGAGGCAAGCATCGACTTCGACACATCGAGGGCGAGTACCGCGCTGCGCGATGTGGACCGGCCCTCGACGCGGCGCGTGCCCCAGCGAGGCCCTGCCGCTGCAACACCCAGCACGGCGGCCGCTACGCAGAGCAGCACGATTCGCGAGAGCGGCACGGCGGCCAGGCCGCCGGCGCCCAACCGCTCGAGCAGCGCCGCGTCCGCGACGGCGCGGGCCACCGCCTGGCGCCGCCGCACCCAGAGCATCAGCGCGACGGCGGCCGCGAGCGGCAGCAGGAGAACCAGCGACAGGTACTCGGGCCGCGCAAAGCTCATGGGACCCGGCCCCATCGACTGGCCCGCAGCGACAGCTCCACCATCAGCGCCAGCACGGCGAGTATCAGGAATGGCACATACCGAGGCGTGTACTGCATGTACCTCTTCACGTCAACAGTGCTCTTCTCGAGGCGGTCGATCTCGTGATAGATGCTGTCCAGCGCCGCTTCGTTGGTTGCGCGGAAATATCGGCCGCCCGTCAGCGTCGCGACCTCCGTCAGCAGGTCCTCATCGATGTGCACGGGCAGCGTGGCGTATTGCAGGCCGAACGGACCCGCTGCAATCGGAATCGGCGCCATGCCCTCACTGCCCACGCCAACGGTGTGCACCTTGATGGCATAGGCGGCCGCCGCCTGCGCCGCCGTGATCGGGTCGATCTCGCCGCGGTTGTTCTCGCCATCGGTCAGCAGGATCATCACCCGCGACCCCGGCACATCGCGCAGGCGGTTGGCCGCAGTGGCAATCGCGGTGCCGATCGCGGTCCCGTCCTCGAGCTGCTGCGTGCCTGCCTGCAGCTGGTCGATCGCCTGGTAGATCACCGGATAGTCGATCGTGATCGGCACCTGCGTCAGCGCTTCGCCGGCAAAGGCGACAAGACCGATGCGATCGTATTGGCGGCCGCGCACGAACTCCGCAATCCTCTCCTTCGCCACGACGAGTCGGTTCTTGGGCGCGAAATCCTCGGCAAGCATCGAGCTGGAAATATCCAGAACCAGCATGATCGCGATGCCTTCCGCGTTCACGTCGACCATCGACTGGCCGGTGCGCGGGCCCGCCAGCGCGAGCACCAGGGCGACCAGCGTGCCGCCCCGGAGCCAGCCCGGTAGCCGCGCCAGCCGAGCCGCGCCTGCGCCCGCAACCCGCCCCGCCAGACCGGCGCGCGAGAACGTGACTGCCGCCCCGCGCTGGCGCCGCGCCCACACAATGCCCGCCGGCACCAGCAGCAGCAGCAGGAGCGCCCACGGATTCGCGAAGCTCGCGCTCATGCGGCAGCACCCACTTCTTCTTCTGCCGGCAGCTGCGGCGGCCAGGCGAATGCTTCCGTCCATTGCTTCGCGGTGGACCAGAACGCCAGCGCCTCCGTCGTGCCGGGCCGCCGCCCGGCAAACTTGACCAGGTCCGCGTCCGCTAACAGCGTGATTAGCGCCGGAAACGCGGCCAGCCGCTCGTCTACCTGCTTCAGGATCTGCGGGCTGCCGCGCCGCGCCTGGCGCAGCGTCCACGCCATGGACCGCTCGAGCTCCGAGGTCGTGCGGTCCGGGCTCCACGCGCTTTCGAGCGCGGCCACGTAGGTGCGCAGCACCTCGGCCACCTCGCTGTAGAAGCGCTTGACGTCGCCGGCCTCGAGCCAGCCGGCCGTGCGGATCCGGTCGAGCTGAGCGAGCGCGGCATCGCGCGGTGGCAGCTGCGGCGAGCGCAGGACCTCGGGCCGGCGGCGCCGCACCAGCCAGATCCCGAGCAGGAGCAGTGCGGCGAGGGCCAGCAGCAGGGTGGCGAGGGGCCACAGGAGCCGGCTCGGTCCGATCACGTCCTTGGGCGGCTGCGGCTCGATACCGGCCGTGTCTGCCGGCAGAACGGAGCGCACGACCAGCACGGGGAACGCGGCCTCGACACGACGACCGCCATCCGGAAGCTCGATCGTGAGGCGGGCCGGTGGCAGCGCGATGCGGCCGGGTCGCCACGCGGTCAGCGCGTAGATCGCGGTGTGCGTGTGACGCCGCTCCGCGCTCGAGTCGATCTCGATCTCGCGCCGTGCCGCCGCCTCAACATCCGCCGGCACCGGCAGCGTGTCCGGAAAGACAACCCGCGCACCGGCCGGCACGGTTACACGCACTGCGGCTCGAAACACGTCCCCCACGGTCACGGAATCCGGCACGACCGCAGTCCTGGCCTGCTGCGCCGGCAATGCCGTCGCGCTCAGCCCCAGCAGTAGCGCCGCGGTCAGACTTTTCATCGTTTCAGCTTCCGTTCCCGCCGTCGGAAGAATGCGAGCAAAGGCCGGGCCACGGTCTGGTCCGTGCGGATGTCGATCTCATCGATGCCGAAGCGGCGGAACAACCTGCGAACTTCTCCCTGTTCCGATTCGACGCTCCGCTCGAAGTCCCGGCGGACCCGGGGCCGGAGCGTATCCACGGCAATCTCGGCACCGGTTTCCGGATCGCGCAGGACGAGCAGCCCGACCCGAGGCAGGGCGGCCTCGGCGTGATCCGCGATCGAGACCGCCACCACGTCATGGCGCCGGGACACCGTCCTCAGCGTCTTCTCCAGGCGACCCTCGTCGCCCGCTGCGCCCGGGCCGTTCGCCGCCGGCACAATGAAGTCACTCATCACGAAGATGATACTGCGATGCGTGAGCAAGCGTGCCGCGTAATCGAGGGCCTGCGCGATGTCGGTGCCCCGCCCCACCGGCTGGAACGCGAGGACATCGCGGATGACGCGCAGCACGTGACGGCGGCCCTTTCGCGGCGGCACCACGTGTTCGACGCGGTCCGTGAAGATGAGGAGTCCGACGCGGTCATTGTTGCGCACGGCTGAAAGCGCCAGGACGGCGGCGACTTCGGCTGCGGCTTCCGCCTTGAAGCGGGTGCGCGTGCCGAACTGCTCCGAGCCGGACAGATCGAGCAGGAGCAGGACGGTCAGCTCGCGCTCTTCGACGTGCTTCTTGATGTACGGATGGCCCATCCGCGCCGTGACGTTCCAGTCGATGTGCCGGACATCGTCGCCGGCGGCATACTCGCGGACTTCCTTGAATTCCATGCCCTGGCCGCGAAACACGGACTGGTACTCGCCCCCGAAGATGGTGTCGACCAGGCCACGCATGCGCAGTTCGATCTCGCGCACCTGACGCAGCACTTCGCGCGGCACACCGGAGCGCGGCGCACTCCGTGGCGGCGCGGCCGGCGCGGCCGGGGCCGAAACGGGTCCGCGGATCCGGCGGAACGGCCAGCGCATCAGGGCACGGCGGTCGCGGCGAAGATGCGTTCGACGACGTCATCGGTCGTGATCTCTTCCGCGTCCGCTTCGAAGCTCGTGATGATGCGGTGACGGAGTACATCGGCGCCGATCGCCTTGACGTCTTCCGGCAGGACGTAGCCGCGGCCGCGCAGGAATGCGTGGGCGCGCGCGCACACCGAGAGGTATATGCTGGCGCGCGGGGATCCGCCGTACTCGATCAGCGGGACGAGGTCGGGCAGCCCGTGCGCCGCCGGATCGCGCGAGGCATGAACGATCTCGACGATGTAGTCCTCGATCTTCTCGTCCATGTACAGGCTCTGGATCGCGCTCCTCGCGGCATGGATGTCGGAAGCCGATGCGACCCGGTCGAGGTCCGCCAGCGGCTGAACCGCGACACGGCGCAGGATCTCCTTCTCCGTGGTCTTGTCCGGATACGTCACGCGCAGCTTGAGCATGAAGCGGTCGACCTGCGCTTCCGGCAGCGGATACGTGCCTTCCTGCTCGATGGGGTTCTGCGTAGCGAGCACGAGGAACGGATCGGGCAGCGGATACGATTCGCCACCGATCGTGACCTGATGCTCCTGCATCGCCTCGAGCAGCGCCGACTGCACTTTGGGCGGCGCGCGGTTGATTTCATCGGCCAGCACGATGTTGGCGAAGATCGGACCCTTGCGGGCCGCAAACTCACCGGTGCGCTGATTGAAGATCATTGTGCCGATGACATCGGCGGGCAGCAGGTCGGGCGTGAACTGGATGCGCTCGAAGCCTGCATCCATGCATTCGGCGAGCGATCGCACGGTGAGCGTCTTGGCGAGGCCGGGCACGCCCTCGAGCAGGACGTGGCCGCCGGTGAGCAGGCCAATGAGCAGCCGTTCGATCATCTCGTCCTGGCCGATGATGCGTTTGTGCAGCTCGCGCGTGATGCGCCGGGCGAGATCGCGGCTGGCCTGGACGTCAGCCTTGAGAGCGGTGTCCTCCAACGCGCCTCCTGGGTTGTGCAGACCCGGGCGCCGGGTCGTTACCGTTTGACGCGGGCGCCGCGGTCTTCGCGCCGGAACACCCACGCCGCCATGCGACCGGGCCGGATCCGGTCGTCCGTGAACATGGAATCGAAGTCGGAGCGCGAGCCGTCCTCCGGCGTCCCCTGCAACTCGCGTTCGCGCAGCATGTCGGCCGCGCGCGCGCTCCATTTACGCCAGTTCGCCGGGCGGAGGTCCACCCACCCGTTATCCGCCAGGCGCACGGGATTGCCCACCGGATCGGCGTCGGGCGCAACCTTGACCTCGGGCCCGCGCAACATCCGGCGCCCGTCGGGGAGCAGGATGGGCAGCCCGATCGACAGGATGCGCACTCTGAGATCCGTGTTCTCGCGCAGCAGCGTTTCGGATCTGGCCGCCGTGTCGTCCGGATCCAGCGCGGCCGCGTCCTGCAGTCGCGCGTGCAGTCGAGCGAGCAGCGCACCTTCGAAAAGGAGCTTCGAGAGGCGCGGCGGCCCGAGCATCTCGTAGGCCACGGATTCGACCTGCTGTTCCCGCTCGAGCTCCGTCATGCGCTCGAGCGCAATCTGGCGGAGCACGCCGGCGCGGTAGGTCGGTCCCGATGTGGAAGCGTCCAGTGCGGCCACCACATCGCGACCCGTCGGATGGCCGCGAATCTCGCGCACCACATCCTGTGCGATCTCTTCCGCGGTGATGTACTCCATCAGCCCGAGCGACGTCAGCACCTCGAATTCGGACAGGCTGAACATGCCATTCTCACCGGCATCGAGGAACACCCCACGCAGGGTTTCGCCGGTGGGTGCAAACGCGTCAATGCCGGGCAGAAACGCGGCATCGAGCGTGAGCGCGCGCGTCGCGTCAAAGCAGGCGATCGGCCGGCCACCCCGGCGCACTTCCCCGAAAGCAATGCGCTTCCAGCTGATCGCGGCCGTGGGTTTGATCTCCTTGACGGCGGGGCCATCCGGCGTTCGCGCCATGAGGAAGAGCAGGAGCGAGTGTGCACCAGCCAGGCCCGCCTTGGCCAGGAGCATGCGGCTGGGCCGCTCCTCGGAATGCGTGAACGGCACATTCAGGCCCATGCCGCCGGTACCGGAAGTGCCCACCTTCACGTACATCGACGTGCCGGCCCGGCGCATCGCTTCGAGCGCAATCTGCGCGTGCCGGATGAGCTGCGGCATGTAGAGCGTGGCGAGATGCCGTTCGACGGCATCGAGCGAGATGCTTGCTGCGGCGGCCTGAGCGCGCAGCTGCGCCGCACTGTCGAAGATGTTCTGGTACGCGAAGGCAGTGGCCGTGTTGATGGTGTCAACGATCAGGTCCGGTCGGCGGCGCAGCAGCAGTGCGCCGAGCGCCGAGCGGTGGAGCAGGTCGTCGTTGAGTTCGCCATAGAGATCATCCAGCAGCGCCGCGCGCAGTGCAGGATCCGACATCACCTCGGCGCGGCTTCGCTCGCGCATCGATTCGGGCAGAAAGATGTCGCCCCATTCCGGCTGCAGCTCCGTGCCGGCGCGCGCGGCCTCGGGGCCCAGCTCACGGATGGCGCTCTCGGCTTCCGTGCGCGTCAGGCCGCAGACAATCAGCAGCGCCGGGCGGCGCGGCAGGAGTTCCCGCGCCACGGCCGAGCCGACGAGGCCGGTCCCACCCAGCAGCAGCACACTCCTGCCCAGGATCTCCATGGCCTAGGGACGATCCTTGCGCGGGGCGCTGCGGCGCGCGCCGCGATCCGCTCGAGGGGCGGGCCGCGCCAGCGCGAGCTGGCGGGTTTCCCGGCGACTGAGCGCGCGCCAGCCGCCAGCCGGCAGCCGGCCCAGCCGGATCGGGCCGAATCGGGTCCGCCTGAGCCGGATCACAGGGTGGCCAACCGCCGCGAGCAGCCGCCGCACCTCCCGTTTCCGGCC
>Ga0187892_10008677_pt1 | contig 13780 bp, 11 predicted proteins | sample MA1701073metaG_FD_139345 | JGI IMG/M metagenome (GOLD analysis project Ga0187892, IMG submission 139345) | Bio-ooze microbial communities from a basaltic lava cave in the Kipuka Kanohina Cave System on the Island of Hawaii, USA - MA170107-3 metaG ...
CTGGCGCACCGACGCCGGCGACCTCGACATACTGACGGACATCCCGGATCGGGACGGCCGGCACATGCGCTACCCCGATCTGATCGACCGCGCGTCGGAACTCCGTCTCGACGGGATCGTGGTGCGCGTGGCGGCGCTCGACGACGTGATCGCCAGCAAGGAGTGGGCGAACCGCCCCAAGGATCGTGACGCCCTTCCGGAACTCCGCTCGTTGCGAGAGGAGTAGGTCGGACGCCGACCCTCGCCCGCAACTGGTCGACCACCAGGAGCCTTCCTCCTGCAAGCGAGACCGGCCGCCGCCGACCGCGTGGTCAAGGTGGAGCGCCCGGAGCGCAGCAGGACCAACGACCTTGACCCTGCCGAGGCGCACTATGGCTCGCCGGGAAAGGCCGCCGCCGCATCCGTTCACGTCGGGTGGGGGTTGACCGTGACGGACGCCTGGGACCGGCCCCGGCGCGGCCAGGGGCCGTGTCGACCAGGCGCCAGCCTAGAAGAGCGGCCCGCAGTGCGAGCCTCCCGGACAGCCCCCCGAGAGGCGATGCAAGGTTGCCCCTCGACGGTGGCCGCGGGCGGTAGGAGGGCTGACTCCCCGACCTCCACGCGTCTGCATGGGGGGCTGGTGGGGGGCTGGCGTCTGGCCGGTCTCGGTCCCTAGGGCGAATCATGCCTCTGTGAGCGGGACTTATGTTGGAGGCGGCGACCGGAATCGAACCGGTGTACAGGGCTTTGCAGGCCCTTGCCTAAACCACTCGGCCACGCCGCCGGGCGCCGGTCGATGGTAGCCCGCATGCCTACGAGGCCCGGAAGGCATCGGTCCACACTCGGGTGCGGCCGAGGTAGGAGGTCTCCGCGCCGGCGCCGGAGGTCCCGTAGGCGCCTTCGTAGCCGGGCGAGCAGAAGGCGTCCGGGAAGCAGTACGGGCGGGCCGGCTCGATCTGGGTGCCCTCGTGCCACTCGTTGTAGCTGGTGATACTGACGATGTCGGCCCCTGCGGCCAGCGCGGCCCGCCACTGGGCGTCGTACCGGGTGCCACCGGCTCGGTCCAGCACCCGGAGATCGGCCGGCTTGGTGCGCGTGGCGACGTACCCGGGGGCCACCGACGGGCTGCAGAGCAGCCGTTCCTGGCGGGCGAGCCCGCAGAGGTTGGCGAAATCGGCGGCGGTGTAGCGGACCGCGTCATAGGAGTAGACGCCGTCGAAGCGACCGGTACGGGCGAACTCCACGAAGGCACCGGAGCGCAACGACGCCAGGTTCGCCGTATCGGCCATCAGTCGGACATCGCCCATCCGGCCGCGGGCCGCGGCCCAGGCGGTGGCGGTCGACAGGGCGGCCTCGTAGACCCACACATCCCCCACGCCGAACCGGCGGAGATAGGCGACGTCTTCCACGACGCGCTCCACCGTTCGGCCAGGGTACGGCTCGAGATGCACGGCAAGCCGCACACGTCGCGCCGAGGCGGCGGCGGCCACGGCTGGGAGCACGTCGTCCTCGAACGAGCCCCGCCCCCACCAGGAGCTGATGACCGCGTCGACGCCCGCCGCGGCCAGCTCAGCCATCTGCGCGTCGAGGACCGCCGGGTCGCTGCTGCTGTACGCCCCACGCGAGGGATAGAAGTTCGCCGCCACGTCGTCGGGAGGGCTGTGCCGGTTGGCCTCCCAGTGCCGCCACACGAAATCCAGGTCGGGCCGGGCGTACCAGGGATAGAAGAACGCGGCCGTCTCCGGCGTGGTACGCACCGGTGCCGCGGCAATCCCCACCACCGCAGGTGCGCCACGCGACCCGACGGAGTTCCCGGCGACGACTGCGTCGCCGAACGCGTCCACCGCGCCGTCGGCCGAGGCGAGCCAGTAGCCGAGGCCCCGGTGGGTCGCGGCCATCCCGACGACCGATCGTGGCTCGCCCGATGCCACGGGCGAGCCCAGAAACGGCGCGTCGCCGAACGCGAACACGCCGCCGTCGGCCGCGGCCAACCAGTAGCCGCGACCGGAGGGCGTCGAAGCCAGGCCGGCCACCGGACGCGCCAGCCGGAGGCCGCCGGTGGAGCCCCGGAACACCGCGTCGCCGAACGCGAAGACACCGCCGTCGGCGGCCGCGAGCCAGTACCCGGCGCCCGACGGCGTGGCCGCTATGGCGGCCACCGGGTGGTTGAGCCGGATCGCCCCGGTCGAGCCGCGGAACACCGCGTCGCCGAAAGCGAACACGCCGCCGTCCGACGCCACCAGCCAGTACCCGCGACCCGAACGAGAAGGCGCCATCCCGACGATGGGACGGTTCAGCCGCACGGCGCCGGTCGAGCCGTAGAACCCGGCACCCCCGGTGCCGAGGACGCCACCGCCGGCGCCCACCGCCCAGTAGCCCCGCGACGCGGGCAGCGCCGGGCCGGGGGAACTGGTCACTGGCTGCGCCGCCGCCGGCACCGAAACCCGGCTCAGGAGTGGGACGAACAGGCCGACCAGCACCACGCCCGCCCGCCGCCACCGCCGTCCGCCCATGGGGCCAGTCTGCCCGCGCCCACGGCAGCCGGTTCCAACGCCACCCGCGGAGGGCACAAGCGGACCGATGACGACCCGACCACCGGCCATCGCCGCCCATCGTCTGCTGGGCGACGGACGAGCCAGCGCCCTTGTTCAGCCGGGCGGCGAGATCGACTGGTGGTGCGCGCCGGCGCTCGACGCGCCGCCCCTGCTGTGGTCACTGCTCGACCCCGCCGGCGCGCGGTCGCACTGGTGCGCCACCCGCCATGTCGGTGCCGACGGTGCGCCGGCCGCGACGATGACCACGACCGTTCTCCGAGCCGCCGGGGGCCGGGTCGAGTGCCTCGACGGCCTCCTGCACGACGACGACGACGGCACCGCCGCCCTCGTCCGCCTCGTCCGCTCCCTCGACGGGCCGCTGAACCTCTGGCACGAGCTGTCCCTGGGCGGCTTCGACCAGCCGTGGGCGACGTGGGCCGGTCGGCACGGCCGCATGGGCGACCACCCGGTCGCCGTCCACGGCGGCGAGGTCCACGCCGGCCCGTCCGACCGCTCGGTCCGCCTCTGCGTCGATGTCGGCCCCGGGTGCTGGTCAGGTCTCGTGGTGACCCTTGGGGGGTCGCCGGAGTGGCGGGCCGACCTCGGCGACCTGGCCGCTCGGCTGCTGGGCCGTGCGGCCGACGACAACCGCCTGCTCGCCCGGACGCGGCTGCCCCGCCACCATCCCGAGCGCGCCCGCGACGCGCTGGCCGTGCTGTGCGCGTGCACCTACGGGCCCACCGGCGCGGTGGTCGCCTCGCCGACGACGTCGCTCCCGGAGGCGCCGGGCCACGACCGCCAGTTCGACTACCGCTACACCTGGCTTCGCGACGCTTCGCTGGCCACCTCGGTGGCCGCCCTGCTTGGGCGCCTCGATGTGGCCGCCGACCACCTCCGCTTCGTGCGCGGCCAGATCGCCGGCGGCGGGCAGCTGGCCGCGGTCGCCGACATTCGGGGTGGCCCCGTGCCCGCCGAGCGCGATGTGGACGAGGCCGCCGGCTGGGCCGGCTCGCGTCCGGTCCGCGTCGGCAACGTGGCCGCCGACCAGCTCCAGCTCGATGCGCTGGGCATGGTCAACGAGGCGGTGTCGATCTACCTCCAGGAGGGGGGCACCCTCGACGACCGCACGTGGGAGCTGGTGTCCCGCATCGCCGACCGGGCCTGCGAGCCGGCCGGCAAGACCAACGGCATCTGGGAGCTGCGTGAGCCACAGGACCTCGTCTCGGCCGACATCGGTCGTTGGCTGGCGCTCGACCGGGCCATCTGGATCTCGCGGGGCTGGCGACCGAGAGCCCGTCGGGGGCGCTGGAAGCGGGCGCGACGGGAGGCGCGAGACCGCGTCCTCGCCGCCCTCGACCCCGCCGGTGCTCTGCCCCAGGTCTACGGGGGCGTCGAGCCGAAGCCCGACGCCTCTGCGCTGCTGGCGCCCCTGTTCCGCATGCTCGACCGTCGCGACCCCAGGGCCGCCCGGCTGGTGGACGCGACCATCACCGCACTGGCCGCCGGCCCCTTCCTGCATCGGTACGAGCCCGGCGGGGACGACGGGTTTTCCGGCGTGGAGGGCGCCTTCCTGCCCACCAGCTTCTGGGCCGTCTCGTCGCTGGCGGCCACAGGCCGGGTGGACGAGGCCCGCCGGCTGGTGGACGAGCAGTGCGCCTCGCTGCCCCGGCTTCTCGCCGAGGAGGTGGACCCCGGAACGCTGGAAGGCCTCGGCAACCTGCCCCTGGTCTGGTCCCACATGGAGCTGGCCCGGGCCTTGTACGTACTGGACGCGGCCACCCTCCGCGCCCGCTACGGCGTGGTGGGCCTGTCGCTGTGGCGGGTGGGCCGCTTCGTCGCGGCGCGGATCGGGCGTGGCCGGGCAGCCGGGCGGGAAAGCCCCCGAACATGACGACGACCACCGACCCACCCGCCGGTCCCCTCGCGGCCTCGGCCCGTGGCCGCGACGGAGTGGGCCGGCGATCGAGCGCCCGGGCCGAGGCGATCAGCGACGCCTGGCGGCGCTCCGACGACCCACTGCTGCGCCATCGGCGGCGTGCCGCGACCCTCTCGCTCGGAGCCTCTGGCGCCCTGGGCGTGGTGTCGCTCTACCAGATCGGCGTGCTCGGCCACCTTCCCGAACCCCGGCTCCGCCCGCTGGACGCCGACCGCGTCGACGCCGCGGGCGAGGCCTACAACCTGCTCTCGATGCCGGACGGCGTGCTGGGCGTGGCCAGCTACGCGTTCACCGCCGCGCTGGCCGCCATGGGCGGCCCAGACCGCCACCGCCGCCACCCGTGGTTGCCCCTGGCCCTCGCCGCCAAGGTGGGGCTCGACGTCCTCAGCAGCGGCGTGCTCACCGCGGAACAGGCCACCCGGCACAAGCGCTTCTGCTCGTGGTGCCTGGCGGCGACGGGGGCGACCCTCGCCACCGTCCCGGCCGTGCTGCCTGAAGCCGCCGCCGCGTGGCGGCAGCTGCGCCGCACCGCCGGCGACGGCTAGGCCGCGCGTCGAGCGAAGCGAGCTTGCCCTGGCGGAACGGCGATCAACGCCGCCGCAGGCGGCTCCAAGCTCTCATCGGCGAGGGAAGCGAGCTGTCTCGGCGGGGCCAGCGGCATGGCAGGTCGCCCCGAGTGAACGAGGCGGCGTAGCCTTCGCGGCTCTTCGGCAACTCGTCGGTGACACGCATGGACAAGTCCTCTCGACTCGCGGCGGCTTCGGCCGAGTCCCTACCGAGTGGGTGGGGAACTTCCGACCGGCGCGCCGCGACGGCGCGGCAGCCCGGGTGATCCCGGCCAGCGCCTGGCGCAGCGTCCGGGGGCACGCGGTCGACCCCGACGCGCGGATCTCGCCCCAGATGGTGGGTCGGGTCTGGGCCTTCGCCCGCCCCTACCGGCGCAAGCTGACCGCCCTGTGTGGGCTGATCGTCGTCTCGGCCGTGCTGGCCGCAGTGCCGCCGCTGCTCTACAAGGCGGTCATCGACGACGCCATCCCGGACCGCCGCTACGGCCTGCTCAATGGGCTGGCCGCCGCCATCATCGTGGTCGCCTTCACCGCCACTTTTGGGCAGGTGGCGGCGCGATGGATCGTTGCGCGCGTCGGCGAGGGGGTGATCTTCGACCTGCGCGTCGCCCTGTTCGACCACATCCAGCGCATGCCGATCTCGTTCTTCACCCGCACCCAGACCGGCGCGGTGGCCAGCCGCCTCACCAACGACCTCACCGGCGGACACCGGGTGTTCACCGAGACGGTGGCCAACATCGTCCAGACGCTGCTCGGGCTGGCCGTGACGCTGGTGGCCATGCTCTTGCTCGAATGGCGCCTCACGCTGCTGGCCCTGGTGATCGCCCCGGTCTTCCTCGTGGTGATCCGGCGCATGCGGGGCCGCCTTCACCAGCTGATGGCCGAGCAGATGGACACCTTCGCCACCATGAACGCGCAGATGACCGAGCGCTTTCAGGTCGGCGGGGCGCTCCTGGTGAAGCTGTTCGGCCAGCCTCGCCGGGAGATCGAGGGCTTCTCGCGCCGGGCCGGCGAGCTGCGGGAGGTCGGAGTCAACACCGCCGTCTACAGCCGGATCTTCCACGCGGTCTTCGGCCTGGTGGCTGCGGTCGGGATCGGGCTGGTGTACTGGGTCGGCGGCCGGCTGGCCATCGACGGCACGGTGTCGCTCGGCACCATCGTCGCCTTTACTGCCTACCTCACCCAGCTCTACGGGCCGATGACGACGCTGGCCGGCGCCCGGGTGGAGTTGGCCGGTGCCGTCGTGTCGTTCCAACGGGTCTTCGAGGTCCTCGACTTTCCCACGGCCATCATCGACCGGCCCCAGGCCGAGGTGCTCGTGGCACCGGTCGGAAGCGTGGAGCTGCGCGGCGTGTCGTTCCGCTACCCCGCAACCAACGAGGTGACCATCGCCTCGCTGGAGGGCGACGCGCACGAGCGGGGCGGCGAGCAGAGCTGGGTCCTGCGGGACGTGTCGTTCACGATCGCGCCCGGTCGCCGCGCCGCCCTGGTCGGACCGTCGGGCGCCGGCAAGACCACCATCGCCATGCTCGTGCCCCGGATGTACGACGCGGTGGAGGGCGCCGTGCTGGTCGATGGGCACGATGTGCGCGACCTCGCCCTGGAGAGCCTGGCGGCAGCCGTCGGGATGGTCTCCCAGGACGCCCACATGTTCCACGACACGGTTCGTCACAACCTGCTGTTCGCCCGACCCGATGCCTCCGACGCCGAGATGGTCGAGGCGGCCCGCGCCGCCCGCATCCATCCTCTCCTGATGTCGCTGCCCGACGGGTACGACACCGTCGTCGGCGAGCGGGGCCACCGTCTCTCGGGTGGTGAGAAGCAGCGCGTGGCCATCGCCCGGCTGCTCTTGAAGGACCCCGCCATCGTCATCCTCGACGAGGCAACGGCCCATCTCGACTCGGAGTCCGAGGCGTTGATCCAAGAAGCGCTGGCCGAGGCCCTGTCCGGCCGGACCAGCCTGGTGATCGCCCACCGCCTGTCCACGGTGGTCGACACCGACGAGATCCTCGTCGTCGAGAGCGGGCGCATCGTCGAACGGGGGCGCCACGACGCCCTCTTGGATGCCGGCGGCCTGTACGAGCAGCTGTGCCGGATCCAGTTCGAGCAGCCGCCGTCGGTTACCGGCGGGATCAGTCCCTGACGCGCCCGATGTTCATGGCGCGACAGGCGCCCACCCACGCGTCGATCGCGGAGTGGACGACGAGGTCCTTGCCGCCGGTGGCCTCGGGGTCGAGGCTGAGCACGACGACCGGCCCCTCGGGACCCGCCCGCCACAGGTCCGGGGGGAACGGCATGATGCCGGTCCAAAAGCCCCGTACCGCCGTCCAGGGCACCTCGAACGACACCCCGGTGGCCCGGGTGCGGCCCCGCCGGTCCTGACTGACACCCTCCAGCATGAGGACCCGCCGTTCGGTGGCGGTGGTGTAGCAGGGCGCCGAGATGTCGCTCAGGAACAGGCCCTGCAGGAAGCCCTCGCCCTGGGCGCCGTCCAGTTCGCGCTCGCCGGTGGCCAGCCATCGCTGGTACGTCGCCACCGCGACTACGACCCGGCGCGGGACGGCCGCCGAAACGGCACGGCCTTCTTGGGCGGTGCGGCACGTGCCGCCTCCGCCGCGGCCAGCGCCCGCCGAGCGGCCGGCGTCAGCAAGCGGGGCGACTCAGGCGCGGGCGGCGGCTCGGGCGCCGGCGGCGGGCGCTTGCCGGCGCGGGCCGGGGTCGCCGTGGGCCCGGCCGCGGCCTGCTCGGCAGCCAGTGCCCGTCGGGCCGCCGGCGTCAACAGGCGAGGCGGCTCGGGCGCCTTCTTCACCGGCGGTGCCTTCTTCACTGCGGGCGCCTTCTTCGCTGCGGGCGCCTTCTTCACTGCGGGCGCCTTCTTCACCGGCGGTGCCTTCTTCACTGCGGGTGCCTTCTTCACTGCGGGCGCCTTCTTCACTGCGGGCGCCTTCTTCACCGGCGGTGCCTTCTTCACTGCGGGCGCCTTCTTCACTGCGGGCGCCTTCTTGGCCGCCGCGGTCTCGGCCGCCTTGGCTCGGCGGGCCGCCGGCGTCATCGGCGGGCCCTCGGGCTTCGGTGCAGCAGCCCGCCGGGCCCGCTCCTTGCCCGCCGCTGCGATGGCGTCCTGGCGGGCCACGTTGACCCGCGAGGCGCCCGGTGCGGACGTGGCGTAGGTGATGTTCGGGCGGCCGAAGTTGGCGTTGGCCACCGGCCGGGCCGGGCGGGCGGCGCCGTCGTCGCCGCCGGCGCGCAACGCCTCGGCCCGTCGGGCCTGGTACTCCTGCTGCAGGCGCTGCTGGCGCTCCAGAGCTTCCCGAAGGGCCCGGTCCCGCTGGGCCTCCGCGCCCATGCGGTCGACACCGACCAGCGCGTAGTCCTGGAAGTTCGCCGACCCGCGACCTTGCGCGGCCCAGTCCCGCAGCGCCATCTCGGTGACGGCCTCCTCCTCGGCCCTGATGCTGAAGGGCTGGCCGTCGTCCTCCTCGTCGCTGGAATCGGCGAAGCTGGGCACCGGCAGGGGCTGGGACCCCGCTGACGGCCCGCGAGGCACCGATTGCGGGGCGGGCCGGCCCCCGGTGAGGTTCGTGTAGCCCCTCGGGGCCGCGCTGCTCTGAGGCCGGGCCTGGCGGGTCAGGCGGTTCAGCTCGGCGGCGGCCTCCCGTTCGGCATCCTCGTCCGAGGCCCCCTCGGGCCGGCCCCCGAAGAATCGATTCTTCACCGCTCCCAGCCTATCCCGCGCTCCCCCGGGCACCGGGCCGGCCGGCGCGCCGATACTGGCGCACATGCGTGCAGCTGCCCGGTGGCGAAAACTGGTCCGAGATCGCCTCGCCGAGACCGAGGCCATCGAGCCGGGCCGGGGCGCCACCGGCCCGGAGTTCTGGGACGCCCGGGCCAAGAGCTTCGCCAAGGCCGTCGCCGGGAGCGCCACCACCGACCCGTTCCTCGCCCGGGTCCGCCGGGAGGTCGACCGCCGCACCACGGTGCTGGACGTGGGCTGCGGCCCGGGCCGGTTCGCACTGGCCCTGGCGCGGCGCGCACGCGAGGTGATCGCCCTCGACTGGAGCCCGGCCATGACCGCCATCGTGGCGGCGGGCGCGCGGCGGGAGAAGCTCGCCAATCTGCGATGCGTTGCCGCGCGCTGGGAGGACGCCGAGGTGTCGCCGGTCGACATCTCGATCTGCTCGTACGTCCTGCCGATCGCCCGGGACCCCGAGGGCTTCCTCGCCAAGATTGACGCCACCACGGGGCGGCGGGCGTTCGTCTACATGAACGCGGCACCGGCGGACCTCGTTCTCGACCCGCTCTGGCGCCACTTCCACGGCCGGCCGCGGCGGCCGGGGCCGACCTACCTGGACGCGGTCGACGTCCTGGCCGACCTCGGGATCGCGGCCACCGTGGAGATCGTCGAGGTGCCGGTCCGCGGCCGCTACACCAGCGTCGCTCACGCGGCGAGGGCGTACCGAGACACCCTCCTCGTGCCCGACACACCCGAGGCCCGCCGCGAGCTGCGACGGGTGCTGACCAGCTGGCTCGTCGCCGACGGCGACCGACTGCGCCCGCCGCTGCGCAGCCTGCCGGCGGCGATCGTGCACTGGGCGCCCACGCCCGGCCGGCACAAGGGCCGACGAACCGGGCGGTAGCCCGGATTGACCATCGCGCCGGTGGTCCTTCAGCCCACGTCCGGCCGCGTCGACAACGCATGGAAACGACCCGCTCACTGTCCGGGGAGAGACCATGCGCCGTACCGCCAGCCGAACCGTCAACACCCGTGTACTGCTCCTCGCGGCTGTGACGAGCGCCGCTGTCGTCCTGCTGACCGCCGCCGACGCCGACGCGCAAGCCCAAGCGCAATGCAGCCGGCGGAACCCGGCTGCGTGCTTCCAGACGTTTTGGCCGGTCCCCACCACCGTCCCGGCCACACCGCCCACCACCGTCGCCCCCGCGCCCGTGGTCCCGCCCGCGCCAGTGGTGCCCGTGGTGACACCGCCTCCCGCCACTGCGCCCGTCACGGTCCCCGACGCCGCCCGCCTGCTGATCGACCTGGTCAACGGCGAGCGCGCCCGGGCCGGGCTCGGCGCGGTGACGAACCGGGACGACATCGGCCGGATCGCCCTCGAGCACAGCTACCGGATGGCGGCCGCCGGCAACATCTTCCACAACGACGACTACTTCTCGACGACGGTGAAGAACCAGATCGGCTCGCTGGCACGGGGCGAGAACGTGGCCCAGAACACCAGCGTCGAGGACGCCCACCGCCGCCTCATGATCAGCCCGGGACATCGGGCCAACATCCTCGACGGCCGCTTCAACACCGTCGGGTTCGCCGTGGTCCGCACCTCGAACGGCCAGTACTGGATCACCCAGGACTTCGCCCAGACCCGGGGTGGCACCGCCCCTGCGGCCGCACCCGTTGCCGCGTCGCCGCCGGCCACCACGCCCCGGGCAGTCGCACCCCGGCCGGTGGCCACCACCATCCCGCCCGCGCCCGCACCGGTCGTGCCCGTCTCGGTCGACCTGGCCAGCGAGACCCTCGCCATGGTCGACGCCGGCCCCACGCCGACAGTCGTCATCTCCAACGGGCCATCGCTGGCGGAACGGGCCGGCGGCAGCGGGATGGGCACCGGGATGGGCGTCCTGGCGGTGTTCGGGCTGGCCGGGCTGGCCCTCGGTTCATGGCAGCTCCGCCGGATGACGGCCCACCTCTGGACCTGACGGCCGAGCCCGCGACTGGATCGAGCGGTACCACACGCGGTAGGAAGAGGATCTTGCTCGTGACGCCCGTCACAAACCTCGCGGCGGAGCCGCAGATGGCCCGCACGGCGGCCCGACCCCGCCGCCCGCTGCTCGTCCTCGCCCGCCGCGGCGTTCTGCTGGTGGCCGCGTTCTTCCTGCTCCCCAACCTGGCCATCGTGGCGACCCACCTGGCCGCGCAACGGTCGGCCGCGGCATCGCCGTTCGACCTCCCGATCCGCAACTTCGCCGAGGTGGACGACCGTCTGTGGCGGGGCGGCGCACCAGACGCCGACGGGTACCGGGCGCTGGCCGCCGCCGGCGTGCAGACGGTCGTGGACCTGCGGGCCGAGGACGACCTGGTCGTCGACCACGAGCTGCTCCGCAGCCTCGGGATCACACGCGTCCCGCTGCCCATGCGCGACGGCCAGGCGCCCAGCCGCCCGCTGGTCGAGCGCTTCCTCGACATCGTGCAGGACAGCCCGGGTCGGGTGTTCGTCCATTGCGGCGCGGGCGTGGGCCGGACCGGGACCATGGCGGCGGCCTATCTGGTGAAGTCGGGCCAGGCCGACCCGGTGGAGGCGCTGCGCCGCAACCTCTCGGTCGGCCCGCCCTCGCTCGAGCAGCTGGCCTTCAGCGCCGGGCTCGACGGTGGGGTGATCGAGCGTCCGAGCAGCCTGCTGGTCGCCCTCAGCCGCACCCTCGACGCCCCCCGGCGAATCTGGGTCAGCCTCCGGGGCTGACCCCCCACGGGGGGTATCCTGGTGGCATGAACCCACCCGACACCTGCGACGTGTGCGGCGTCGACGTCCCGGCCGACCAGGGCGTGCGGACCGAGGTCAGCAAGGAGGGCGCCATGTGCCCGACGGCCATGGTGTTCCATGCTGCGTGTTACGACAAGGCCCGCGAGTTCTGGGACGTGGACGTCGAAAGCTGCCCGGTCGATCCCGACTTCCCCGAGACCGGGATGTGGGACATCCCGGTCGCCGACTCCCGCGCCTGAACCACCGCCACGTCACGTCGCCGTTCTGGTCCGCAGATCACGCCCGAACCGGGCGCGGTGTGCGGACCAGAACGGCAGTGTGGCACCGGTCGGCAGGCGACGCGACGAATGTCGCTATCGAGGCCGTCCGGCGGCGCCGGTGCTCCGTACACGACGTGAGCCGGCACGAGCCGGTGGGCACGATAGTGCTGCGGTCTGGCACACGGTGGGGGTCGTGGTCCTATAGTTGGTCCACAGCAAGCCATCGGGGGAACGGGCTGCGGTCCGAAGGAGATGGGTTTGTCGAAGCAGGGTGGGGATCACGCGAGCAGCGACGATGTCAGTCTGTACCTCAGCGACATCGGCAAGCATCCGCTGCTGACGCAGGCCGAGGAGGTCCGCCTGGGCGGGCTCATCGCCGCCGGTCGTGGCGCGGCGGCCGTGCTGGCCGCCGCCGAGGTGGTCGACGCCGCCCTTCGCCAGGATCTGGCGCGCCAGGTGCGCGCCGGGCACGACGCTTCGGCCCGGTTCGTCCTCTCGAACCTACGCCTGGTCGTCTCGATCGCCAAGAACTACCGCCCCTCGGGGCTGTCGCTGCTGGACCTCGTCCAGGAGGGCAATCTCGGCCTCATCCACGCCGTCGAGAAGTTCGACGCCACCCGTGGATTCAAGTTCTCGACCTACGCCACGTGGTGGATCCGCCAGGCCATCACCCGCGGCATCGCCAACTCCGGCCGCACCATCCGCCTCCCGGTGCACGCCGTCGAGCTGCTCCTACGGCTCCGCAAGGACGCGGTCGCCTTCGAGGCCCGCCACGGCCGGCCGCCGTCCTCGGCCGAGCTGGCCGACGCGGCGGGGGTGGCGCTGGCCAAGGTCGAGGAACTCGTGCCGCACATGACCGATCCGCTGTCGCTCTCGGCGTCGCGCGGCGACGACGGCGACCTGGAGCTGGGCGAGATGGTGGAGGACCTGAACGCGCCACCGCCGGACCGTGCCGTGTTCGCCTCCATGCTCCCGGCCCAGGTGGCCGCCCTCCTGGCCCGGCTGGATGCCCGGGAGCAGCAGGTGCTCTGCCTCCGCTACGGCCTCGACCGAGGCGAGCCCCGCACCTTGGCCGAAGTGGCCACGGTGTTCGGCGTCAGCCGCGAGCGCATCCGCTACATCGAGGCCAAGGCCATTGCCAAGTTGCGGGACTCGGCCACCGGAGGCCTGCACGACCTCATCTCCGCCTGAGTCGCCCGGGCAACCGGCGCGAAGCGCTACCGCGCCCATGTGAGACGGCGGTCGGCCGAGGGCCCATCGGCGCCGGTTACCACGGCGGGCGCCTCGACCGGGCGGAAGCAACCGGGACGTTCGGGGTCGGCGTCCCAGCGCACGGCCCGCACGGCCACAACGCCGCCGCCGCCCGTCGCCCGTCCCGGGTCAGGCGGCCCGGCCTCGATCTCCACCACGAAGGCACCGTCGACCACGGCCAGGCCCCGGCCCCACACCGCCACGAGCCAGCGGGCGCTCAGCGTCGCCACGGCGCGCACTCCGACGCTGTCCATCTGTCCGGTGACCGCCGCCGGCGCGGCGCGGCCCACTTCGACCTGCACCGACGACAGCCGGCGGCTCCCCCGCTGGCGCAGCCAGAACCGCAGGTGCTCCCGGAACGACGCCACCGCCCTGACACGGAGCTGCTCGGCCAGCAGCCGGCCGTGGTCGCTGTAGTAGTCGGACCGCCGCCAGGCCCGCTCCCACGTCAGCGCCAGGCCGAGCTGGTGGGCCGCGGCCAGCGCGCCGGGGCCGAACAGCGCATCGCCCTTCATCCGGGCCTGCATCTGGCGGAACAGGTCCGACGCCATGGCCCAGGTGTGCAGGTTCCGCCAGAGCTGCAGCGTGGCCAGGCAGGCCGGCATCTCGCCGCCGAAGGCCAGCATCGTCTGCTCGGCCCCGAGGTCATGGTCCTCCAGGACGAGCTTTCCCCGGCGCCACGCGATCCGGTGCGACTCCCCGCCGCACTCGACCGAGGCCACGGCCGGCTCGACGTGATGGCACCAGCGGTCCCGCGCCGGGC
>Ga0187892_10008678_pt1 | contig 13779 bp, 11 predicted proteins | sample MA1701073metaG_FD_139345 | JGI IMG/M metagenome (GOLD analysis project Ga0187892, IMG submission 139345) | Bio-ooze microbial communities from a basaltic lava cave in the Kipuka Kanohina Cave System on the Island of Hawaii, USA - MA170107-3 metaG ...
CCGAACTCCGACCTCATCTACGGAATGGTGTTCGTGAATCTCGCGGATACCGGTCCGCTCGTGTTCGAAGCGCCGCCCAAGTTGCAGGGGATCCTGCTCGACTTCTGGCAGCGCCCGATCCCGGTCGATGGGGGCAAGTTCTTCGGCGACCTCGGTCTGCCCGGACCCGACGGCGGAAAGGGCGGAAAGTTCCTGATCCTGCCGCCCGGCTTCTCCGGGAAGGTGCCCGAGGGCTACTACGTGTACCGCTCCGGAACGAACAACGTCTTCGTCTTCCTGCGCTCGTTCTACCAGTCGCTCGACAACATCCAACCGGCCGTCGACGTGCTCCAGCAATCGCTGCTCTATCCCCTGGGCAAGAAGGACGGCGCTGCGAAGATGAAGTTCGTCGACGCCTCCGGGAAGCCGCACGAGATGCTGCCGCGCACGGACCTCGAGGCGTTCACGCAGCTCAAGTACCTCGTGGACAGCGAGGGCAAGAACCTCGCCGACCCGGACTGGCTCGGCATGCTCGCTGGCCTCGGCATCGTCGAGGGCGCGCCGTTCCAGCCCGACGCGCGCACGAAGCAGATCCTCTCGGACGCCGCGAAGACCGGCTACGCGACCAGCCGCATGCTCGGGCTGCAGGGAAAGATCGGCGACGCCGACCTGCGGATCTACACGGACCGCCAGTGGGTGAACCCCGTCAACAACCTGGGCTCGCGCTGGCCCGAGTCACTCGTGGATCTGAGCTTCCGCTCGCGCGCTGGCGGCTTCACCGACCTCGACACGCGCGTCTGGTTCTTCACCGACTACTACTCGATCAGCCCCGGCATGGTGTCGATGACGCCGGGCAAGGGCGCGTTCTACATGATCAGCTTCACCGACAGCCGCGGGCAGCCGCTCGTCGGTGGGAGTAGCTACAAGCTGAAGCTGCCCCCGAACATCCCGGCGGAGCTGTTCTGGTCGGTCACGCTGTACGAGGCGGAGAACGCTTCCGGCCTCGACAACGGCCAGCCGTTCCCGTCGCTCGGCAAGCTGAACAAGCCCGCGCAAGACGCCGACGGCAGCACCACGCTGCATCTCGCGCCCAAGGCGCCGCAGGGCGCGGAGGGCAACTGGCTCGCGACAGTTCCCGGCCGCGGCTTCTTCGCGATCCTGCGCCTCTACGCGCCCGCACAGGCCGCGCTCGATTTCAGCTGGAAGCCCGGCGACATCGAGAAGGTCCAGTAGGTCGAAGGAGAACAGCTGTGAAGACGCAAGTCTCGTTGTGTGTCGCGGTCGCGCTCGTCGGCTGGTCGTCTGCGTCGCTTTGCCGGGCGCAACAGGTTCCCGCGCCCCGGACTGCTTCGGAAGTCGTGCAACCGGCCGACGGCGTCATCATGTCACCGAGCTACGCCGCAGCGGTTGCGCAGTCGGCGTACATCTGGGGCTGGCCGATGGTCAACATGTTGAACCGCCGTGCTGCGATCACGCAGGCGCCTCATCCCGGACTGATGAACGGCATCCTGCCCGTCGCGCCGCGCGGGCAGATCGCCATGCTCCACGACTACATCGAGCCTTCCGAGACCTTCGTGACCTGTCCGAACCAGGACGTCGTGTACGGGCTCGGCTTCTTCTCGCTCGACGAGGAGCCGGTGATCGTGCAGGTGCCCGATTTCGGCGAGCGCTTCTGGGTGTACGCGATGTACGACGCGCGCACCGATCAGTTCGGCGAGCTCGGCAAGGCGTACAAGAGCAAGCCGGGGTTCTATCTACTGGTCGGTCCGAACTGGAAGGGCGAGAAGCCGGCGGGCGTCGAGGCGATCATTCGCAGCCGCACGGCGTTGGCCAACGCCATCCCGCGCGTCTTCATGGACGACACGCCCGAGGATCGCGCGGCGATCCAACCGCTGATCGATCAGATCGTCGTCTACCCGCTCGCGCAGTTCGACGGGAAGATGAAGACGATCGCGTGGAAGGACGCGCCGACCATCCCCGGGCCCAAGTCCGACGCAGGCGCGGGCGAGACCAAGTGGGTCGTGCCGGAGCGATTCTTCGACCAGTTCCAGGAAGTGCTCGACACGGTTCCGCCGCTGCCGGGAGAGGAATCCATCTACGCGCAGTACCGCCAGCTGATGAACGCGGCGAAGGCCGACGCCGAGCTGAAGAAGGTCCTGACCGCGACGGCCGTCGAGACCGAGCGCGACGTGATCGCGAAGTTCTTCGCCTGGAAGTACAACGGCCGCCCCGCGGGCAACGGCTGGAACCGCTCGACCAACAACGCGCAGTGGGGCGTCGACTACTACGACCGCACCGGCACCGCGCGCTCGAACATGTTCGACAACAAGCCGACCGAGACGCAGTACTTCTACACCGACTTCGACTCCACGGGAAAGCCACTGGACGGCAAGAATCGCTATTCGGTTACGTTCCCCAAGGGCGAGCTGCCGCCCGTGCAGGGGTTCTGGTCGCTCACGCTGTACAACGACAAGCACCTGTTCCACCCGAACGACCTCAAGCGCTACTCGCTCGGCACCAAGAACAAGACGCTGAGATTCAACGACGACGGCTCGCTCACGCTGTATGCGGGCGGCGGGTCGCCGGGCGCTGACAAGCAGAGCAACTGGCTTCCGGCGCCTGCCGGCCCGTTCTCGCTCTACATCCGCGCCTACTGGGGGAAGCAGGGCATCCTCGACGGCAGCTGGAAGCCGCCGGCGATCGAGCGCGCGAGGTAGCAGCGAACGTATCTTTTCGGGGACCTCGCTCGTCGTTCGATCAAGGAGGCCACACCATGAGCCCGTCCCGAATCGAAGCTGCGATCCCGGTCCTGCCTGTCCGCGACGTCTCGAAGTCCCTCGCGTTCTACGCCGAGCGGCTCGGTTTCGAGCGTCTGTTCGAGTACGGCCCGTACGCTGGGATCGCGCGCGGGCCGATCGAGCTGCACCTGGACGGCGACACGCCGCCCGCCGGCCCGATCAGCGTACGCTTCGCGGTGTCGGGCGTGGACGAGCTGTACGCCAAGCTGCAGAAGCAGGACGTGATCGACCCGGCCGAGCCGCTCGAGACCAGGCCCTTCGGCATGCGCCAGTTCAGCGTGCGCGACCTCGACCGCAACCGGCTGACGTTCGCGCAGCCGGTCGCCGCGGCGGCCGGCGAAGAGAAACGGCGCTTCCTGATCTTCTTCACGCACGTGGACGGCGCGGCGCAGAAGATCCGCCCGGAGGACGTGCCCGGCATGATGGAACGCCACGCGCGCTGGCAGAGCGAGACCGATGCGCAGGCACGCTCGTCGCTCGTCTACCTCGCGCCCGCGGCCGAGGCGCGCACGGTGCGCCTGCACCCCGACGGCAGGCTCGACGTCAGCGCGGGCACCTTCGCCGGCGGCAAGGAGGCGATCGGCGGATTCACGATCATCGAGGCGGACTCGCTCGAGGACGCCGTCGAGACCGCCAAGCGCCACCGCTGGATGCTCGGCGCGAACGAGGTGCGCGAGCTGAAGACGCCGCCCGGGCTCGCGAGCTGGATCCGCACGCGCTGAGGCTCCACGCGCGCTGAAGCGTGCCGCTCACCTGCGCTGGCCGCGGCCGGCGTGGTATGTACAGGCGCTTTGACGCGCGCGATCGACTGCCTCGTTAACGTGGACCTCGGCGACTCGGCGCCGCCGGACTGGCTCGTGCGCGTGAAGGAGGACACGTTCAAGGGCGGCGACGCGTTCCTGCGCAGCGTGGAGCTGCCGGAGCTCGTCGACGACATGGACGCGAACGGGGTCGCGCGCGCGATCCTGATGACGCGGCTCGGCGCCAAGCCCGACCGAGCGCAGCGCTACGCGGCGGCGCGCCCCGACCGCTTCTCGCTCGGCGTGGGCGGGCTCGACCTGTTGCGGCCGATGCCGACGCTGCGCGAGCTCGCGGCCTTCGTGCGCGAACAGCCCGTCTCGTACGCGGTCGTGGGCCCGAGCTTCTGGGGCGACGCGATGTACGCGCCGAGCGACGCCGTCTACTACCCGCTCTACACGAAGTGCTGCGAGCTCGCCCTGCCGCTGTGCCTGAACACGGGGCTGCCCGGTCCGCCGCTGCCGGGCGAGGTGCAGAACCCGATCCACCTCGACCGCGTGTGCGTGCGCTTCCCGGAGCTGCGCCTGTGCATGATCCACGGCGCGGATCCATGGTGGGACGTGGCGATCCGGCTGATGATCAAGTACCGCAACCTGCGGCTGATGACGTCGGCGTGGTCGCCGAAGCGCTTGCCGCAATCGCTCCTCCACTACCTGTCGACGCGCGGCCGCGACCGGATCCTGTTCGCGTCGGACTTCCCGGTGCTGTCGCTCGAGCGCTGCCTCGGCGAGGCGCGCAAGCTCGAGCTCGCGCCCGAGGTGCTCGACGCGTACCTGCACGGCAACGCCGAGGCGTTCTTCTTCCGGGAGAGCGGCGCATGAACTTCGCGCTGTCCGAAGAGCAGGAGCTCTTGCAGGCCACCGTGCGCGAGTTCGTGGCGAAGGAGTGCCCGCCGCAGACCGTGCGCGCCGTGTTCGACGGCGCGCGCGAGCCGGTGGCCGCGCTCTGGCACGGGCTCGCTCGGATCGGGATCGCCGGTCTGGCGGTGCCGGAGGAGCACGGCGGCGCGGGGCTCGAGCTGCTCGAGCTCGCGCTGGTCGCCGAGGAGCTCGGCCGCGGCGCGGTGCCGGTGCCGTTCCTCGGCCACGCGCTCGCGACGCTCGCGATCGCGCGCGGCGGCAGCGCGGCGCAGCAGAAGGAGTGGCTGCCGCGACTCGCGTCGGGCGCGGCGCGCGCGACCGTCGCGCTCGCCGAGGATGGCGGACGCTGGCTCCCGCAGGCGTGGGGCGTCGAGCTCGCGAACGGCCGGCTGCGCGGCCGCAAGGATTTCGTGCCCGAGGCCGAAGGCGCGGAACTCTACGTGGTCGGCTGCGCGGGCGGCGCGCTGGCGCTGGTCGAGTCGGGGACACACGCGCGTGTCACGCCGCAGGCGGCGCTCGATCGCGGCCGGCCGCTCGCCGCGCTCGAGCTCGACGGCCCGCCCGCCGAGCCGCTCGGGAGCGCCGACGCCGCGCGTTTGATCGACGCCGGCTGCGTGCTGCTCGCAGCCGACGCGTTCGGCGCCGCGCACGCGCTCGTGCGCGCGACCGCGGCCTACGTGCAGACGCGCCAGCAGTTCGGCCAGCCGCTCGCGCAGTTCCAGGCGGTGAAGCACCAGCTCGCGAACATGGCGCTCGAGATCGACCCGGCGCGCGGACTGTGGTGGTACGCCGCGCACGCTTTCGACCACGCACCCGCGGACTCGGCCCGCGCCGCCGCGCTCGCCAAGTCGCACGTCACCGACCGCGCGCAGCAGGTCGCGCGCGATGCGGTCGAGGCGCACGGCGGGATCGGCTTCACCTGGGAGTGCGACGTGCACCTCTGGTTCAAGCGCGTGATGTTCGACCGCATCTGGCTCGGCGCGCCCGAGCTCCACCGCGAGCGCTTCGCGCGACTCGAGGGCTGGTGATGGATCTCCGCTTCGGCGAGGAGTACGAAGATCTGCGCGCGGCGGTGCGCGCGTTCTGCGCCGAGAGCTGGCCGGCGCGCGGCGACGAGGCGCGACTCCCCGAGCGCGAGCAGGCGATCGCCTGGCGCAAGCGCGCGCTCGCGGCCGGCTTCCTGCACCGCACGGTCCCTCGCGCGTACGGCGGCGCGGGCGCGGAGCTCGACGTGATGGCGGAAACGGTGATCCGCTCCGAGCTCGACCGCGCCGGCGTCCCGCACCGCGGCGTCGTGCAGGGCACGCACATGCTCGTGCCCACGCTGCTCGAGTGCGGCAGCGACGAGCAGCGCCAGCGCTACATCCCGCCCACGCTGTGCGGCGAGCTCACCTGGTGCCAGGGCTACAGCGAGCCCGGCGCCGGCAGCGACCTCGCCTCGCTGCAAGCGCGCGCGGAGCTCGTGGGCGAGGAGTGGGTGCTGCGCGGCCAGAAGATCTGGACCAGCCAGGCGGACGAGGCGGACATGATGTTCGGGCTGTTCCGCACCGAGCCCGACGCGCCCAAGCACGCCGGCATCTCGTACCTCCTCGTGCCCATGCGTACCCCGGGCATCGAGGTGCGGCCGCTCACGATGATGCAGGGCGGCCAGGACTTCTGCGAGGTGTTCTTCGACGGCGCGCGCGTGCCGGCCGGGAACATCGTCGGCCGGCGCGGCGAGGGCTGGAAGGTGTCGCGCTCGACGCTGAAGCACGAGCGCATGCTGATCGGCGACTCGAACATCGTGCGCATCACCTTCGACGCGCTGCTCGACCTGGCGCGGCGCGCCCAGAGGGGTGGCCAGCCCGCCATCGAGCACCCGCAGGTGCGCCAGCGCCTGGCCGAGATCGCCGGGTATCTCGCGACGCAGGAGTGGTCGGTCGCGCGCATGCTGACCGCGATCCACCGCAACCGCGAGGCCGACGCCGCGAGCGAGATGCTGATGGCGAAGCTGTTCAGCACGAACGTGCAGCAGATGATCGCGAAGCTCGCGCTCGACCTGGCGCCCGAGGCCGGTCTCACGGAGCCGCGCAGCGCGGAGGCGACCATGGGCATCGGCGAGTTCACGCCCGGGCGCTGGGTGTCGAACTACATGTTCTCGCTCGCGTTCGCGATCGCGGGCGGCGCCTCGAACGTGCAGCGCAACATCATCGGCGAGCTGTTGCTCGGTCTGCCGCGCGACCGCCGGCCGTAGGATTTCGAGGCACGACTCATGGGAGGAGCTTGATGGCGATCTCGATGCACTCGGCGAGCGTTCCGATCTTCGTGCGCATGCTGCAGAACATGCTCGTCTGGCTGGACAAGGCGGAAGCGCACGCCGCGGCGAAGAAGTTCGATGCCAAGAACTTCCTCGGCGAGCGGCTGGTGCCGGACATGCTGCCGTTCTCCGCCCAGATCCAGATCGCGACCGACAGCGTGAAGGGCTGCCTCGCGCGCCTGTCCGGCACGGAGGCTCCGCGCTGGCCCGACACGGAGGCCAGCTTCGACGAGCTGCGCGCGCGCGTCCGCAAGGCGATCGTCTACGCGCAGGCCGTTCCCGCGGCGTCGATCGACGGCACCGAGGGCCGCGAGATCACCATGACGCTCGGCGCAGGCCGGACCGCGAAGTTCAGCGGCGAACTCTTCCTGAAGCACTTCTCGTTGCCGAACTTCTTCTTCCACTGCACGATGGCCTATGCGCTGCTGCGCGCCGGCGGCGTGGACCTCGGCAAGGCCGACTATCTGGGAGGAGTGTGAGCCATGGCCTACGGAGCACTGGTCGAGCGAACGGTTCCGGTGTCGCGCGCGAAGATCTACTCGCTGCTGGTGGACGGGTTCGGAGACATCGGCAAGCTGATGGGCGACGCGGTCGAGTCCTGCACGCTGGAGGGCGAGGGCATCGGTTCGATCCGCCACGTGCGCGCGCCCGGCATCGAGGGCGTGCTCTCCGAGCGGCTCGACACCGCCTTCGACGGGCGCGTGTTCTCGTACTCGCTGGTCGGACCGTCCTCGCTGCCGCTCGAGTACTACAACGCCGTGGTCACGCTGGCGGACGCGCCCGGCGGCGGCTGCGCGATCGCCTGGGGCAGCAACTGGGTGCCGAAGGGCGCGCCGGCGGAGCAGGTGCGCGCGATGCTCAACGGCCTGTACGACAACATCATCGACGCGCTGGTCCGGGCGGCCGGGCGCTAGGGAGGATCGACACCGACACGCGGCGCGCCGGCGGCGCTCGGCGCTCGCGCAGCGCCCTGGCGAGAGGCCTCAGCGCGCGAGAGGCTGGCGCGTTTGTGTCTCGATCAAGCGCGAGTCGAGCAGCGCCGCGCTCCGGTGTCGCGCGATCGCCTGGTACGCGGGGCTCGTCACCATCTCGAGGAAGGCCCGGCGCGATGGGTACTCGACGAGCACGATCTCGTCCCAGCGCTCGCCCTTGGGAGCGAGCGGCGCGAAGCTGGCACGTCCGAACCAGATCGGACGCCCGCCAGCCGCCTGGATCAACGCCACGACCTCCGCCGCGTAGCGCTCGTGGTACGCCTCGCGCCCGGAGCAGGGCGCCTCGCTGCTGCCGGCCCCGTAGTCGGTCTGGTCGCGGTAGCGCAGCAGATTGACCATCACGATCGGCCCGTCGCCCCCCGGCGACGCCGCGAACTCGTCCAGCGTCTTCGCATCCAGCTCGACGGTTCGCATCTGCCGACCTCCCGTTGCGAGCAGCTTCCCGCACCCGCCATTCCGGCGCAATCGGAGTCCGGCGCAGTCGGCCGCGTTCGTCTTCGGCCTGCTTCACGGCTTCGGCTTCGCGGGCGCGCTGTCGGCCGCGGGCCTGCCGCCGGCCGACGTCCCCATCGCGCTCGTGAGCTTCAACGTCGGCGTCGAGATCGGCCAGCTGGCCTTCGTGGCGCTGGTCCTGTCGCTAGCCTACGGCCTCCGACGCATGGGACTGCGTTGGCCGCGGCCGGTGCAGATCCTGCCGGCCTACGTCGTCGGCGGCCTCGGCGCGTTCTGGATGATCGAGCGCGTGTCCCTCAGGTGAGTGCTCGCCGCGGCCGTCGGTCGCCGTGTTATAGAAGCCCGACATGTCGAACTGGAACGGCTTGGGAATGAGTCTGGGCAATCTCTCGCGGCTCTCGAACGCGGAGACGCGCTCGATCAGTCCCGAGAACCTGACCGGCGAGAAGGGCAAGGGCGCGATGGCGAGCGAGGGCTCGGCGTCGCGCGCCGCGCGCGATCTCGGCCAGGGCTGGAAGGTGAACCCGTACGTGATCATCGAGCCCGGCGCGACCTTCGAGCTCGCGAACATCGCCGGGCAGGGCGCCGTCCAGCAGATCTGGATGACGCTCGCGCGCGGCAAGTGGCGCTTCTCGATCCTGCGCGCGTACTGGGACGATCAGGCAGAGCCCTCGATCGAGGCGCCGTGCGGCGACTTCTTCGCCTGCGGCTGGGAGAGCTTCGCGGCGGTGAACTCGCTCGCGGTGTGCGTGAATCCCGGGCGCGCGTTCAACTGCTACTGGGAGATGCCGTTCCGCAAGCGCGCGCGCTTCACCATGACAAACCTCGCCGACGAGCCGCTGGTCGTCTACTACCAGATCAACTACACGCTGACCGACGTGCCCGAGGACTGCGCGTACTTCCACGCGCAGTTCCGCCGCACCAACCCGCTCCCGTACAAGGACGTCTACACGATCCTCGACGGCGTGCGCGGGCAGGGCCACTACGCCGGCGTGTACATGGCCTGGGGCGTGAACAACTCCGGCTGGTGGGGCGAGGGCGAGATCAAGTTCTACCTCGACGGCGACCGCGACTTCCCGACCATCGCGGGCACCGGCACCGAGGACTACTTCTGCGGCGCGTACAACTTCGACCCGGGCTCGCTCGACCGGCGCACGCGCCCGGACGCCTCGCGCTACCAGGAGTTCACCACCGCCTACGCGGGTCTGCCGCAGGTGATCCGCCCCGACGGCGTGTACCAGTCGCAGCAGCGCTTCGGCATGTACCGCTGGCACGTGATGGACCCGGTGCGCTTCAAGCGCGACCTGCGCATCACCATCCAGGCGCTCGGCTGGCGCACGCACCGCGAGATGCAGTACCTGCCGCTGCAGGACGACATCGCGTCGTGCGCGTTCTGGTACCAGACGCTGCCGACCGCGCCGTTTCCGGCGCTCCCGCACCGCGACCAGCTCGAGGTGATCTAGCCCCGGAGCGCGCGCCGCCGCGCGAGCCAGAGCGTACCGAGCACGAGCGCGCCGAGCGCGAACGGCGCCGCGCCGGGCAATGCGGGCACCGGTGTGCCGCCCGGCACCGAGGCCGGGTTGAGCGGGTTCGAGCCGGCCGCGACCTCGGCGCCGTCGGAGTGGCCGTCGCCGTCCGTGTCGGCGAGCAGGGGATCGGTGCCGGCCTCGAGCACCTCGACGCCGTCGTCGAGCCCGTCGTCGTCGGAGTCGGCGTCGTTCGGGTTCGTGCCGATGCTCGCCTCGGTCGCGTCGTCGAGCCCGTCGCCGTCGCTGTCGACGAGTCCGCTGAACGGCAGCACCCAGGGCTCGATGCCGGTCGCGTCGGTGCGCGCGCCGAAGAACGCGCGCGCCCCGGACACCACGTACGGCGCCTGCGGGAGCGAGCTCGCGAGCCCCGGCGCGATGTCGTGCAGGAGCACGGTGCCGAGCTCCGTTCCGTCGCTCTTCCACGGCTCGGTGCCCGAAGCTCCGTCGTTGCCCGCGAACAGGAGCGCGCCGTTCACCGCGTTCGGCGCCCCGGCCACGCCCGAGGCCGAGCCCGGATTCACGTCGCGCACGCGCTGCGTGCCGGCGAAGGTGCCGTCGCTGCGCCACGGCTCGGTGCCGCTCGTGCCGTCGTTCGCCGCGAACACGAGCGCGCCGTTCACGATCGGCAGCGGCCCCACGCCCGTGAGCGACGTGAGCGAGCCCGGCACGCCGGGGTTGATGTCGCGCACCAGCGTCGTGCCGGCCAGCGTGCCGTCGCTGCGCCACAGCTCCGCGCCGTTCGCGGCGTCGCTGGCCACGAAGTACAGCACGCCGCCCAGCACGGTTGGAAAAAAGGTAGGGAAGGTGGGCGCCGAGCCCGCCGCGCCCGCGAAGATGTCCCGCACCAGCACCGTGCCCGCGTTCGTGCCGTCGGTCTTCCACAGCTCGGCGCCGGTCGCGCCGTCGTTCGCGGAGAAGTAGAGCTGGCCGCCGAGCTCCGTGAACGCCTGGAACACGCCCATGCCCGTCGACGCGCCCGCGAACACGTCGCGCACCAGGAACGTGCCCGCGTCCGTGCCGTCGCTGCGCCACAGCTCCGTGCCGGTCGCGCCGTCGTTCGCGCGGAAGATCGCGAGGCTCCCGAACGGCGTGATGGAGAGCGGGCTCGAGCTGCCGGTCGGGTGGATGTCGCGCACGCGCACCGTGCCCGCCTCGCTGCCGTCGCTCTTCCACAGCTCGCGTCCGCTCGAGCCGTCGTCGGCCGCGAAGAACAGCGTGCCGTTCACGTTCGCGAGCGCGCTCGGCGCGGAATCGTTCGGGCCCGGGAAGATGTCGCGGACGCGCACGGTGCCGGCCTCGGTCCCGTCGCTCTTCCACAGCTCGTCGCCGCTCGCGCCGTCGTCGGCCACGAAGTAGAGCAGGGAGCCCACGCGGGTCAGGAAGCTCGGCTGCGAGCTGCCCGGGCCGGGGTTGATGTCCTTGACCAGCACCGTGCCCGCGAGCGTGCCGTCGCTCTTCCACAGCTCGGTGCCGGTCGGCCCGTTGCCGAGCGCGAGCTCGCCGTCGCTGGCGCGGAAGAACACCGTGCCGGCGACGTCGACGAACGACGAGGGCAGCGAGTTGCCCGTGCCCGAGGCGATCTGGCGCACGACCACGGTGCCCGGCTCGCTGCCGTCGCTCTTCCAAAGCTCGGTGCCGGTCGCGCCGTCGTTCGCGGGGAAGAAGAGCCGCGCGGTCGCGTCGTTCCAGGCCAGCGCCGCGAAGCTCTGCAGCGCGCTGTCCGGCCCCGGGCGGACGTCGCGCACGCGCACGGTGCCGGGCTCGGTGCCGTCGCTCTTCCACAGCTCCATGCCGCTCGCGTCGCTGGCCGCGAAGTAGAGGCCCGTGGGCGTGGGCGTGAGCGCGAACGGCGACGAGCCCACGGCGCCGGCCACGATGTCCCGCACGCGCACCGTGCCCGCGAGCGTGCCGTCGCTCTTCCACAGCTCCGCGCCGCTCGTGCCGTCGTTCGCGACCAGGTAGAGCGTGCCGTTCACGTCGGTGAGCGAGGTCGGCGGCGAGATCGCGGAGCTGCCCGGCCGGATGTCGCGCACGAGCACCGTGCCGAGCTCGGTGCCATCGCTCTTCCACGGCTCGGGTCCCGTCGTCCCGTCATTGGCGACGAAGTAGAGCATGGCGCCGACGCGCCGCAGCGAGACCGGCGACGAGGAGTTCGCGCCGGCGCGGATGTCGCGCACGCGCACGGTGCCGGGCTCGCTGCCGTCGCTCTTCCAAAGCTCGACGCCGCTCGCGCCGTCGTTGGCGGCGAAGTAGATCGCGCCGCCCAGCTCGGTCAGGCTCTGCGGGTCGCCGCTCGCGGCGCCGGGCGAGATGTCCCGCACGCGCACGGTGCCCGCCTCGGTGCCGTCGCTCTTCCACAGTTCGAAGCCGCTCGTGCCGTCGTTCGCGGCGAAGTAGAGCAGCCCGCCCGCCACGGTCAGGCGCTGCGGGCTCGACGAGGCGGCGTCCGGCGCGATGTCCTTCACGCGCACGGTGCCGGCCTCGCTGCCGTCGCTCTTCCACAGCTCGACGCCGCTCGTGCCGTCGTTCGCGGAGAAGTAGAGCGAGCCGCCGAACAGCACGGCGTTCGCGGGCGAGGAGGTCGCCGCGCCCGGCGCGATGTCCTTCACCCGGTAGGTTCCCGCGAGCGTCCCGTCGCTCTTCCACAGCTCGCTGCCGGTGGCGGGCTCGTTGCCGACGAAGTAGAGCGCTGCGCCGTCCGCGACCAGCGGCGCGCCGACCACCTCGCCGATCGGCTGGGTGCCGAGCTCGCTGCCGTCGCTCTTCCACAGCCGGCCGTTCGCGGTCGGCTGGTTGGCGCTGAAGAAGACGAGCGGCCCGGCGCTGACCAGCGCCGCGGGGTTCGAGCCCGAGCCCTCGGGCAGAGCGTTGATGTCGCGCAGCAGGCTGGCGGGCTCCTGCGCGCGCGCGCCCGCGGCGAGCGCCGCCAGGGCCGCGGCGGCCATCCATCCCGAGATTCGGCGTCGTACCGCTCGCGCGCGCTGGGTTCCCATCGCCCTACGGGCGTGAGAACGCGTGTCACGACGTTCGCCGCACTGGCTAACTTCGCTCGGCTTCGCCTCGCTGCGCGCGGCTTCGCCGCTTGCAGGGCTCGCTCAGGGCGGCCCTCGCTCGCCCGTCCCCCCGGGAGCGCCTTGTGGCCGGGCGCCTAGACCAACCAGCGCACGGGATCCCGGCTCGAGGGCGCGTACACGCAGTAGTTACCGGTGCGCACGGCCGCGCGCAGGTGCTCCGCGAGCGCGGGGTCGTGCTCGGCGACGCGCTCGAGCGCGTACTTGATCGCGCGCGTCACCGACACGCGCGCGCGCTCGGCCGCGGAGCTGGCCCGGCGCGCCCGGCCGCGCAGGCCGAAGCCGCGCGACAGCTCGGCCGCGAGGAGCTCGATCTCCGCGCCCAGCCGGTCGATGCGGCCGGCGTCGTTGTCGCGCTTGGCCTCGGCCAGCTCCTCGCTCGCGTCGCGCAGGCGCTGCTCGTAGTCCTGGCGCGCGCGCGCGTCGAGCAGCTCGCCCGCGTCGCCGGCGTCGGCGAGCTCGCCGCCGTCCGCGCCACGCCGTTCGGCGTTCGCGCCGGCGAGCTCGCGCGCGTGCAGCTCGCGGCCGGGCTCCGCCACGAGCTTCGCCACGTGCGCGAGCCCGACCATGTCGCGCAGGCGCGTGGTGCGGCCCTCGAACACGAGCGTCCACAGCTCGCCGTCGCGGCGCATGCTGGCCTCGCGCATCGCGCTCGGCGCGGCTTGCGACGCCGTCGCGGCCGGGAGCTCCGCGCGCGCCTGGGCGATCCAGCGCAGCAGCAGCGCGAGGCCGAGAGGCTTGGCCACGGCCTCGGCCTCGTCGAGCAGCCGGAGCGCGCGCTCGTGATCGCCGCGCGCGGCGGCGAGCTCCGCCCAGCGATGGCGGATCTCGGCCTGCCAGGGGAGCGCGCGCATGCGCCCGGCGATCTCGAGCGCGTGCGCGAAGTGGCGCTCCGCGTCGTCGAGCCGGCCGAGCAGCGTGGCCAGTCCGCCCAGGCGCGCGGCGATCGGCATGGTCAGCACGATCAGCGGTCGCGCGACGGCGATCCGGTCCTGGTACGGCA
>Ga0187892_10008679_pt1 | contig 13779 bp, 14 predicted proteins | sample MA1701073metaG_FD_139345 | JGI IMG/M metagenome (GOLD analysis project Ga0187892, IMG submission 139345) | Bio-ooze microbial communities from a basaltic lava cave in the Kipuka Kanohina Cave System on the Island of Hawaii, USA - MA170107-3 metaG ...
CGTGAGGGCCGTCGGCAGCTGCTCGGCGAGAGCTGGCCCCCGAAGTCAGGACTCCGGAGCGACTGTCGAGCAAGGCTGCGCGCGTGGGACGGACGCCGTCCGATAAGGTGCCCTATGTTGCAAGACCCCGCCTCGACCCGCAACTTCGTGGTACTCTAAGACTGGAGGAGGGGTCGCAAGCCATCGTCCGGTTCTGGATTCCGTTGGACGTGATGCGGCGCGTGGTTCAGGCGGACTTGGGAGACGAGGTGCGCGTGAATCCGGCTGTTCTGCGAGAGCTGATTCGCCGTGGCCTAGTCCGTGCGTTCGTGATCACCGATACTGAGGCACCAAAGCAAAACCGGGCCACTGGCATCAATGAATAGGAACAGTGGTGTTGTCTCGCGACTTGCCCACGGGGTTCAGCAGCCTGGAGGATGTGTATCGAAGGCTATTCTCGTTGGTGCTCAAGGAGCGGGCTGAGAAGGTCATACTCAGGACCGACCCTACAGGTGCGCTTGGGATCGTGGCAACTGGCAAGCCGGAGAGGGTCTTGCTTAAGGTCCCTGCAGTGCTAGGACCGAGCCTGATCAGCAGGATCAAACTGCACGCAAAGATGGATTGTTCCGAGCGGAAGCGCGACCAGCATGGGACGATCGTCTGTAGCGGAGCTTCCTTCACTGTAGAGACCCAAATGCGGAACGACCAAGAAGTGGTCGTAATCCGCAGAGAAGAGGGCCATCATGCAAAGGGCAAGAGGCGGGGAGGACCCGGTGCGCCGCGGGAGCTCTGAGTCCGTCCGGATGGTGCAGGCCGAACGCGTGGCCGAGCTCGTGCACGGTCGTGCCGACGGGCGTGCCGCCGGTCACGTAGATCTTCTTCTCGCACATCGCCGCCGGGATCCCCTTCGGGTTCGCGACGCCGCTGATCGGCTCCAGCACCCAGTCGCCGAACATCCCCCAGCCGGCGAAGTCGCCCTGCAGGTTCGCGCACGCGACGCCGCCCCCGCCCTGCGCGAAGACCCACGTCACCGTCCGCGCCCGCCAGCCCCCGACGGCGCGCTCGACCGACTCGACCCAGCGGTCGCGGTCCATCGCGTCGCCGCCGCGCATCGCGCGGTAGTCCTCCGTCGCGCGCACGACCTCCAGCGGCCGCACCCGGAAGTCGACCCCCGCCTTCTCGCGGTACCACGCCCGCACCTCCGCGACGCAGCGGCCGATCGCGCGCTCGTACTCGGGGAAGCGCTCCTGGTCGGCCGGGACGAGGTAGACGACGCGGACCTCGAAGCCTGGCGTCGTGCCGGACGCGCACGAGGCGAGGGCCAGCAGGGCGAGCGGGCGCATGGCGGGAGTATACCGCCCTCAGAACTCCCACCCCAGCGCCGCCGTGAAGACGGCGGCCGATCCGCGGACGTCCCCCGCGTACCCGCGCCAGGCCGCCCCGAGCGAGAGGGTCGCGCCCCCCGCGACGCGCAGGTCGGCCGCCGCGGAGGCGCCGAAGAGAAGCACGTCCAGCGCGCGCCCCGTGTGCGGCGTGAACTCGAGGTCGATCTGCATGTACTGGTAGCCGATCTCGGCGCCGAGCGCGAGCGGGCCGTACCGCGCGAGGGCCGCTGCAGCCCGATGTTCCAGCCCCCGAGCTCGACGTCCAGGTCGCGCGTCTCGACCGCGCCGCCCGGCTTCGCGATCTCGAACCCGGCCTCGATGCGATCGACCTCGCCCCCCACGAACAGCGTCGCGACGCCGAGATCGAACAGCAGCCGCAGGCCGGAGAGCGCATCGGCGCGGAGGTCGTCCGCCGCGTACGCGTCGCCGGACACGTGCTCGACGAACCGCTAGGTCGTCCCGAGGCGCACGGCGCCGAGCGCCTGGGTGTGCCATTCGACGCGGACTTCGCGGAGCTCGCAGGAGAGGGAATCGTAGAGGCGCCGGGCCGGGCCGGGCCCCTCCTGCGCCAGTAGCGCCAGCGCGGCGGCGATCGCCATGCCATCCCGAGAGCGGTCGGCGCGGCGGCTTCCAGTGTACCGTCACCGAGAAAGCGTTACAGTCGGAGGTGTTGGGTCAAGTCCCATGAGCTCTGCCAATTCACGGCGCGCTCTCGGGCGTAAAGGTCACGCGATCTCCTTGAGTCGGTACTCCTCCTTGGGAAGGTCTTCACGAAGGGAAGACAGAAGAGCATATAGGGAGGTGTCGATCTCGATGCCTCGCCACTTCGTCGAGGCGGCGACCAACGTGGCGTAGATGAGTTTCATCGCCGCGGTCTCCTCGAAGAAATGGGGGATCACCTTGGTGCGCCGGCGGTTCTCGCCGAAGAGCCGCTCCAGGAGGTTGGTGGTGCGCACGACGCGGCGGAGCTTGAGCGGAAGCTTCAGCACCGTGAGGCACGCCTCGAGATCCTCGCCGAGAATCTTCATCGCCTCCGGGCTGCCTTCTCCGGTCTGGATCTTCCGCGTGAGGTAGCCGCTGCGCCGACCCGGCTCGCTACTCTCAGCGCCGTGCTGGTAGTACTCCCTCCCCAGACCCTCTCTGACTTCGAGCTCGACGGCGCACTGCACCAGGTACCTCGCTCCCAGCTTGACCACGTCGCCCAGATCCATGCCGCCGGCCGCCATGCGTTCCTCGAACTGCTTGTACAACGTCGTACTCGGCAGTACCTTCGCCTTCGCCACGGTGTGTGCTCCTTTCTGCGCCTCGTGTTGAGGCGCGCTCAGGGTTTGCAAGACCCCGAGAGCGTACACCGTGGTTTTTCTTTGGCAGAGATTTTAGGACTTCACCTCTTCGCGAGCGACGGGGCGTAGTGTGTGAGGTAGTTTCGCGTGTCCCTGACCTTCAGTCTTAGAGTGCCACGAAGTTGCGGGTCGAGGCGGGGTCTTGCAACATAGGGCGTCTGATCGGACGGCGCCCGTCCCGCGCGGCGGCAGGCCCTGCTCGGCAACGCTACGGACGGTCATGACTTCGGGGTTCAGGCCTCGCTGAGCACCTGCCGACGGCCCCCGCGATCGTCTACTTGAATTGCCTAACCCTAACCCTCTCCTGGGTCATTGTCCCCGCAGCAGCTCGCGCAGCCGCTGCATCTGGACGTCGCTGAGGTAGGCGGAGGCGCGGGCCTCGAACTCCGCCTGCCGGGACTGGATGACGGCCTCGGCGGTCTGCAGGGTCTGGGTCTTCAGATCGATCTGCAACGCGGCGTCCGCGAAGTCCATATAGTCGGCGATGAAGCGCGGGCGCGCGGACGAGTCGAGCGACAGTTCGGTCGCCATGCGGCTGGCGAGCTTGCCTTGCCCTTCGCGCGCGGCGTCCTTGGGATCCGCCGCGGCGGCGGGGGCCGAATCTCGAATCTCGAATCTCGAATCGCGGCCCGGATTCGCGGCAGTCGGGCGAGCAGTCGGGGACGGGGCTTCGGGCGGCGCCGCCTCAACCCGCGGCCTTCCCGGTTCGGGAGTCGCCGACGGCTGCGCCTGCGGCGAGCCGCGCACGCCCAGGACCGCGGACGCCGCGAGGATCGCGGCGATCCCGACAAGGGGCGTCCAGCGCATGGCTACTGGGGGTGCTGCTGAAGCTTGAGGGCGACGTGCAGCTTCATGGCGGCGGCGTGGGACTGGGTGCCGTGGAACATCAGCGCGGTGCCGCCGCTGGGAAGCGTCGTCACGCCGGTGGGCGCGCCGTTGAAGGCCCCGTCGCCCTTCTTGGTTTCGATGATGCCGCCCGTGGCGCCGCCGATCGTCACGATGGCGACGCAGGGGAGGATCTCCGCCGGGGCGTCCTCGGTGATCGTCACCACCAGGTTGTGGGCGTCCTTCATGTCGACCCAGATGGCGCTCTGGACGATATGGAGGGCGTCCGCGGGGGCGTGATGCCCGAGCAGGAAGTGGTAGAGGTCGTCCTGCTGGGCGGCGGACGGCGTGAACAGGTGGCCGGACGGCGTGACCTTGATGGCTGCGGGGCTGGACGACGCCAGGACCGTCAGAATGAGCCCTGCGAGCGCTGCGTATCTCATCACTCCCCTCCTGATTTCACCCATGCGGTATAGGTATAGACGCATCCGCCATGCATTAGTTTCATGGAAATTCACTTTTGCGCGTTTTGGGGCGTGATTCTACCGGCGGAGCTCGCGCTCGAAGAAATCCTGCATCGCGGTGAAGAGGTGGATGCGGGCCTCCCGGTCGCCGATCCCGTGGTTGCGCCCGGGGTAGACGAGCTGGTCGAACGGCTTGCGCGCCTTCACCAGCTCGTCGACGAAGTGGACGGCGTTCTGGAAGTGGACGTTGTCGTCCGCGAGCCCGTGGACGAGGAGCAGCCGCCCGTGGAGCTTTGCGGCGTGGGTGACCGGCGCGCTGTCGCGGTAGCCGTCGGCGTTGTCCTGCGGCCGGAGCATGTAGCGCTCGGTGTAGATCGTGTCGTAGTCCTGCCAGTGGGTGACGGGCGCGACCGCGACGCCCGCCCGGAAGACGTCGAGCTTCGTCATCGCCAGGCACGTCATGTAACCGCCGTAGCTCCAGCCCCACAGCCCGATGCGCTTCGCGTCACACCACGGCTGCTTCATGATCCACGCGACGCCCGCCCCGAGGTCGGCGACCTCGATCTCGCCGAGCCGGCGGTGCATCTCGCGCACTGTCTGCGGCCCGCGCGCGCCCGAGCAGCGGTTGTCGAGAATCACGACGGCGAACCCGCGCTGCACCATGAGCTGGTGCCACAGGTAGCTGCGGCCGTTCCACCGGTCGGCGACGCTCTGCGCGCCCGGCCCCCCGTAGACGTGCACGATGACGGGGACCGGCCCGGCGGTGCGCGGCCTGAAGACGAGCGCGTCGAGTCCCGCGGCGCGCTCGAAGCGCGGCGCGTCGAAGCCGTAGTCGTCCAGCTCGGCCACGCGGTTCTCCTCGATCGGGTCGAGCCGCGGCGGGCGGTCGACGCTCGACCACGTGTCGACGAACTTCGTGCCGTCCGGGCTGGCGACCGGCGAATGCCAGCCGCGCTCCCGCGTGAGCCGCTCGCGCTTGCCGTCGAATGTCACGCGCCAGACGTGCCGCTCGAGGTGATTGCCCTCGCTGCCCGCGTACAACACCGCGCCCGCCGCCTCGTCGACGCCCGCGATGCCTGCGACGTCCCAGTCGCCCTGCGTGAGCGCCTTCCCGTCGAGGACGATGTGGTTGCGGCCGGTCTGCTCCGACGTCCACAGCATGCGTCCGTCCCTGAGGAAGCGCAGGTCGTCGTTGACGTCGACCCACGTCGCCGACTTGTCCGTGCGCACGACTTTTCCGCCGATGCTGATCGCCAGCGCGTCCTGCTGGCGGTTGAGCGTGTGGAGGACGAGCTCGCCGCCGGGCGTCCACGCAAGCCGCGCGACGTACTCGGTGCCGTCCGGCAGCGCCTGCCACTCCACCCTTCCATCGAGCGCCGCGACGCCGACGCGCGCGGCCGGATTCGCCTCGCCCGCCTTCGGGTAGAACATCGGCTCGACGCGCCCCTGCACGGGGCGCCAGTCGACGAGCGGAAAGCGGGTGACCTTCGACTCGTCGAGCTGGAGGAACGCGACCCGCGACGAGTCGGGCGCCCACGCGTAGCCGCTCTTGATGCCGAGCTCCTCCGGGTAGACCCAGTCGAGCTCGCCGTTGAGGAGCGTGTCGCTGCCGCCCGTCGTGAGGCGGATCTCCGCGCCGCCGCCGACGGGCTGCGCCCAGAGGTCGTGCGCGCGGACGAACGACACGTACCTGCCGTCGGGCGAGAGCCGGGCGTCCTGCATGCGCCTGGCCGGCAGGGGCGTGCCGACGAGCGCGCGCTTCGCGGGATCGTAGACGATGAGGTCGTCGCCGCGCCGCACGAGCATGAGGCCGCCGCTCCACGAGTACGACGCGACGTTGTCGAGCCACTTCTCGCGCTTCTTCGTCTCCCACTCGAACGCGGTGAGCGCGCTTCCGTGGAGGTACGTGACGAACCGCGAGTCGGGGCTCCACTGGACCTGCCCGGGGAGCGTGCCGCCGAGGCCCGGCTCCGAGTAGATGCGCTCGACGGTGAGGGCCTTGCCCGTGCGCGGCGGGGGCGCGGTCGTGGCGCACGCGCAGAGGAGGACGAGCGGCAGGGCGCGCTTCACGCGACGCTCCAGAACGTCTCTTCCTTGAGCGTCGTCTCGCGCCTGAGTCCGGTGAGGCGGCGGACGCGGAAGAGGTCGACGAAGCCGCGGAACTTGGCCTCCTCCATGTGGCGCGTGGTGGCGACGCCGTCGATCAGCGCCTTCGCCTGCGGGTCGAGGTAGACGGTCTCGGTGACGAGGACGTCGCCGCCGCTCTGCTCCTGGACGCGGGCGGCGATGTTGACGGTGCTGCCGAAGTAGTCGAGGACGTCGTTGGAGTTGACGGCGATCGTGGGGCCGGCGTGGACGCCGATCTTGAGGGCGAGGGGCGGGTCGATCCCGCGCGCCTCGCACCACGGGCCGATCTCGGTGTGGAAGCGCAGGGCGGCGCGGACGGCGTCGGCGGTCACGGAGAACGCGGCCATGACGGCGTCGCCGATGGTCTTGACGACGGCGCCGCGGCAGGCGGCGACGATCTCGGTGAGGAACGTGAAGTGGTCGCGCACGATGGCGTAGGCGGTCGCGTCGCCCTTCCGGCGGTACATCTCGGTCGAGCCCTTGAGGTCGGTGAAGACGAGCGCGATGGAGCGGATCGCGACCTCGCGCCCGGGCGCGACGACGTCCTCGCTGAAGAGGTCGCGGAACGTCTGGAACGATGTGAGGACGGCGCCCGTGACGGCCTGCGAGTCCCACGCCGAGCGCTCGACGACCACGAGCGCCGGATGCTTGAGGCGGTTGACGAACTTGAGCGTGACGCGGCCGGAGGCGACGCGGGCCGCGGACGCCTGGATGGCGGGGGCATCGACGTCGAACGACACCTCGGCGGCGCCGCCGTCCTCCACGATGAGCTCGGCGTGGGCCTGCGACTGGGGGGAGCGCACGCGCAGCGCGCGCGTGTCGAGGGTGAGGGCGATGTCGCGCGACTCGCCGGGCTCGAGGATGGCCTGGGCGGTGACGTGCGACGTGTTGCGGGGCCCGCCCTGGCAGAACGTGAGGTCCTTCACGGGGCGCACGGAGGGGTGTACCGTGAACCTCGCCTCCACCGCGTGGTCGAACTCGACCTCGTAGTCATGGTTGCAGGCCGCTCAGTGGCCTTCCTTGGGGAGGCGCGCGAGCGAGTCGAGGCGGTCCTCCGCCTTGCGGCACTGCGGGCAGACGATGTCCCAGTGCATGTTGAAGACGCCCGCGCGCGTGCCGATGAGGAAGGCGCGGAGGACCTCCTCGCGGGGGCGCTTCCAGTCGTCGGCGAGCGCGAACGGACGCGCGCGGACGACGGCGCGGTCGGGCGCCCGCGCCACCCACTCGCGGAGGCGGTCGATCATCGCGGGGACGACCCCGTTGTCGCGCAGCTTCGTGAGGGCCGCCTGGAGCGACTCGGGCTGGATCGGCGTGCGCCCGACGTCGTCGAGGGGGCTGGCGGCCCCGTTGCGGGCGGCCTCGTCCATCTTCCTGAAGAGCCCGATGAAGCCGCGCGCGGTCTGGCCGCCCTTCACCTTCGCGATGAGGCCGCCGACGAGGCCGCGCGGGACGAGCTCCACGCGGACGCGGGCGCGCGAGCGGGGGCCGAGGTCGTCGAAGAAGAAGAGGCCGCGGGCCTCCTCGACGGGGCCGCGCTCGAAGACGCGGCGGACCGAGTATTTCTCGGGCTCGACCCATTCGAACGGGTACTCGCGCCATTCCATGCCCATGCCGAAGAGCGTGGCGCGCGCGGTGACGACGGAGCCGCCCGTCTTCTCCTCCTTCGCCTCGTAGGCGACGGAGAAGAGGCCCAGGGCGCGGTTGATGCCGTCGGTGTCGGAGACGAGCGGCCAGAGGCGCTCGCGGGTGCATTCGAGGTCGATGGTTTCCTCGAACACGAGGAGCTTTGCCATGACGGTCTGGTAGTATGCCACCGTCCTATACGCAGCGGCCATGAAAACGGTTCTCGTCGTCGCCCTGCTCCTGTTCCTCCCCGACACCTCCCGCCGGCGCTCCGACGAGGCGGTGCGCGGGTTCCTGGTCTCGGTGTCGGGCGAGGGGGTGCTGCGGTTCGACCGCGACGGGAAGCAGGTGTGGCAGCACAAGTGCGAGCCGTACGACGCGCGGGAGCTGAAGGGCGGGCGGGTGCTGATCACGGAGCGGTCGGCCGGGCGCGTGATGATCGTCGACGCGGAGGGGAAGGTCGTCTGGGAGAAGATGGGGCTGAGCTCGCCGACGGACGCGGAGCTGGTGTCGAACGGGAACGTGCTGGTGCTGGAGAACGGCGCGAACCGGGCGGTGGAGGTGGACCGCGAGGGAAAGGTCGTGTGGGAGGTCGGCGGGCTGAGCAATCCCTACGACGTGGACCGCCTGCCGGGGGGCAACACGATCGTGGCGGACTCCGGGAACAACCGTCTGGTGGAATTCGACCGCGCGGGGAAGGTGGTGTGGGAGAAGACGGGGCTCGACTTCCCGAACGGCGTGCTGCGGCTGCCGAACGGTCGGACGGTCTTCACGACCTACACGCGGGGGAGCGTGGGGGAGGTGGACGCGAAGGGGGAGCTGCTGTGGGAGCACAAGATCGAGGACTCGGTGCTCTATGCGCCGGCGGCGGAGAACGGCGCGGTGTGGGTGGCCGACGGGAAGAACGGGCGGGCGATCAAGCTGTCGAGGTCGGGGGAGCGGCTCGCGACGGTGGAGTTGAAGAAGGCGTTCGTGGACATGTGCTTCGCCCGATGATCGCATCACGCATTACGCATCACGGCCCGCATGAACCTGCACGAACGGTTTGATGTCAGCCCCTCGAAGGTCGAGGAGCTGAAGGCGCGGATCGCGCGGCTCGGAATCGACGTCGCCGCGATCGACGAGCAGTTCGTGCGCGGGAGCGGCCCCGGCGGGCAGAAGATCAACAAGACGAGCAGCTGCGTGCTGCTGCGCTACGAGCCGCACGGGATCGTCGTGCGGTGCCAGCAGGACCGGCGGCGGTCGGTGAACCGGTTCCTCGCGCTGCGCGAGCTGGTGGACCAGGTGGAGATGCGGGTGTCGCCGGGGACGTCGGAGCGGCTGCGTGAGGTTGAGCGGAAGCGCTCCCGCAAGGCGAGGGCGCATCGGAAAGCGAGAGCGAGTAGGGAAAGCCGTTAGCGGTCAGCCGTTAGCCGTCAGTGACAGCTGCGCAACCGGTACTAACGGCTCATGGCTCATGGCTCACGGCTACTTCATCATCTCCCGCCCGAGCTGGGTGTAGAACTCCCCCGCAACGGGCCGCTTCAACTGGATCTTCCCCTGCTCGTCCTTCAGGAAGGTGAGCTCCTTGAGCTGGTCGGCGGACGCCTGGAAGTCGCCCTGGAATGCCTCCCAGTAGGCCTGGAGCGCGTTGTTGGTCGGGCCGAAGCCGCGCGCGTAGAGGTACTTCTTCTCGAGGTCGGAGACGCAGTCGATCGAGCGCGCGTAGCGGGCCTCGCGGCGCCGCGCGATCATCTTCGCACAGATGTCGGAGAGGATCTTCGGGACGTCCGTGCGCACGTCGGCGGCGGGCGGGATCTCCTTCTCGAAGAGCTTCTCGACGTGGGCGGCCTGCTGTTCGCGGTTGAGCCCGCGGGGGAGGCGCTGCGGGTGGATGCCGGTGAGGATCTGGTAGAGGACGAGGCCGAGCGAGTAGAGGTCGGTGCGGCCGTCGACCGCCTGGCGGCGCAGCTGCTCGGGCGACATGTAGGCGAACTTGCCGGTGAGGCCGCCGCCGGTGTCGGGGCCGCTGGCGGCGACGCCGAAGTCGGAGAGCTTGACGACGCCCTGGGTGTTGATGAGGACGTTCTCGGGCGAGATGTCGCGGTGGACGATGAACTGGTGCGCGTAGCCGAGGGCGCGGCAGACGCGGCTGATGATGAACGCGGCGAGCGGCACAGGGATGAGGAGCTGCCGCTGGACGTGGACCATGTGGAGCGTGCGCAGGTCGGTCCCCTCGATGTAGTCCATCACGATGGAGTAGAGCTTCCGCTCGTCCTGCGGCGGGCGGGCGCGGAGGCGCGTGCGCAGCTTCGGGAGCGCGCGGGCGTCCGGGCGGAGACGCGGCGCGAGGACGCGGCGCCCGGTGTCGTGGGAGAGCCCCTCGAGTTCCTTCGCGAACTCTTCGGGGATCTCGGCGGCGCCGACCGCCTCGAGGCCGTACGTCTTGACGATGTTCTCGTGGCGGAGGCTCGTCGCGATGTTGGCCTCGGACTTGAACTTCGACTCGAGGTCGGGCTTGAAGTGCCGGAGCATCTTGAGGGCGACGACGTCGGTGACGCCCTCGCACTCGCGCTCGGCGACGTACACGATGCCCATGCCGCCGCGCCCGATCTCGGCGATGATGGTGTAGTTGGAGGAGGAGGTGAACTTGAGCCCGTCGAGCTCCACGCCCCGATTATATCGATTGCTGGACATTCCGCGCGGAGCGATTATCCTCAGAGGCGAAGGTTGCAAGGAGGAGGAACCATGGCGGCATGGGATCACAAGATCGAGTTCGTGAGCCTCATCCAGGCGGCCTCGCTGCAGTCGCAGGCCAAGCTCTCGGACCAGGCGTTCGACCGGGTGCAGGCGAAGTGCGTCGAGCTGGGCGGGCAGGGGTGGGAACTGGTGTCGGTCGCGCCGATGACGACGACGGCGGGGACGACGGCGACGCACATGGTGTGCGCGTTCCGGCGGCCCAAGTAACCCCGTTCACCGAGTCCTGTCGAATCAGCCGCCAAGAACGCCAGGAGTGGAGTGGGACTCTTCGCGGCTTTGCGTCTTTGCGTTGCTCCGAGAAACGGGGTCGGCTACTTCTTCCGGAGGCAGTTCCTCAGCGACAGGAGCGCCATCGCGGTGCCGTAGCTCTTGCCGATCTCGTGGTCGTCGATGAAGCTGCCGTCGAGCTCGGGCAGCTTCACGAGTTCCGCCAGGAACTTCGCGAGCTGCTCCTTTCGGTTCTTGTCGCGCATGACGAGCGCGGTCTCGGTCGCGTGGAAGAATCCGTGGAAGAAGAAGAAGCCCGCGAGTTCGCCGTCCGAATGGAAGTCGCACTGGCGGATGACCTCGAAGCGGGCGTAGTTCGCCCACCAGTTGTCCATCGCGTCGACGACGGCGTCCGGACTGCCGAGCCCGCACGAGTACAGCGCGTACTCGCAGACCGGCATGCGCGCCATGGAGTCCTTCGTGCCGCTCGCCTTGCGGCCGCCCGAGTACGTGTAGCCGCCGTCCTTGCCGCGCTGCCTGGCGAGCCCCTCCGCCGCCTTCTTGACCATGCCGTCCGGCACCGGCGCGCCCTCCTTCCTGGCGACCAGGAGGCAGTTGAGCACGGCGGCGGTGGCGAACGGGTTCGGGTACTCGTGCGCCCATAGCCCGTCGGGCTTCAGGATGAGCTCGAGCCGCTTGACCGGCTCGGCCATCTGCTTCACGGCGGCGCCGCGCCTGGCGCTGTCCTTCGTCGTCGAGTGCTTGCGCGCGAGGTACAGCAGCTTGTAGCCCTCGGCGTAGCACTCCTCGTTCAGCCCGCGCGCGAAGTTCGCGTCCTCCAGGATGTACTTCTCGCCGCGCGCGACCGCCTCGTCGATGCGCTTCGGGTCGACGTCGCGCCAGTCGGTGAGCGCCGCGCACGCGATCGCCGTCACCGCCGCGCGCACGTTCGGCAGGATCTTCGGCGTGTCCCAGTACGCATAGCGCGTGTCGTTCCACGAGCCGTTCGACCGCTGGTTGCGCAGCAGCCACGCGACCGCGCGCTTCGCGATCTCGTCCGCGTCCTTCTCGGTGCGGCTGAGGCGCGTGCGCGTCTGCGGCTCGTACGCGTCGGCGGGCGCCCAGAACGGGTCCTCGAACGCGTGCGGCACCGGCCCGTCGGGCGTCGTGTCCTTCCACGTCGCGAGGTTCATCGCGGCCTTCCAGCCCCAGCTCTCGCCGGCGTTCTTCGCCGCGAGGTCCTTCCACAGCTCCTGCGCGCGCTTCTCGTCGCCGGTCAGGAAGGCGCAGAGCGAGAGATTGTACGCCGCCTCGGCGCCCCGCTTCCCCTCGAGCGCGCCCTCGAGCGGCTTCTTCGCGTCCTCGAGCTTCCCCTGGCGGAGCAGGATGAGCCCGCGCTCCGCTTTCGCCTCCGGCGTGTCGAGGTCCTGGATCGCCGCGAGCGCCTCGTCCCCCTTCCGCTCCCGCCGCAGCGCCATCGCCTTGTCGAGCGGCGCGTCGCCGGTCGGGCCGGCCGGCTTGACGTGGCGCGCGAGCTGCGCGCGCACCCAGTCGGCGTTGAACGTGCGGATGCGGTCGATCGCCTGGAGCTTCCTGCCGTCCGCGTCCATGACGACGATCATCGGCTCGACGAAGTCGAGCGCCTTGACGCCGAGGATCGGCGAGACCGTCGCGTCGCAGTAGAGCCGCAGCGGGACGAAGTGGTCCTTCACGAGCGCGACGATCTCCTCGTCGCTCCAGATGACGGCGTTCATGTAGTGGTCGAGGATCGGGGCGCGGTACATGTGGCGCCCCTCGATGCGGTAGAGGTTGACGAGGATCAGCTTCTTCTCGGCCGCCGCCCTCTTCTTCGCCTCGTCGATGAGCGCCGGGCGGTCGACCTTGGGGGGCTCGACGCGCTCGTCGGGGCGCTGGAGCCCCTCGAACGGCTCGTAGGGATCGTTGATCCAGGGGATCTGGATGCCGCACTTCTTCGCGAGCGCGGCGTAGTCCGTATCCTGCGGCGAGAGGAGAAGAAGCGCAAGGAGGGGGAGGATCTTCATATGTACATGATACGAGACATGGACGGGGCCCGCGGTCTAGAATCGGCCCCGTTCTCGAAGGAGGAAGCATGCACGTCAAGCTCGCCGCGCTCGTGGCCGCCGGACTGCTGGCCGGGGTCGTCCGTCAGGACCAGGACCCGCCCCCTGCCGCGCAGGAGACGCACAAGGTCGCCCGCGGCGACCTCAAGATCAAGATCGACCTCGACGGGTCTTTCGACGCGGTCTCGGCGTCGGTCGTCAAGGTGAAGCTCGAGGCGTATCAGGGGGAGCTGACGATCGTCGAGGCGGCGGCGCACGGCACGGCGGTGAAGAAGGGGGACGTGCTGATCCGGTTCGACGCGAAGAAGCTCGAGGAGCAGCTCGCGGCGGCGGAGAACGAGCTGGCCGCGGCGCGGACGGCGAAGGAGCGGGGCGACGAGGAGGCGAAGCTCTCGGAGCGGGGCGACAAGCTCGCGCTCGAGGCGGCGATGCGCGAGGCGAAGCACTCGGCGCTGCGCCTGGAGCTCTTCCAGAAGGTCGACCTGCCGCTGGCGCTCAAGGACGCGGACCAGGACGTGCAGCGCGTGCAGGACTCGATCGACGACCAGAAGGAGGAGCTGGACCAGCTCCTCAAGATGTACAAGTCGGAGGAGCTGACGAACGCGACGGCGGAGATCGTCGTGAAGCGGGCGCAGCGGTCGCTGAAGCGCACCGAGGAGTCGTTCGAGATGACGAAGGTGCGCACGAAGAAGCTGAAGGAGCACGACCTGCCGATGCAGCTCGAGTCGACGAAGGGGCAGGCGGAGCAGTCGGGGCACGCGCTCGAGTCGTTGCAGAAATCGCAGCCGCACGGGAGGAAGGACCGGGAGACGGGCGCCGTGCGGACGCGCGCCGCCCTCAAGCAGCAGGAGGAGAACGTCGCGAACCTCCGGCACGACCTCGCGGCGCTGACGGTGAAGGCGCCGATGGACGGCACGGTCTACTACGGGACGCTCGACGACGGGAAGTGGCAGGGGACGCAGGAGGCGCTGAAGACGCTCAAGGCGGGCGAGAAGACGGCGGCGGC
>Ga0187892_10008680_pt1 | contig 13776 bp, 9 predicted proteins | sample MA1701073metaG_FD_139345 | JGI IMG/M metagenome (GOLD analysis project Ga0187892, IMG submission 139345) | Bio-ooze microbial communities from a basaltic lava cave in the Kipuka Kanohina Cave System on the Island of Hawaii, USA - MA170107-3 metaG ...
CGCCCTGCTGGCGCGGAAAGCTCCGCATCTTCCCGAGGGACGGACGCTCTCGGCCTGGCTCGTGCGCGCCGCGCGAAACGTCGCGGCCGACACCCTCAAGATCGAGTCGCGCCGCCGCCGCCGCGAGCAGGCGCTCCCGCCACGCGCCGCGGCCGGTCGGGCGCGCGAGATCGAGACGGAAGACCTGACGCCTCTGGTGCGCAAGGGGCTGGACGCCCTCGGCGAGCGCGAGCGGGAGGCGCTCTTCCTGCGCTTCCGGGAGGAGAAGAGCCTGAAGGAAGTCGGGGACCGTCTGGGAGTGTCCCCTTTCGGCGCGGGGATGTGCGTCTCCCGCGCGCTGCGAAAGCTCCGGGCGTTCCTGGCGGAACGCGGCGCGGCGCTTCCGGCCGGGGCGCTCGCGGCGCTTCTCCCGAGCGCGACCGGCCCGTCGGCCACGGCGGCGGCCGCCGCCGTCGTGAAGCTCAAGATTCTGGCCGCGGCCGTGGTCGTGGCCGCGGGCGTCGGATATCACGTCGTCACGACGGAGCCGCCAGAGCTCTCCTTTGCGAAAGCGGAGCCGACCCTTCAGCCGGAGGCGGGACGGGCAGCGGCGCCGATCCCGGCGCGCGGGTTGCCCGACCTGCCCGAGCCGACGCCGGCGCCCATCGCCTCCCCGCCGGACCGGGCCGGCGCGAGCGTGCCGCCGGCGCCGCCGGAGTTGCGCGAGTTTCTCGAGCCCGAAATTCCGCGGCCCGTAGAGGTCCCCCGGCGTGGGAGCGTGTCCTCGTCAAATGCCCCCCGGCCTCCTCACCTCGCCGCCCAGGTCCGCGTCCTCCCGGCGCTTCCTCGCGTTGAAGCGCACCACCGGCGCGGGGCCGAGTTGCCGGACCTGCCGTTGGAGCAGCTGGGGAGCGAACTTGCCGTCGCGATGGCGCGGCTTCCGAGATCCGCCGAGGAGCTGTCCTTCCTCGCCCCTATGGCGGCCGCGGGACCCGGCTTGCGGCGGCCGCCCATCGACGCCTCCGGGGCCGGCGCGGACGCGATGCGTCGCGCCCAGGCTGCCCTGAACCTGGCGGCCCAGGCGCAGGCCGCGTCCTTCGAGAGCCTTCAGAACCTGGAGAATCTCCTCCAGTGGCTCCGGAGCATCGCTTCCGTGCCCTAGGGCAAGGAGCTGCTGAAGCGCCGGGACCCCACGAGCCGGAGAATGACGAGAAGCGCCAAACCCTCCGCGCCCGTCGCGCCGCACCCCCCGTCGCCGCCGCTCCCGCCTCCCGGGGTCGAGGGGCCGACGGTCCCGTCGGCGGTCGGATCGTCTACGACGGTGAACCGGACGGTGCGGCTCGCCCCGGCGGTACCGACCGCGCCCGACGCGGAGTACGGCGTACCCGTCAGCGAATGCGATCCCACCGAAGGCGTCCACGGGTTGTAATTCCCCGACGTGTCGCCGGCCAGCGTGTAGGGCGCGGTGTTCTCCACCCGGAAGCTCGCGTTGGCGTCATACCCGAACCTCACGCTCCCGACCGTGGAGGGCGACGTGTCGGCGCGAACGTTGAGGTTTCGGCTGGGCAGGGTTGCTAGATTGAGCGTCGCTCCGTCGGCGATTGGACCGATCTCCCGGTCGCGGTCGGCGTCGATGAGCATGAGACTCGTCACCGACAGGCCGCCGCCCCCCGAGGAAGGAGGGCTCCAGGCTCCGTAGGCGGACCGCATCGCCTCGAGCCACCACTTGATTCCCGCGTCCGGATGCAGGGTTTTGATGTTCGCATTCACGTCGGAGAGGTTCGAGGATCCGCCCGGGTTCATGAAGGGGCCGCCCACGCCTTCCGAAGGGGCGCACTGAAGCCACGTGGACGCCATCATGTACCCGTTGTGCTGGCCGATGGCCGCCTTCGCTTTGGCGATCTGGTCGGATTTCATCGCCGGGGTGTAGCGTCCGATCCGGATGTAGTTGTAATAGCCGTCTTCCTTGCTGTACGTCCCCCAGTACCCTCCGGTCGCGTCGGGAGAACCTTCGGCTTCGATCCAGGGCTTTCCGCTCACTTTCGGACTGTGGTGGATCAGCAGGTCCGCGTTCGAGGGAGGCGGCGCGCTCTTGTTGTAGGCGATCATGATCGAGGGGTCGACGGCGTGGCCCGCCGAGATCATCTGGCCGATGTCCCATCCTTTCTGGTTGCTGGCCATGCCCTCGTTGTCCGGATCGACGAACGCGTTCCGGTAGCCGTTGTCCTTCAGCCACCGCACGGTGTTGGCCACGGCGGCGTTCGCCTGGGCCTGTCCCCACGCGCCGAGGTTCTCGCCGGCGCGCGACGTGCTCCAGTACAGACAGCCCACGAGGACGACCATGCCGCGGTCGTCCGCCGCCTGGAGGATCCGCCCCATCCGGCCGGCGTAGACGGGGTCGAGGGTGGCGTCCGGCCGGTAGCCCTTGACGTCGCCGAAGCGCGACCCCATGAAGTACACGCTGACCGTGTTCATCCCGTAGGACTTGAACGTGTCCAGATGGTCGATCAGCTCCTGGGTCTCGCCGTCGCTGATGAGGGCGTTCGACGTGCGCAGGCCGACGACTTTGAACGGCTGACCGTTCAGCAGGACCTGGCTGCCCGAAACCGAGAAAACGTGCCTCCCGGCCGTGCGGCTCGCCGTGCTTCCCGAGGACGAGGAGCACGCCGCCACGAGAAGGAGCACCGGCAGGCCGCGTTGTCCCAGAGCCACACATCCGAGCGCGAGCGCCCCCAGGAGGATCCACGGCGTCGCCTCGGACGGAGGGACACTTCCCCCGCAGACGGTATCGTTCAGAGCGTGGTCGCCGTTCTCGCCCTCCCCGCCGCTGCCTCCTCCGGTCGTCGCCGGAGGCGGCGTCCCGGGTTGAGGAGTCGGGGGCGCCGGAGGCGGGGCCGTCCCCGGGGCGAGCGTTTCCGCGGGCCCTGTCCCCGCGGGGCGGGTCGCGTCGTTGTACTGCAGGACGATCTTGTCGACCTCGAATCCCTTGCTGCGCGACCCGACGCGAAGCACGCGCCGCCCCGGTCCCGGGACCTGAAAGTAGACGGGCCCCGCCGCGATGTTCGCCGGCGTCGTCCCGCCCGGCCCTTTGGGGCGGCCGGACCAGCTGAACGTCCCCGTCGCCGCCTGCATGCCGTCGGGCCGCGTCACGTCGTCGCTGCCGTAGAGCTTCTGGCCGTCGAGGGTCACGAACGCGTCGTCCGCCGACGCCCCGTCCGCGCTCGTGTGGCGGCACAGCAGCCAGACGTAGAATCTGCCTCCCTGAGTGAAACTGATCTCGAAGGTCATGCCGTCCACGCCGCGCGTCCCGTCGTCGCGCCGGGCCGTCCCGCTGAGGCCGGCCACGCCGATCCAGCCGGTGGAGGAAGTCGCGTTCTCGGCCTCCATGGACGCCACCCCGCTGTTCTCGTAAAAGAGCGCCGCCGCCGGCGCGGCCGCCGGAAGAAGGGCGATGAGCAAGACCCAGATCCAGCGACGCCCCTTTCGCAAGAGGGCCAGGAGGCCCAGAAGGAACGGAACTTCGGCACCCGTCGCGCCGCAACCCTCGCTGCCGTCGGCTTCCACCGGCGCCGACGGTTCGACGGAGTCGGAGAGCGCATTCACGCTGGCCGTCGCCGAGTCGTCGATCACCGTGAACGTGATCGTCTTGGCCGTGCCCGCGGAGCCGGCGGCGTTCGCCTGCGCGTACGGCGTCGCCGTGAGCGAATGGGAGCCCACCGTCGGCGTCCACTCGAAGTAGTCGGTCCCGGTGTTGCCGGCCAGGGCGTACGGGGCCCCGTTTTCCGTCCGGGAGTTCGCGTTCCCGTCGTAGGCGAAGCGGACGCTGCCCACCGTGGGAGGTTGGGTGTCGGCCCGGACGTTGAGCCGCCGGGAGGGAAGCGTTCCCAGGTTGAGCGTGGCCCCGCCATTCAACGGATCGAATGCCGCGATCGGCTGGTCCGAGTCCGCGTTGATCAGCGTGAAGCTCAGGACCGCCGGGGTGGCTGTCGAGCCCAGCACGGTCACCGTGATGTCGTCGCTCGCCGAAAGGGCCCCGTCGTTCGCCGTCAGCCGCAGGACATAGGTCCCCGCCGCCGAGAACGAGGCCGTCGTGTCCGCCGTGGAAGCGCTGCCGAAGGTGACAGTGCCGGGGCCGCTGACTTTGGACCAGGCTGTGGTGACCGTCCCGTTCGGGCGCCCGTCGTCGCTGACGGTGCCGTTCAGCGAAGCCACGTTGGGAAGCGTGACGGAGGAGTCGGGTCCGGCGTTCACGGACGGAGGCTGGTTCGTCGTGCCCGGCGAGGCCGTCAAGGAAACAAGCCAATCGTCCCCGTCGCCCGGCGAGGCCAGCCCCTGGCCGTTCGAGGTGCTCCCAGCGCCGCGGCGGTCGGCCGTATTCTGCGCGTTGATCCACTGGACGGCGTACGGCCCGCCCGTCACCGCGACGTTGACGCCCCCCCGGGAAGGCAGGTAGACGAGGTATCGCTGGCCGGGCTCGGCCAGCGCGTACCCCGCGCTCACGAGGTCCTGCCGCGGGCTCATGCGGTAGAACGGGACGGTTTCGAAGAAGTCCCACACGCGGCGGACGATGTCGTGCCGTCCCTGGAGCCGCTGCGCCAGGTCCATCGAGCCGCTGAAGCCCGCCGACGAATTTCCCTGGGGGCCATCGGACAGGTTCGAATCCATGTCGCCGAAGTTGAGCGCGGCGGCGGACATGTGGATCACGTACGCGTTCTTCCGGAGCTGCGCGTCCGAGTAGTTGGGATGGTGCTGATTGCCGGACCAAAGCGTCTCCTGCGCGTACAGCGGCTTGGAGGCGTGGTGATTCCGGAGGAGTCCCACGCTCAGCGCGGACAGGCTGGTCGTCTTGGGTCCCTGAAGCGTGCCGTAGGAGTGCCACGCCTGGTCGCGGAAGGGATCGTCGCCGGTGGCGTTGTGCACGGACAGGAGGTGGCCGAACACGTCCTTGTTCCGGATCTCGGCGCCCAGGCGGTTGATGTCAGCGCCGGAGAGGTAATTGTCCAGAAGCGGCTCCGGGCCCGCGACGTTGAGGAGCACGTTCCAGTAGGGGCCCAGGCGCGCGAGGGTGTACTTGAGGTAGCGGCTCTGGCCGGCGGCGTCGGTCGGAAAATCGGACGACTTGCCGAAGAACCCGGCAAACGGAAAGATCATGATCCGTCTGGCCGCCAAGTCGTTCAGGATGACTTCCATCTCCCGGTACTCGGCGGCGTTCAGCGGCCAGAGGTCCGGCGTGTCCCACCCCGCGCCCCGGCCGGGCGCGTTCCGGTTCAGGTAGTGGCTCGCGACGGACAGCGTGTTGTAGCCCTGCGGCCCGGCCCAGTCGAGGAACGCCTTGCGCTTGTTGCCATCGTTCGGATTGGCGGGGTCGTCCCAGTTCTTGGCGAAGAACCGGTCGCCGATGTGAAGGCTGCGGACGAGGACGTGGTTGCCTCCTTTGAACCCGAACCACTTCGGATTGACCTCGTCCTTGGCGATCATGCCCGGGGTCGTGGAGGCGACGCAGTCGAACGTCCCGCTCTTCCCCGACGCCCCGTCGGAGAAGGTCGCTGCATACCGCCACGTGCCGGTCTGGTCCGGCATGAAGCGGAGCTTCCAGGCCGTCCCCTCGTCGTAGAAGCCCCAGAACCGGACCGTGCTCCCGTCGGGGCGAGTGTACGTGACGTCCAGGTTCACGCCGCCGTAGGGATCGGCGTAGGTCCGGGTGTTCGTGACCGACGTCTCGAACCGATCCCACTTCCCCACGGTCTGGGCGGTGGCCGGAATCGCCATGAGCAGGAGCGAAGCAACAGTCCTCATCGGTCCTCCTTAGCGCTCGCGTTGAGCAGATTTTTTCCGTTACCCGACCCTCCCTCCGGGGGAGGGCTAGGGAGGGGGACCCACTCTGCTAAGGCCTATGGCCTAAGGCCCGTCCTACGCCCCTGCGGACAGACTTTGAGCGCGACCCTTTTCGGGGATTTCGCCCGGAATCCCGGGCTACTTCGCCACGACGCGGAACGTCACGCTGAGCGCCGTCCCCGGCGGCCCCTTGGCGTCGGGCTCCGGGTACGGCGTCGCCGTTACCGTGTGCGCGCCCGGCGCGGGTACCCAGGCGTTGTACTTTCCGTTCATGTCGCCGGCCAGGGAGTACACCGGGCCGGTCGTCCCGTTCTCGACCTTCGGGCTTTCCACGCCGTCGAGTGAAAATCGCACGCTGCCGACCTTCCGGGGCGTCACGTTGGCGCGCACGTTCAGGTTGCGCGTCGGCAGCTTCGACAGGTTGAGCACGGCGCCTTCCTTGATCGGGTCGTGCCCGGCGATCGGCTGCTCCGTGTCGGCGTTGATGAGCGTGAAGCTGACCACGGCCGGACGCGAGGGGATCGCGCGCGGCGCCAGGTCGATCCCCGTCGCGGCCACGGCGAAGTGGCCGGTGAGGACCTCGACGCTTTTCTGATCCGAGAGCCGCTGGAGGCGGACGCGACCTTTCTCGACTTCCAGGCGGGTCATTTCGTGTTCGGCGAAAAGGCGCAGCGTCGTCCCCAGGACGCGCGCCTCGGCGTTCGGCGTCGCCAGGACGAGCGGCCGGCCCGGCGGCTGCGGAGTGACGTTCGCTTCCACGAAGCCGCGGTCGAGGACGATCCGCTTCCCTTCGGCATCGGCGATCTTCGAGATCTCCGTGTCGGGACCCGCCTCGACGCGCGTGCCGTCCGGGAAGACGATCACCGCCAGGCTCCCGCGCCCGGACGTGACCAACCCCTCGCCTGCGACCAGCGTCTGCGCGGCTTTCGCGGGGACTCGCGCGGACAGCCCGTGGACCGTGACGTTGCCCCGGACCTGCTCCAGCCGGGCCAGGGCGGCCACGGTTTCGCGCGGGGGGTCTTTGCGCGGAGGTTCCGGTTTGGGCTCCGGCGGGCGAGGCGGGGGCGGCGCGGGCACGGGCTTGGGAGCCTCGGGTAGCTCGGGAACGGGCGTCGGCACCGGTGGGCTCTCGCGAGGGACTTCGGGCCTGACGGGCTGAGGAGCAGGGGGGGCCGGGGACTCGGGCTCGGGCGCTTCGGGTTCGGCAGGAGGCGCAGGAGGACGGGCCGTGTCGCCGAAGTTGCGCTTCGGCGTTGACGAGAGGACGGCCGCGAGGACCGAGAGGGCGACCAGGATCCCGGCGGCGGCCAGGAGAGGGATCCACGCACGACGGGCTTCGCGAGGGCGGCGGTACTTCAGACGGCGCGTCGTGGATGTGGCGGGCTCCGGCCCGACCGGCGAGACGGGGATCGCCTGCCGGAGCAGATCCACCGCCGCGACGCCGATTCTCGACCATGCATCCAGCGCGGCGCGGCAGGCGTCACAACGGCCCAGGTGGGCTTCCACCTCCGGCCGGCGCTCGGGCGGCATGGTTCCGTCGAGGAACTGGGAGAGGAGTCGGCCCGTCTCGTCGCAATCGCTTCTCATCTCCACGCTCACGCCTCCGATGCGGAAAGTCCGGTCCCGCCCTTCCGCTCCAGGCACTCCCGAAGCAGCCGGCGCGCCTTCCACAGGCGCTCGCCCACCGACGTGACGGTGGCTTTCCGGAGATCTCCCAGCGCCTTGTACGAGAGGTTCTGGATATGGCGGAGGACGAAAATTTCGCGGAGCGGCTCGGGGAGCGCTTCGAGACACCGGTGGAGGCCTTCGTCGTCCACGGCCGGTTCGGCCGGCGCGGCGGCCTCCCCCATCGTGAGTGCGGCGGCGAGCGCGCCGCGCCGGTGCTCCCGGACGACGTTCAGCGCGATGCCGTAGAGCCAGGCGCCGACCCGCTCCGGGTCGGCCAGACCGGCGATCTGCCGGAGCGCGCGGAGGAACGTTTCCTGGACCAAATCCTCCGCGTCCTGGAACCGGCCCACGCGGGAGAGGACGGCGCCCGTGACGAGCGGAGCGTAGAGGCGCGCCAGCTCGCCGAACGCCTCGCGGTCCCCCTGGCGGGCCCGGGCGACGAGTTCACGGCTCATGGTCGATAGGATAGTGACGCCCGCGGGGAGTTTATTAGCGAAAATGTCTGGTAAGTTTTGTCCGGTGAGCCGCCATTAGGTCGGTGGACGGGACCGTGAAGCAATCCGAGGTGGCCAAGAACCTGCTGGAGAACCGGCGGGCCATCTTCGGGTTCGTCTACGCCCTGACGCGGGACTTCGAGGCGGCGGAGGAGATCTTCCAGGAAGTCAGCCTGTCGATCCTCGACGAGGCCGCCCGAGGGACCCGCCCGGAGAACTTTCTCGCCTGGTCGCGCGAGCTGGCCCGACACCGCGTGGCGGATTTCTACAGGGCCCGCGGCCGCGCCCCGCTGGCGCTCCCGGAGTCCGCCATCGACGTCGTCTCGCTGGCGTTCGTCGAAGGGGGACTCGCGCCCGACGTGATGCAGGCCCGCCAGAAGTCCCTGCTCGAATGCCTGGCCGAGCTTCCCACGCGGGCCCGGGAGCTCGTCGAACAGCGCTACCGCGACCGCCGGTCGCCCGGCGAGATCGCGGCGGCGGTCGGCTGGAAGCTGAACGCCGTCCACGTGGCGCTCTCCAAAGCCCGGCGGACCCTCGCCGACTGCGTCGATGCGCGACTCCGCCTCGAGGGGGGCGACGCGTCATGAGCGCCGACCGTTTCGAGGAACTGCTTTCGCGCTGGGAAAACGGCGCGGCGACGCCCCAGGAGCTCGGGGAGATCGAAGGCCTCCTCCGAGCCAGCGCCGAGCTTCGGAAGAACTTTCTGCGGCGGGCGCTCCTCGAAGTGGACCTTCACGAAACCTATTCCGGGGAAATCGCCGAGGCCGCCCGCCAATCGCCGCGTCCCACGCCGGTCCGGCGCTCCCGCTGGGGACGGCTGGGCGTGGCCTGGGCGGCCGGCGTCCTCCTGGCCGTCCTGGTCGGGACGCTCTTCTTCATGCCCGGCACGCCGCCGGCCCCGCTCGCGGGAGGCGGTCCCCGTCGACTCGAGGACGGGTCGGTCGTCGAGTTCAGGCCCGGCAGCCGCTTCTCGCTCCGCGGCCGGCGGGGCGACGTTCGCCAGCTCGTCGAGCTCCACGAAGGCGCGGGGAGCTTCCGCGTCGGGCAGGGGACGGGCGCCTTCCAGGTGAAGACCCCCTGGGGGGCGGTGACGACGTCAGACGCGGACTTCGAGGTCGAGATTCCCCAAGCCGACGGTCTGGCCGTGCGCGTGAGCCGGGGCGAAGTGGTGGCCGCCCACGGCGAGGAGCGCGAGATGCTCTCCGCGGGCGAGGGCCACGTCTTCGAGGTCGTGGAGCAGAAACCGACCCGCGGGGAATCACCCTCGGAGAAACCCCCGCGCGGCGAGAGCCCCCGCAAGCGGCCCCCAAAAGAAAAGAATTGAGGAGGCCCTATGGACACGGCCCTGAAGTTCGGCATGACGGCGATGTTCGCGGCGTCCCTCTTCGCCGTCGCGGACGGTCAATCGTCGCCATCGCCGACCGTGACGGTCACGGACCACGGGAACGCGGCGCGCGAGGCGTTTCCCGTCTCCGGCGCCGTCCCCTTTCCGAGAGGCGCGCTCAAGGTGGCCGACCTGCCGCGCCTTTCCTTGATCGGTTCCGCCGGGAACGAAGTGCCGGTCCAGTTCCGGGTGAACGGCCGCTGGCCGGACGGCAGCGTGCGGTGGCTCCATCTGGATTTTCAGACGACGCAGCCCGCCGGCGCGTCGGCCTCGTACGCCTTCAAGCTCGGGGCGGCCGGGAGCGGGCGGAGGCCGGATCTGGCCCGGGCGACCGGGGGCGGCGTGGAGGTGGACACCGGAAAACTCCGAATGGTCTTCGCGGCGGGCCGGTGCACGATCCAGGCGAGACAGGGAACCGGCTGGGCCCCGGCGGTCGATGGCCCGTTCCTCTCGCACGTGACCGTAAAAGACCAGACTTCCGGCGCGGCCGTCGACCACGTCCTGGACCTCTCCCGGGCCGCCGTCGAGGAGAACGGCCCCGAGCGCGCGACGCTCAAGGTCGAAGGCTCTCACGCCGCCCGCAACGGTTCGACGTTCTCGCCGAGCGTCGTGCGCTTTACCTTCTACCGAGACAACGCGTTCGTCCGCGTCCACCACACGTGGGTCATGAGCGAGGACCCGCACAAGGTGCTCCTCTCGCGCATCGGGATGGACCTGCCCCTTGCGATGCCCGTCCGCGAATTCCATTACGCCGACGGTCGGGTCGCGGTCAAGGACGCGACGGTGGGCGTCGCCCAGGAGAAAAACTTGCTGGAGCCCACGTATCCGGCCCGGAAGAACGAGTTCGAAACGGCTTACCAGGTCTTCGACGGCGGCCGCGAGGCCGCCAAGGGGACCCGCTACCCGGGAGCGGTCGTTCTCAAGGGCGACGCGGTCGACTGCGGAATCTTCCTCAAGGACATGTGGCAGATGAGCCCCAAGCGCGTGGCCTACGCGCCCGGGGCGAAGATGCTCTCCGTGGATTTCTGGCCGGGAGACCGCGCGGGGGACCTCGACCTTCGCCGGACCGAGGAGATCAAGCCCAAGCACTACCGGGACTTCATGGCGCGCGACCCGCTTTTCCGGGACGCGAAATACAGCCCGGAGAAATACGTCGACTACACGCTCGGCAACTCGGCGATCGGGATTTCCCGCACGCACGAGCTGGTCCTCTCCTTCGCCCCCGGCGAGACGCCCGGCCGCCTCGCGTCCCTCCATTCGACGCCCTTCGTGCCCTTCGCGGGCGCGGCGTGGAACGTCGCCTCGGGCGTCCTGGGGAAGCAGATCGCCCCGGGCACCCGGCCGGACCTGGACGCCTGCGCGGAGGGGGTCGCGGAGCGCGTCCTGCGGGAGGTCGACGAGCGCGGCTGGTACGGCGAGCTGGTCTACGGGAACGTGCGGTACCTCTACAGCGAGCAGACCCAGGAATGGATGTCCTACCACCCGAAGTTCGCGTGGTTCAACAGCGAGCACCTCATGTTCATCGGGGGGAACCTGCACCACGTGATGTGGCAGCTCTACCTGCGGACCGGGAACCCGAGGTATTACGCCTTCGCGGAGGCGCGCGGGCGGGCCAAGGCCGACCTCTCGACGATCCACCACGGGCCGTGCAAAGGCCAGATGGTCCGTCACGGCGGCTTCGACCCGTGGGTGGGCGCGCGGCACGCCGGGGGCGAGCACGCGTCGCTCTGCGGCCTCGACCTCCACTACTACGTGACCGGCTCGCCCCGCATCCTCCACGTCCTGCACCTCACGGGCCGCGCGCACTACGCCAGCGTCAACCTGAACCACGGGCGGGGAATGGCCACCGACCTCGACTCGATGATGCGGTACTGGCTCCTGACGGGCGACCGGAAGCTTTTCGACCGCTGCCTGGAGTACCTCGGCCACTACGAGGCCACGCTCGAGAAGCTGAAGGCGTACGACGGCTACTGGATCTACCGCGTCACCGCCCTTCAGCAGTTCCACGAGTTCTGCGACGACGCGGCGGTGCGCGAGCGCGTGAAGAAAATCTTCCTGCCGAACTTCGAGACCGTGGGCCGGCGCGCAGGGTCTTCCCTGACCGACGCGGGCTTCGTATACGAGCTGGCGCCGACGCCGGACCACGCGGGGTACCTGGCGGGCGCGCTCCCGTCGCGCCTCCCGCAGTCCTGGGAAGAAATCCGCTGGGGCGGCGAGGACTTTCCGAGCTCGATCCTGATGAACGAGGTCGCGGGTCTCGGGGCGCTCTGGTACAACGCGTACTGGGCCGCCAAGCTGCCGCCCGGGACCCGCCCGGCGGGGAAAGGGAAGTCGCCGGAGGAGGCGCCGGGCGAGCGCCGCGAACGCGGCGAAAACCGCGAGAAGCCGGTTCCCAAGCCAGAGGGCGGCCGGGAGAAGCCGGACTAGACCCGCGTTCAGGAGGCCCGGCGCGAGCTCTTGCGCGCGAGCTTCGCCTTGGAAGCGGCCCCGAAGAAGGCTTCTGCAAGCGAGGGGTGGATCGTCAACGTGTCCACGATCTTTTCCGCCTTCAGGCGCGCTTTCATGGCCAGAGTCGGCAGGTGGATCAGTTCCTCGGACTCCGCTCCGAAGATGTGCGCGCCCGCAACCTCGCGGGTCCGCTTGTCGAACACGATCTTGACGAAGCCCTCCGTCTCGCCGGCCGTCAGCCCCGCTCCGATGTCACCGAAGGGAAGAAGGCTTGACGCGCAGTCGATGCCGCGGGCCCGCGCTTCCTTCTCCGAAAGCCCCACCGACGACGCCGAAGGGATCGTGAAAACGGTCCTGGGGACGACGCGGTAATCGACCCCCGTCCTGCGGCCTCCGAGCGCGTTCCGCGCGGCCAGGTCACCTTCGTACGACGCCACCGGGGTCAACTGGAAGCTCCCGTGGACGTCCCCCGCCGCGTAGACTCCCGGCGCGTCCGTCTCGAGGTACTCGTCGACCGAGACCCCCTTTCCTTCGACCCGCACGCCGATCCTCTCCAGGCCAAGTCCCTCCACGCGCGGACCGCGCCCCGTGGCGACGAGGACGACTTCCGCTTCGTGGACCTCTTTCCCCCGGCCGGTTTCGACCGTGACGGACAAGTTCTTCGGGCCAACATCGACCCGGACCACCTTGACGCGGGTCCGGATTTCGACGTTCGACCTTGAACTCGCCCTTTCGACAGCTTTCCGAAGGTCATCATCCAGGTCCGCCAAGACCGCGGGACGCGTCTCGAGGACGGTCACTTTGGACCCCACGTTGCCGAAGATGCTCGCGAACTCCAGAGCGATCGTTCCTCCGCCGATGACGAGAAGGCGGGGCGGAACTTTCCTGAGGGCGAGAATCCCGGTACTGTCGAGCGCGTGTTCGATGCCGGGGATGGGAGGCCGCAGGGGTTTCGAGCCCGTCGCGACGACCACCTTGCGCGCCCTGATGATGCCGTCCTCTGTTTCCAAAACTCCCGGTTCGCGGAAGCGGACGGGTTTCCGGATCCATCGAACGCCCCGCTCGCGTAGAGAGTCGACATTCTTGTGCTGGAGATTCCGGACGATCCTGTCCTTCCGCGCGACGACACGCTCCCAGTCGATTTCCGGCGTGCCGACCGGAACGCCGAAGTCGGCCGTCCTGCGGGCGATGTAGGCAAGCTTGGCGGCCCTGACCAGGGCCTTCTTCGGGATTCAGCCCCGGTTGAGGCACGTGCCCCCGATCTCGTCGGGTTCGGCCAGGGCGACCCGGGCGCCGAGTTCGGTGCCCGCCTTCGCCGCCCCGAATCCCGCGGCCCCGCCGCCGATCACGAAAAGATCCACCTTCATGGCGCTTTCATCCCTCTTTCAGGATGGCTCGAGGGGGAAAAAGTTACCCTTCCGTGACGGGGAAGTTGGAGGCCCTTCGGCTACTCCCGACGAAACAACCCCCCCTGCCCGAGGGCCGTGCCCTCCGGGACGTCACGCCCTACTATAGCCGGTCGGTCGACCGGCGCAAGGTGTTCGTCCTCGGGCCCAAACCCGGCGTGCTCAAGGACTTGGGCAGAATCGACAAGAAGGTCTGGGAGCAGTACCAGACCGTCCTCAAGCGCCAGAAGACCCCCCTCGAACGGGCCGAGTTCTATGCCCGGGAGATGAAGGAGCGACGGATGCGGAGCTTCCGAGCGCTCTCCCTCCTCCGGATGGTAACGGACGAGTCGCACGCCTTGCCATGAACCACCTTTTTCGACGGTATGCATTGGGCTATGTGATACCCCCCCCCTTCGGCGCTCGCCAGAATCGGGCCACTTCTGCTCGCAAAAAGTTAGCCACCGTGGCGCGCGCCAACGACTCGCCTGGAACTTGGCGCGCGCCAAGGAAACCACTCACGTGATGCCGCGGCGAACAAATCCGCGGGTGCGAACATGTTGGCCGCCAAGCGTCTTCACCA
>Ga0187892_10008681_pt1 | contig 13773 bp, 9 predicted proteins | sample MA1701073metaG_FD_139345 | JGI IMG/M metagenome (GOLD analysis project Ga0187892, IMG submission 139345) | Bio-ooze microbial communities from a basaltic lava cave in the Kipuka Kanohina Cave System on the Island of Hawaii, USA - MA170107-3 metaG ...
CCCGCCGCGCCGGCGCCTGCCGAGGGCCGCCGTCAGACCGCTCGTCGGGATCCTCCGCCTCCTCGACCGGGCGGGGCTCGTCCCGGCGAGAGCGCGGCCGGAGGCGCTCGGCGTGCTCGGAAAGTACCTCTACTTCGATTCGACGAAGGCGCGCCGCGAGCTCGGGTGGTCGTCGGCGCCGATCGAGGCGGCGATCCGGACCGTGCTCGCTCCGCCGGGTCAGACGTCGAGCGGGCTCATCGTCTCGTGCTCGGCCTCGCTGGACCAGTAGGTCTCGTCCGCGTGCGCCTTCGAGGGGACGGCGAGCGCGATGGTGAGGAGAACGGCGTGGAGGCCCCCGAGGAGGGCGAGGGGCAACAGCCAGTATGTTCCTCCTCCCATCCCCTTCTCGATGTTGCCGACGATGTCGGCCGCGGACTTCGCGCTCTCCGGGTGGAGCACGACCTTCACACCCCAGGCCACGAGGAGGAGGGTGAAGATCGGGTAGTAGTTCCGCATGAGGCGAGCCCGAAACGCCTCGAGGAACGAGATCTTGTACTCGGGGGAGAGGAGGTCGTCCGCGACGAGTCCCCCCCAGGACTTCGTCGGGCTGACGAGATCCCGCCGCAGGATCGGCCCGTAGAAATTCTCCTCGATCATCCGGACGCGCGCCCGCCACACGTCGAAGAGCCGGAAGCGCCGCGCCTCGTATCCGAGGAGCATCAAGACGAGCAGGTTTCCGATGAGGAGGACCGAGTGGTTGTGAGAAGCGCTGCCGAACGTGTAGGAGAGGAGGCCGGCGCTCGTCACGATCGCCCAGTTCGTCGTCATGTCGAGGCGCGTCCGCCAGACGTTCGCCCGGGAGAGCTCCCCCCGGTAGAGGTGGACGATCGCCGCGATGTACTCCTGGCGGGTGAGGGGGTAGTCCTCGAAGGTGGGCGCGGCGGGAGGGGAGGAAGGAGCCGCAAGAGGGGCGGGGGCCGCCTTCGCCTCTGGGTTCACGTCGACGATCGTAGCAGAAAGGAAACGGGGTCGGGCGTCGCCCGACCCCTGCGAGTTTCCCGCCTCGACGGCCGACGCCTAGAGAATCGTGACCTGGAGGCCCGCCGTCAACGCGCCCGGGATCGGGAAAGGACCCGGGTCGACGACGTACCACTGGAAGTAGATCGAGGCACCGGCGAGGACGGGGAGATTCGGAATCGAGCCGAGGAGGCTCGCGGTCCCCGCGCCGGGCCCGGTACCGGAGGTGCTGACGACGATGAATCCGTCGGGCACCACGTGGAGGTTGCACCCGGCGCTTCCGAAGAGAGGGTCGAGGTTGATGGGGGGAACGAGCGTGCCGGCTCCGAAGACGAGGGTCGCGAGGGAGGCGCCGATCGCGTTGTCGACGCCGACGCCGAAGACGGGGGTGTCGACGCAAGGACCGTACCCTTCCATGTGGATCCCCGGCACGAGCCCGCCCGACCCCGCGCACCCGCTCGCGAAGGGAGGCTGGTAGAGGCGCTTGAGCAGAGTCGCGCGGCCCTGGAAGCAGCAGGCGACGAGGCTCTCCTCGGGATTCCCGACGAGGAGATCACCGTTCCCGTCGCCGTCGAAGTCTCCTGCGGGCGCGAGAGCCGTTCCGAATTTCGCGCCGGACGACTCGCCCCTCGATCGGGTCAAGACCTTCCCCGAGGATCCCGAGAAGACCGTCACCGCTCCCTGGTTGGAGACTTGGGGGGCGCCCACCGCGAAGTCGGGACTGCCGTCTCCGTCGACGTCGTCGAGTCCTGCGACGGACGCGCCGAAGAGATCGGACCCCGCGGTCCCGTTCACCGTGAGCAGGGGCGTTCCCGTCGCTCCCGAGAGGACGAGGGCCTGCCCGGGGATGCCGAAGCCCGGGTGGGGGCCGCCCGCGAGGACGTCGTCGTGCCCGTCCCCGTTCGTGTCGCCGATCCCCGTGACGGCCTTTCCGAACTGATAGTGGTCCGCGCTGCCGTAGGCGGTCCAGAGCACCGAGGCGTCGGTGCCCGAGATCACCCGGACCGACCCGTGGTTCGTGAGGAAAACGCCCGGCGGGGAATCGAAGGGGGCGCCGACCGCGAGATCGGGCGTGCCGTCGTCATTCACGTCCCCGGCGGCCGCGATCGCGAACCCGAGCTGGGCCGCAGCCAGGGAGCCGTTCACCACGAACGGGGTCATCGCCGGAGTCAGGAAGACCGCTCCCGTCGCTCCGGAGTAGACGGTGACCCTGCCGCTATCGGGGGCCGCGGGGTCGTGAAGAGGTGCGCCGACGGCGAACTCGGGCTTCCCGTCCCCGTTAAAGTCTCCGAGAACCGCGACGGCCGCCCCGAACTCGTCGAAAGCGGCGGCGCCGTTCAGGGTGAGGACGGTGAGGCCCGTCGCCTCGATGATCTTGACCTGTCCCGAGTCCGTTCCGCCCGCGTCCGACTTGCGAATGCCGACGACGATCTCCCGGACTCCGTTCCCGTTCACGTCCACCCAGCCGGCGATCGCGGAGCCGAAGTTGTCGCCCGCGACCTGGCCGCTCAGACCGCCGAAGAGAAGGAGGGGGGCGCCGTTCGGCCCGGTGTAGATCTGGACGCGGCCGGCGCCCGCGATCGTTCCGGTCGTGCTGGGGGCCTCCGGCGCGCCGATCGCGACGTCCGGGATGCCGTCGTTGTTCACGTCCCCGATCCCCGCGACGACTCTTCCGAAGTAGTGATTCGGCGCCGCGCCGTCCCAGACGATCCGACAGGGGTTCACGAGGGTCTGGGCGGTCGCGAGGGGCGCGACCGGAATCCGGCTCCGACCCGACAGGCTTTCTCCCGCGCCGCAGCACGAGCGCGTAGGCCTTCCGCAGGCGCTCGACGGCGCGCAGGCGGGCGCGCCCCGCGGAATCGGCCGAGATCCCGAGGCGCGCGGCCGTCTCCTCGAGGGAGACGTCCTCGCTCATCCATCGGACGAGGAGCTGGTCCCGGGGCAGGAGCAGCGCGACCGCCCGGAACGCCGCGGCGAGGTCCTCTTTCCTCGCCGCGGCGGTGAAGGGACCCGTGCGCGACGAGGGAGGATGGGCCCGGGCCCCGGGGACCGCGGCCCTCGATCCGAGGGTGCTCAACCGAAGGATGCCCCCGGCGTTCCGCTTCAGCGCGGACCAGTACTCGCGCCGATCCGCGAGGTGTTGCCGCGCGACGGCGAAGAGCCAGCCTCGGAACTCCTTCTCCCCCCGGTACTCGAGCCGGTGCGCGACCTCGAGGGCCCGGAGATGGATTCCCTGGACGAGATCCTCCGCCCCCTCCCGGTCCAGGAGGGATCGACCGTGTCTCTCCACTAACCGACGCATCTCGTCTCGATGGCCGGCGAGAAGCGCGGAGAGGGCGGCCGCCTTCACCGATTCTCTCCGCGCGACTCCTCCCCTCCGCCCCGCAGGCGGGCGACGAGGCGAAAGCCGGTGGGGAACTCGGCGCTGTTCGTGTCGCAGGAGTTCCGATAGGCCGCCCGGAACTGGTCCGGATTGCCGACGCCCCAGCCTCCGCCGCGGAGGGGGCGGCGCCCGGGCCTCATCCATCCGGCGCAGAACTCGCTCACGTTCCCCGCGAGGCCGAGACATCCCCAGGGAGACTCGTCGCGCGGATAACTCTCGGGAGGGGTGCTCGCCGGCAGGCCCTCGCGGGAATACCGTCCGCAGGCGAAGCTCCAGACGAACTCGTCCCCCCACGGATAGTCCCTTCCGTCCGCGCCGCGGGCCGCCTTCTCCCATTCCTCCTCGGTCGGGATGTCGAACACCCACGGCTCGCCTCGATCGTTCGCCCTCCTCGTCCGCCACGCGACGTAGGCCTCCACGTCGTCCCAGGAGATCGCGTTGACAGAGAGCCCGGGATCCGGCGCCGCGAATCTCCCGTCGACCCTGGCCCAGAGGCGCCGGGTTCCCGTCCGCGGGAAGTGGATCCATCCTCCCTGCGCCTCCGCCGCGTCGATCCGTCCCAGCGTCTCGGGATCGTTGAGGAACTCGAGGTACTCCCCCCGGGAGACCTCCCGGCGCTGCATCCAGAACCCGCCGACGTTTCGTTCCGATTCTTCCCAGGAGCGCATGGCATCCGGGTCCCCGCCGGCGAGGAACCGGCCCAGCGGGATCCAGACGAACCCCTCGGGCGTCGCCCCGCGGGGGAGGAGATCCGCCCGAGCCTGTGCCTCCCCGCCCCGGTCCAGGCGGATCGGAAGTCGCAGATCCTCGAATCCCTCCGCTCTCACGAGCAGGAGGTAGGACCCCGGCGGCACGCGAAACGGGGCGATCGGAATCTCTCCGAGTCGGTTGTGCTCCTCGAGGAGGAGCGGAGCGGCCGTGATCCACGCCTCGATGCCCGCGAGGGAGGGCCCGAGGAGAATCCGATCTTCGGAGCGACCGGCCGACCGGACGCGCACCGAGACGCCTTCCGGAGGGAGGGGTCGCTCGAGGAGGTCTCGTACGGTTCCCGCCGCGGGGCCAGGGTGGTCCGAGGACTCGGGGCCGGTCGCCCCGGCGACGGCGAACTCCTCCTCGCCTCGGGCGACGCGGGTGACGAGGTCTCCGGGCCGGATCCCCGCCCGGTCCGCAGGCGACCCGGGCTCCACGCCTTCGACGGCGAGGACCACGTCGCCGGGCGAGACGTGGCTTTCGGGTCGTGCCGATCCGCCCCCGTCGACCGGATCGATGCGGTCGGGATGCCACGGCACCGGAACGAGCCGCCTCTCCCCGCCCGGGCGGATCTTCGCGTGGAGCTCGTAGCGGAAGAGGAAGACCTCGGCTCCTGCGGGGGAACCCTCGACGGCGATCGTTCCCGTGCCCGCGAGCGCCTCGGCCCATCGTCCCTCGCGATCGTGCTCCTCCACCTTCCGACGGAAGAGCGACTCGGAGACCTCGTCCTTCGCGCCGACGGCTTCCTGCCACTTCTCGAGGTAGGCCTCCGCGAAGGCGTCGTCGAGTCCCGGGACCTCGGGATCGTGCCGAGCGGCGCGGTGGAGGGCTTCGAAGAGGGCGAGATCCGCCTCCTCGAGACGCCGGCGCTCGGCGACGAGGGATTCCCGGTCGGCGAAGTAGGCCTCGACCTCGGCGGGGGAGAGGTACGCGGACTCGTAGAGCGCCTTCGTCTTCGCGACGCGCCGGCGCAGTTCCTCGAGGGAGTGCCGGACTCCTTCGCGCTCCTCCCTCCGCTCCCGGCCCTCGTCGATCGCCGCGAGCGCGGCACGGCGGGCCCGCGCCCGTCGCGCCTCCTCCTCGCCGAGCCGCTTCTTCTCGACGAACTCCGCGCGGAGGCGGATCGAGGGCGCATCGTCCGGGCGCAGGCCGAGCGCACGGTCGAGCGCCGCGATCGCGACGTCGAACCGTCCGTCCGCGGCCGCCCCGCGGGCTCCCTCGATCTCGCGCTCGACGGCGCGGGTCGTCCGCCAGGATCTCTCCCCGAGGACGCCGGCGACGACGAGGAGGGATGCGGCCACTCCGGCGGCGCCGATCGCGGCGCCTCGGTTCCGTCGGGCCCACTTCATCCCGCGGGTCCACGGACCGGCGGGCCGGGCCGCGATCGGGCGCATCTCGAGGAGCGCGGCGAGGTCCCGCGCGAACGCGTCGGCCGTCTCGTACCGCCGCTCGGGTTCCTTCTCCATCGCCTTGAGGACGACGGTCTCGACGTCGCGCGGGATCTCGGGATTCCGCCTCCGCAGGGCGATCGGGTCCTTCGCGAGGATCCCGTGGAAGACCTGCTCCGTCGTCTCTCCCTCGAACGGGACGGCTCCCGTGAGGCACTCGTAGAGGGTGACGCCGAGGAGGTACACGTCCGTGCGCGCGTCGACGCCGCCTCGCCTCGCCGAGACCTGCTCGGGAGAGGCGTACTGCGGAGTCCCGCGGAACTCGCCCGTCCGGGTGAGGGTGTCCGACGAGGTCCCCCGGGCGAGGCCGAAGTCGACGAGGAGGGCGCGCCCTTCCGGCGTGATCCGGACGTTCGAGGGCTTGAGGTCCCGATGGACGAGGTCCGCCGCGTGCGCGCCGGCCAGCGCGCGGGCGAGGTCCACGGCCCAGGCGAGCGCTTTCCGGACCGGCACGCGCTCGCCGCTCTCCGTCGATTCCCGGAGCACGTCGTCGAGCCCTCTCCCCGGGACGAGCTCCATCGCGATCCATCGGACGCCCCGATCCTCCCCCGTCGCGAAGACGGAGACGACGTTGGGGTGCCGGAGTTTGGCGAGCGCTTCCCCTTCGCGGCGGAACCGGGCGTCGGCCTCGGGGGACCCTCCCCGCTCCGGGCGAACGACCTTCAGCGCGACGAGGCGCCGGAGGGACTCCTGCTCCGCGAGGAAGACGATCCCCATCCCTCCCTCGCCGAGCCGCCGGATCAGTCGGAAGCCTCCGAGACGATCTAACGGGAGGCCCGAGGCGGCCGGAAGCTCCTCCCGCACCGGCGCGGTCTCCCCCTCTCCGAGGACGCGGGCGATTCCCTCGAGGCGCCGGCGGAGATCCTCTCCGCCTCCGCCGCGGCGCGCGAGGAAGGCGTCGACCTCTTCCGCCTCGCCGCGGAGGGCCGCCTCGAGGTAGGCGTCGTAGGCGCTCTCCTCGCCTCGGTCCGCCTCGGGGTCTCCCTCCGGGTCCATCCTCGGCACGCTCCTCGATCGCCTCCCGCGCGCTCGCGAGGCGATTCTACCCCTAGTCGCGCCGGTCGAACGCGATGTTCCGGACGCGGCCCGCGGAGACGACGAAGCCGCGGATGCGGCCGTCCTCGCCGCGCTGGAGCTCGAGGCCCGCTCCGAGGACCCGGTATCGGTCCCCGTCCACGCGGACGACCGGCAACGACTTCCCGCCTCCGTGGAGTCGCACGACGAGTCCCTCGCCCGCGCGCGCGATCTCGTAGACGGCCGCGAGTTCCTCGCTCTCGTAGAGGCCGGCGATCGTAGCGGCCTCCTCCGAGGAGAGCGGGGCGGGCGCCTCCCCTCGCGGCGCGTCGGTCCGGGGGGCGGGGGCCGGTTCCTCCTCGCGACGGATCTCCTCCGGGAGCATCGCGGCGGCGACCTTCCAGGCGAGGTCCCCCGGGTCGACGTCCGCGAGGTTCGCCAGGACGACGACGGTGAGCCGCCGGTCGGGGAATCGCAGCATCTGCGTCCGGTAGCCCGCCCAGGAGCCTCCGTGCGCCTCGAAGGAGACTTCGCCGTGACGGCCCAGGACGAGCCCGAGCGCGTAGTCGAGTTCCTTCCCGTCGTTCAATCGACCTCGCGTCCGGAGCATCTCGAGGAGAGGGGCGCCGCCGACCTTTGGGGCGTAGAAGTTGGCGTCCCAGCGGGCGAGGTCCTCGACGGTCGACATCACGCCCCCGTCCCCCGTCTGCTCGAAGTCGGACATCTCGATCCCGAGCCCTCCCTCCTCCCTCGTCGCGTATCCCGTCGCGCGACCCGGCACGACGAGCCGGTGGTCGTCGTGGAAGTGCGTGTGCGTCATCCCGAGAGGATCGAAGATCCGCTCCTTCGCGAACACGGCGAGGGACTTCCCCGACGCCCGCTCGACGACCTGGGAGAGGAGGAAGTAGCCGGAGTTGCTGTAGAGGTACTCCGCGCCCGGATCGAAGTTGAGGCCCTTCTGGCGGGAGAGCATCGCGAGCGCGTCCGAGGCGTCCGTCCAGTCCTCGCTCGGGACGCCCGCGAGGGAGAAAAGGACGAGGTAGTCGCGCAGGCCGCTCGTGTGGTGGAGGAGATGTCGGATCGCGATCGGGCGGCCGTAGTCGGGAATCTCGGGGATCCACTTTTGCACGCCGTCGTCGAGGTCGAGCTTCCCCTCGATCGCGAGGAGGGCGATGCACGCCGCCGTGAACTGCTTCGAGGTCGATCCGAGATCGAAGACCGTCGCCGGACCGTTCGAGATCCCGTGCTCGAGGTTCGCCATCCCGTAGCCCCGGGCGCACAGGATCTCCCCGGCCCGGATCACGCCGATCGCGCACCCCGGGGAGTCGGGCCGGTCCCATCGTCCGAAGATCGGGTCGAGCTTCGCGGCGAGCGCCGCGCGCGCGTCGCTCGGGGTCTCTCCCTGCAGCCCGAGCGCGGGAAGGACGCAGAGGACCGAGGCGAACACCTATCTCGTCCGCTCCCCGTACCGACCCTCGACGCTCGCTCCGCTGTACCCGAGGATGCGGTTGAGGAGCGAGAAGGGGAAGATCAGGTCGGGGTAGGAGACGGCGGAGTCGATCCGGACCTCGGAGAGGTCGAGGTCGCCGGCGCGGTCCATCGCGCTGGCGAGCGGGAGGCGGGGGAGCCGCAGGAAGAGGATGTGGAAGGCGCGTGCTTCCGTGCGGAACGACCCCCGCGTCGGCGTCTCCGGTCGAACGGAAGCGGAGGAGCAACCGAGTGCGATTCCCGCGGCGAGGATCGACGCGAGGCGAAGCCGGATCGGCGCGCGGGGACCCGAACGGTCGGAGCGCATGTCATGCATTGTAGAGAGCGACGGGTCCTCGACCCGTCACGGATATAATCGCCTCCCTTTCTCGCTCCCCATCCACCCCCGTCGCCCGTTCGAGTCGCAGGAGGACCCCCTGACGCCGGAGACGGTGCGGGAGGAATTCCGGCGCCGCTTCGGCGGCGAGGCCCGCATCTTCTTCGCGCCGGGCCGGGTGAACCTCCTCGGGGCGCACCTCGACTACAACGGCGGGCCCGTCCTGCCCGTCGCGCTGCCCGTCGGGACGTTCGTCGCCGGCCGCCGGCGGGACGACGGCCGGTTCCGGTTCCTCTCGCGCGATGCGCCCGACGGCCTCGAGGTGAGATCGAGCGGGATCGCCCCCGATCCGGCCCACGGTTGGGCGAACTACCCGAAGGGAGCCGTCCGCATGCTCGGCGAGCGCCTGGGCGACCTCCCCGGAGCGGACCTCCTCTTCGCGAGCACCCTCCCGATCGGCGCGGGGCTCTCCTCCTCCGCCTCGATCACGCTGGGGTGCGCATGGGCCGTGAACGCCCTCTCGGGAGGCGAATCCTCGCGGGAGGACCTCGTCGACGTCGCGCTCCGAGCGGAGCGCGACTTCGTCGGGGTCCGCTGCGGGATCATGGATCCCTACGTCTCCGCCTTCGGGAGGCGCGGCCACGTCCTCCATCTCGATTGCAAGCGCCGTGCGCACGAGTACCTCCCCTTCGACGAGGGGGCATTCTCCCTCCTCGTCGCGGACACGGGGCGCCGGCGGGGACTCGCCGACTCCGGCTTCAACCGGCGCGTCGAGCAGTGCGAGAGTGCTCTCGCGAAGCTCCGCGAAGGCGATCCCTCGCTTGCGGTTCTCGCCGACGTCTCTCCGTCGGGACTCGAGGCTTCCCGGGACCGCCTCTCCGACGAGGAGGAGCGGCGGGCACGCCACGTCGTCGAGGAGACGGCGCGGGTAGGCGAGGGGGTCGAGTGCCTGCGGCGCGGCGATCTGGGCCGGTTCGGCGCCCTCGTCGACGCCTCCCACGCCTCCTCCCGCGACCTCTACGGCGTCTCCTCGTCCGAGCTCGACCGCCTCGCCGAGGCGGCGCGCGGGGCGGGCGCGCTCGGCGCCCGCCTCTCGGGAGGCGGCTTCGCGGGATGCGTCGTCGCCCTCGTTCCACGCACCGGCGCAGACACGATCGCTCGGGAGGTCGCCGAGCGCTACCTCGCTGAGGTCGGGATCGAGCCTCGGCTGCGCGTCTTCTCTCCCGCCGACGGCGCTCGGGAATGGGAGGGCGCGTAGGCCCTCCTCCAGTGCAAACGAAAGAGGGCGCCGCGGGGCGCCCTCGAAGGTTGACGTGGGTCGAGTCCTACATGAACACCATCTCGATGGTGTTCGTCATCTCGACGACCGGGCTCGCGCCGGGAGCCGGCGTCAGACACAGCGTGGCGCCCGCGCCGTACAGCGTGAAGCCGGCGACGCCGGGAGGCACCGGGTAGCCGGGGGTGTCCTTCGTGCCGTCCATGAAGGGCGCGCCGGCCGGGCAGCCGGCGGCCGTGTCCGTGAGCGTGAACGGGCCGAAGATCCCGGGGAGGCTCAAGCCGATCGTCGTCATGAAGTCGAAGGTGAGCGACGCGCACGCCGGTCCTCCGAACGGATCCGGGAGAGTGCACGCGCCGGGGCAGACGCCGCCCGTCGCCGAGAGGACGACGAGCCCGAGCTGGCCCTTGTTCCACGCGTCGAACGACTCGATCCTCCAGCCGACGGTCGATCCCGCGGTGGGGAAGTATCCGCCCGTGCCGGTCCGCTGGGTCGCGGGCAGCACGGCCTCGCCACCGAACGCCTGGATCACGGGCTCCAGGAACGCGAGCTCGAACCGGACCTCGTCCGTCGGGGGGAACGGGGTGACGGTGGCGGTCATCGCATCGAACGAGCCGCTGTACCCGCAGAGGGTGGGGTTCGTCTCCGCCGTCGTCCGGTAGGCCCGGGCGTGGTCCGGCGTGGCGCTCGTCTCTCCCGGCGTCGCGAGGTAGACGATGGCGACGTCCCCGTTCGGGATGGGAGTTCCCGTCCCGCCGAGGGAGACGTTGATCCGGAACGCGCCTGCGCTAGGGAGGGCGATCGTGCCGAGGGTGAAGGTCGCGATCGGCATCGCGGCGAAGTCCGGCTCGAGGCAGCCGCTCATTCCGACGACCGCGCGGCGGATCTCGAAGTCGGGGATGTTGACGACACCGGTCGTGAAGGCCCCCGCCTGGAGCGGAAGCTCGACGCCGGTCAGGGTCATCGTCCCGGCGGCGTTCGAGAGGACCGAGCAGGGGTAGACCTTCCAGAGGGCGTCGCCCATGACGTTCCCGGTCGCGAGGTTGGGAAAGTCGGTGGAGGTGACGCCCAAGCCTCGGTGCATCCGGATGCCGTTCTGGTTCCCGAAGGCGGTGACGGTGCACATGTCGACACACTGGGCGCCCGCGAGGGTCGCCAGTCCAAACACGGCGCCCGCGGCGCCGAGTCCACGAAAAACGTTCATGACTTGCTTACCTTTCGTTAGAGCCTGTGGAATACGGACCCTCTTATCATCCCCGAACGGGGGGAGGAGCGCAATCCACCTCCCGGCGGGGGGCGCGCTCGCGGGAGAAGGCCCTGGTGGGGTTGCTAGCGCGGCTCCGAGGGCGCGATCGCCGGCGACGGATCGTCGGCAGGCTGCGTCGCGGGAGTCGCCGCGACGGCCGCGGCGTCCTCGGCGACCCGGAGATCCGCCGCCGCGAGGAAGAGCCGGACCGCCTCGTCCTCGGGGAGGAACTCGCGCGCCTTGCGCAGCGCGCCGAGCCCGTCCGCCGCGCGGACGGAGAAGAAGAAGTTGTACCCGAGGACGAGCCAGGCCTCGCCGTCGCGCGGGTGGTCCTCGAGGAACCGCTGGAGGCCCGCCAACTGCCCGTCGAACACCTCGGAGTCGGGATAGAACGTCCGCTTGTCGGCGCGGCTCTCGACGAGGGCGGGGTCCTTCTCGATTCCGCGACGGATCGCGAAAGCGGCGTAGTGGTAGTCCCCCATCGCGAAGAGGGCGTCCGCGAGCATGAAGTAGAGCGATCCCTGATCCGGAGACTGCTCCGTCGCCCGCTGGTAGGCCCACGCGGCGCGGTCGTAGCGCCCGGCGCGGAAGTAGAGGTCGCCGAGACGGACGTACTTCTCCGTGAGCGCGTGCGCGGTCGCGGGGGCGCCCGCCGAACGGTAGGCGCCCGGCGGCTCTTCGACGAAGGACGGCGGGGCCTCGACCGGCTCCGCGGGCGGCGACTCCACGTAGACGACCTCCGTGACAGGCTCCGCCCTCTCGACGACGACGGTGTTCCCGTAGGGGACGTAGACGACGCTCGACCAGGCGGGCCAGCACCAGGAGCCCACCCAGACCGGGTCGCACCATCCGAAGGGGCGCCACGGCCAGGCGGACCACCCGACGTTGCACCACCGCCAGGACCACCAGCTCCTCCAGCCCCAGCGATAGCATCCCCAGGGGTCGAAGGTGCTCCACGACGCCCAGCCCCACCACGGGCCGCAGAAGGAACTGGTCCAGTTCCACCCGACCCAGGAGGAGGTGTGGAGGGTGACGCCGCCCGTCACGAACGACGCCGGATCGCGCGCGAATCGCCGCGCCGCGTCGTCGTAGGCTTTTCGCTCGACCCCGGGCCGCAGGCCGGTTCGCCCCGCGCGAGGGGACGACGCGGAAGGCGCGGCGGACGTGCGCGGAGCCCTGGGTCCCAGGGGATCGTCCATCGTCCGTGCGCCGGGCCCCTTCCCGTAGTCGATCCTGCTGCGAGTCGGCGTCCCGGCGGCCCCGGCGCGAGGAGTGGCGGCCCGCGGCGGCCGGAGGGTGGGCGAGGGGGCGGCGTAGCGATCCGTCCCCCGGCGGCTCGAGCCGCGATCGGAGGAAGGGCCCTCGGTGCGAGGCGCGATCCCGCGCGACGGCTCGACGCTCCGGCCGAGTCGCGAGAGTGCCTCGTCGCGATCCCTCGCGCTCGGGACTCGCGGCACGTAGGTCGGAAAGCGTTCCGAGGGGGAGGAGAATCGACCTCCCGGTCCGGGGAGATCGGGCGTCGTCGCGACGCCTCGCGAAGAAGGGGAGAAACCGGAACCGGGAGAGGGAGCCGGGCTGCCGAGTGAGCCCCCGGTGGGACCGGAGGCGTGCGTGCGGCCGGAGCCGACGGGAGAAGAGTTCCTGGGAGAGGACCCGCTCGGGCGATCGACGATCACCGTGCGGGAGGGAGACGAAGGGGCGGAGAAACCGCCGCTCCTCGAAGAGCTCGCGGGGGAACTGCGTCCCGCAGGCGCGGAGAATCCCGAGGGCGCGGAGCTCCGGGGAGCCGGGCTCGGCGCGACGCTTCTCGAGGAGGAGGGCGCGGAGGAGCCCCGAGAGGCGGTGGAACTCTGGCTCGAGGTCGAGGACGGGGCCCGAGACGCGTTCGAGGACCCTGCGGACCCTCCTTGCCTCGAGGAGCCTCTCTGGGCGTCCGCCAGCGCGGGGACGAGGGCGATCGCCAGGGCGAGGGCGAGAATCGTCTTCGGCTTCATCGGGTCACCTGGGGGCGTGGGGTCGAGACGAGCCATGCACGGAGCCTCGCCAAACCCATGCCAAGAGGGGGCGCTTCCATCGCCCTCACAACATATTACTACACAATGACTTGTGAAGGCGCCCTGCTCCCGCTCCTCGAGGGATGTCGTCGAGAGGGGACATCGCTCCCCTCGGAGCGAATGGATGCCCCCCGATCAAGGATGCCGGCGGATCGGGACGGTGACGCGAAAGAGCCCCTCGGCGCTATCCGATGCCGTCCAATCGTCCGGGTGGCGGGAGATCGTCGCGGGCTCTCCGGCCGAGGCGCCCTCCTCCTGCTCGAGGAACGCGCGAATCCTCTCCACGGCGTCGCGCGCCTCCGCGAGAGTCCCTCGCACGAGGAGCTCGCCGATCTCGCCCTCGGCGAGGAATCGCTTCGCCGCCCCTCCCGGCTCGGAGGGGACTCGGGCGACCTCGAGCGACTTCCCCTTGCCGGAAACGAGGACGAGGATCATGTCCTTCTCGCTTCCCGCGCGGCGGATCGAGGCGGCGGCGATTGCGATTCCTTCCCAGCTCTTCGCAGCCGCCACCTCCGCGAGGGGGACGGCGGGAGCGCGGACGATCCGGATCGCGTCCGTCGCGGGTGTGGGGGAGATCCCCGTTCCCGCTCCAGGTTCCGGCGGCTCGAAGAACCGCTCGAGGAGCATGGGATTCGGGACCCACCGCTCGATCCGCTCGACCCAGACGCGGTCGTTGTCATCAAGCTGGTCGCTGCGAAAAATCAGCCAGTTGTCGTCATTAACGGTCAGCTCGGCTTTTTTCTTCAGGAGCTGATCTGCCCAGGCGTCCAGGGACAACTTGGCGGGTTTCTGGCCGATC
>Ga0187892_10008682_pt1 | contig 13771 bp, 14 predicted proteins | sample MA1701073metaG_FD_139345 | JGI IMG/M metagenome (GOLD analysis project Ga0187892, IMG submission 139345) | Bio-ooze microbial communities from a basaltic lava cave in the Kipuka Kanohina Cave System on the Island of Hawaii, USA - MA170107-3 metaG ...
GGGGGCCTGCTACCCGGTGCTCCGGCGCCTTCCGGGACGGGACTCTCACCCGCTGGAGAAGTGCAGCGGACAGGCTCGGTCTCCTTGCGGGATTCCTCGCCTGCTTCACGACGCACCATGCGCAGAGTCTACGCGGCGTAGACTGGCGCGATGCGATTCCTCGTTGCCACGCTCCTCCTCTCCGCGACCGCGCGGGCCGGCGGCGAGCTGCTCAAGCTCGACGCCACCATCGCGCTCGAGAACGTCCAGGGGCGGATCGACCACATGGCGCTCGCGCCGGACGGCACGCGGCTCGCCGTCGCCGCGCTCGCCAACAACACGATCGAGATCGTCGATCTCAAGGAGGGCAAGGTCGTCCACCGGATCAGCGACGTCGGCGCGCCCACGGCCGGAGCGTTCCTCGACGGGCAGCTCGCCATGGCGGCGGCGCACGGCGGCAAGCTCCACTTCTTCGACAGGGAGTACAAGCTCATCCGGTCCGTGGACGTCGGCGCGGACGCGGACCCGGTGCGCGTCGACGAGCACTGCCAGTACGTCGGCTTCGGGGAAGGCGCGATAGCGGTCATCGAGAAGGGGAGGGTGTGGTACACGATCCCGCTCGCGGCGCACCCCGAGGGGTTCCAGCTCGAGACGAAGGGACCTCGCATCTTCGTGAACGTCCCCGACGCCAGCCACGTGGCCGTCTGCGACCGCGACCAGCGCAAGGTCGTGGCCACGTGGAAGGTCGACGCCGAGGACAACTACCCGATGGCGCTCGACGAGAAGAACGGGCGCGTCCTCGTCGGGTGCCGGAAGCCGCCGAGGCTCCTCGCTCTGGACATGGCGGACGGCAGCGTCAAGGCGAGCGTCGAGATCTCCGGCGACGTGGACGACCTCTTCCTCGACCCGAAGACGCGCCGGATCTACGCGTCGTGCGGCGAGGGGTTCGTGGACGTGATCGACGCGGACCGCTGCGAGCGGATCGGGCGCGTAGCGACATCCGCGGGCGCGCGCACGTGCCTCTTCGACGCCGCGGGCGAACGCCTCTTCGTCGCGGCGCCGATGCGGAACGGCAAGGCCGCGGAGATCCGCGTCTACCGGACAGCCCCCGAACCCGTGCGCGACTGACTCTTGGCACGACGGTTGCGCCACGGATCGGCGTAAAGGAGGTGCGAGATGGCCGGACCCAGACGGATCAGCGCGCAACAGGTCCGCAGCAGGCTGCAATCGGGCATGCCCACGATGCTCGTCTGCGCCTACCCGGACGACGCGAAGTTCAAGCAGGTGGCGCTCGACGGGGCGGTCCCGTTCAGCGAGTTCGAGAGGAGGAAGGCCTCCCTCCCGCGCGACTTCGAGGTCGTCTTCTACTGAGGCTGACCCGGGGACGGATCGGCCGTCAGTCTGGCGGCCAAGACTCAGGGTCAGGGATTCACGAATGTGGCGGTGCTCGATGGCGGGATTCGCGCGTGGCAGGAGGCCGGGTTCCCCATGGCATCGGCCCCGGCCCGGTGACGGGCGTACCGCCACCGGAACGCGCGCGAGCTCCTCGACTTGGTGGCTCAGCCGCGCGCTCGGCGCCGGCAGCCCGGCGTGGAACGCGCCTACGGTTCCGCCGTCTCGGTCTTCGGCGCCTTGAGCGGCAGCGGCTGGCCCGACTTCACGATCTCCACGGCCTGCGCGAACCGCCGGTGGAAGGTCCCTTCGTGAAGAGGCTCAGCTGGTAGCGCCGCATGGTCACGACGGTCACCCGCGTCTCCGTCGGCCCCTCGGGATCGATCCAGCACGCGATCACGGTGCCCGGCGTCACCGCGTCCGCCCCCGTGCTCGTGATCATCACCCGTTCGCGCGGTCCTCCTCGATCGCGTCGGTGCCCTCCCACCGGCAGACCTTCCTCGCGATCTCCCACGCGCGCTCCTCCGTCACCGGATAGACCTTGGCGGTGCCGCTCTCCTTGGGGTTCAGCGCGTCCTGCGAGCTCGCGCAACCGGACGCCAAGAGCAACAACACAGGAAGACAAATCCGCATGAGGGGATGGTAGCAGAATCCCGGGCCGGCCCCCGTAGCCCCCTCCGATCAACCCAACACGGACTTGACGCGAGGCCGCGCGAGCAGCGCCGCGTTGTCCGGCTGCTGCCTCACCCGCGCCTGCTGCCACGGCTGGAGCCGGCCCCACGCGTCGAGGAAGATCGACTCGGCCTCGTCCCAGCGGCCACGGCGCGAGAGGAAGAGCGCGAGGCTCACCTTGCCGCCCGCGTACTCCGGGTTCGCGACCGGGATCTCGCGGAAGACCTCCTCGGCGAGGTCGAGCCGGCCCTGCGCCTCGTACACCTTCCCGAGCTCCGTCCGCGCGCCCGCGAACGACGGCTTCATCCCGATCGCACGCAGGAAGCACTGCGCCGCGCGGTCGAGGTCGCCTGCCTCCTTGAGGCCGCGGCCGCGCACGAACATCATCGTCTCCTCGTCGGGGAAGCGCGCAAGCGCCTCCTCCGCGGCCGCGCGCGCGCCGTTCCAGTTCTCTGCCGCAAGCAGCAGGTGCGCCTTCAGCCAGTAGCCGTTGACGCGGTCCGGGTGCTCCTCGATCACCTGCTCCGCGAGCGGCACCGCCTCCGCGCGGATGTCCACGTCCCTCGCGCCGCCACGCCAGCGCGCGTTCATGACCGCCCAGAGCCACGTCTCGCGCGCGTGCGGGTCGTCCGCGAGCCGCCGCATCTCCTGGAACGCCGCCGCGTCGCCCGCCGAGTGACGCACCGACGCCGCCGCCGCACGCACGGCGGGGTCGTCGTTGCCGCGAACCTCCTCGAGGAGCCGCGCCTGCTCCGCCTTGTCCGGCGTGAACCCCGCGAACGTCGCCCGCAGGAGATCCGAGCCGGTCCGATCGATCCCCCGGCGGAACGCGTCGAACCCCTCCTTCGGCCGGTACCCGCGCATGCACGCGTAGGCGAGGTGCGCCCACGCCTCCACGTCCCCCGGGTCGAGCTCGACCGCACGCTCGAGGATCTCGCGCGAGAGGTCCAGGCGATTGCGGTCGTGCAGCTCGCACCCCGCGCGCGAGAGGGTAGGCGCATCGTCCCAGTGCGAGTAGGCGTCCCGGACGAGTTGCGCGATGGTCGACATGCCCGGATCGTACCAGTCCGGGGAGGGGGGGCGCGGGGGGGAGGCTCCTACGGGTCCCGCGCCTCCCTGTCCAGCATGCGCGCGTGGTACTCCCGGTCGTCGCGAGGCAAGCGCCAGCCGAGCGCGAGCAGGAGCGCGTGACCGCGGCGCCGGTATCCGGCGACCTCCCAGTCGCGACCCACCTCCCGCGCGGCCCTCATGAGCCACGCGCAGAGCTCGGTTCCGTAGCCCGCGACGTCGAGCCCGAAGTCGCGCCACTTCCGCCCCTTGGGGCCCCGCCTCGCGGCCGCCTCGTAGGCCACGAACGCCTGGAGGCTCCTCCGGCGCGCGTCCTCGTAGCCGCCGATCTGGCACGTGCGGGCGAGCCAGTGGACGCAGGATGCGAGGCGCAGCGGCTCCGCTTGGAGATAGGAGGCGATGTCGCCGACGCCGAGCATGAGCTCGAGCGCGCGCGTGAAGAGCGAGCGGGCGCGACCCGTCCTCCGGGACGCAAGCGCGAGGCGGCCGAGATCCTGGACCGCGAGCGCAAGGCCCATCCGGAACGCGTCCGTGGGCGCGACCGACAGGAGGGTCCCGTAGATCGCGGCGGCGCGGGCGAACGCGACTTCCGCGCGGGCCTCCCGGTGCTGCCACTCGCAGACGTCGGCGAGCGCAACGCAGCTTTCCGCGATCTCCGCCTGGACGGCAAGCGAGGCCGGGCTCCGCGACGCGAGCGCCTCGAGGTCTCGGATCGACGACCGGAGTGCCTTGTGCGCCGCGTCCTCGCCGTGCCTGCTCCGGGCGAGGGCCGCGAGCCGGCGCCCCGTGTCGCCGAGCCGGTGGACGAAGCACTCCTCACCGGGCCACCGCCTTAGCGCGAACTTGAGGCCGCGCCGGTTCGTGCGGAGGAACGCCTCCGCGCTCTCGCGATGGCCGCGCCGGGACGCGAGCAGGCTGAGCCTCGACCGCATCTCGGCCAGCATGTCGGCGCCAAGGGGGCCGCTGCGGCGCCTCGCCTCCCGTTTCGATTCCACGAGCGCGCCGCGGTACTCCCGCACGGCGGCGCTCCACTGCCCCATCCTCTCGAGCGAGCTCCCGATGTTGAGGCGCAGGGTCTGGCGCAGGCGCGGGTTCCCGTTCCCGTGGCGCGTCAGCATCCTCCGCACGAAGTCGAGGTGCCCCTCGCGCGATCTCCTCGCCTTCCCGGTCGCCATCGGCCCCCGATGCTACCGGGATCGGGCGCTGCGTGCCAAGGCCCGCGCCCCGCCGCCCCACCTGCCCTCACGACGGGACGATCAGCCGGAACTTGCCCACCGTCGGGTCGCGCTCGAGGGCTTCCACCTCCTCGATCGCGAAGCGGACGTTCCGCATCCCCTTCTTCGCGAGCAGCGCGTTCCAGAGCTCCATCAGCTCCCGCTTCGCGTTCTCGGCCTCGGCGCGATCGAGAAGCACGAGGAACCGGAACGAGGTCCGGTCCACCTGGCGCAGCTGGAAACCCCGAAGCCCCTTCACGAAGATCTCGCCGATGACGTGCGGGTTGATCGTGTCCCGCTGCCCACGCTCGTTGAGGAAAGCCGGCGCCTCCTCGTACCGGCCCGAGACCCCGCCGACGATCCGGTAGGGACCGTGCCGCCCCGCGTCGGGCGGCGCCGGCGCCACGACGTCGTCGATCCGGTGGCGGATGAGCGGGACCGTGCGGTTGAAGAGGTTCGTGCAGATTAGCCCGTCGTCCTGGATCTCGAGGATGAGGTCGTCCTCGGCGAGGAACATGCCCCGCCCGCGGGGCAGGTCGAACCCCATGTACAGGTGCTCGCTCGTCGCGTACGTCTCGCGCACGTGCGTCCGGAACGCGCTCCGGAGGAAGGCGCGGTCGGCCGGCAGCAGCGGCTCGCCGCCGCTCACGACCGCCTTCGGCGCGATGCACAGCTCGCCGCGCTGCTGCGCCTCCGCCAGCTCGACGAGCACGCGGGCGTAGCTCGTGAGGACGCGGGGCTGGAAGGCGTTGAGGTCCGCGATCGTGTCGGCCAGGGGCCGGTTCACGTCGTAGGCGCGGGTGTCGTAGAAGAGCCGCGCGAGCGGCGACGTGAGCGCGAGCGCGAACGAGACGCCCGCGTAGTGCCCCTGGGTCGCCCCGACGAACGCGATCTTCTTGCGGAGGCCGAAGCGGATGATCCGCTCGAACTGCGCGGCCCCGTGGAGCCACTCCTCCCGGCTGTACGCGACGCACGAGACGCGCCCGGACGACCCGGAGGAGTGGACGACGACGAAACGGCCGAGGAAGAGGTCGCGCGCGTCCTTCGAGCCGCCGAGGAAACGCTCGATCGGCTCGCGCCGCACGCGCGGGTCGGTCGCGATGTCATCGAACCGCTCGATCAGCGTCTCCTTCGTCAGGACCGGGAAGTCCGCGGGGCGCGCGGCAGCCGGGTCGATCCGGCGCTCGCGGATCGTCTCGGCGTAGAACGGCGAGCGGCGCTGAACGAACCGGACGAGCCGCCGGAAGCGCGCGAGGTTCCGCTGCTCGAGCCCCTCGCGCGGGAGCCGCTCGTTCCGGCTCCGCCGCCACGTCAGGTAGACGAATCGGAGCTTCGACATGGCGGCTCGGCCCCCGGCTCGGCGATCAGGTGGCGGTGGACGATCTGCGTCGTGAGCATGACGGTGAGGAGGACGTTCGAACGAAGGGCGCGAGCGAGGCGCACGGCGGAAGGCCGGAAGACGCCGGCCTCGCGCACCGCGCGGGGCGAGAGGTACTCGCCGACGAGCGCGCGTCCGGCTCTCGAGGAGAAGGGGGCCGGGGGGAGGAGGAACGCCTGCTTCCGGCGCTCCCGCAGCGCGGGCGGCAGGACGTCGGCGAAGGCCTCCCGGAGGACGTGCTTCTCGCGATCGCCGTTGAGCTTGGCTTCCGCCGGCAGCCCCATCGCGAGCTCGATCAGGCGATGGTCGAAGAGCGGCGGCCGTGCCTCCACGGAGCCCGCGTACTCGGTCCGGTCGGCGAGCGCGGCGACGTACTCCGGCGCGAGCGCCACGAGGTGCAGGTGCTGGAGGAGGAGCTCGTGGGGAAGCGCGGCGTCGCGGGGCACCCATGGCCCCACCGTCCGGGCGAGCGTGCGCACCGGCGATGCGTCGATCCCGCGGCGGAACTCCGGGTGGAGCAGGAGCTTGAGCCACCGGAACCGGTGGGCGGCCGCCACCAGCTCGACGGGCCGGAACCCGAGCGTGTCGTCCAGGAACGTCGTCTTCCGGAGGCGGCGGGCCGTGATCCCGCGGAGGTAGTAGAGGTTGCCCCCGATGCGCGCCTCCTCCCTGCGGCGCTCCGCAAGCGCACGGCGCACGCCCGCAAGGCGGTATCCCGAGCGCTCCAGCGCGCGCTGGAGCCAGAACGTCGAGTAGCCGCAGAAGACCTCGTCGCCGCCGTCGCCGGTGAGGAGGCAGCCGACGGACTCGCGGACGCGTTTCGCGGCGAGGAGCTTCGCCACCGTATGCGGGTTGCCGAAGGGCTTCTCGAGGTGCCACGCGGCGGCGGGGATCGCCGCGAGGATCTGTCCGGCGTCGAGCGGGATCTCGTGGAGACGGACCGAAGGGTGCGCCGCGGCAAGCGCGCGCGCGTGCGGCCACTCGTCGTGGCGCGGCGACTCGCGGTAGGAGATCGCGAACGCATCCACGCCGCCGAGGCGCGCGGCCGCGCGCGCGGTGACGATGCTCGAGTCGATGCCCCCGCTCAAGTAGGACCCCACCGGCACGTCCGACCGGAGCCGCAGGTCGATCGCCTCGTCGACGGCCGCGCGGACGGCCTCGCGCTGCCCGACGGGATCCCGGGGCAGGTCTCGCCGCCGCGCCCCGTACGGGTCCCAGTACCGCTCCTCCCGCGTCTCCAGCGTGTCGAGGTCCACGGTCATGCAGTGGGCGTTCGGCAGCTGCCGGATGCCCCGGAACACCGTGCGGCCCGGGGTCTCCGCGACCGCGAGCGCGCCGCACAGGCCGACCGGATCCCACGCCCTGCCCACGCGCGCGTCGCGGAAGAGAGCCTTCGCTTCCGACGCGAAGAGCAGGCGGTCCTCGAGGCGTGTCCAGTAGAGGGGCTTCAGGCCGAGACGGTCGCGGACGAGCAGAGCCCGCCTCTCCCGCGCGTCGAAGAGCGCAAACGCGAACTCGCCGCGGAGGTGCGCGAGGAACCCGTTTCCGTGGAGCGCGTAGAGCGCAAGCACGACCTCGGTGTCCGAGCGGGTCCGAAACTCCCAGCCGCGCGACGCGAGCTCGGCGCGCAGGCGGGGCTCGTCGTAGATCTCGCCGTTGTACACGAGCGAGCAGTCCGTTCCCGGCACGGCGAAGGGCTGCCGGCCTCCGGCGCGGTCGAGGATGCACAGCCGCCGGTGCGCGACGCCCCACCGCCCGTCCGCGGAGACGTGCGCGCCCTCCTCGTCGGGACCGCGATGGCGGAGGGCCGTCGCCATGCGCTCGAGGGCGGCGCGCGCGACGGCGCCCGAACGCGAGATTTCGCCCACGAAGCCGCACATTGGGGAGGGGCAGTCTACTCACCGGCTGCGTCCGGGGCACGCCTGCCCGTGCGACCGGGCACGCCTCGCCGGCTCCGCGCTCAAGCGCGGGCGAAGATGAGGGTGACGTTGTGTCCGCCGAAGCCGAACGTGTTGTTCATCGCCACGCGGACGCTGCGCTCGCGCGCCTTGTGCGGGACGAAGTCGAGGTCGAACGCGTCATCCGGCCGGTCCAGGTTGATCGTCGGGGGCACGACGCCCAGCCGCAGGGCGTTGAGGCAGGCGATCGTCTCGATCGCGCCTGACGCGCCGAGGGAATGCCCGTGCATCGACTTCGTCGAGGAGATGGTGAGTCTCCTCGCGTGGTCGCCGAAGAGCGCCTTCACCGCGGTGACCTCGGCGTGGTCCCCGAGCGGCGTGGACGTGCCGTGAGCGTTGACGTAGTCGACGTCCGCGGGGTTCAGCCCGGCGTGCGCGAGCGCGCGACGCATCGAGAGCGCGGCGCCCCGCCCCTGCGGATCGGGCGCGGTGATGTGGTTCGCGTCGCTCGACACGCCGGCGCCCTTCAGCTCGCCGAGGAGCGCAGCGCCGCGCTGCCGCGCGTGCTCTTCGCTCTCGAGGACGAAGACCGCCGCGCCCTCCGACATCACGAAGCCGTCGCGGTCCCGGTCGAACGGCCGCGACGCACGCGCGGGCTCCGCGTTGCGGGTCGAAAGGGCCTTCATCCGCGAGAAGACGGAGACGCAGACGGGCGTCACGGTCGCCTCCGCCCCGCCCGCGATCATCACGTCGGCCGCACCGCGCTGGATCTCGTGCAGCGCGGCGACCATCGCATGACCCGACGACGAGCACGCGCTCGCGGTGGCGACCGAGAGCCCCCGGAGCCCGTAGCGGATCGAGATGAGGCCGGCGCAGCAGTTGATCATGAGCCGCGGCACGGTGAAGGGCGAGAGCTTGTTCGGCCCCTCCTGGCCGAGCAGCTCGACGCCCCGCTCGATCGTGTCGATCCCGCCGACGCCCGAGCCGATCACGACCCCGCACCGCTCCGGATCCTCGCGCGCGAAGTCGATCCCCGACCGCCCCACCGCCTCGATCGCCGCGGACACGCCGAGCTGCGTGTACCGGTCCATCCGGTGCGCCTCGCGGCCGAGCAGCGCGTACGGGTCCCACGCGCGCACCTGTCCCGCGATCGTGACCGGCCACTGCCCCGCCCACCGGTTGAACTCCTCGCCGACGATGGGCGCGATGCCGCTCCGGCCGTTGACCATGGCGTCCCATGTCGCGTCCGCGTCGAGGCCCTGGCATGTGAGCGCGCCCATGCCGGTGACGACGACGCGCGGGAGGCTCATGGAACCCAATGTGGCACGTCAGGGGCGGGATTGCCAGCTTGCCGGCCCCGGAGGCCCCCGCGCCGCGGCCACGCCGGGTTGGGTCGGGAGCGAGGATGATGAGGACGACGCGCCGCCGCGCGGCTGTTCGAAGACGGCCCGCGGTGGCGTGGGCCTAGCGGCGCTACTTGCCGTCGTCCTTGTCGTCGTCGTCCTCGCCCTCGTCCTCGTCCTCGCCCTCGCCGTCGTCCTCGTCCCCGTCGTCGTCGCCGCAGCCGTCGTCCTCGTCGTCGCCACAGCCCTCGGCGTCGTCGGCCTTGCAGCCCTCCTCGACCTCGATGGCCTCCGTCTCCTCGACGACCTCGACCTCCGCGCCGCAGCCCTCCTTGGCCGGTGCGGAGCTGCCCTCCGCCGGCATCTGCGCCTCAAGCGGCGGCGGCTGGTAGGCGGGCTTCTCGATGACGACGACACCCGGCATTTCCTTCGACTTGTAGGTCGTGACGATCGTGCCGGTGCTCTCGTCCACCACGTACGTCGTGTCCATCTTGACCGAGTAGTAGTGGATCTGCCTCGCCGCGCCGCCGGACGACGCCACGTAGCGCGGGTCGTCCTGGGCGACGTGCAGCATCGGCTTGGCGTCCGGCGCCTCCTGCCTCATCTGCTGCTCGTCCTTGAGAGACTTGTGGCTCTTGCACGCCGGGACGACGAGCATGGCCAGGGCAAGGGTCAGTGCGATTCTCATCTTCTTCCTACCTCAGTTTCATCCGGCCTTCGCAGTCACTCGAACCGGGCGGCGATTGTACCGCGCCGGCAGGGGCGGAAGAACCCCCCAGATCTCTTCGGTGTCTCGGGTCGCTACACCCGCCTTCGCGACGCCGGACGGCGCCCGCAACGGCGAGGCAAGCCCGCCAGATGGCGGGGTGAGCGAGGGGCGAGGCCAAGTCGTCGATGATCCTGACGGCGCAGGACTTGCCGAAGGCGTCGAGCTTGCCCGTCATGAGGACCTTCCCGGCGCCTCGCGGATGCGGCGCGGGCGGGCGTCGGTCCCGCGCGCTACGCTCCCCCACATCCATGCGGAGACTCTCGATCGTCGCCTCTCTGGCGCTCTTCGCCGCCTGCGGCCCCAAGCCCAACCCGCGCCTCGCGCCGCTCGCCCACGCCAAGCTCGAGGCGGGCGTCGGCCTCGGCGACGTGAAGCTCGGCGAGATGACCCTCGGCCCGTTCCACGATCGTTTCGGGGCCGGGTTCGTGACCTTCGTCGCGAGCGACGACGCGGGCCTCGAGCTCATCTTCGAGGAAGGCGAGATCGCCTTCCTGTTCCAGTTCGAGTCCATGGCGTGGACCGACGAGGAGGGGATGGCCATCCGTCGGGCGTCGCGCGACCTCGGCGCGTACCTCGACGCCTACCCGCAACGCAGGAGCCTGCCGCTGACGAGCATCACCGTGCGCGTGGACGACGACAAGGAGGCGACCTTCTACCAGGGCCGCTTGGCGGAGGGCGTCGCGCTCTTCGACCCGTTCCTCGAGTCCGCCGGCCGCGTGGGGATCGTCGGAGAGGGGGCGCTCCCGCTGATCGCCGGCCTGAACCCCAACAACCCGCGGGAGACAGCCTCGTTCCCCAAGCGCGGGCTGATCCTCTACGGGGCGCGCGACCCGCACCCGGGGAGGCCGTCGCTGGTCACGCGGATGACCGTGTTCCTGCCGAAGCCGTGGGGCGAGGCGACCGACGAGATCGAGGATTCAGGCGAAGCGGAGGACGCGGACGCAGCCGACTAGTGCTACAGCGCTACATCCGCCTGGAGTCGGCGGGCTGCGAAGCCGCCCAGCTTCGGCGCGCCGCCTCGCTGGGTCTCGAGCCGGTGCCAGATCTCCAGCTCGCCCGCCTTGGCGACGAGCCTCATGCACTCGAAGACCCTCTTCGTGCTCTTCGCCGCGACCGCTTGGCCGACGAGCGATACCGACAAAGCTGGGCTGCCGTAGAGCCCAGCGAGGAGGCCCGACGAAGTATGGCGCCGGCGCAGCCGCTCGAAACTAGGCGGCTTTCTCAGACGGAGCCCTAGTCCGCGACGCGCTTCAGGTCGAAGGTCTCGGTCTTGCCGCTCCTGCCGTGCGGATCCGAGAGCGTGATCACGAGGCGGTCCTTCTCCTTCCGCCAGTACTCGATCCGCGTAGGGAAGTCCTTGTCGGGGTTCTCGAACACGGCCTTCTGGCCCTCGCTCGACGCGAGCCGGAACCTCTCCTTCTTCTGGCCGCGCGGGTACGGCGTGAAGACGAGCCCCTCCGCCGTGGCCTCGAAGACCTCGAACTCGTAGAACGCGGCGGTGCCCCCCTTGCGCAGCTCGCTGAAGCTGAGCAGCGCGCCCCCCGCCGGCGCGTTGTACGTGGCGACGAACTCCCCGCCCCACATCGGCCCCGACCATCGGCCGGCGAGCCACGCGAGCGAGTCGATCTTCGCCGAGTCCCTGTCGGCGAACGAGGGGGCGCCCACCAGGAGCGCGAGGGGGAGGAGAACGCGTTTCATGGCGGACACCTTACCGCGGCGCGCTTGGACGAATCCGACAGTTCAGGCGCCGGTGAACGCGTCGGACATGGGGTGCCGTCGCGCGAAGTAGGCGGTCGGCGGCTCGCCCGCGAATTCCCGGAAGTCGCGGATCAGGTGCGCCTGGTCGTAGTAGCCGCACGCCTGCGCGACCGTCGCCCACGGGCCCAAACCCTGGAGCACGCGCTGGAAGCGGACGACGCGCGCGAGGAGCTTCGGCGCGACGCCGACCTCGCGCAGGAACATCCGCTCGAGCCGGCGCGGGTGAACGTCGACGGCGCGCGCGATCCGGTCGATCCGCGCCTCCCCCCGCTCGATCGCCGCGACCGCGGCGGCCACCGCGCCGTTCGCCGGATTGAGCCGGCCAAGGAGCGCCTGCTCGATGTCCCCGTCGAGCGCCCCCGGAAGCCCGCGGTCGATGTCCTTGAGGTCCGCCCAACGGCCGGTCAGCCCCGACATCGGCGCGCGCAGGAACGGGAAGAGGCCGCCGGGGCGGAACCGGACCCCGACGAGGTCGATCACGCCCAAGGGCTCGATCTCCATGAACCGCGGCATCTGACCGACAACCATCGCGCGCGGCTGGATACGCCCCTCGTGGCGGAACGGGTCGCCGCGGTTGAGGACGATCTCGGAGCACCCGTCGGGGAGGACCCGCTCGACGCAGCCGCCCTTAGACCGCATCGTCCAGATGCACCGGATGTGGTCGCGGAGGGGGCTTCGGGGGACGGACTCCTGGTACTCCACGGCTCACCCGGCCCACGAGTATAGGCAGAGACGCGCGCCCTAAGCGACGTTGTGTCGCGCGAGGGGCGCAGCTTTCTCCGCGGTCCCGCCTGAGCCGCCTGCCCCCCAGGCCCCCTCTCTTCCGACACGCGGTGTGCGCATCGCAACCCCACTTGTCGGGGACGACGTCACTCCTATACTTGACGATCGCCATGCCCGGGACCCTCGCCACCCGTCCGCTCCGCCTCATCCCGAAGCGCGGCGCGAGCGTCGTGTGCGAGCCCGACGCGGCGCCGTTCGGGGCTCCGCGGCTCATCGACCGGATCCGCGAGACGATGCGGGTCAAGCGGTACAGCCGCCGGACCGAGGACGCCTACCTGGGCTGGATCCGCCGCTACTTCGTCTTCCACGGCAAGCGCCATCCTTCGGAGCTCGGCGCCGAGCACGTCACGGGGTTCCTCACGAACCTCGCCGCGGACGGACGCGTCAGCGCATCGACGCAGAACCAGGCTCTCTGCGCGCTGACCTTCCTCTACCGCGAGGTCCTCGGCACGGAGCTCCCGTGGCTCGACGACATCGCGAGGGCGAAGACGACGCGCCGGCTGCCCGTGGTGCTCAGCCGCGAGGAGGTCGTGCAGGTCCTCGACGCCATGCGGGGCACGCCGCGTCTCATGGCCACGCTGCTCTACGGCTCGGGGCTGCGTCTCCTCGAGTGCGCCCGCCTGCGGGTCAAGGACGTCGATTTCGCCCGCGACCAGATGGTCGTGCGCTGCGGCAAGGGAGATCACGACCGGATGGCACTGCTCCCGCGCGCCGCCCGCGCCGCGCTGCGCGAGCAGGCGGCGTTCGTGGGAGCGCTCCACCGGGAGGATCTGGCCCGCGGCGCCGGCTGGGTCGAGATGCCGTTCGGCCTCGACCGGAAGTACCCGGACGCGCCACGGAGCCTCGCGTGGCAGTGGCTCTTCCCCGCCACGCGCACGCACGTCCACGAAGAGACCGGCAGGATCCGGCGACATCATCTCCACGAGACCGTGCTCCAGCGCGCGGTGAAGGACGCGCTCCGGAGCGTCGGTGTCACCAAGAACGCCTCCTGCCACACGTTCCGCCACTCGTTCGCGACGCATCTCCTCGAGGACGGGTACGACATCCGCACGGTCCAGGAGCTTCTCGGCCACAGGGACGTGAGCACGACGATGATCTACACCCACGTCCTCGGGCACGGCGTCAGCGGGGTGCGCAGCCCGGCCGATCGGCTGCACCACCTACCCCACCCGGAGCCGCGAGACCAATGACCGCCGGGCGGCGCCGACGCGTCCTCGCCTCCGCCGCCTTACGCAGCCCGCGTCCGCCGTCTATTGCCGAACCCAGCAAGAGGCTCCGTGTCCGCAACCCGTTGTCCCGCAGGCAGATGCCGCGCCTTCCTCCCATACCCGACGCCGCTTTAGATGGGCCCCGGCGCCGGATTCGCCTGCCCTACAGAGAACTGTCCAATTCAAGTTAGGCCGGGCTCGCGAATTGCTCGCGCAGGTGCAATGCCGACCATCTCGACGTTCTTCGGGATCGTGATCCGGATGTTCTACCAGGATCATCCGCCCGCCCATTTCCACGCCGAGTACCAA
>Ga0187892_10008684_pt1 | contig 13770 bp, 13 predicted proteins | sample MA1701073metaG_FD_139345 | JGI IMG/M metagenome (GOLD analysis project Ga0187892, IMG submission 139345) | Bio-ooze microbial communities from a basaltic lava cave in the Kipuka Kanohina Cave System on the Island of Hawaii, USA - MA170107-3 metaG ...
AGACGCGCAGCGGTGAACGGTAGGGAGGCCGGAGTGAATAGGTCTACCTGATCCCTGACCCCGGCAGCCGGTTCACCGCTGTGCGTCTGTTGCGCCTGCGCGTCTGCCTGTCCGTCTGTGCGTCTGTCCGTCTACTGTCTACTTGAGGCCGATGGATATGCCCATCTGCACCATCGCGAGCTGCACGCGCGTCTCGACGGTCTCCACAATGACCGAGCCACTGCTGCCCGCGCTAACGCCATCCTGCGGGACGTGCAGCGCCGCATCGTGGGTCACGTACCGGCCGGCGAGATGCAGGTAGACGGGCGAGCGGCTGTCGCTCAAGCGCAGCTGCATCCCTCCTCCCACTTCGCGGGCGAGGGTGAAATCGTCGAGCGTCGAGCTGCTACCGTAGCTGCCACAGCCACAATCGCCACCGAACCAGGTGGTGAAGTAGCCGCCACCGATGGTGCCGTAGCCGTACAGCTTGAGGGGCCCCGCGCTGATCGTCAGCTGCGGGCCCAGGCCGAGTGAGGCGATGAGGCTGTGACTTTCCACGCGGCCGGTGCCGGGCCCCAGGTCGTAGCGGTGGTTGTAGAACAGCGCCGACCCGGCCACGCGGAGCCCGAGGGGCATCCCGGCGGTGGCCTCCGCGGCGATGCCGCCGCGCGTACCGACGAAGCCCTGGAAGTCCCCGACGGGACGCGCCACTATGAAGCCCAGCCCTGCGGTCCCCGCTTCCCGAACCTCCCGGAGCTGCGCGCCCGCAGGGCGGGCGGCGGCCAGCGCGAGGGTGACGGCAACGCACTGCTGCCACCCGGTTCGTCCGATCGCTGTGCTCATAGGTGCCCGCTCCTGGTTCTGGTGAGTCCGACCTGCCGGAATTCGCGGGGCGCAGGGGCAACGCACGTGCCCACGGGAGGCGCGGCATCCAGATGACCGCTCCGCAGGGACTTAGCGGCTCAGGCCGGGAGGTCTGGCAGACCCCGCATGGCCTGAAAAGGGGACACGAGATGCAGATCGGCTACGATGATTTCGCGAAGCTCGACATCCGGGTCGGACGAATCGTGCAGGTGGATGAGTTTCCCAGGGCTCGGAAGCCCGCCTACAAGCTGCGGATCGACTTCGGTGAGCTGGGCGTCAAGACCTCGAGCGCCCAGATCGTCAGGTACTACGACCCCCCGGGGCTCCTCGGCCGACTGGTGCTGGCCGTCGTGAACTTCCCGCCGCGCCAGATCGCGGACTTCTTCTCGGAGGTCCTGGTGCTGGGCGTGATGCTCGGGGAAGGCGACATCGTGTTGGTGCAGCCGGAGCGGGAAGTGCCGCTGGGGAGCAAGATCGGGTAAGGCAGGGAGCAAGGCACAGGGAGCCGTACCTGACGGTGCACGACCGCTCGCCCGCGTGGCGCCGACGGGGACTGCTCCCTGCTCTGTGCTCCCGAATGCGTGGCCGGTTGACGGATTCCCTGAGGGCCGACATCATGATGCCACACGCGCCCTACGGAGGAAGCGAGCGCATGACCGACGCCGCGCTGCAGCACGCCGAGGACCAGGCACCCCTGGAGGGCGTGATCAAGGGTGAGGTCCTCCGGATGTATCAGGCGGTCGCCGATCACCCCGAGGAGGAGTTCCACTTCTACCACGGCCGCGTCGCGGCCGAGATGTTCGGTTACGAGCGCGAATGGCTCGACCGAGCGCCGGCCGGTGCCGTCGCGTCGTTCGCCGGCGTCGGGAACCCGCATCTCCGCAGTCGCCTCCAGCCCGGTGAGACGGTGCTGGACCTGGGAAGTGGGGCGGGGCTCGACAGTATCATCGCCGGCTGGCAGGTGGGCCCGACGGGCCGAGTGATCGGCGTCGATCTCAATCCCAACATGTGTGCCAAGGCGGAGACACACGCGAAAGCGTCCGGCCTCGCTCGCGCCGAGTGCCGTCAGGGCCGCATGGAGGACCTCCCCCTGCCAGACGCCAGCGTGGACGTCGTGCTGTCGAACGGCGTCATCAACCTCTCGTTCCGCAAGCGACGCGTCGTGCGCGAGATCTTCCGGGTGCTGAGGCCCGGTGGGCGGATTTCCGTGACCGATATCGTCAGCGCGAAACAGCTGTCGCAGTCCATCGTCAACGACCCCAAGCTCTGGGCCAGCTGAATCGGCGGCGCTCTCCCGGAGGGAGAGATGTTCGCGCTGCTGGAGGACGCGGGGTTCAAGCGCGTGCGGTCCGTCATCGTGCCCGGCTTTCGGTTTCGCAAGGAATCGACGCAGAACTCGGCCGAAGCCTACGGGGTCAAGGCCGTGCTCATGACAGGGCAGAAACCCGAAAGGAGCTGACCATGCGGAGGACCGGATCTCTGGCCGCGGTGCTGATCGCCGCCGCCACGCAGGGGGCGGCCCAGCAGCCCGCCGACACCTCGCTCTACACCCGGCTGGGTGGCGCATACGCGATCGCGACCGTGGTCGACGACTTCATCGAGCGGTTGCTCGTGAACGACGTGCTCAACGCGAATCCGCGCATCAAGGAAGCCCGCGATCGCATCCCCAAGGCCGGCCTCAAGTACCGGGTGACCGAGCTGGTCTGCCAGGTCACCGGCGGTCCCTGCAAGTACACGGGCCGAGCCATGAAGGCGGCGCACGCGCACCTCAACATCAACGAGGCGCAGTGGCAGGCGATGGTCGCGGATTTCCGGCTCACGCTGGCCAAGTTCAACGTGCCGCAACGCGAGCAGGAGCAGCTGATCGCGATCGTGGCGAGCACGAAGCCGGATATCGTCGTGGCCGGCCAGTAGAGGCGCGCCAAGGAACGGCGACGGGACTTGGTACGGGACTAGCCTAGCGCCCCGACGACCGCGCGCACCCCCCACACCGCCAGCCACACGAGCCCCGCGACCATCGCCAGCGCCGCGGCGGCGACAGCCACGAGCGTCGCCGTGCTCGCGGCGCGCGTGGCGGCGGGCGCGGCCACCCAGCGCTCGAGCAGATCCAGGTTGCGCCGGTTCGCCTTCCAGCCGATGTCGAAGAGGTCCCCGGCGAGCGGGATGGCGCCGACGGCGGCGTCCACGGCGACGTTGAAGAGCATGCGCAGGAGAACCGACGCGGGTGCTCCCAGGCTGGCGCCAACCCACAGGCCAGAGGCGGCGACGCACCCGCTCACGGCATCGCCCACGCCGGGCACCAATCCGAGCAGCGCGTCCAGGCCGACGCGCAGCGGCGTCCCGGGGACGCGCAGTGCCTCGTCGAACACGCGCGTCACGGTGCGCAGCGGCTCGAGCGCGGCCGCCGCCGGGGCGCCGCTAGGGCCGCGCGACGGCACCGGCGCCGAAACGGGTCGCGACGTACTCGGCGAGGATCTTCAGGAAGTCGGCGACGATCGCGTCGCCCTTGAGCGTGACCCTGAGCGCGCCGTCCACGTACACCGGCGCCTTGGGCTCCTCGAACGTGCCGGGCAGCGAGATGCCGATATCGGCGTGCTTCGACTCGCCGGGGCCGTTGACCACGCACCCCATGACGGCCACGCGCAGGCTCTCGGACCCGGGGAAGCGCGCCTGCCACACCGGGCGCTGCTCGCGGATGTAGCCCTGGATCTGCTCCGCCATGTCCTGGAAGAAGGTCGAGGTCGTCCGGCCGCATCCCGGGCAGGCGGTGACCTGGGCGCTGAAGCTGCGCAGCCCCAGTGATTGAAGGACCTGCTGGGCGACCGCGACCTCTTCGGTGCGGTCGCCACCGGGTCGCGGGGTGAGGGACACGCGGATCGTGTCGCCGATTCCCTCCTGCAACAGCAGCGCGAGGCCCGCCGTGCTGGCCACGATTCCCTTGGCGCCCATCCCCGCCTCGGTGAGACCCAGGTGCAGGGGGTAATCCGACCGAGCGGCGAGCCGGCGATACACCGCCACCAGATCCTGCACGCCCGAGACCTTGGCGGACAGGATGATCCGGTCGTGCGCCAGGCCGCACGCTTCGGCCAGCTCGGCGGAGCGGAGCGCGCTCGCGACCATCGCCTCGAGCGTGACCTCCAGGGCGTCGCGCGGCTCGGGCAGGCGGGCGTTGGCATCCATCAGCTCGGTGAGGAGCTGCTGGTCCAGGCTGCCCCAGTTGACGCCGATGCGGACCGGCTTCCCCCGGTCGAGGGCGACCTGGACGATGGTACGGAAGTTGTCGTCGCGGCGGCGCGCGCCCACGTTCCCCGGGTTGATGCGGTACTTGGCGAGCGCCGCCGCGCATCGCGGATGCCGGGTGAGGAGCTGGTGGCCGTTGTAATGGAAGTCGCCGATGACGGGAACGTCCACCTGCGCGACGATATCGGGCACGGCCCGGGCCGCATCGTCGTGGTTGACCGTGACGCGCACCAACTCGCTGCCGGCGCGGTGCAGGGCCTGCGCCTGGGCGACGGTCGCGGCGACGTCGGCGGTGTCGGTGTTGGTCATCGACTGGACGACGATCGGGTGGGCCCCGCCCACCGGCACGCCGCCGACGTCGACACTGGGGGTTCTGCGACGCTCGGACGCGCTCACGCCTGCAATCTACAGGCGTCGCGGGGAGCCGCGCGACGCCCTTGCTCGACGTCGCTAGGGGTCGATCACGTCGTCGTCGTTCAGCACGACGCGGAGCCGGAGCTGGCTGAGGCGGAGGGTGCCCTCGAGCGCCGGTCCCGCATTGGCCGCGACCGACGCCCGCACGCCGATCCACAGCTTCTCGTTCGAGAAGACGGTGTCGGCACCGAACGGGATCGGGGGGGGCGCCAGGGTCACCGTATCAGCTCCGGTGACCACCGCGGTGTCCGCCGCGTACGGGGTGCCGCTGTAGAGACTGCCGGCGTTGTCGCTGAAGAAGATCTGGAAGGCCACCTGCCCCGAGCCGGTGGCGTTTTCGACATCGGCCGCGACCGTGACGGTGACCGACTCGACGACGGCGCCTGCCAGGTCGAGGATCGTCGCCTCGATCGGCGGGTTGTCCACGGTCCCGCCGAGGCCACCCGGCACGAGATAGTGCACGGTATCGCCCTGGTCGGCCGACAGGAAGCTGAGGACGTCCACGTTGAAGATGATTCGGCCCTCGCCGCAGGCCGCGAGGATCGCGGCGGCCAGGGTCGCGCCTAGGCACGCACCTCGTATCGCATGCTTCATCAGTAGATACTGATCGACGAGCCGAGCGCGATGGCGCGCTCGCCAGTGATCCCTCCGGCGTACGATGTGATGACGACATCGAGTCCGACCGACCCGAACCGGAATCCGATGCCGCCCGAGAGCTGGTTCTTCTTGAGCTGATCACGCACCACGCCACCCCGCAGGGCGAGGATGCCCACGCGCTGCTCGACGCCGACGCCGAGCCGGGTCCCCCGTGAGGTGTTGACCACCTGCGCGCCGAGGGTCGTCCGCTCGCCCGCCTGGTACGCCATGTTCGCCACCCAGGCGATAGGGATCTCGGTCTCCGTCTCCGCGCGCGACGCGAGGGTCGTGGTGACGATCTCGTCGGTGGTCGTGTCCCAGGCGGCCTGCTCGATGCGCGCCTCGGGCCACGTGAGCGTCACGCCGATGTCGGTCGCGCCGAGCCCGACTTCGAACGGGCCGGAGACCCAGACGACGCCCAGGTCCCCCCCCCAGCCGGTGCCGAAGCTCCGGTCGGTGCCCGAGTACTCGGTGATGGCGTCGAGGTCGGGCGTCACGGGGTTGGGCCCGGCGAAGATCGTGTCGCCCGTCGTGACCCCACCCGTCCCCCGAGTCTGTCCGTACGCGACGCCGACGTAGTAGCGGAGCGACCCGCCGAGGTAGAGGCCCCGCTCGGTGTTCCCCGCCACCCGGCCGGCGTAGCCGACCATGGGCGAGAAGCCACCCTGCACGAGCCCGTCGCCGATGATGCCGTAGCGCTGGTTGTTCTGCGCCGGAGCCGCGTCGCGCAGGAACGAGGTCATGGCGCTGTCGAGCTGCATGCCGAGGTCGCGATGCAGCCACGCCGTGACCCCGACGCGCACGCCCTTCATCCCGAACCCCATGTCGAACAGGCGGCTCGCGTCGGCCAGGCCGAAGCGCTCCGTCGGCACGAGCAGCCGGGCCTCGCCGAGATCGATGATGAGCTCGTTCTGCCCGATCGTGAACTCGACGTCGCTCGTCGGAGTGCGCGGCTCCCGGATCTGGTAATAGAAGCTGCGGACCGCCGGGCTGAGGGCGTAGTTGACGAAGCGGACCGGATTCCAGTACGACTCGTCGAAGTCGAACGCGGCGCTGTCCTGGAGCACCTGGATCAACCCGAGGGGGATCGGGATCGTGGTCTTGGGGCGTCCAGTGATCTCGCGGGCCGGCACGGAGCGATAGGCGGGATTGTAGCGCGCAATGGCGCCCCCGCGGTCGATCGTGACGCCCCCCATGGCGACCGAGCGCGCATCGAGCGTCAGGCCCTGGGCGGCGGCCGGGACGGCGCCACCGACGAGCGCCGCCAGGAGGCCGGGCCCGAGCCGGCGGTATCGCACCATCGTCCTCACCGAACGGGAGAAAGGAACGCTCTCAGGAGTGCCGCCCCGAGAGCGCTCGGAGGCGTCACGCCTCCAAGTGCCTGCACGATAACGGGCTGTGCGCCGGGGGGGCGTGACTCAGGTCACTCACCGGAGGGGGGCCGGAGCGCCAGCGTGACCGTGGTGCCCTGCCCGGGCGTGCTGGCCAGCGTGACCGTGCCGCCCCAGCTCTCGACCAGGCGGCGGGTGATCGCGAGCCCCAGCCCGGCGCCGCTGGACTTCGTGGAGAACGTGGGCTCGAACACGCGGGCGAGCACGTCCGGCGCGATGCCACGGCCGTCGTCCTCGACGGTGAGCCGGCGGCCGCCGTCGCCGACGCGCACGACGACGCGGCGGGCGCCGGCCTGCCGAGCGTTCTCGAGAACGTTGACGAGCACCTCCTGCATCTCGTCGCGGCGCGCGAGCGCGTGCGCCGCGCCCTCGCCCACGACCTCGATCTGCACCGCGCCGCCCGGTGCCGGGGCGGCGCCCTGCCCCAGGGCGTAGAGCTGCGCGACCTCGCGCGCCGCCTGGAGCAGCTCCACGGACTCGAGCGGCAGATAGTCCGGGGAGGGCGCGCCGAACCGGGCGAACGCGCGCGCGATGCCGTCGAGGCGATCGATTTCGGCGAGGATGCGCGCGGCGGTCTCCTGGAGCGTGGCGTCGAAGGTGGCGCGCCGGCCGCCGGCCTTGCGCGCCCGCTGGAGGTGCTGGATGCCGAGCCGGATCGGCGTCAGCGGGTTCTTGATCTCGTGCGCCACCTGGCGTGCCAGCTCGCCCCAGGCGAGCACGCGGGCCGCCCGGGTGGATGCCGTCGTGTCGTCCAGCGCGACCACGCAGCCGTCCGGCGGGGAGCCGAGGGCGGCGAGCTGCACGCGGACCTGCCGCCCATCGATTTCGAGCTCCCGCTCCGCGATGCCTTCGCCCCGCGCGGCGAGGAATCCGCCGACGGCGTCCCAGACCGGCCGCCACCCGGCGGGCGTGGCGTGCGGCAGGACGACCCCCGGCTCGAGGGTCGTGCCGAGCAGCTCTTCGGCCCGGGCGTTCGCCAGCGTGACGCGCAGCTCGCCGTCCACCGCGAGCACGCCCGTGGCCACGTTCGCCAGCACCCGGGCCGTTCGCCGCCGTGCCTCGTCGAGCGCGTCGTGGCCACGGCGCACATCGCTCGCCATGCGGTCGAACGCCGACATGACGGGGGCGAACTCCTGCGGCGCGCCGGGCGGGAACGGCGACGGCGCGGCGCCCCGGCCGACCGCGAGCGCGGCATCTCGCAGGGCGGCGATGGGCTCGGTCAGTCCCCGCGCCGCGGCACCGGCCAGCAGGCCCGCGGCGCCGAGACCCGCCACGGCGGCCAGGATCAGCGCGAGCGCGAGGTCCTCCCGCTCCAGGCGCACGGCCTCGTCGTCGAGCAGCTGGGGCACGGCGAGAATCGCGGACTCACCGGGCGGCGCGGCGCGCACCACACGGTAGCCGACCCGCACCGCCCGGCCCGCGGTGCGGCCGTCCGCGGCGACCTCGAGCTCGTCCTGCAGCGCGAGCCGCCGGTACACCGCGGGATCGAGGAAGGGATCCACGAGGCCCAGCTCGCTCAGCACCGGCGCGCTCGCGCCCGCCAGCGCGCCGTCGCGGTACATCCAGAGGTCGGCCTCGAGGCGGCGGGCCAGTGCGGCGACCGAGCGCTGCTGCTCGGCGGGCGACTCGAATGCAACGGCGGCGGCCGTCACCGCGGCGCTGCGCAGCGTCTGCCGGATCAGCAGATCGCCATCGCGCCGAGCCTCCTCGCCCAGCCGCGCCAGACCCCAGAGCGCGAACGCCACGACCGGCAGCACGAAGAACCCCGCGAGGGCGGCGGTGAGCCGCGCGCGGTAGCTGGCACGCAGGGCAGCCAGCGCGCCGGGGAGGCGCACCCGCACGCCTTCCTGTGTCACCACACTGATCGTCCAGGCAGCGGCGAGCAGCAACAGGTCGAGCAGCACCACGAGACCACCGCGCAGCAGCAGCGCCCAGAATCCCCGCAGCTCCACGCGGACGTGCACGTGCCGCACACCGCCCGGCAGATCGATGCGCCGATCGCCGCGCGCCGACCAGCCCGCGCGCGTCCACGCGATGTAGCCGCTCGGGGCCTCGAGGGCGGTGCCGGGTAACGAGAGCGAGATCGCGTACGGCGGCTCCACCACGGGCTCGCCGCGCAGGAACCGGGCGACGCGGTCGGGCGTCACCAGTCGCGACCGCGGCCCGACGCCCACGGTCAGCACGTCGCCCGAGGCCACGCGCGTCGCCAGGACATAGTGGACGCCCGGAATGCGCTCGAGCCGCTCGACGCGCGGCGCCCCGCGGGCCAGCGTCGCCAGCACCGGGGCCGGAAGGTCGAGGGCGGCGAGCCGCAGCTCCGCGCGCAGCTCGCCATCGGGCCGCCACAGGGCGAGGACCGTCGGGTAGGCGTCCGCGGCGAGCGGCGACTCCAGCCACAAGCCGTACAGATCACCCGCGGCCACGGGCGGCGCGACGCGCCGGGCCTGCCCGCCGAGGCGTTCGAGCAGCGCGGCGGCCACCGCATCGCCCGCTCGTCCCAGGCGCCGGACGTCGCGGGCCGCGAGCGCGAAGCGGCCCTCGAGCGCGGCGTTCCAGGTGACGAGCGCCGCCGCGGTACCCGCCACGGTGGCGATCCCGAAGAGCACCCAGCGCCGCGGCGCGGGCACGAGCGCGCCCGCCAGCGCGGGCAGCCAGAGGTAGGTGTACCACTCGGGCCAGGCGCCCTGCGGCCGCCACAGCCACAGGCCCACGATCGCCGCGGCCGTGGCCCAGAGACAGGCGACCGGCAGGGTCCACGGGAGGCGGCGGGGCTCCACGGGCCCGCGCACCAGCGCGGCCGCCGCCAGCACGAGCGCCATGCTGTTGGTGGCGAGCGCGGCCTCCCACGAGAGCCACAACCCGAACCCGACGCCGCCGGCCGGCGGCGCGATGCCGCGTCCGAGGTAGCGCACCAGGAACGGCGCGACCAGCACCAGCACCGCGGCCAGCCCGACGGTCCACCAGCGGCGTCGCGGCCCCCGCCGCCACAGGGCGCCGGCGGCGATGAGCAGCAGGACGCCCAGGACCGCCGCGGCGCCGGCGGAGGCGCCGAACGGGCCCAGGGCCGGCCGATAGAACGTGGCCGGCGACAGCAGCCGGACCGGCTCCAGCGCCGGACCCGCGCCCGCGCGTCCCAGCGCCCACGCGCCGACCAGCACCACCATCCAGCGCCACCGTCCCGGCGGAGCCGACCAGAGCATCAGCACCAGCAGCACCGCGAGCAGGAGCCGCGCCGATTCCGCCGTGCGCGCCAGCGCGGCCAGCTTGGCGTCGCCCTGCGCGGGCGGCTGCGGTCGCACGCTGAACAGCGTGTCGCCGCCGGCGGCGACGTAGTCGAACACGTCCGTCCCCAGCGGGGCCGTGCCGGGCGCGAAGAAACGGAGCGATACGCCGTGTCGGCGGGCGAACACGACGCCCAGCGCGCCGGCGCGATCCGGCACCGCGGGCGTGGCGTCCAGCAGGACCGTCGCCACGGCCGTCCCGCCGACCTGCGTCTGGCGTCGAGCCTCGAGCGACAGGTAGAATGGAGTGATGACGACACGGAGCTCGGAGGTATCACGGGCCGGGGGGAAGCGGTGTCGTCCCGCCCAGGCACGCGGACGACCGGCGGCGTCGAGCACGGCGACGCCGCGCTCGATGCCGCTGCGCTGGCTCACGGCCGCCGCGAGCAGCTCGAACTGCGCCTCGCGGGGCAGCGGCGCGGCCGCAGCCCCACGATCCGCCAGGCGCCGCACCTCGGTCTTGGCGTCCTCGAGCGTCGTGCGCAGCTCGTGGAACGCCGCCCCCACGAGGGCGTCGCGCCGCTCGACCCAGCAACACTCGATGCGCCGCACCGCCGCCGCCCCACTCACGAGCACGACGCCGAGGGCGGCGGCGGCCAGCGCCGTGCCCACCGTGAGCGCCGCGCGCGGACGCCCGGCGGCCGGCACGAGGCCGACCAACGCCGCGACGCCCGCCACCGCCGCCCAGGCCGGGCCTCCGCCGTGCAGCCGCTCCGCCGCTGCCACGGCGACGACGCCGGCCACGATCACGACATGAGTGCGCCGCTCCACCTCAAGTCCCTCATTCCCGAGCAGGCCCGGGAGGTCCTGGACCGCAACGCCCGGCTGCTCGTGCCCGTCGGCACCTGCGAGCAGCACGGCCCCCATTTGCCGTTAGGCTGCGACACGCTCATCGTGGAGCGCCTCGCCGATGACCTGTCGGCCGCATTCGGGATCCTGCGCGCGCCCACGGTCGAGTTCGGGGTCAACACCCCGACCCGGCGCGCGTACCCCGGCAACGCCACGGTGCGCCGCAAGACCTTGCACCGCTGGATGAACGATCTGCTGAACTCATGGGAACAGGGTGGGGTCACCTCGTTCATCATCCTCACGGCGCACGGCGACGATCTGCACCAGGAGGCGCTCTCCACCCTGCGCACCCGGCGGGCGCGCGTGGTGGCGGTGGACATCTTCTCGCTCGACTTCACCGACCAGCTGGAGACACCCGCCGAGCCGATCCACGGCGGTGAGCTGGACACCTCTCTGCTGCTGTACGTGGCGCCCGGGTTGGTGCAAATGGACCGGGCGCTGGACTTCGCGCCATCGCGCCGGGCCCTGGCGCGCTACCAGCGCGGCGCCCGGGGCCGGCTCCCCCGGGGCAGCCCCGGCTCCCTGGGGCGGCCGACGATCGCATCGCGGGACAAGGGCGAGCGCCTCTATAAGATGATCTATGAGCGCGTGGCCGCGCGAGTTCTCGGGGCCGGGCAGCCATGACCACGCTGCTCGCGCTCCTGCTGGCGCTGCCGCAGGCCCCGACCGACGCGGGGACGCTGGTGGTGCGCGCGGATACCGTCGAAATCGCCCGCGAGGGGTTTCGTCTCCTGGAGGGGACGGTGTGGCGGCTGTCGTCGAGCGCCCGCTACGACCGTGCCCGGCCGGTCGTCGTGCTGGCACCGATCCTCGAGGTCGCGCGCGACACGCAGCCGGTCACGATCCAGTACGACGTGACCGGCGGGCGCGAGCCCGTGCGCGTCCTGGGCCAGCTCGGTCGCGATCGCTTCACCGTGCGGTTCCTGTCGGGCACCCGCGAAACCGCGCGCGAGCTCCCGGCCGCAGGCCGGCTCGTCGTGCTGGACGACTCCGTGTTCGCACCCTACATCTTCGCGGCGTGGCGGGCGGGCCCGACGCCCTCGCCGCTGACGGCCATCTTCCCCCGGGCCGCGCGGCGCGAGACCCTCACGGTCCACGATCTCGGCACCGAGGGCACGATGCTCAACCGCGATCGCGTCAGCCTGCGTCACGTGACACTCACCGGAGGCGCCACCGGCGTGGTGCATCTCTGGCTGTCGGGCGCGCGCCTGATGAAGGTCGAGATCCCGTCGCGCGGGGTCGTGGCGGAGCGCAGTCCCGGCAGTTGACCGGGAGACGCGGCCCACTCTACGTTTCGCCGGGTCAACGACTTCGACAGCCGCCCCCTCCCGTCCCAGGTCGAAACTGGCGATCTGGACGGCGCGTAAAGGGGTGCGGTTTTTTGCCGCTTCGTCTCCACCAGGGATGCCCATGAGATCACTGCTGCTCGCCGTCGGGCTGGGGGCCGGACCCGCGCTCGCCGCCGCCCAGGCGCCGGTGCCGGCCCAGCTCTCGCTGGCCGATGCGATCGCGATCGCGCGACAGAACAACCCGGCCTACCGCCAGGCGCTCAACGATCGCGGCCCCGCCGGGTGGGCCGTGCGCAATGCCTGGAGCGCGGTGTTCCTGCCCTCGTTCACCGCGACCGGCGGGTTCGGCTACCGCGGCCCCGGCGAGCAGCGGTTCCTGACGTCGAGCTTCTCGCAGGACGTGTCGACGCTCTCCTCCTTCTACGATCTGGGGCTGAGCTGGCAGCTGTCGGGCGCGACCCTGTCCCAGCCCGGCCTGGAGAAGGCCCGGCAGCGGGCGACCGAGGCGGACATCGCGGGCGCCCACAACCAGCTCATCACCCTGGTCACCGAGCAGTACCTCACGGTGCTGCAGGCGGAGGAGAACCTGGAGCTGGCGCGCAAGACCCTGGAGCGCAACGAGGAGTTCCTCAAGCTGGCGCAGGCGCAATACGCGGTGGGGCAGCGGACGTTGATCGACGTGCGCCGAGCCCAGGTGGCGCGGGGCCAGGCCGAGGTGGCCGAGCTGCGGGCCGAGACGTCGGTGAGCGTGGAGAAGCTGCGGCTGTTCGAGCGACTCGGCGTGGTCCCGCCGACCGACATCAGTGTGATCGTGCTGACGGACTCGTTCACGGTGGAGGCCCCGCGCTGGCGGCTGGACGAGCTGCTGGCGATGGCGGACCGCGAGAACCCTTCACTCAACGCGCTGCGCGCCCGGGAGACAGCCGCGGACTGGGGGGTCCGGTCGGCGACGTCGAGCTACGGGCCCACCGTGTCCCTCTCGGCCGGGTGGTCCGGCTTCACGCAGAAGCTCAACACCGATGTGGACGAGCTGATCCGGGGCCAGCAGGCGCTGTTCGGCGCGCAGTACCAGCAGTGCCTCGACGACAACCAGATCCGCCAGAGCGCCGGGCTGCCGCCCAACGACTGCTCGGTGTTCATCTGGGGGGCGGACGACGAGCAGGCGCTGCGCGCATCGAATTCCGCCTACCCGTTCGACTTCACCAGTCAGCCGTTCCAGGCGCAGCTCGCGATCACGCTCCCGATCTACACGAACTTTTCGCGGCAGCGGCGCGTGTCGGAGACGCGGGCGCAGCGGGACGACGTGACGGAAGAGGTCCGCGCGCGGACGCTGTTCATCCGCACTGGGGTGAGCCAGGCGTTCCTGGCCCTGGACGCGACGTACCGCGCCGTCGCCATTCAGGACACGAACCGCGTGGCCGGACGGGAGCAGCTGCAGCTCGCCACGGACCGCTACCGTGTCGGCTCGGGGACGTTCTTCGAGCTGATCGACGCCCAGGTGGCGGCGCTGCGCGCCGAGTTCGACTACGTGGCAGCCGTGTACGACTATCACCGTGCCGTCCTCGTGCTCGAGGCGGCGGTCGGACGCCGGCTGCGCTGACGAGAGGATACGAGATCACCATGTCCAAGCGGAACAAGCTGCTGCTGGGAGGCGGAATCGTCGTGCTCGTCGGCGCGCTGGTGGCCGTGAGCGCGAGCGCGAAACGGGAGAAGGGGATCGAGGTGCGGTTCGAGCAGGTCGGCCGCCGCGACCTGGTCGCGGTGGTCACCGCGAGCGGCAAGATCCAGCCCAAGCGCAAGGTCGACGTGAGCGCCGACATCACGGGA
>Ga0187892_10008685_pt1 | contig 13770 bp, 12 predicted proteins | sample MA1701073metaG_FD_139345 | JGI IMG/M metagenome (GOLD analysis project Ga0187892, IMG submission 139345) | Bio-ooze microbial communities from a basaltic lava cave in the Kipuka Kanohina Cave System on the Island of Hawaii, USA - MA170107-3 metaG ...
CCCGGATCCTGAGCTTGCCGTACTCGAATGTGATCGAGCGCACGAAAGCGAGCTGCGTGCGGTTGTTCGGGAGCGAATAGGTGATCTTGAAGTCGCCCTCGGCGTCGATCTCGTAGCGGATCTTCCGGCTGTCGAGGTGCTTGCGGACCTTCTTGTCCGGCTCTGGCCCGCCCTGTGCGTAGCCCGGCGCCGGACACGTCAGGAACAGCGCCGGAAGTGCGAGCAGGACGGCGCGAGCGAAAGTCATTGGAAAATCCCGTGCCGGCCCCCAGTTGAGAGGCCGCGAGACGCCATGGTGCAACGAACGCCGAACGGCCGTCCACGACTTCCGACGGCAACCTCCGGGCCCCGCCGACGGTCCTATACTCGGACCGCGTCAGAGTACCCGTCCTCCATGGCCACATGAGCAACCGCGATCCGCAACGAGAACACGAGTACGGCACCCTGGTCGAGACCGCGAAACCCGCGGTCGCGAAGCCACCGTTGTTCCAGGTGGTGCTGCTCAACGACGACTACACCCCGATGGACTTCGTGGTCGCCGTGCTGGAGACCTTTTTCGCGATGACCCGTCAGAAGGCGACCCAGGTCATGCTCCACGTGCACACCCGCGGCAAAGGCGTTTGTGGCGTGTTCACACGTGAAGTAGCAGAAACGAAGGTGACGCAGGTCAACGAGTTCTCGCGGAGTCACCAGCACCCCCTGCTGTGCACCATGGAAAAGACCTGATCGCGAGACGACCAAGGAAAGACGTACATGTTCAGCAAAGATCTCGAGCTCACGATCGGACAGTGCTACAAGGAGGCGCGCGAGCGCCGGCACGAGTTCATGACCGTCGAGCACCTGCTGCTCGCGCTGCTGGAAAACCCTTCCGCGGCAGCGGTTTTGCGCGCCTGCGGCGCCGACGTCGCGAAGCTCGGATCGGATCTCAAGGCGATCATCAACGAGACCGTGCCGGTGCTGCCGGCCGGCGACGATCGCGACACGCAACCGACGCTCGGCTTCCAGCGCGTGCTGCAGCGCGCGGTCTACCACGTGCAGTCGTCGGGTCGTAAGGAGGTCACCGGCGCGAACGTGCTGGTCGCGATCTTCGGCGAAAAGGACTCCCACGCTGTCTACTTCCTGAACCAGCAGGACGTCACCCGGCTCGACGTCGTCAACTACATCTCGCACGGGATCGCGAAGATCGGCCAGGAGCCCGGCAAGCCCGAGGCCGAGGCGCCGTCGCGCGAGAGCGAGGGCGCGGACGAGCCCAAGGGCAACCCGCTGAACGAGTACGCCTCGAACCTCAACGAGCTCGCGAAGCAGGGCAAGATCGATCCGCTGATCGGCCGCCAGGACGAAGTCGAGCGGACGATCCAGGTGCTCTGCCGCCGCCGCAAGAACAACCCGCTCTACGTCGGCGAGGCCGGCGTCGGCAAGACCGCGCTCGCGGAGGGTCTCGCGAAGCGCATCGTCGAGGGGCAGGTGCCGAAGGTCTTGAAGGACGCGGTCATCTACGCGCTCGACCTCGGCGCGCTCGTCGCCGGCACGAAGTATCGCGGCGATTTCGAGAAGCGGCTCAAGGCCGTGCTCGCGCAGCTGAAGCAGCTGCCGCACGCGATCCTCTTCATCGACGAGATCCACACGATCATCGGCGCGGGCTCCGCCTCGGGCGGCACGATGGACGCGTCGAACCTCATCAAGCCGGTGCTCGCTTCGGGCGAGCTTCGCTGCATCGGCTCGACCACGTTCCAGGAGTTCCGCTCGGTGTTCGAGAAGGACCGCGCGCTCGCGCGGCGCTTCCAGAAGATCGACGTCGTCGAGCCCTCGATCGCCGAGACGATCGAGATCCTGAAGGGCCTCAAGTCGCGCTTCGAAGAGCACCACCAGGTCGAGTACACGCAGGACGCGCTGAAGGCTGCGGTCGATCTTTCGGTGCGCCACATCGGCGACCGTCTCCTGCCCGACAAGGCGATCGACGTGATCGACGAGGCCGGCGCGCGGCAGCGGCTCATGTCCGAGGCTGAGCGCAAGCACACGGTGGACGTGCCCGAAATCGAGTACATCGTCGCGAAGATGGCTAGGATTCCGCCGAAGCAGGTCTCGGCGTCCGACCGCGACGTGCTGAAGATGCTCGACCGCAACCTCAAGATGGTCGTGTTCGGGCAGGACGCGGCGATCGACACGCTCGCCGCCGCGATCAAGATGGCGCGATCCGGTTTGGCGAACCCGCAGAAGCCGATCGGCTGCTTCCTGTTCGCGGGTCCGACCGGCGTCGGCAAGACCGAGGTGACGCGCCAGCTCGCGATGCAGCTCGGGATCGAGCTCATTCGTTTCGACATGTCGGAGTACATGGAAGCGCACTCGGTCTCGCGCCTGATCGGCGCGCCGCCGGGCTACGTCGGCTTCGACCAGGGCGGCCTCTTGACCGAGGCGATCGTGAAGCATCCGCACGCGGTGCTGCTGCTCGACGAGATCGAGAAGGCGCATCCCGACGTGTTCAACATCCTGCTGCAGGTCATGGACCGCGGCACGCTGACCGACACGAACGGGCGCGAGGCGAACTTCAAGAACGTCATCATGGTCATGACGACGAACGCCGGCGCCTCGCAGGCCGCGCGGCGCTCGATCGGCTTCACGCGCCAGGACCATTCGTCCGACGCGATGGAAGTGATCCGCCGCACCTTCACGCCGGAGTTCCGCAACCGTCTCGACGCGACGATCCAGTTCGCCTCGCTCGACTTCGACCACATCCTGCGCGTCGTCGACAAGTTCGTGATCGAGCTCGAGACGCAGCTGCAGGAAAAACACGTAACCGTCACCGCGACGCCGGAAGCGCGCCGCTGGCTCGCCGAGCACGGCTTCGATCCGCAGATGGGCGCGCGTCCGATGGCGCGTGTCATCCAGGACCATATCAAGCGTCCGCTCGCCGACGAGCTGCTGTTCGGCAAGCTCCTGAAGGGCGGGCGCGTCACCGTCGCGGTCGTCGACGACAAGGTCGCGCTCGAGGTCGAGTCCGAGCCCGCGCCCGAGCCGGCCGCCGCCTGACGGTCGGAAGCGATCCAGGGAACGCTGCCGCGGCTGATGTCGCCGCGGCACTCGCGCGCGGCCAGCGCGCGTACTTCGAAGGCCGCTGGGCCGAGTCGCGCGCCGCGTTCCGCGACGCGGCGGCGCTCTCGCCGCGCTGCGCCGACGCCTGGCAGGGGCTCGCGCTCGTCGCCGAAGCCGAATCGCAGCTCGACGAGGCGTCGCGCGCGTACGCGCAGGCGATCGCGGTCGCTCCGGACGCGGTCGAGTTCCGCGTGCAGCGCGCCGCGCTCGAGCAGCGCCGCGGCGACCTCGAGACCGCCGCCGCCGAGTGGCGCACGGCCTGCGCGCTCGCGCCGGACGACGCGTACTGCGCCGAGAGCCTAGGCATCTGCGAGCAGGCGCTCGGCGACACCGCGGCCGCGCGCGCGGCGTACACACGCGCGGTCACGCGCGAACCCACGGCGGGCCGGCGCGCGAAGCTCGCAACGCTCGTCTCGCCGATCATCGCGTCACGCGACACGATGCTCGCCGAGCGTGCCGCGATGTCGGCTGCGATGGACGCGCTGCTCGAGACGCGCGAGCGGCTCGATGACCCGATCGACGCGGGGCTCTGGACCAACTTCTACCTGGCCTTCCACGGCGAGGACGACCGCGCGCTGCAGGTGAAGACGGCGGCGGCGTACCGGCACCTGTGTCCGTCGCTCGCGTACGTCGCGCCGCATTGCCGCGGCGCGCCGAGACGCGGCGGCAGGGTGCGGGTCGGGCTGATCTCGCAGTTCTTCCAGAACCACAGCATCGGACGGACCAGCCGCGGGCTGTTCGCGACGCTCGACCGCTCGCGTTTCGAGGTCACGGCGCTGTTCGTCCCCCCGGTCAGGGACGACGAATACGCGCGCTTCATCCGCGCGCACGCCGAACACACCGTCGTCGTGCCGCCGACGCTTGCGGCGGCGCGCGAGGCGATCGCGTCGCGCGGGCTCGACGTGCTGTTCTATCAGGACATCGGGATGGAGCCGTTCACGTATTTCCTCGCGCATGCGCGGCTTGCGCCGGTGCAGTGCGTCTCGTACGGCCATCCCGATACGACCGGCATTCCGACGCTCGACTGGTGGATTTCGAACGATCGCTACGAGACCGACGAATCCGCCGCGCACTACAGCGAGGGGCTGTTCCTGCTCGAAGAACTGCCGACGATCGCGTACTACTACCGGCCGGAACGCGGCGCGCGCCGTCGTACGCGCGCGGATTTCGGGCTTTCGGACGCGACGCGCTGCTATCTCTGCCCGCAGAACCTGTTCAAGCTCCATCCGGACATGGACGATCTCGTTGCGGCTATCCTGCGGCGCGATCCGGCCGGCCGTGTCGTGGTCGTGTCGGGACGCGTGCCCGCGTGGGACGCGCGCGTGCGCGAGCGCTGGTCGCGCACGATGCCCGACGTCGCCGAGCGCATCGTGTTCGTGCCGCGCATGAACAGCCAGGCGTATCTCGACCTCATCGCGTGCGCCGACGTGATGCTCGACACGCGCCACTTCAACGGCATGAACACGTCGCTCGAGGCGCTGTCGGTCGGGACGCCGGTCGTGACGTGGCCGTCGCGCTTCCAGCGCGGGCGGCACACGCGTGCGATGTACGAGGCGATGCAATTCCGCGAGCTCGTCGCCGACGACGCCGAGGGCTACGTTGCACGCGCGGTCCGCATCGCGAACGACCGTGAGTATCGCGAATATTGCCGGCGCGAGATCCTCGCCCGAAACGACGTGCTGTTCGAGAACCTGCGTGTCACGCGTGAGCTCGAGCGCTTTCTCGACTCGGTGACCGGTGGCTGACGGTCGCAGCGCGTCTCCACGGTGCTGTAGGAGCGGCCTCAGCCGCGACAGCGCCGACGCTCCGCTCGACGCGTGGCGCCGTCGCGGCTGAGGCCGCTCCTACACCAGCAGCTCGACCCGCACCGGCAGCGCACTGAACGCCGCGTTCCCCGTCGGAACATCGAGCGCGCGCGAATCACTCAAGTCGTTGTAGCTCTCACCGTCGAGCCCGACCGCTCGCGCCTGACGCACGCCCGGCCGCGCATGCCCGAACCCGTGCGGCAGGCACACAACGCCGCGCATCACCTCGTCGGTCGCGCGGACTTCGGTCTCGATCGCGCCGACGGCCGAGCTCACGCGGACGCGCGTGCCGTCGGCGATGCCGCGTTCGGCGAGATCGTCGGCGTGCATCAGGAGGTGATGGCGCGGTTTGCCCTTGATGAGGCGCGGCGCGTTGTGCATCCACGAGTTGTTGCTGCGCACGTGTCGGCGTCCGATCAGGTGCAGCACGTCGGCCGGCTCCGTGCGCGCGGCCCACGCCGCGAGACGTGGCAGCTCGTCGAGCAGCAGCGGCGGCGCGCACTCGATCGTGCCGCTCTCGGTTTCGAGCCGGTCGAGGAGCGATGGGCGTAGCGGGCCGAGGTCGATGCCGTGCGGCGCGGCCTCGAGCGCTTCGACGGTGAGGCCAGAGGCGCCGCGCGCGAGCCCCGCGGCGATCGACGCGCGCGGCTCGGGCAGCGCGCTCCACGGTTTGTCGGCGGCGCGGCCGTAGGCGGCGCCGAGCGCGTCGATGATCTGCCAGTCCGCGCGCTCAGCGGGCAGCGCGTCGCGCAGCGGGGTGCTGAGCCGCGCGACACGCCGTACGGCCAGCCCGTTGAAGATGAGGTCGTAGTGGTACTGCGTCAGCGGCGACGCGGGCGGCAGGATCAGGTCGGCGTGGCGTGTCGTCTCGTTCACGTAGACGTCGATCGCGACCATGAAGTCGAGCTTGCCCAGCGCGCGCTCGAGCGCGCGTCCGTCGGGCGTCGACAGCACCGGATTGCCGGCGGACGTGAGCAGCGCTCGCACCTGACCGGGACCCGGCGTGAGGATCTCCTCCGCGAGCGCCGCGACCGGCAGTTCGCCCGCGAACTCGGGCAGCCCGCGTACGCGGCTCGACCAGCGCCCGCGGTGGCCGCGGCTCGTGCCCGGACCGGTGAGCGGGATCGCGGGCTCGTTCGGCAAGACGCCGCCTTCGCGATCGAGACGGCCGGTGTAGATATTGACCAGCTGGATCAGCCACTGCGCGAGCGAGCCGAACGGCTGGGTCGACAGACCGACGCGGCCGTACACGGCGGCGCGCGGCGCGTCGTACAGCTCGCGCGCAAGGCGCGCGGTGGTCGCGGTGTCGATGCCGGTGGCGCGCGCGAGCGTCGCATCGTCGAACCCGTCGCACGCCGCGAGCGCCGTTTCGAAGCCGGCGAGCCGCCCGCGATAGTGCTCGAGCCGCGGCGGCCCGATGGTCCGCAGCGCCTGCACGAGCCCGATCAGGAACAGCGCGTCGCTGCCGGGCCGGATGAACACGTGCTCGCTCGCGATCGCAGCGGTCTCGGTGCGGCGCGGATCGATCACCACGAGCTTGCCGCGCTCGACCAGCGCCTCGAGTCGCCGCGCGATTCCCGGCGCCGTCATGAGGCTGCCGTTCGATGCGACGGGGTTCGCGCCGAGCATCAGGAACCAGTCGGTCCGATCGACGTCGGGAATCGGCAGCAGGAACTGATGGCCGAACATCAGCCGCGCGACGAGCTGGTGCGGCCACTGGTCGACCGAGGACGCCGAGTAGACGTTGCGCGTGCGCAGCACGCGCAACAGCGCCGGCAGGTAGGCGATATGCCCGTAGTGGTGGACGTTCGGATTGCCGAGATACGCGGCGATCGCATCGTCGCCGTGCGCACGCTGGATCGCCGCCAGACGCTCGCCGGCGAGCGCGAACGCCTCGTCCCAGCCGATCGGCTCCCAGTCGCTGCCGCGGCGGCGCAGCGGCTCGCGCACGCGGTCGGGATCGGTTTCGAGATCGAGGATCGCGTTGCCCTTCGGGCAGACGTGGCCGCGGCTGAAAGGATCGGCGTCGTCGCCGCGGATCGCGACGAGCTCGGCGCCTTCGTACTGGAGCTCCAGCCCGCAGATCGCTTCACACAGCGGGCAGGCGCGGAAACGCGAGGTGCGCGGCATGGGGCGATGCTAGCGGCAACCGCCGCGATGCGCCGCGACATGGTGTTTGCCGCCGCTCGCCCCGCGCGCGCCGCCGCTCGCCATCCCCGCGAACGCGGCACGGTGCGGCGGCACTAGCGTTCGAAACGCCGCACCGTCGCGGTCCGAGGATCCTTCCATGCCCATGTCCATCCGCATCGTCGCCGCCGTGTTCGCGCTCGCGGCGCTCGCCTCGACCTCGCTCGCGCGCGACGCCACGCCCGAGCACAACGCCCGTGTCGCGCGACGCGTCTACGAACACGGCCTCAGCCAGGGACGTTTCGACGTGCCGTACACCACGGATTTCGTCGGCCATGGCGGCAACGGCACCTTCACGCACGAGGCGGGGCTCGCCGAGGCGCGCGGCTGGCGCTCCGCATTTCCGGATCTCACGGTCGCGGTCGACCTCGTCGTCGCAGAGCGCGATCTCGTCGCGGTGCGATGGACCGCGCGCGGCACGAACACGGGCGACGGCAACGGGCTCACGGCGACCGGCAAGCACGCTGCCGTCAGCGGTACGACGATCTTCCGCTTCGAGGACGGCGCGATCGCCGAAGAGTGGACGTCGGGCGACGCGCTCGGTCTGATGCGTCAGCTGGGGCTCCTGCCGGTCGCAGCGAGCGCGGACGCGTCAGTCGCACGCTAGGGAACGCGCGGGCGCGCCGCTGCGACACGACATACGCTAGCGTCGTGGATGCACCGCTAACCCCGCATGCCCGCCTCGCGCGCGCCGCCGCCGTCGTCGCGCTGTGGACGCTCGCGGGGCTGCTGCTCGCGGCGCAGGCGTATTTCTCGCGCGCGTTGCGTGGCGAGCCGGTCGCGTGGGGGCAGGCCGCGGGAACGTGGCTCGCCTGGGCGTACTTCTGCGCACTGCTGACGCCCGTCGCGCTATGGCTCGCGGCGCGCTTCACGCGCGGGCCCGTCGCGATCGCCGTACACCTCGCCGCGGGCGTCGCGCTCGCGGCGCTGAACCTCGCGCTGTTCGCGCTCGTCGCGCCCGCGCTCGGCGCCATCAACGCCGCGGAGACCTGGCTCGCGACGTTCGAGCGCCTGCTCGGCTCCGCGTATCTCCTCAACCTGCCGGTCTACGCCGGCATCGTCGCCGTGGCGCGTGGCCTCGCGCACGCCCGCACGGCGCGCGTGAGCGAGCGCCGTGAGCTGAAGCTCGAGACCGAGCTCGCGCAGGCGCGGCTCGACGCGCTGCGCTCGCAGCTCGAGCCGCACTTCCTGTTCAACGCCCTGAACACCGTGTCGGTGCTGATGCACGAAGACGTCGATGCGGCCGAGCGCGTGCTGGTGCGGCTCGGTGCGCTGCTGCGCCGTACGCTCGAGGCGTCCGGCGCGCACGAGACGCGTCTCGGCGACGAAATCGCGTTCGCCGAGGCGTACCTCGAGATCGAACGCGCGCGTTTCGAGGACCGGCTGTCGTATCGTGTCGAGGTCGAGGCGTCGCTGCTCGAGGCTCGCGTGCCGGCCCTGATCCTGCAACCGCTGGTCGAGAACGCGGTCCGCTACGGCGGCACCGAGCCGGGCGCGTCGGTTCGGGTCGAGATCGTCGCGGCGCGCCGCGGCGACGCGCTCGAAGTGACGGTCCGTGACGACGGTCCCGGTGTCGTGCCGGGCGTACCCGAACGCGTCGGGCTCGCGAACGCGCGCGCGCGGCTCGCGCTGCTCTACGGCGAGCAGCAATCGCTCGCGATCTCGCCCGTCGCGCCGCACGGCACGGCGGTGTCGTTTCGCGTGCCGTACCGGACGCTCAGCGCGTGACGCTGCGCGTCCTCGTCGTCGACGACGAGCCGGTCGCGCGGCGCGGGATCCGGCGCCTCCTGCAGCGCGAACGCGACGTCGAAGTTGTCGGGGAATGCGGCGACGGTGCCGCGGCGGTCGCTGCGATCGCCGAGCTGGCGCCGGATCTCGTCCTGCTCGACGTGCAGATGCCGGGCGCGAGCGGATTCGACGTCGTCGACGCGGTCGGCCTCGAGCGCATGCCGGCCGTCGTGTTCGTGACGGCGTTCGACCAGCATGCGGTCGCGGCGTTCGACGTCCACGCGGTCGACTACGTGCTGAAGCCGGTCGACCGAGAGCGCTTCGCACTCGCGATCGCGCGCGTCCGCACCCGGCTCGCCGATCCAGCTGCGCGGTTGGATGCGCGCATCGTCGCCGCGCTCACCGAGCTCGGCGCCGCGACGCCACAACGCTGGGCAAGGCGGCTCTCGATCCGAACGTCCGGGCGCGTCGTGCTGATCGAGACTGGTGATATCTCGCGGGTCGAGGCGGCGGGGAACTGCGTCGAGGTCCACGCCGCGGGCAAGGTCCGCACGCTGCGCGACACGCTGGCGAACGTCGAGGCGCGGCTCGATCCCGCACGCTTCGCTCGGGTTTCGCGCTCCGCGCTCGTCAATCTCGACTTCGTGGTCGAGCTGCAGCCGCTTTACGACGGGGATTTCGTCGTGGTGCTGCGGGATGGGGCAAAGGTGCCCGGTAGCCGGCGGTATCGGGAGGTGATGGCGCGGGCGGAGCGGTGAGGGTGGAACGGTGAGAGCGGCTGGGTCGCTCGAGACCGACCCCGGATCAACGCACGTCCATGTGCTGTCCGGGGTGACCACATCCTGTGGTCACTTCATGCGGTAGGTGATGCGGCCTTTCGTTAGGTCGTACGGCGTCATCTCGACCTTGACCTTGTCGCCGGTCAGGATGCGGATGTAGTTCTTGCGCATGCGGCCGGAGATGTGGGCGGTCACGACGTGACCGTTCTCGAGCTTCACGCGGAACATCGTGTTCGGCAGGGTCTCGAGGACCACGCCTTCCATTTCGATTTGATCGTCTTTGGACATCGGCAAGGGGTGCACGCGGCGGGGCCGCGAAGGCGCGGGATTCTACATGGTTGAGCGCCACGCGCCACTCGCGACGAACGAGCGTTCAGGCAAGGTCTGTGGCGGCGCAGGCGATTCGGGTCGCGAAACCCGGCTGTTCGGGCAGGGTGCCCGCGACGGCGCACCAGCGCGCGAAGTCGTTCCGGGCCATCAGGCGCGCGCCGAGCGTCTCGAGGTGCGGCGAGGCGACCTGCGCGTCGATCAGCGGCACGCCCTCCGCGGCGAGCGCGCGCGCGAGCGCGAGCAGGGCGACCTTCGAGCCGTGCGCTTCGGCGCTGAACATCGACTCCGCGCAGAACAGCGCACCGACCCGGACGCCGTAGAGCCCGCCGACCAGGCGATCGCCGTCCAGCACTTCGACCGAATGCGCGTGACCCTCGCGATGGAGCCCGACGTAGGCGTCGCGCATCGCGTCGGTGATCCAGGTCCCGCTGCCGCCGCGCCGCGCGGTGGCGCAACCGTCGATGATGGCCTCGAACCGCGTGTCCGCGACGACCCGCCAGGTCGAGCGGGCGAGTACGCGCCGCAGGCGCCGCGCGACGTGAATCGCATCGGTCGCGAACACGCAGCGCGGGTCGGGCGTCCACCAGAGGATCGGCTCGCCCGGCATGAACCACGGAAAGATGCCGCGCCGGTAGGCGTTGAGGAGCCGGCGCGGGTCGAGATCGCCGCCGGCCGCGATGAGCCCGTTCGGCTCGCGCAGCGCGCGCGACAGCGGCGGGAACGGGGCCTCGGGGTCGGCGCCGAGCCAGGGAATCGGGATTCGCGTCATCCGCGCTCCGCGTACGGCGAGTGCGCCTCCAATGAGCGATGGTACTGCTCGAACCAGCGCGTTTCGCGTTCGAGCGCGCGGGCGATCGCCGCGGCGAGCGCGGGATCGCGGACGTGGTGGCGCGAATGCGTCGCGACCGGCAGGAAGCCGCGCGCGAGCTTGTGCTCACCCTGCGCGCCCGGCTCGAAGCGCACGAGGCGCTGCGCGATGCAGTGCTCGATGCCGCGGTAGTAGCAGCACTCGAAATGCAGGCCCGGGACGTAACGCAGCGCGCCCCAGTAGCGGCCGTAGAGTGCGCCGCCGGCCTCGAGGCAGTACGCCATCGCGACGCGTTCGCCGCGCTCGCTCGCGACGAGCACGCGAACGACGTCCGGCAGATCGCGCGCGAGCGACTCGAACAGCGCGCGCGTCAGCGCGGGATAGTTCCCCTTGTCTTCGAACGTACGCACGTAGCACGCGTAGACGAATACGAGGTCGTCGGCATCCAGCTCGTTCCCGCGCCGCCATTCGAACGACCAGTGCGATGCGGCGAAGGCGGCGCGCTCGCGCCGGATCTCCTTGCGGCGTTTCGAGGTCAGGGCAGTGAGGAAATCGTCGAACGTCGCATAACCACGGTTCGGCCAGTGGAACTGGTAGTCGAAGCGGGAGAGCCAATGCCCTTCGGCGTCGAGTGCCGCGAGATCCGCCGGCGCGGCGAAGTTGACATGGACGCTCGAGAGCGAGAGCCGCACGGCTTCGGCGCGCAGCATGTCGACGAGCGCGGCGCGGTCGGCGGCATCGTGCGCGAGGAGGCGAGGGCCGGAAACGGGCGAGTACGGAACGGCGACGAGGAGTTTCGGATAATAGTCGAGCCCTGAGCGTGCATAGGCTTCGGCCCACCCGTGGTCGAACACGAACTCGCCGTGCGAGTTCGCCTTGAGATAGCAGGGCGCAGCCGCGACCAGCTGCCCGTCGCGCCACAACGTCGCGTGGTGTGCGGTCCAGCCGAGCTCGCGGCGCAGCGAGCCGCTCGTCTCGAGCGCCGCGAGAAGCTCGTGCCGCAGGAACGGATTCGCGTCGGGCACGAGCGCGTTCCAGGCCGCGCGATCGATCCGTTCGAGCGCTGGAAGAAAGCGTGCGTCCACGGCGTCGCTCAGAGCTCGCCCAACGCGCGCCGCAGCGCGTTCGCCTGCGCGGGCCCCGCGCCGGACCCGCGCAACAGCGCGGCAACGGTCGCGTCGGCGTCGATGCGCGCGGCCTCGCGTCCGCGCAGCGCCGGGGGCATCGCTTCGTAGCCGAGCGCAGCGAGCAGGCCATCCCAGCCCGGGCCGAGCGATGCGTGGTCGGCTTCCGTGAAGTGCCCGCGCCATTCGTACGGCACGCCGCCGGCCAGCGTCGGCGTCGCGATCACGCCGCGGTCGAGCAGCGTGCGCTCCGCGGCGGCGAAGTGCTCGTGCTGCGCCGCGCGACGCGCGCGCGCCGCGGCACGCCCGGGTGTGCGCACGCCGAGGAACGCGAGCATCGCGCGCAGCGCCGCGCGCGGCGCGCGCTTGAAGTCCTCGAAGCGCAGCACGCGGTGGGGCGTTCCCGCGAGATGCGTCAGCCATGCCTGCCACCAGATTCGCGTGTGCTGGGCCCGCGACATTGGTAGCTCGCGATGCTCGTCCGCGGCCCAGCCCGCGAAGCTCGCGGGAACCGGCTGGCCGCCGCGTCGCGCGCGGCGCCAGGCGGAGTAGAGCGCGTCGCGCGGATCGCGCACGACCACGACGACGCGCGGCGTAACCGGAAGCTGCCCGGGCCACGCGTGGGTGAAGCGCGGCACCGGTCGGGTCCGGAGGCGGAAGCAGCGCCCGTCCACGAGCGCCGGGACGAGGCGGCTCCAGCCGCTGCCCGGGAACGCGTAGCGCCAGTGGTTGCCGGCGAGCGGGATCCATGCGTCGGTGTCGTCGATGCCCCAGGGACGCCAGAGCGGGACGCCGAGCTCGAGCAGCGCGCTCGCGAGCCACGCCGCACCGCACGGAAGCTCGGGCGACGCGACGGTGACGTCGTAGTGCGCGTCGCGGCCAGTCCCCTGCTGCTGCAGGGCGGGCGGTACGAAGCGCGCAATCGCGATGTCGTCAGCCATGTGCGTTGCGGTCCCACGCGGCGAGCACGACGTCGACGAGCCGCGGCAGCGTCGCGACGGGTCCGTCGTTGTCGAGGACGACATCGGGCGCGAGCGGATACTCCGCGGGCAGCTCGCGTCCGACCGCGGGCCCGTCGTGTCGTGCCGCGGGCTCGCGTCGCCGCAGCCAGACTTCGACGTACGGGGAGGCACGCTCGCGCAACAGACGGTGCACGTCGTGTCGAAGCGCGACGACGGAAGCGACGGCGATCGCGCCCTGCGTCGATACCAGCAGCGCGAGCCGCGCGTACTGTAGTGCGAGCAGCGCGCGGGCCTCGGGCGTGTAGTCGACGGGCGCTTCACGCCCGAGCACCGCGCGCAGCGCGTCCCCGTCGAGGTGGATGGCTGCGGCATGGCGTGCGCGCAACGCCGTCACGACGCCCGCGGCGAGCGTGGTCTTGCCCGTACCCGACACGCCGGTGATCCAGATCACGCCGCCCATGTCACCAGCGCCAGTCGTGCGACCAGGCCGCGGCATCGTCGAGCCGCGCTCGGTAGCACGCAAGGTCGGCTGCGCTGTCGACTTCGCACCAGCGACCGGTGATCGGCACGATGTCGACGCTCACGCCGTCCGCCACGAGCCGCGCGAGCAGTCGTGTCGTGTCGTCGTCGTCGCGCGCGGCGTGCAGCAACCTGGCGGCGCCGGTCCGCGACACCTTGAGGGCGCCGGTGAACTGGCCCTGGACCTCGGCGAGGTCGGCGACGCGGGCGCCGATCGCGGTGACGCGGCCCGCCGCGCTGCGGAACGATTCGACGTCACAACGCGGGTCGTCGAAGCGCAGCGTCCAGAGCGCACGCCACGCCGTGTCGGAGGCGAGCGCGATGTCCGCGCGGCACGCGGCGAGTGCGGCGAACGTGTCGGGATGATGGATGACGTCGCCGTACGTCAGCACGAACCCGTCCGCGAGCCACGCGCGCGGCACGCAGCGCAACGAACCG
>Ga0187892_10008686_pt1 | contig 13768 bp, 9 predicted proteins | sample MA1701073metaG_FD_139345 | JGI IMG/M metagenome (GOLD analysis project Ga0187892, IMG submission 139345) | Bio-ooze microbial communities from a basaltic lava cave in the Kipuka Kanohina Cave System on the Island of Hawaii, USA - MA170107-3 metaG ...
CCCACCGTCTCCGAGTCCGTCCGCGGGGGTGCCTCCGCCCGCGACGGTCCGCACCACGCCCTGCGGCGTGATCCGGCGCACGAGCCCGGCGGTCTCCTGGGCGAAGACCAGGCTGCCATCGGGCTCCACCAGCAGGTCGTGGGTCCCGGCCACGCTCGCGCTCGTCACGAACACGCCGTCCGCGAGGCTCGCACCTCCACCCGCGAAGGTGTCGATGATCCCATCCGGCGTGATGCGGCGGATGCGCGGCGTGGCGCCGCTCGTGAAGCCGCGATCCATCACGTAGAGCGTGCCGTCGGATGCGATCGCGAGTCCGCTGGGGAAGTCGAGCGTCGCGGCCGACGCGGGCCCACCGTCACCCGTCGACGTCCGCGCACCGGTGCCAGCGATGGTCGTGATGATGCCGCTCGGGTCGATGCGCCGGATCCGATGGGCGCGGCCCGTCGTGAACACGAAGCCCTCGGTGAAGTAGAGGCTCCCGTCGGGCCCGAAGACCATGTCCTGCACGTCGTGGAGCGTGGCGGTGAGCGCCGGCCCGCCGTCGCCGAGCGCACCCGAGGTCGTGCGGCCCGCGAAGCGTACGATCGTGCCGTCGGGCAGGACCCGGCGAATCACGTCGTTCTGCGCGCCCCCCGCCACCGGCTGCGCGAAGTACACGCTCCCGTCCGAACCGGCGACGAGCGCCTCCGGGTTCACCGTGGCGCCCGTGGCGGGTCCGCCGTCGCCGAGGTTGCCGAACGGGCCGGAGCCCGCGTACACCTGGATCGTGCGGCTCGCGTCGGCCGTGCTCTTGCGGCTGCCGTCGCCGCGGAACAGCACACGGCCGGCCGGGTCGTACGCGTGGTGTGCGCTCAGGGTCCAGCCGCCGAGGCCGACCCCGCGCGCATCCCAGGGGCCGAGCGACTGCTCGAAGCGGCGCACCAGACGCTGCTCGGCTCGGGACGAGCTCAGCACGGTCGTCTCGACGCGCGCAAAGCTCTTGAAGTTCGGGAAGGGCGCGGGCGCGGAGCGCCGCGTGTAGACGGCGTCGTACACGTAGGCGACGTCGACGGTCGCCGGCGTGGCGCCCTGCACCGGGCGGCCGTACGCATCGAGGCCGTTCCAGGTGATCTCGGTGGTCTGGTTCGGCACCGGCAGGAAGCTCTGGCGGATGCGCTGGCCCGCGACCTCGACGTCGAGCTCGATCCGCTTCAGGCTCGGCGGAACGCTCGCCTCGCTCACCGGGATGCGGAGCGTGCGCGCGGCGGCGCGACCCGGCACGCGGTCGCTCGCGTAGTGGAGCGAGAACGGCGTCCCGACCACCGGCACCTCTTCGCGCAGGATCTGGTTCTGGCACTCGATGATCGATCCCGATGCGCAGTCCGGGCGGTCGGTGGGCTTGTTGTTGCCCGGATCGCCCGCCCAGGGCGTCGCGTCACCCGGAAGCCCCGTCGGCCAGTTGCCGTCGATCGGCGTGAAGTGCGGCACGGGCATGCGCCACAGGCTCTGGCCGGGCTCGTAGAGGCTCGCGAGCGCGGTCTGCTCGGCGCTCGTGATCCCGAGCGCCGCGAGCGCCGCGGCGTTCGCCGCCACGCCGCTGCCGTCGACGTCCAGGTCCGCCGCACCCGCGCTCTCCGACAGGATCTCGATCACGCGGCCGTCGTTCGACGGAACCCAGGCGGCCTGCTCGCGCGAGTAGAGCCCGACCGGCACCTTGATCCCGGCCGGGAAGCCGAGGAAGTTCTCGACGTAGACAGGGACGGGCTGGCTGAGGCGGATCTCGCGCGCGCCGGCCGTGACGGCCTCGTCGGCGTCCACCTCGACCGCGTACGTGTACCCGCTCGTCGGCGGGAGCGGCGCCGGCATCGCGTCCTCTCCGCTCGCGCCGACCGTGAACTCCGTGAGGCGCACCTGGAGGCTCGCGACGGGCTGGAGCGTCCCGTTCGGGAGCAGGAGCGACGCGCTGGTGCCGGGCGGGAAGAGCGCGGTCGCCTGACGCGGGCCGTCGGCATCCGAGACGACGGTGCCGCGCGCCACCTGGAGGGGCGCAGCACCGGCGAGGTTCACGGCCGTCACCGCCGGATCGCGCGGCACGAGGACCACGTCCGGGAGCAGCTCGTAGTCGAGCCAGGCCGTGTCGAGCTGCCGCTGGGCGGTGAGGAAGCCCTCGCGCTCGTAGCGGAGCGTCAGCGGAGTGCCGCCGTTCGCGACGAGGTCGAAGCGGCCGTCCGCGCGGCTCACCGTCTCGCCGAACTCGGGGTGCCCGTCGATCGAGACCGTCACGCTCGGCAGCGGCGCTCCCGTGCGCGTGAGCACCTGGCCCCGGAGCACGATGGCGCGGAGACGATCGATCGCGAGCGGATCGACCCCCGTCTGGATGGCGTTCGGGCCGGTGTAGAGGAACGCCACCCCGTCGCCGAGCGGCGCCGCGGACGTGAGGTCGGTCGGCGGCGCGAAGGTCGCCGGGTCCGCAGGCGGCGTCGGCGGGGGCGTCGTGACGCGAACCACCGTGATCTGCGCGGTGGCGGTGTCGGCGCCGCGCGTGGCCTGGGCGGTGACGAAGTTCGTGCCGGGCGACACCGCGACCGTGGCCTGGAAGCCCGTGCCGGAGAGCGTCGCCAGGACCCCGTTCACCGTCACGGACGAGCCCGCATCCGAGACCACGCCCGCGATGCCGACGTTCTCCTCGGTCGTTCCGAAGCCGTCGCCCGGCATCGTGATCGCGACCGTGAGCTGCGGGAGCTGGAAGCTCACCGTCACCTGCGCCTCGCCCGTGTTCCCGGCGGCGTCGGTCGCGGTCGCGGTGAGCGTGTTGCTGCCCGGCGTGAGCGGAACGCTCGCCGTGAAGCCCGAGCCCGAGACGCTGGCGGCGACGCCGTTCACGGTCACATCGAACGCGCTCGCGTCGAGGACGGCGCCGGTCACGGTGACGGGCGAGCTCGCGATCGTCGCGCCGCCGGCCGGCGACAGGATCGAGACCGCGGGCGCGATCGAGTCGAGCGTGCCGCCGACGGACGCCTGCGCGGAGCCGAAGGGATTCGTCGCCGTCGCGGTGAGCGTGTTCGCTCCCTCGACGAGCGGGACGCTGGCGGAGAAGGCGCTGCCCGTGAGCGTCGCGGCGACGCCGTTCACGGAGACGGTCGCGGCGCCCGTGGCGGTGCCCGTCACCACGAAAGTCGTCTGGTTCGTGAGGAAGCCGTCCCCCGGGCTCGTGATCGCGACGCTGGGCAGATCGCCGCGCGTGACGGTGATGGCCGCCGTCCCGACGTTGCCGGCCGCATCCGTCGCGGTCGCGGTGATCGGGTTCGCGCCCGGCGCCAGTGCGACGCTCGTGCTGAAGGCGCCGCCCGCGCCGAGCGAGACGGCCTGGCCGTTCACTTCGAAGGCGTCGATCGCGCCGGCGTCACTGACGCTGCCCTCGACGAGAATCGCCGCCTGCGTGGTGAGCGCGCCGTCGGGCGGGGTCGAGATCACGACGACCGGCGCGACCGTGTCGAGCGTCACCGAGACGCTCGCCTGGCCTGGGTTCCCGAGCGCATCCTGCGCCGTGACGGTGATCGTGTTCGCGCCCTCGACGAGGCTCGCGCTGCCGCTGAACGCGCCGCCCGAGACCGGGAAGCTCGTGCCGTCGATCAGCACGGAGGCGACGGCGCTCGCGTCGCTGACGGTGCCCACGACGGCGACGGGCGTCTGATTCGTGACGGTCCCCGGAACGGGCGCGGTGATCGTGATCGCGGGCCCGAAGCTGTCGACCGTGATCGTGATCGAGTCGCTCGCCGTGCCCGCCGCGTTCGTCGCGGTGGCCGTGAGCGTGTGCGTGCCGTCGGCGAGCGAGAGCGTCGCGCTCCAGGTGCCGCCCGAGACGGTCGCGGCCTGACCGTTCACGCTGACGCTCGGCGCGGTGCCGCCCACCGTCCCCGCCACGGCCACCTGCGAGCCGACCAACGCGCCGTCGGCGGGCGAGGTGATCTCGATCGTCGGCGGAGCCTCGACGGGCGGCGTGCCGACGGGCATGCCGATCTTCGCGCCGAGCAGTGCGCCGCTCACGCCCTGGACGCGCACGCCGAACACCCAGCCCTGATTCGCCCCGCCGACGAGCTGCGCGACGGAGACGCCCGTGAGCGTGAAGGCCGCGCTCTCGACCGGCTGGCCGAAGAGCCAGCGCTCGAGCTTCAGGCCGAAGTCCCAGCCGAGCACGGGCAGCATGTTGTTGCCGAAGCCGACGCGCCAGACCTGGTTCGCGCTGAACTGCCACTGCGTGACCACGCCGCCCGACGTCACGCCCATCCCGGGCACGAGACTCGCGTCCGCGACATTGCCGAAGAAGCCGAGCAGGTCGCCCGCGCCAGGCGGAATCGAAACGGTGACCGCGGCTCCCCCCGGAACGTCGAGAAGCTCCACGGTCACCGGAATCGAGCCGCCCGCGATCGGCGTCGAGAACTGGTAGGTGACGGCGAGCGCCGGGCTGGCGACGAGGAACGCGAGGAGCGCGATGGCGAGGCGGCGCATCGTCAGATCTCGACGTCCGACCCGTCGCAGAGGGCCGTGACGGGCGGTCCGTACTCACCGCCCGCGACGGAGCGCTCCTGATAGACCACAGTGGGCTCGATCGTGCACACATTGGCGAGCTCGCCGAGCGCGAGGTCGCCCTCGAAGAGCTGGGTGCCGCAGGCGCCGCCCGCACCAGCCTCGCAGACGCGCACCCTCATCGGTGCAGCTTCCGGATCCAGCTTCACGACGTTGCAGCAGCCGGCCTGCGCCTCGGTCGCGAGAGAAGCGAACAGGGCGCACAGCAGCAGCAAGCGAATCCACATCGACGGCTCCCACTTCGACGGAGATGGAGCCTTCTACAGCGTTCGCGGCGCTGGAGCAACGAGAAAACGCGCCGCGCCCACCCGTTCGAAGTAGGGTGAAAGCCCTAGCCGCCCGACAGCGCCTGGAAGATGTGGACCTGTTCGCCGCCCTCGAGCGCGGTGTCGAGGCGCCGCGTCTCGGTGCGGTTCACGAAGATGCGCATGTGGGGGCGCAGGCGATCCTGCTCGTCGATCATGCGGAAGCGGATGCCGGGGAACTGTCGCTCGAGGTCGGCGAGCAGCTCGGCGAGGCTCGCGCCCGTCGCTTCGACCTCGTGACGCTGCGCGGTGTAGGAGCGTAGCGGCGACGGGATCGCGACCTTCACGCGGCGAGCTCCGTGGCTTCGACCGCGTAGATCATCGGCAGGTGACGCGCGAGGCACTCCCAGCGCTCGCCCTCGTCGGTGCTCGCCCAGAGCTCGCCGCCGGTGGTGCCGAAGTAGAGGCCGACCGGGTCGTGCGCGTCGGCCGTCATCGCCTGGCGGCGCACGCTGAGCCACGCCTGCTCGCGCGGGAAGCCCCGGTCCTGTCGCGTCCAGCTCTTGCCCGCGTCGCGCGTCACGTAGACCGCCGGCTTGCCGTCGGGGCTGGTGCGCGGCCAGACCTGGCTGCCGTCCATCGGGAACACCCACGCGGTGTTCGGGTCGCGCGGATGGAGCGTGACGGGGAAGCCGATGTCGCCCACCTCCTTCGGCATGTTGTCGCCGATGCGCTCCCAGCGGTCGCTCGGGCGCTCGATGCGGTAGATGCCGCAGTGGTTCTGCTGGTAGAGCACGTCGGGCGCGAGCGGATGGAGCTGCACGCAGTGCGGGTCCTGTCCGATCTCGGGGAAGGGATCCGGCAGGAAGTCGCAGCGCACGCCGCCGTTGAGCGGGCGCCAGTCGCTCCCGCCGTCCGTGCTCTCGAAGGTGCCGCCCATCGCGCCCGAGATCGAGAGGTAGAGGTGCTGCGCGTCGCGCGGGTCCACCAGGATCGAGTGGAGCTTCGGGCCGTCGGGCGTGCCGCCGGGCCCCTGCGTCCAGAGCGCGTTCTTCGGGTGGTCGTTGAAGCCCGCGACCGGCTCCCACGTGACGCCGCCGTCCTCCGTGCAAAACAGGCCTTCGGGCGAGCTGCCCGCGTACCAGACGCCGGGCTGGCTCGCGTGGCCGGGCGTCAGCCAGAACACGTGATCCACCGCGCGACCCGTCTCGCCCTCGGGCGCCTTGCGGAAGGCGGGCGGCTGCTTCGCCTCCGCCCAGCTCTTGCCGAGGTCGAGCGAGCGGAACACCGTCGGCCCGAGGTGCCCGGTCTTCGCGGCCGCGAGCAGCGTGCGGCCGTCCCGCGGGTCGAGCACGACGTGGTGCAGCTCGTGGCCGAGGTGATGCGGCCCCTCGAGCTTCCACGCGCGGCGCTTCCGGTCCCCGTGCAGGAGCCAGAGGCCCTTCTTGGTGGCGACGAACAGGACGACGGGACCGGTCTCGGACGGCATGCGTACCCCTCCGCGGCGGGATCGCCGCATCCTCTCGTCGTTCGACGGATGCGGAGATCGACAGGATACGTTGAGGTCACTCGCCGGGGCAGACGCCTGTCGTGACCGGGCGACGCCGCCAGTCGTTCCCCGGGGTGCCCCACCAGCCGTCCGACACCGTGCCGCACAGGCGGAAGCGCTTGCCCATCTCCATGCCGAGCTCGCGATAGGCGCGGTACTGGAGCGGCTCGAAGGAGAGGTCTTCCGTCTTCTCCTGGGGGAAGGCGGGCTCCTCCTTGCGGTACTTGCAGACATCGTCGCCCCAGCGCTTCGCGTCGCATCGGTCCGGCGGAGCGAGGCGGTCGGCGCGGGGCAAGCTCAGCTTCAGGTAGAACACCTCCAGCGGGCCGGGCTTCTCCTCCGCCGCGCCGGCGACGGGATGCTCGAGCCCCTTCACGACGCCGGGCAGGACCTCGCCGGCAAGCACCGGCGCCCACGGCTCGTCGGCATCCGACTTCGGCGCGAGCAGCAGCCACGCCATGTCCGGCGTGAGCTCGTCGAAGCCCGGTACGTGGGCGCCCTCTTCGGCGAGCGTCTCGAGCCGCGCCCGGATCGCGCTCTCGACCGACTCGAGCGCGAGCTTCCACATCTTGGTCTCGCCGTCCGGACCCAGCGCTTCGGTGAGGTCGCTCTGCTCGTAGGGCCGGCCGATCTCCGGATCCCACGCCGGCCAGAGCCGGTGGAGCGCCTCGATCATGCGGCGTCCGCGATCGATGTCGCTCCGGTCGGCTTTCCGGATCGCGAGGAGAACCTGGGAGAACGCGAGCTGCAGCTCCACCCACGTGTCGATCGCCGGCACTTCGAGCTTCAGCTCCAGCTCCGCGCGGAGGGATTCGCGCAGGACGCGATAGTCGTCGAAGCCGAGATTCGGATCGTAGGTGCCGTCCACGATGAGCGTCTGCCGGCAAAGCCGCCGGAACAGCGGATAGGCCCCGAGGTTCTCGGCGTGGCCTCCGTCGGTGAGATGGATGCGCGCCCCGTCGAGGTCGTTCTGCCAGCCGCCCCAGAAGTAGATCGGGATCGGCTGGAGCATGTACAAGGCTTGATTGCCTTCGAAGCTGGGATTGTCGATGTGGTACCCGAGGTCCATGTTCAGGATCGACGCGAGCAGCGACGGCGGGCCCGATAGCGCGACACGCGAGTCCAGCGCGGCGGCTGAAACCGCCACCGTGGTGTGCAGATCGAACGGCCTCTCCTTGTAGTACCCGAACGCGTCGGAGCCGATCCACCACGGCGTGAATTCGAACAGACGACTCGCGACGTGGAGCGCCGCGGAGCCACTCGTGTGGTTCAGGTTGGCCGCCGTCACGAAGATGGGGAACGGGAGGTGCGAGCCCGGTTCCGCTTTCGTGCGGCGGAGGAGGGTGCGCAGGTCCTTCCCGCCGATCCGTTGATCGCGGCCGAGGCCGTAGAGGTCGAACGACCAACCGCCGGGCGTCAGGTGGAAGACCCGCTCGATCCGCGCCTGATAGAACCACTGCATCGGCGACACGTTCGCGTGCCAGCCGAAGAGTCCGTTCGCGAAGAGGTTCACGCCCGCCATCGGAACCGTCAGGATCAGGGCTGCCAGCGCCTGCGCAGTCGACGAGCCGAACCTCCCCGTCGCGAGCGGATTGGTGAGGATGTCCATCTCGCTCTCGAGCTGCTTCTGGTACAGGCCGTCCGGGTCGAACAGCGCGTCTTCCAGCGCAGTCGCGTCGTAGCCCGTCTCGACGCCATTCCAGGCATCGAAGTGATGCGCGAGATACCACGAGAGCGCGTAGCCGCCTCCCGACACCGAGCTTGCACGATCGATCTCACGCAAGATCCGTTGCGCGTGCAGCCCGCTGAGCACGCCGATGGAGAACGAGGCAGACCGGAGGCCGCCTCCCGACAGCGCCAGACAGAGGCCCGGTTCGCCCGTCTGCCGATCGCGATGGTTGAAGGGCCACTCTTCGACGCGGTTGCGCGACGACCTGGCCCAGTTCCCGGTAGGCCCGTTCTCGTCCCACACGCCCTTGCGCACGCCGACGCTCGAAGGCCACATCCGGCCCGCGCACGCCGTCGCGAGGGCCGCGCTCGTCACGAGCGCGAGGAGGGCGCGGAGCGGGAGCGCCAGTCCGGAGCGCATGGGCACAGCATGTACGCGCGCGGCGCGCGAGCGCCACCCCGAAACGGGTGCCCCGAGGAAACCCCTAGCGCGCCGCCGCGTACCGCGCGCTCACCCAGCGCCGGTAGCGCTCGCTCGGCGAGAGCATCAGCCAGAGCGAGACGGTGGCGGCGAGGATCAGCACCGACGAGAGCAGCAGCAGCGCGGGCGCGAGGGCGACGCGCGTCTCGTGCGTGTGGACCAGCGCGGTGACGATCGGCGCCATCAGCACGAGGCCGACGCGCGCGAGGGAGCCGACGGACCAGAGCAGCAGGCGATCCACGACGAGCGGATCGGCGAGGCCGAGCGCGAGGCGGCGCCGGAGCTGGCCGCGGAAGCGCAGCGCATCGTAGATGACCCAGAGGTCGCCGAGCACCATCGCGCCGACGTACGGCCACGAGGCGCGGCCGTAGAGCGCCTCGCGCTGGATGCCGTCCGACGCGACGTACGTGACGAAGCCGATCCACATCAGGGCGCTCGACAGACAGGCGACCAACAGGCCGCTCCGCTGTCCCTCGTGGAACACGCGGTAGTTGAACCAGAGCGCGGCCATCAGGCCGAAGATCGTGGCGAGGTTGCCGGCGACGGTGATCCCGTCGAAGAGAGCAGGCGGCAGCGGCTCCTCGGCGTAGGCGGACATCGTCGCGGCCGAGAGCAGCAGCGAGCCGACGCCGATCGCGAGCAGCAGGTGGAGGCCGAGCAGGCGCTCGGGCAGCACGCCGCCCTTCAGCGCGCGCCGCAGCAAGCGGCCGCCCAGCCAGAAGGCCGAGCCGATCGAAGCGAGCTGGGCGAGGCCCCCGAGCAACGCCGCCACGCCCATCAGTCCGCCCATGGCCGGCACCCCCCTGCGGCACCCATCGGCAGGCTCGACGCAGGAATTGAGTCGCGGGTCAGTTCTTCGCGAACGAGAGCGCATGGCCGCCGCGGCGCGGCTCCGAGGGGAATGCGTAGGCCTCTCCGAGGCTCTCCGCGATCGCTTGCACGAGGCTCCGGAAGACCGCACGCGGCGCCGAGGCCGTCGTATTCTAGGGGCCGAGCAGGTGGCCATGGCTGGGCTCCGATGTTGGCTGGGGATCGTGTGCGGCGTGCTGCTCGCGGCGCCGGCGGCGAACGCACAGGCGCTCGCCGCGCGAATGCCGCGCGAGAAGCCGGCGCGCACCCGCCTCGCGCCGTACGACGATGCGAGCCGGATCGTCCTCAAGTTCGCCGAGGGCAGCGCGCTGCGGGACGTCGCCGCCGCGGAGCGCGCGCTGCGACTCGCGGGGCTCCCGCCGCGGCGGCTCCGCCGCCTGTTCGCGCCCGCGGAGTCGGAGCTCGACGCGCGGCGCGAGCGCGGCCAGCGCCGCAGCCGGCGCGTGCTCGCCGACCTGAACCTCTACTACGAGCTCGAGGTGCCCGCGGCGCTCGATGCGGCCGCGCTCTGCGATGCGCTCAACGCCCTGCCAGCGGTCGAGCTGGCGCTGCCCGCGCGCCTGCCGCTGCCGCCGCCCGTCGACCTGCCGCCGGCGACGCCGTACTTCGTATGGGACCAGGGCTACCGCGCCGCCGCGCCACAGGGCATCGACGCCGACGGCGTGGCGTCGATCGCGGGCGCGCGCGGCGCCGGCATCGCGCTCGTGGACGTCGAGTACCAGTGGGTGCTCGATCACGAGGACCTCGAGCTCCCTCCCGCCGCCAACATCGACGCGGCCACGCTCTCCGATCCGTTTCCCGAGGACGAGGGGAGCCACGGCACTGCGGCGCTCGGCATGCTCGGCGGGCGCAGCAACAGCTACGGCGTGACGGGGCTCGCCACCGACTCCGCGCTGTTCGTGGCGCCGGCCAACACCGTGCAGCACGGCTACGACGTGGGCCGCGCCGTCAACCTCGCCGCGGCGCTGCTCGACCCGGGCGACGTGATCCTGCTCGAGCAGCAGACCTGGGTGTGCGGCGGGCCGCTCGGCCCGGTGGAGTGGTACCCGCCCTGGTTCGACGCCATCGCCGACGCGACCGCGCAGGGCATCGTGGTGGTCGAGGCCGGCGGGAACGGCGGGCAGGATCTCGACGATCCGAGCTGCGGCGACTGGTTCGATCGCAGCGTGCGCGACTCGGGCGCCATCCTCGTCGGCGCCGGCGACCCGAGCACCCACGCGCGGCTCGGCTTCTCTTCGTACGGCAGCCGCATGGACGTGCAGGGCTGGGGACAGTGGGTGACGACGACGGGCTACGGCCCGCTGTTCGGGCCCGACGTCCGCCAGCGCTACACCTCGCATTTCAGCGGCACGTCGAGCGCAGCGCCGATCGTCGCGGGCGCCGCGCTGGCGGTGCAGGGCGCGCGGCTCGCGCGCGGGCAGGCGCCGCTCGATCCGCTGGCGCTGCGCGCCCTGCTCGTGAGCACGGGCACGCCCCAGAGCGGCGCCGGGCAGATCGGCCCGCTGCCCGACCTCCGCAGGGCGTTCGCCGCGCTCGGGATCCAGCCGCCGCCTGCGCCGGGGCCTCCGCCGGGCTGCGGGCTCACCGGGCTCGAGTGCCTGCCCCTGCTCTGGCTCATCCGGAAGCTGCGCCGGCCGCGGCTCGACTAGCGCGTCGCGGCGAGCCCGTAGCGCGCGTAGATCCAGCGCGTGTACGACTCGGGCGGCAGGAAGGCGAGCTGGAGCAGGATGCTGCACGCCGTCACGGCGACGCCGCAGGTGAGGCGCGAAGGCACGCTCTCCATCGAGTTGCCGCCGAGCAGGGAGACGGTGAGCGGCACGCCCGCGGCGATGAAGGCGCCCACCGCGACGAGGGCCCAGAGCAGCACGCGGTTCACCACCACCGGGTCGGAGAGGCCGAGCGCGAGCCGCTTGGTGAGCTGGCGGTGGTAGGCGAATGCCTCCGCCGCGCCCCAGACGTAGCTCGCGACGGAGATCATCGACATCAGCCGGAACGCCGTGGAGTCGAGGCTACGCAGCTCCTCGATGCCCTCCGCCGCGAAGGCGCGGCCCATGCCGGCCACGCCGCACACCGCCACCGCGGCGATCGCGCCGATCGCGAGCCAACGCGCCCACGCCTCGCGCGCGCGGAACACGCGCCAGGTGAAGAGGATCATGACCGAGTAGCCGATCGCGATGGCGAGGTTGCCCCCGAGCGACGCGGCGCGCACCAGCAGATCGGGCCCGGGCAGGAGCTGCGCCAGCAGGAACAGCGGCGGCACCGCACCGCAGAGCGTGCACTCCGCGAGACCGAGCGCGAGCTCCGGGAAGCCGCCCGTGCGGCGCGACAGACGCAGCAAGCGCACGCCCACCACGAGGCCGACGAGGATGTACGCGATCGTCGAGAGCAGCACGAACCCGTCGAGCAGGCGCACCGGCGGTCTCTCCTGGCCCTAGGCGGCCGCCGCGCGCGCCGTCAGCCAGCGCACGTAGGATCGCGGCGGCAGGAACGCGAGCTGTAGGCACACGCTGCCGAGGATCGTGGCGGCGGCGCCCACGAGGCGCGTGGGTACGTCGTTGAAGGAGTCGCCGCCGAGCAGCCCCACGACCAGCGGCACGCCCGACGCGACGATGGCCAGCACCCCGACCAGGCCCCAGAGCAGGAAGCGGTTCGTGACCACGGGATCGGCGAGGCCGAGCTTCCGCCGCTTGCGCATGCGGTCGTAGTAAGCGAAGGACTCGAGCCCGGTCCACGCATGGCCCACCAGCGAGGCGAAGCCGATCACGCGGAAGCCGAAGTGGTTCATGTCCTTCAGCTCGGCCACCGGAGCGAGGCCGAGCGCACGAACGATCCCGACGGCGGCCCCGAACAGCACGACCGCGATGGAGATGCGCGCGAGCCGGCGCGCCCAGCCCTCGTCGGGGCGGAAGCACTGCCAGGTGAAGAGCACCATCACCGAGCAGAAGAGCGCGTAGCCGACCTGGCCCATGAGGGCCGCCGCGCGCACGACGAGCGCGGGCTCCGGCAGCGCGTGAACGACGACCATGCATGGCGCGACGAGGCCCGGGCCGGCGAGGCAGGCAATGCCGAGCATCCGCTCGGGGTAGCCGCCGGTGCGGCGTGCGAGGCGGACGAGGCGGATCCCCACCGCGATGCCGACGCCGATGTAGGCGGCCGTGGAGACGAGGAGCACGAGGCCCATCTGGAGATCCATCGGCGCCCTCAGCCGCCGAGCCGGCGGAAGACGGCGTCGGGAGCGTCCGGCCCCGAACGCGCGCCGAGGCTCGACACGGCCGCGGCGAGCTTCGTGCAGAGCGCCTCGGGATCCGAGACGCCGCACGAGGCGAGCTCCTTCGGGAGCATGCGCGAGACGACCACCGCCATCTCGCTCGGCTGCACGGCGCGGGCCTCGAAGCCCGCCGCCTTGAGCGCCAGCCGCACGGCGCCGCGCAGCGCCAGCCGGTCGAGCTGGACGCGCTCGCCGAGCTGTTCGCACACGAACTGGAACGGGTCCGCCGCTTCCATGGGTCCCCTCCCCGAGCGGTTACATCGGTAGAAACCCCATGCGGCTGGAGGGGCCCCGGCTTCGGGGACGTTCTTTGAATAGTTGAATCGTTGGGGATGGGCGCGCCGGCGAGGCGGCGTTAGGCTGCATGGCCCCCGGTCCCGGGGAGCTCGCCATGCCGCGCGGCCCTCGTGACGACGCGCCGGGCACCGCCCACCACGTCATGGTCCGTGGGATCGCACGGGGCTCGATCTTCCTCGACGACGCGGACCGGCGCGAGTTCCTCCGCCGCCTCGCGATCCTCGTCCCCGAACTCGGCTTCCGCTGCTTCGCGTTCGCGCTGATCCCCAATCACGCCCATCTTCTCGTCCGCTCCAGCCACACGAAGCTCTCCGTGTTGATGGCGCGGCTCGGGACCGGGTACGCCCACTACTTCAACCGCCGTCACGACAGGGTCGGCCACCTCTTCCAGAACCGCTTCCGGTCGCGGCGGGTCGTGGACGACGGCGACCTGATGGGGCTGGTGCGCTACGTGTGCCTCAACCCGCTCGAGCACGGGATCGTCCGCGACGCGACGGGGCTGGAGCGCTACCCGTGGTGGAGCGTCGGCGCGCTGCTCGGCAGCCGGCGAGCGGAGGCGTTCGAATCCGTCACCGAGGCGCTCGCGCTCTTCGACGAGGACGTTGCGCGCGCCCGAGCGAGCATACGGAGCTGGCTCGGAGTGAGCGACTGCGAGACCGCGGCCGAGGCGCTTCCGCTGTCCCCTGTGCTGCCGCCCCGCGGCCGCCTTCCGCCGACCGACGCGGTGCTCGCTGCGCTCGTCCGCGAGGTCTGCGCGAGATCAGGAGTCAGCGAGGCGGAGCTTCGCTCGCGGCGCCGGAGCAAGCGGATCGCCGACGCGAGGG
>Ga0187892_10008687_pt1 | contig 13767 bp, 17 predicted proteins | sample MA1701073metaG_FD_139345 | JGI IMG/M metagenome (GOLD analysis project Ga0187892, IMG submission 139345) | Bio-ooze microbial communities from a basaltic lava cave in the Kipuka Kanohina Cave System on the Island of Hawaii, USA - MA170107-3 metaG ...
CCGCTGAAACGTACGACTGGGACGGGATCGTCAACGGCCTCAACCAGTACCTGCGCCTCCGCTCCATCCCCATCGGCATGAAGCTCTTCGAGACCGTCGAGGAGATGGAGGCGATCCCCAAGATCCGCCGGCCGAAGAGCAAGCACACCACCGACCAGATCGTCGCCCAGGCGCGCCAGCTCGGCTGGACGGTCGGCATCACCATGGCGGACCTGGTCGGCGCCCAGTGCGGCGCGGTCATCGGGCTCCATCCCCAGGACGCGGAGTGGCTCTCCGGCAAGCGCATGGCCGGGGTGTGGTTCAAGACCCAGGAGGACGCGAGCCTCCACCAGCACGCGATGGACTGCGTGCCCCACGGGCGCTACCGCGCGATGGCGGTGGCTCCCCTCACCTCCGGGCGGCTCGACCCCCCCGACATCTGCCTCATCTACGGCACCCCGGGCCAGATGATCTTCTTCATCAACGGGCTGCAGTGGATCGGCTACAAGAAGATGTCGTTCACGTCGGTGGGCGAGTCGGCCTGCGCGGATTCCTGGGGCAAGGCGCTCAAGACCGGCGAGCCCGCGCTGACCATCCCCTGCTACGCGGAGCGGCGCTACGGCGGCGTGGCCGACGACGAGCTCCTGATGGCGATCCCGCCGCGCTTCCTCCCCAAGGTGGTGGAGGGCCTGGCCGCGCTCAGCAAGAACGGGCTGCGCTACCCGATCCCGCCCTACGGGATCCAGAGCGACGCGGGCGCGGGTCTCTCGGTCAGCTACCCGGCCGCGCCGGCGGGGAGCCGCTGACGGGTCAGAGCCCGAGCGCCTCGGCCACCAGGCGGGCGAGCTCGCGCCGCAGCGCGTCCCGCTCCGGCGCGCGCGCCGGCTCGTCGATCAGGTTGCGCAGCTCGTAGGGATCGGCGGCGAGGTCGTAGAGCTCGTCCACCCCGTCGCGGTTGACCCAGTGGATCAGCTTGGCCCGCTCGGTGCGCACCGCCTTGTAGGTCATCCCCACCAGCCACGGCATCGCGTTCTCGCTCCAGTACTCGACGAGGAACGAGGTCCGCCAGCCGGGCGGGCGCGGGCCGCCGAGCAGCGGAACGAGCGAGCGCCCCTGCACCTGCGGGCCCGGCGTCCCGCCGGCCAGCGCGACCAGGGTGGGCGCGATGTCGAGCGCGAGCACGGGCGCGTCGGGCCGGCTGCCCGCGGTCACCAGCGGGGGGTAGCGCACGAGGAAGGGCGAGCGGATCCCCTCCTCGTAGGCGAAGCGCCGCTCGGGGCCGAGGGCGTGCTCGCCGAAGAAATACCCGTTGTCGCCCAGGAAGAGGATGCAGGTGCGGTCGAGCTGCCCGGTGCGCTCGAGCGCGTCGAGCAGCATCCCCACCCCTTCGTCGACGGAGGCCATCATGGCCGCGCGCAGCCGGATCTCCTCCTGTGTCCCGGCGTGGATCGTGGCCAGCACCGCCTGCGCGCGCTCCGTCGCCTTGAGCCGGAAGGCCTCCGCCCAGGCCGGCTTCGCCCGCACGACCTCCTCGGGCGGCAGCACGTTCGGCCGCGGCGGGAACACCCGGTCCCGGTAGAGGTCCCGGTGGCGCTCGGCCGGCTTGTAGCCGCCGCGGCGGCTGAGGTCGAGCGTGCCGTCGGCGGCCTGGTGGGCATCCGGGTGCACCGCCTTGTGGGCGAAGAAGAGGCTCCACGGCTTCGCGCGCGGTCGCTCGACGAAGGCGACCGCCTCCGCGTTTAATAGATCTGTCACGTAGCCGGTGGTCGCGCGCCGCGCCCCGTCCACGTTCAGCTCCGGATCGAAGAGGCTGCCGTGGCCGTCGAAGCTCACCCAGCGGTCGTAGCCCGGGCGCGGTGAGCCGTCATTGCCCATGTGCCACTTGCCCACGTGGGCGGTCTCGTAGCCCAGCCGCTGGAGCTCCAGGTGGTAGTTCGGCAAGCGGTGGCTGGCCGCGTCGCGCGCCACGTTGTCGATGATGCCGTGGCGGCTCGCGTACTGGCCGGTCACGATCGACGCCCGGTTGGGCGAGCAGAGCGGCGTGGTGTGGAAGGCGTTGAGGCACATCGCGCCCTCGCGGGCGAGCCGGTCCACGTGGGGCGTCAGCATGTAGGGATGTCCACCCGCCCCGAACTCGTCGAAGCGCAGATCGTCGATCAGGATGACGAGCAGGTTCGGGCGCTCGGGCGCGCTAGACTTCGGCACCCCGGGAGCCTAGCACGGCCGGGTCGCCGGCCGCGCGCTGGCGTACCCGCCTCAGTCCGGGTAGATTCGGATGTGATGAGCACCGCCGTGGGGACTTCGATCCAGACCGACGTCGACCATCTCGGCCAGCATGGCTACGTCGTGATCCCGGGTCTGCTCTCCGCGGATCAGATCCATCGGATCAAGGCGGAGCTCGCGCCCTACCTCCGCGGGACGCGGCGCGGCCGGAACGACTTCGAGGGCTTCGACACCGAGCGAGTCTATGCGCTCCTGGCCAAGGCCCCGGTCATCGCCGAGCTGGTCGAGCACCCGCGGATCCTGCCGATCCTGGACCGGCTGCTCGCGCCCAACTACCTGCTGTCGGCCAATCTCGCCATCCAGCTCTATCCCGGCGAGACTCGTCAGCCGCTGCACTTCGACGATGGCTTCTACAAGGTCGCGCGACCCCGCCCCGCCTTCGGCGTCAGCACGATCTGGGCCATCGACGAGTTCACCACCGACAACGGCGCGACCGAGATTCTCCCGGGGAGTCATCTCTGGGGCGGCGAGCGCCCGGCCGAGGACGATCCCCGGATCGAGTCCGTGATCATGCCCGCCGGATCGGTGGTCGTGTTCCTGGGCACCCTCTGGCATCGAGGGGGCGCCAATCGCAGCCGCGCGCCACGCCTGGCCATCACCCCGCAGTACTGCGAGGCCTGGTTGCGCCAGATCGAGAACCAGGTGCTCGCGATTCCACGCGAGACGGCGGCGCGCTACTCCGAGCGCATCCAGCAGCTCCTCGGCTACAGCATTCACCCGCCGTTCATGGGCTACGTCGACGGCATGCACCCGCGCCGGCTGATCGATCCGTCCCACGGGTCATCCCACTAGCCGGCGCTCGCCGGAACTCTTGTTTTCAAAGTACTTGACAGATTGAATCTCGCACGCTATAGCTGACTTGATGATGTCCTCGAGCGCCGGCAACCAGCCGATCTCCGAGTCCCCCACCCTGCAGGCCCGGGCCATGGCCGATCTTCGCTTCATCCGGGAGACCATGGAGAGCGTCTCCGCGTTCTCGGCGTTCTCCGGCTGGGGGCTGATCCTCATCGGCGCCGTCGCGACCGCCTGCGGGCTCGTCGCCGCGTGGCAACCCACCGGTCCGCGCTGGCTCATGGCGTGGGTGGCGGCCGCCGCGGTGTCGGCGGTGATCGGCGCCCTCTCGACGGCCCGGAAGACACGCAGCGCGCATCAGCCGCTGATCCCGGGGCCGGCCCGGAAGTTCGCCTTGAGCCTGGCGCCCGCGGTCGTCTCGGGGGCCCTCCTCACCGGAGCCCTCGAGCGGGCGGGACGCCTGGATCTGCTGCCGGGGACGTGGCTCCTGCTCTACGGGGCCGGCCTCATCGCGGCCGGCGCCTGGTCCGTGAAGGTCGTGCCGATCATCGGCACCATCTTCATGGTCCTCGGCGCGATCGGGCTGCTCCTCCCGCTTCCGTGGAGCAACTGGCTCCTGATCGCGGGCTTCGGAGGGCTGCACGTCGCCTTCGGCGTGATCGTGGGGAGGAAGCACGGTGGCTGATTCGAGCGCGGCGCGCCGGCCGCGGGCGGACGCTTCGGCGCCGCGGGCTCAGGCCCCGCGATCCGCCGGCGGGCGGGCCGCCTCGCGCGGCTCCGCGAGCCTCGACAACCTCATCCACCACCGCATCCGCCTCGGCATCGTGAGCGCGCTCGCGGCGGCCGAGTCGCTCACGTTCAACGAGATCAAGGCCCTGCTCGAGACGACGGACGGCAACCTGAGCGTGCACGCCCGCAAGCTCGAGGAGGCCGAGTACGTCACCTGCACCAAGACGTTCGACGGCCGCCGGCCGCGGACCGAGTATCGACTCACCGCGGTAGGCCGCCGCGAGCTCGCGCGGTATCTGACCCACATGGAGGCCTTGATCCGGGCGGCGCGGGACACGCTCCGGCGGTGACGCCGGGTCTATTTTTTTTGCACGGAGACTTTGATATGCAAAGCACTTCTCAAACACTGGAACCAGGGATCCACGTGGCCATCATCATGGACGGCAACGGGCGCTGGGCGCGCGCCCGGGGCCTTCCGCGCGCGGCCGGACACCACGCGGGGGTCGACGCGATCCGGCGGGCCGTCGAGGCCGCGCCCGGCCTCGGAATCGGGACCCTGAGTCTCTTCGCCTTCTCCTCCGACAACTGGGCCCGGCCCGCGGAGGAGGTGCAGATCCTCATGGGCCTGTTCGAGCGATTCCTGCGCGCCGAGGCCGGGCCGCTGCGGGCCCGGGATGTGCGTCTCTCCGTGATCGGGCGCCGGGACCGGCTACCCTCGGAGGTGGTGTCGGCGGTCTCGTTCGCCGAGGCGCTCACGCCCCGGGGAGTCGCCTGCACCTGCGAGTGGCGGTCGATTACTCCTCGCGCGACGCGATCCTCGACGCGGCCCGTCTCGGCCCCCTCGACCACCCGACCCGCGAGAGCTTCGCGAGCCGGCTGGGCGCGGCCCAGGGCGGGCCCGCGCCCGACGTGGATCTGCTCATCCGCACCGGTGGCGAGCAGCGACTCAGCGACTCTCTCCTGTGGGAGAGCGCCTACGCCGAGTTCCTCTTCATACCTCGGATGTGGCCCGACTTCCACGGGGACGACCTCGTCGCCGCGGTCGCCGAGTTCCGCGGCCGGGACCGGCGCTTCGGCACCCTGTCGGAAGCGAGGTGACCGCGGTGGCTCGACTCCTCCCGCTCTGGTCCGTCGCCGTCGCGGTGGCGGGACTCGGCGCCGCGGTCCTGTTCGATGCGGTCCCCGGCCTCAACTGGGCCATCTGGACCATGGCGGCCGCGGGCGGCATCCTGCTCTGCGCCCGGCTGGGGGGCTCGCCGGCGCGGGGCTCCCTCCTCGTTCCGCTCGGATTCGCGGCGGGCTGGGGCGTCGCGGCCGCGATCACCGCGACTCCGTTCGCTCATGCCGTCATCGGCGCCGGCGTGGCCGGGCTCCTGGCGATCGTGGTGCTCCTCGCGGGCGCCCCGGAGTGGGAGCGGCTGACCGCGGCATTCATGCTGTCGGCGCCGGTGGCGGCGCCGATCCGGTTCGCGCTGGAGGCGATCCGGCGCACGTGCGAGCTCGTCGATCTGGTCGGAACGGTCCGCTACCGGTCTCCGCTCCGGGGCTCCCTCCTGGCCCTGCCCGTGGTCGGGCTCTTCGCCCTGATCCTCGCCAACGCCGACCCCGTGCTCGCGACGCTGCGGGACGATCTGGCCGACGCGCTGGTCCGGCTGGAGTTCGTGCCCCGCCTCCTGTTCTTCTGCGGCCTGCTCACCGCGGCCCTGGGAGGCTGCGGCCTCGCGGTGCAGGGGGCCGGCGCCCAGAGCCCGGCGATCGCCGCGCCGGTCGGGACGCCCCGGCTCGCGGACACCGAGCGCCTCGTCGTCCTCGGCTCGGTGGTCGTGCTCTTCACCACGTTCCTCCTCCTGCAGCTCAGCTACATCTTCGGCAATGCGCCGGTCATCCGCGGATCCGGGGTCACGTTCGCCGAGTATGCGCGACAGGGATTCGCCGAGCTCACCACGGTGGCGACCCTCTGCACGATCCTGCTGGTCGTCCTCGACCGGTGGGCCGTCCGCGGCCCGCGCGAGTGGTGGACGCGCGCGGTGGCCCTCGTCGTCGTCATCGAGGTGGAGGTGCTGCTGCTCTCGGCGCTCCGCCGCCTCTGGCTCTACGAGTCCGCCTACGGATTCACGACCGTGCGGCTCTACGCCCACGTCTACATGGTCGGGGTCGCGCTCTTCCTCGCCCTGCTCGGCTGGGGGCTGTCGAGGGGCTTGCGGCCGGGCTGGCTGGCCCGACGGGGGGCGACGATCGCCGCGGTCGCGCTGACCATCCTGCTCTACTGGAACCACGAAGCGTGGATCGTGCGGCAGAACGTCGGGCGCTTCCTCCGCACCGATCAGCTCGACACGTCCTACCTGGTCTGGGGCCTGTCGCCCAACGCCACGCCGGTCCTGGTCGAGAGCCTCTCCCGGCTGCCCCCGCACCTGGCCGGCCAGGTCCGCGATGGCCTTCGGCAGCGCTACGGACAAGCCGCCGGCTCCGCTCCCTGCCGCTGGTTCGAGTGGAACCGAGGCCGGGGCCATGCGGTGGAGGCGCTCCGGGCGGGCGGCATCGTGCGAGGCGACGTTCAGCTGCACGCCCGCGATTGCGTGGTGCGACCCCTCGGCCTCGAGTGAGCCGGTCCCGGCGGGTGGCCGGGACGCGCCTAGCGCCCGCCGCCCAGGACCTTGACCAGGCGGTACAAGAACTCGTGACCGCCGTACAGCGACTGCACCGGCATCCGTTCGTTGAGCCCGTGCGAGCGCGCGTCGTCGGGACCCAGGAAGAGGCCGGACACGCCGTAGGCGGGGATGCCCGCGTTGCGGAGGAAGCGCGAGTCGGTCGCGCCGGTGCTCATGGTGGGATCACCGGAATGCCCGGCCAGAGCGCGGTGGTCGTGGCCTCGACGGCCTGCATCAGGTCTGGCCGCAAGGGCGACGGCTGGCTCAGCTCGGGCACGGTCGTCTGGGTCACCGTGATGCCCGGATCGGCCAGGGCCTTCACGATCTCCTCCCGTACCCCGTCGATCGGCTCACCCGGGAGGGCGCGGCAGTTCACGAGCGCGCGCGCGGTCTGGGGCAGCGCGTTGTTGGCGTGGCCGCCCTCGAGGCGCGTGGCCACGCAGGTCGTCCGCATGATCGAGTTGTAGAACGCATGGACGGTGGCGAGGCGGGCCGCGGCCGGCGGATCGGGCGCGCCGTCCTTGGCGATCGCGCGCATGTCGTCGGCGACCGCGCCGGAGTAGAGCGGCGCGCTCCGCTGGAAGTAGCCGCGGGTGATCTCGTTGAGCTTGACCGGGAACTCGTGGCGCGAGAAGCGGGCGAGCCCTTCCGCGAGCTGGTAGATCGCGTTGTCCTTGCGCGGCATCGAGCTGTGGCCGCCCGGGTTCTTGGTCTCGAGGCGAAAGCTCACGCTCACCTTCTCGGCGGCCTGCACCCGCAGCAGGACGGGACGCCCCTCGCGCGTCATCTCCGCGCCGCCACCCTCGTTCAGCGCGAGCTCCGCCTCGATCAGGGCGCGATGGTGCTTCAGGAGCCAGGTCACCCCGTTCCACGGTGAGCTCGAGCCGAGCTCCTCGTCCGCGGTCAGGGCCAGGATCAGGTCGCGCTCGGGCGCGTAGCCTTCCTTCTTGTAGCGGATCAGGTTGGCCACGAAGATCGCGGCCATCGCCTTGTCGTCCACCGAGCCGCGCGCGTAGAAGTAGCCGTCTTCCTCGACCAGCTTGAAGGGATCGCGCTCCCAGTCCTCCCGCTTCGCCTCGACCACGTCGAGGTGGGCGAGCAGGAGCAGCGGCTTCCTGGCTCCCGTGCCCCGGAGCCGCGCCACGAGGTTGCCCTTCTTCGGCGCCCCGGGCGGGACGATGATCTGCAGGTCAGCGTCGGGGAAGCCGCCGGCCCTGAGCCGGGCCGCCATCGCCCGGGCCGCCGCGGTGTTGTCGCCTACCGAGTCGGTGGTATTGATCTCCACCAGCTCCTTGTAGATCTCGCGCAGGAGCGTCTGGTCTAGGGTGGGCGGACCGGGGGGCGGCAGCTGCGCGTGGGCGACCGGGGCCCCACCGAGAGGAGCAGCGCCAGGACCAGACCGGAGCCGAGTCTCATCCCGGATGGTAGAGTATCGAACTGCGCGTCGGTCTGTCCATCGATCCGTCCCAGGAGGGATTCGCCATGTGCCGGAAGATCAAGACCCTGCACAACTTCACGCCGCCGGCAAGCGACGAGGAGATCCGGGCCTCGTCGCTGCAGTTCGTCCGGAAGCTGAGCGGGTTCACGCGGCCCTCCCGGGCCAACGAGGCCGCGTTCACGCGGGCCGTCGACGAGGTCGCGCAGGCGGCGCGCGGGCTGCTCGACGCGCTCGTCACGAACGCGCCACCTCGCGATCGCGAAACCGAAGCTTCGAAGGCCCGCGCCCGGGCCGCGGTCCGGTTCCGGTCGTCCTAGCGCGGCTCCCGGCGGAGCCCTCAGTCCCGCTTGATATTCACTCCTGGGGGCTTCAGGGCCTCGTAGGTCAACCGATAGACCCCGGCAAAAGCGAGAATGACAACGATCACGCCCACCCACTCCGGCAGGAACCGCACCGTGGCCCATAGGCCGACCAAAGCCGCCAGCACGCCCGCGATCACGGCACTCCAGCGTGCCCGCCGCACCCCGCGGGAGTAGGCCGCGAGCTCCTCGGCGGTGACGGTCGCGGGATCGAACGGTTCTCTCGTCATGTGAGCCTCCTGTTTGCTCCGGTTGCTAGCGCAGCGTGAAGTCTCCGCTTACCACGTCTCGTGGAAGCTCGCACTCGACCCGGTAGGATCCCGGTTGCCACCGGTGGTCGGGACCGCCGAAGCTCACGATCCACGACGTCTTCGGGAACTTTCCACGGCGCGCCTCGGCGTTCGGGAGCTCCAGCCCGAGCTGTCGGGTCTCCACGAGAGAGTTCCGGGCCGGAGTAGCGAGCTTGCAGGTCATGGTGAAGCGCGCTGACCTCTGGCCGGGTGCGTGGGACACCGAGACGACGGCGTGCACGTAGCGATTGGCGCCCGCGGCCCGCGGTAACCAGGGGGTCAGCATGTTGTGGAAGCCGTAGGGATCCGGCGAAGCCTCGTCGCTGGCGAAGAACGCGATGCGCGGATCGCGGTAGGCAATCTGAGGAGAGGCGAGCGCACGCGCGCCGAGCGCGACAACGGTCACTGCAGCGCACAGGATCGCCAGTCGCATCCGGTGCGTGACGCGCGGGCGGGCGGCTTGGTCAGCGAGGGACACAGGCGGCGGCGGAACATTGCGCGGGGTGACGAGCCAGATTCCCGCACACCAGGCCACGGTCACAAACGGGTACAGGAGCAAGACGACCCCCGGGGTCGTGTTGAACCATACCGTCGCCATCGAACTGAACTGCAACGACACCGCGACGAGGGCCTCCAGCAGACCGCCCGCCGCAAGCGCGGCGAGCATCAGGCGCGGGACGACCCCCGCGGGCGATGACCGCGTCACGATCCATACTCCCAGCCGACCGATGAGGCCCCACAGCACGAGACGGATCGCCCATTGCATGACGGATCGATCGATCCATGTCGCGAGCTCCGTAACGAAGTCATCGGGCCTGGCTCGATAGACGTCGACGACGATTCCGATGAACGTGAACCCGAGTGCGCCGAGGGCTCCGAGCCACTCCGCCCGATTGGAAGCCTCGACGTAGGGGGTGTCGATCGCCCGGAGCCACGCGTAGGTCATGAGACCGACGATCAGGCTCGTGGCCCCCCATTCGCTGATGGAATCGAAGGACTTGAAAATACCATCGCGGTAAGCCTCCGCCAGCAGCCCGGCGATGATGATGGCAAGCATCCACTGCAACGCGGCCTTTGCAGACCGGAATCGTGGGTGGACGAGAGCCGGCAGCCGTCCTGCCCGCAGGTGTCGGACCATCGGTTCAAAGAAGAACGATGCGATGAGGATCGCGGCGGTGGTTTCGACGAGCCAGGCCGTCCAGGATTTGCCGGCCCCCTGAGTGTCCAGAAACACCGCACCCCACACCGGAGACCCGGCGGCCGCGCACAGGGCGACCGCCGCCGCCGGGCGCCACGGTCCGGATGGAGCGGCTGGCCGCCGTCGCGTGCCCGCCATTTCCTTGCTGGTGTCGTCTCGGCAGCTCGACAACTCAGACAACTCCGACCTCCCGGATGGCGTGCTAGGGCCGACGCGGGACCGAGCGGCATGCTAAGCTCGCGCGACGCCGCCGTCAACACGGTCGCCGCCGGCACGAAACCCCTACGAGCGGCCCTCCGGCATCACCGGATCCACCGCCGGGGCCCGGTCCGGGTGGACGTGACCGCAGCCGCGGCACGTGCGCAGCGCGAGGCTGCCGTCGAAGTGGTCGATGGCCGCCTTGAGCTCGCGCTCGATGTCGGCCACGTGCATCGTCACCTGGTGGAGAGGCCGATCGCACCGGTCGCAGAACCAGAGGAGGGACTCGGTCTGCTCGGGCCGGCGCTTGACCTCGACCACCAGCCCCCAGGTGCCATCCGGGCGGTGGGGTGAATGCGGAACCAGGGCCGGCAGCAGGCACATCTCGCCCTCGCGAATGATCTGCTCGTGGCGGCGCCCATTCACCATGTACTCGAGGCGCATCGCGCCGCGGAGCATGTAGAAGATCTCGTCGGATGGGTCCACGTGGAAGTCGCGGCGGGCGTTCGGCCCGCGGACGACCATCGCGATGAACTGCGAGTCCTCCCAGATCACCTTGTTGCCGACCGGCGGCTCGAACGTGGCCCGATTCTGCTCGATCCACTGCCACAGGTTGAAGGCGACGAGGCCTCGCACGCGGTTGACCTCCGCGGGCAGTCTAAGCGTTCGGCGGGCGCCCTTCAAGGGAGGCTAGCATCTCGGCCTCCTAGCTCAGGAGTTCCCTCAGTCGATTCACCACGATGCCTGCGATCAGCGCCAGGCCGACGCTCGTCAACGTACCGACGAGGAAGTACTCGGCGAAGTGACCTCGGGTATCCTCCTTGATCTCCGGGTACCGCACCAGAGCTTTTGCCGCGAGCAGGAAACCCACGGCGGCCTCATAGCCTCCCACGATGAAGGTCAGGATCAGGACACGCTCGACCCAGCCGATATACTTCCCAGCGTTCGGGAGACCGGGCTTCAACTGAGCGACATCGCTCTGGATCGTCGCCAAAAACGACTGCGTGACCTTCTGTACCAGGAACCCGCCGCCGAAGACGACGCCGACATATGCGCAGGCATAGAGGTACGGGATCGGGTTCATGGCGGTGGCCCGCACAGCCTCCCACATCCCGGACCCCGAGCCCGTGACCCAGACGGCGGCCAGCGCAACCACGAGGAGGTAAGCGGCCTGATCGGCCGCGAATGCGAGCCAGCCTTCTCCGGAGAGTCGAGCCTCTGCGTAGCTGAGCAAGGTTCGAACGACCGCCACGGCGAGGATCACGCAGGCCACGCGGCGGTTCAGTCCAAGATTCACGGCGACGGCCGCGCACGCTACATAGATCGCGGCGTGCGAGGACAGAGGCAGGAGCTCCGTCTTCCGGCGTGTGATCCAGTCTGGCCGCAACAGGAAATCCGCCACGAGGTGCGCGAGGTAGAGCTGGAGGAAGAGAAGCAACGCTACACCCTCACTTGGGTGCAGAAGGCTTCTGCACCCTCTCCGGGATTTGGACGGCCTTCTCGATCGATCCGCGAAGAAATGCAGCCGCGGTCTCGAAGTAAGGCCACCCAGCGGCGAGAAGACGCTTTGTCACATTCTGGTGAGCTACCTTGAGTTTCCCGGCGATGGCCTCACGGGTCAGGCCGAGCAGGCTCCAACGAACGGCCTCCCACTGCGGGACCGTCCACGATTGCTGAATGAAATCCGTGAGGCCAAGAACCGTGTCGGCCGCGGGGTCCACGTGCGACAGGCCCGTTACGAGCTTCGTGACCCGGAGCGGGGCGCGGGGCTTTGCGATCTCTTCGAGACCTTGCCGCGCTTTCGCGAATGCGGGGCCGTCCTCTTCGTAGGGATCCTCACGCCTCGGCGTACTGAGCTCCCCGATTCCCACGGCCGCGCGGAGCCGTACCGGCGGCCTCAACCCGCCCGTGGCGACCACCGCGCGGAAGTACGTCAGGATATCGAGAGCACGGGGTGCATCGGAGATAACGCATTGAAATTCATCGCCCGCGGTTATCCGGAATGCCAGTCGTGTATAGATCGCCTTGGGAAATCGATGCTCGACATCCACGAACGCTCGGCGAACAATCTGGTCGAGCTTTCGGCGGTCGGCTGGGTTGTAACGCGATGAGCCCACCACGTCCGCCGTCAGCACCGCAACCGGGGTCTTGCGGCTCCTCACGTCGGCTGCACCCTTGATACGGTGCTAATACGGCATGCACCCTTCATAGGGTGCAAGGATATCTCAAAGAGAGGGGCCAGTCAACAAGACTCCTCTCGAAGGCGCGCACAATCGCTCACGACGCCTCTGACGGCCGCCGCAGGTAGATCACCAGCGAGACGAGGCTCATCACCACCTCCCCGCGCTGGTTGCTGACCCGGCTCTCGATCTTCACGGTCCCCCGGTCGGGGCGGCTCCGGGATTCGACCTTCTCGCGGATCTCCGACTCCACGGTGAGCACGTCGCCCGGCCGCACCGGCTTGAGCCACTTGAGATCGTCGAAGCCCATGGCCCCGGAGGTGGCGTGGACCGTCGTCATGTGCTCGGCCACCATCCGCATCAACATGGCCCCGGTGTGCCAGCCGCTCGCGATGAGCCCGCCGAACATACTGGCCTTCGCCGCCTTCTCGTCGAGATGGAAAGGCTGCGGGTCGAACTGCCGGGCGTACTCGACGATCTCCTCCCGGGTGACCGCATAGCGCCCGAAACGCATGACGTCGCCCACCTGCACGTCCTCGAAGTACTTCACGCCGCGGCCGTCGGGCGCCGCTGGTACATGGTGATCCCGACCACCGACACGACTACCTCGCCACGCTGGTTGATCAGCTCGTTGCGGCGCCGGATGAAGCCGATCGGCTTGCTCCGCGAGGGCCAGGTCTCGAGCACCTCGGTGCGGCCGGTCAGCACGTCGCCCGGGCGCACCGGCTTGAGCCACCGGCAGGAGTCGAGCCCGGGCGACCCGGTGGCCGCCGCCTCTTCGCGACGATTCGCGTCCACCGAGAGGCGCATCAGGAGGGCGCAGGTGTGCCAGCCGCTCGCGATGAGCCCGCCGAAGATGCTCCGCCGCGCCGACTCCGGGTCGGTGTGAAAGGGCTGCGGATCGTACTTCCGCGCGAAGGCGAGCACCTCCGCCTCCGTGATCGTGCACGAGCCGAGCCCGATGACCTCCCCGACCGCGAAGTCCTCCCAATAATTCACCCGGGCGTCCTTTCCCGCGCCATGGCGCGACGCAACCCGACCAGGATAAGGCCAACCAGCAGAGCCGGCGGCCAGATCCAGTAGAGCTCCGAGCCCAGCACCGCCAACCCCCGCGCCGAGACGAATCGGTCCACCGAGATCGGCGAAGCCTCGACCACCCGGAGGGCGTCGGGCGCCCAGTAGCGCTCGCCCGACCAGGGCCAGAGGAACGCCACTCCGAGCCCGCCGTTGGTGAAGGCGTCCAGCACCCCGTGGGAGGCGGTGGCAACGAAGAGGAAGAGGAAGGCGCGCGCCGCGCCGGCCCCGAGGGCCCGGTGGCCGGCCGCGCCGGCGAGCCCCACCAGGGCCGCGAAGGCCAGTGAGTGGCTGAAGCCGCGGTGCCCCAGGTTGGCCGAGTAGGGAATCCCGAAGTAGAACGTGACGACGTCCAGGTCCGGCAGAACTGCGGCCACCACGCCGGCCGCCAGTAGCCGGCGCGGAACGGCCGCCCGCCCGAGGCCCAGCCCCAGCGCCAGCGGGGCCGCCGCGTGCGAGAAGATGGTCGGCATGCCGGCTAGGAGCCTGTCGGGGTAACGGGAAGCGGAACCGTGAAAGCCAGCAATCTCGCTTCTTCAGTGAAGGCGGCCAGCCCAGACGAAGGTTCCGGCTGGGAGGCTCGCGCTGGATCCGACCGG
>Ga0187892_10008688_pt1 | contig 13767 bp, 17 predicted proteins | sample MA1701073metaG_FD_139345 | JGI IMG/M metagenome (GOLD analysis project Ga0187892, IMG submission 139345) | Bio-ooze microbial communities from a basaltic lava cave in the Kipuka Kanohina Cave System on the Island of Hawaii, USA - MA170107-3 metaG ...
TGCATCACGAACCCGCAGCAAGAGCAGCAAATCCAGACCGCAACAGCGGTCGGGCGCTCCTTCGAGGCGATTCACCGAAAGCGAAGGACGTCATTTCCGTAGCTTTTGCATCAGGCTGCTAGGGCCTAGCCCCGCTAGATCGCCGCGGCCTCGGCCGTCGGCAGCCGCGGCTGGGCGAGCCAGCCCGGCAGCGTCGCGATCGCCTTGGCGAAGCACTCGCGGTAGCCGACCTCGCCGGTGACGAGGCCGAGGAACAGCCGGCTCGCGTAAGGGCTCCGCGCGATGCGCTCGAACACGAAGCGCTGGTGCGCGTAGCACAGGCGCGCCAGCCGCTCGGCGGCGGCGAGCCCGGGCAGCATCTCCCGCCGCACGCGCCGCGCGTAGTCGCCCTCCGCCACCGCACCGCCGGCGGCGAAGAACGCGCCGGCGGCGAGCGCCGCGCTCTGCAGCGCGAAGTAGATCCCCTCGCCGAGCACGGTCTCGGCGAGCCCGGCGGCGTCGCCGAGCAGCCACACCCGGCCGCGCTCGAAGGTTCCGCTCGCGTTGCGCACCGGGATGGGATGGCCGAGATAGCGGATGCGCGCGCGCCCGGCGAGCCCCGGATGCCGGGCGAGGAACGCCGCGAGCTGCGCGCGGATCCCGGACGCGCCGAAGGCGGAGTACACCCCGGCGTTGAGATGGTCGCGCTTGCCGAAGATCCAGCCGTAGCCGCGCGGCATTCCGCCGAGGTCGAGCAGCACCCGGTCGGCGAAGCGCGCGCAGGCCGCGGGCGGCGCCGCGACGAGCGCCTCGAGCGCCGGCGCGTAGTCGACGACGCGGCTTCCGAACACATGCGCGCGCACGGCGCTCGCCACGCCGTCCGCCGCGAAGAGGTAGCGGCCGCGCAGCTCGCCGCGCGTGGTGACGACGCGCAGCGGCTCGGCGCCGGGGTCGACGTCGACGAAGGCGGCGCCGGGATGGAAGCGCGCGCCGGCGGCGACGGCCCGCTCGAGCAGGAAGGCATCGAGCTCCGCGCGGACCGTCATCGCGGCCGCCACGCCGCCCGCTTCCCGATACACCGCGCGCCCGCCGAAGGTCAGCCAGGCACCGGCGACCCGCGTCTGGATCACCGGGGAGAGGTCCAGCTCGACCAGATCGAGCGCCTTGCGCGAGAGCGCGCCGCCGCACGGCTTGTCGCGGGGGAACCGCGCCTTGTCGGCGATCGCGACCGCCGCGCCCCGCTTCGCGAGCAGGTAGGCGGCATAGCTGCCGGCCGGGCCGGCGCCGACCACGACCACGTCATGCAGCATGGCGCTTTACCGATAGCACAGCCGCCGCGGGAAATCCATTAAGCTCGCCGGCACCGACCCGCACGACCAGAGGAGACGCCGCATGGCAACGAAACCGAACGTCGCGCTCGTCGCCGGCGTGGGCGAGGGCCTCGGCGGGGCGGTCGCGCGGCGCTTCGCGCGCGGCGGCCATCCCACGGTGCTCGTCGCGCGGAGCCGCGACCGGCTGGCGCGCATCGCGGCGGGGATCGAGGCCGCGGGCGGCCGCGGCATCGCCTACGTCGCCGACCTGCGCGAGGAGTCGGCGGTCGCGAAGCTCTTCGACGACGTCGAGGCCGAGATCGGTCCGATCGAGGTCGCGGTCTTCAACACCGGCGCGAACTATCGCGCCTCGATCCTCGACACGCCCGCCGACATGTTCGAGAAGGTGTGGCGGCTCGGCTGCTACGCCGGGTTCCTGGTCGGGCGCGAGGCCGCCCGGCACATGGTGCCGCGCGGACAGGGCACGATCATCTTCACCGGGGCCACCGCCAGCGTGCGCGGGTCGGCGGAGTTCGCGGCGTTCGCCGCCGCGAAGGGCGGCGTGCGCCAGGTCGCGCAGTCGATGGCGCGCGAGCTCGGGCCGCAGGGCATCCACGTCGCCTCGGTGATCATCGACGGCATGATCGACACCGAGCGGGTGCGCAGCCGCTTTCCCGAGCGCGTGGCGCAGCTCCCGGCCGACGGCATGCTCAAGCCGGACGACATCGCCGAGATCTACTGGCAGATCCACCAGCAGCCGCGCGCCGCCTGGACCTTCGAGGCGGATCTGCGGCCCTGGGCGGAGCGCTTCTGAGCGCGCGCCGAATGGGCGCGCTCCTGGCGATCGCCGTCGCCGCCGCGGCGGTCGCGGCGGCGCTCTGGTTCATGGTCGCGATGCCGGGCCGGTCGTGGTCCGGCCGGCTCGCGCCGCTCGCCGCCGAGGACGAGCGCCTGCGCGAGCGGCTGCGCGCGCACGTGCACGCCATCGCGTCGCGCGAGCACAACGTCTGGTTCCCCGCGGAGCTCGACCGGGCGGCGCGCTACATCCGCGACGCGCTCGCGGCGATGGGGTACGAGACGCGCGACGAGGCGTTCGAAGCGCGCACCGTCGTGGTCCGCAATCTCGTCGCCGAGGCGCGGGGCGGCGCGCGTGCCGACGAGATCGTCGTCGTCGGCGCGCACTACGACTCGGTCGCCGGCGCGCCGGGCGCGAACGACAACGGCTCGGGCGTCGCGGCCGTGCTCGAGCTCGCGCGCGCGGCGCGCGACTGGCGTCCCGCGCGCACCTGGCGGTTCGCGGCGTTCGTCAACGAGGAGCCGCCGTTCTTCCGGACCGCGGCGATGGGGAGCAGCGTCCACGCCCGCGGCGCGAAGTCGCGCAACGAGCGGATCGTCGCCATGTACTCGCTCGAGACCATCGGCTACTACTCCGACGCCCCCGGGAGCCAGCGCTATCCGCTGCCGCTCGGCGCGTTCTATCCCGACCGCGGCGACTTCGTCGCGTTCGTCGCGAACCTCGCCTCGCGCGCCCTGCTCCACGAGACGATCGCCGCGTTCCGCGCCGCGGCGCAGTTCCCGTCCGAGGGCGTCGCGGCGCCGGCGTGGATCCCCGGCGTCGACTGGTCCGATCAGTGGGCGTTCTGGCGCGAGGGCTATCCCGCGGTGATGATCACCGACACCGCGCCCTTCCGGTATCCCCACTATCACACCGCGCACGACACGCCCGACAAGGTCGACTACGACCGGCTCGCGCGGGTGGTGCGCGGGTTGGAGCGGGCGTTTCGGGCGCTCGACGGCTCGCTGTAAAGGCCTTCCCCACGGCGCGCCTTGCAAGGCGAGCCGGCGCCCGCGGCGGAGCGAACCTATCGGATGGCCAGCGGCGCCCCCATCGAGCCGGTCGCGCCGGCGACCGGCGCGGGGCTGAACACGTACATGAAGACCCAGGCCTTGTCCTTCGCCAGCGCCTCGAGGTCCATGTTTTCCTGGAGCAGGATGCCGTGGCGCGTGATCAGGTGAGTGTGCACGCAGAACGCGCACGGCTTGTCGGGATTGGGCACGACCTCGACCGGCCAGGTGTCGGCGCCGACGACGCCGGCCTGCACCTCGTCGGAGAGCCACCGCGCGACGCCGATGCCGATTCCGGGCGCGCCGCTGTTGTACTTGGCGTTGTCCTTGATCCAGAGCCGGCCCCAGTTCGTGCGGAACAGCACGACGTCGCCGGGCATGAACTTGAAGCTCTCCATGCCCTGGCGCTTCAGCGCCGCTTTGACGTCGGCGGGCGTGATCTCCTGGCCGGCGTCCATGCCTTCCACGCCGCGGCTGCCGGCGACGTCGAGCAGGATCCCGCGCGCGACGATCGGGTGGAGCTTCTCCACGCCCAGCTTCTTCAGGCCGTAGGCGTCCCCGATCTCGGTCTCGGTGAACCCGTTGTAATAGCGCATCTCGTTCTTGTCGCCCGGGCCGTTGATCGCCACGCCGATGTGGCCGAGGCCGTCGAATTGCGTCCCGGTCTGCCCGATCTCGGTCGCGACGAACTCGTCGTGATAGACGAGCATGTTGGCGCCGAACGGCCCGCCGGTCGGCGTGCCGATGATGCGCATCACGAACTGGCGCCCGCCGAAGCCGGGCTGGTTGCCGGTGTACGGGCGGCCGAGCTTGTAGACCTTGCCCTGCTTGACCTGGGCGTGCGCGCGCTTGACGACGTCGGCCTTGGTGTACCAGTTCGTCGCGCCGGCCTCGTCGCCCGCGCCCCACAGCTTGTGCGGCCACCACTTGTCCCCGAGCGGGGTGTCCATCGAGCCGCCGATCACCCACGGCTTGCCTTTGCAGGCCTTCCAGTTCTCCGGGGAGCATTCCTGGGCAGCCGCGGCGCCGGCGACGAGCGCGAGCGCGACGGTGGCAGCGACGGCGGTGCGTCTCATGATCTCCTCCTTTGGTGGTGGGAAAGCGCCGGCTCAGTCGGCGAGCGGTCGCCAGGCGCGCGCTGCGCTCCGCAGCGCCGCGGCGTCGGCGGCGTCGATCAGCGCGCCGATCCGCTCGCGACGCACGTAGGCCCCGGGATGGTTGGCTTCGGCCGCGATGGCGTACCAGCGGTAGGCCTCGCGACGGTTGTCGAGCAGCAGCAGATCGCCGAGCGCGAGCTGGGCGTCGCGGTGCCCGCGCTCGGCGGCGCGGCGGAGCCACGCTTCGGCGGCGACGGGGTCCTCCGGCACGCCCCAGCCGTTCAGGTAGCAAAGCCCGGCCCGGTAGGCGAGGTCCCGGTCGGCGGCGCGCGGCGCGCCGGCGATCCACTCGGCGCAACGCCCCTCGGCCTCGCGCTTGCGCTGCGCCTCGTACCACCCGCCGATGTCGGCGGCGCGCGCCGGAAGCAGGAGGAGCGGCGCGCAGGCGAGGGCCGCAGCGCATCCGCGGACGGCCATCCGGACGGAGAGGAAAGCCCAGCGCGGCATGCCAGGCGCGTTGTCGTCGATCCCTGCGCCGATTCTAGACCCCGGCGCCGATCGCAGCGAGTCGGGATCAAGCGCGCCGTCTGAGCGCCGCGCGCCGGCGCGCGGGGGTGACGACCGGCGCGGTCCCGTCGCGAGTGAGATCGGCGAGGGCCTGGCGCAGCCAGCTCAGCGCTGGATCGCGGTGGGTGCGCTCGTGCCAGACCTCCACGATGGCGAACGGGCGCATCTCCAGGGGCGGCTCGAACAGCTGCAGGCGGTCGCGGTAGCCGCGCGCCAGGCGCTCCGGCAGCATGGCGATCATGTCGGAGCGGACGACGATCTCCGGGGCGAGCAGGAAGTGGGGCACCGACAGGCGGACCTGGCGGCTGCGCCCGATCGCCGCGAGCGCGTCGTCGGTCTGCGCCGAGAACGCGCCGCCCGAGGGCGCGACCAGGAGATGCTCGAGCGCGCAGAACTCGTCGATCGACAGCCGCTCCTTCACCCGCGGATGGTCCCGGCGGACGACGCACACGAACCGCTCGAGGTACAGCGGGCGCGAGCGCGCGTTCGGTGGGGCGAACGCGGCGCCGAGGATTCCGAGGTCGACCGCGCCCGCCTCGAGATGCTGCCCGATCGCGCCGAAGTCCATCGCCCGGACCGCCAGCCGGGCGAGCGGCGCATTGACCTCGAGGAAGTCGACCAGCCGGGGCAGGATCGCGTATTCGACGTAGTCCGACGCGGCGATCGTGAACGTCACACGCGCGGTGGCGGGATTGAACACCCCGGCCTGCCGGACCAGGCGACCGATGTCAGCGAGCACTTGCTTCACCGGCGCAGCGAGCTCCAACCCTTTCGACGTCGGAAGCATTCCCCCGGCGCTGCGGAGCAGCAACGGATCGCCGAACAGCAGCCGCAGCCGCCCGAGCGCGGCGCTCATCGCCGACTGCGAAAGCCGGAGCCGCGCTGCGGCGCGGGTGACGTTGCGCTCGGCGAGCAGCACGTCGAGCGCGATCAGCAGGTTGAGATCGATCGACCGGAGATCCAGGGGCACGGCGTCGCCTCCAAGGTACCGCTGCAAACGTCATGCTGCGTCGCGGCACGGACACGTCGCGGCCAGCCGGCAGCCATGACGGCCGCATTATCTTTGAGATCGATGTGGAGAATCAATGCAATCGATTGGACGGATATATGGCGCCGCACTAGACTGCGACTAAATCGCTGACCGTGGCGTGCGAGAGCGGCAGCGGCCGGGACCGATCGGTGGTTTCGTCTCGCGTCCGGGCGCGCGGACCACGAGCGCGCACGGGGACCTCCTCTCCTGTGGACCCTCGGGGTGGCGCTAGCCCTCCTCCTCAGCCGCCCCGAGGAATTTTTTTTGCCCGGCCCGCCGCCGGGCGGCTCCCGAGCTCAGACGACGCCGAGCAGCTTCGCCGCCTTGTTCACGTCGCGCGGCTTGACCCAGAAGATCGCGCCGAAGCGGCCCATGCCGGCGGTGACCGCCTGCGAGGCGGTGACGTTGATCTTCGCCTCGGCGAGCCGGGTGAGCGTGTCGGTGAGCGCGCCGACGCGGTCATCCCCCTGGATCACGAAGCAGCTCTTGCCGGCGCCGAGCTTGAGCTTGATCCTCTTCGCCGCCGCCTTGAGCGCCTCCGGATTCTCGGGGACGAGGTCCACCTGCGCCTTCTTCCCGGCCGGAAAACCGGAGAAAGCGAGCAGGTTCACGCCCTCGTTCTTCAACGCCTGCAGGATGCGCGCGCCCTCGCCGGGCTTGTCGGCGACCTGGGTCGCGAAGTATTCGAGCTTGCGGATGGTGTCTGGCATCGGGCTCCTCCTCGTCGCGTGGCAGACATGAGACGGCACCTCGGTCGATAGCACGGCCGCGGACCTGCCGCAAGGCCCGGTGTCCGGTGCAGGGGCGCGTCGACCCGGGGGTGATGCCGGGCGGGACGGCGCGGGTCAGCGGGTCAGCGGGCCGGGGGGGCTTGAACGACCTCCCCCACCCGCGCCACCCCGATCAGGGCATCGCGGGTCACCAGCCCGGCGAGACGCTCCTCGCTCCAGCCGTCGGTCCCGGCGGGGCGCATCGGGAGCACCAGGTAGCGCATGTCGGCCGTCGAGTCGTGGACGCGGATCTTCACCCCGGCCGGCAGGTCCATCCCGAACTCGGCGAGCACCGCCCGCGGCTCGCGCACCACGCGCGAGCGATACGCGCGGCTCTTGTACCACTCCGGCGGGATCCCGAGCAGCATCCTCGGATAGCAGGAGCAGAGCGTGCACACGATGACGTTGTGGACCTCGGGCGTGTTCTCGACCACGATCAGCCGCAGCGGCCCGACCGCCAGCCCCAGCTCCTCGGCCGCTGCCGAGCCGTCGGCGAGCATCCGCCCTTTGTAGGCCGGATCGACCCAGGCGCGGGCGACCATCCGGGCGCCGCGCTCGAAGCCGCGGCTCTCCATGGCCTCTATCTGCCGGTCGACCTCGGCGGCGGTGACGACGCCCTTCAGGATCAGCAGCTCCTCGACCGCCGCCTGCATGCGACGGTAGTAGCCGCGAGAATCCGAACTTGCTCCGCCCTGCATACGCACCCCCATCCCTGGCCCTTCCCCCGGGGAGGGGGAAGGCGCCTCGCTCACGCCGGCTCCGCGGCTTCCAGCCAGTGCTGATAGATCTCGATCTCCACGAGGTCGTCGGGGTCCTCGCGGTAGTCCGGCCACAGCTCGATCGCCCGGAACCGGACGCGGTAGAGCGGCTGGGCCGGCACGCCGGACCGGTTGTATGCGAGCTCCTCGGGGTTCGGGAACGCGCCGCACAGCCGCTCGATGACGCCGACCCGTCCGCGGCAGTAGTACGGCGTGCGCACGTGGCCGGGCGGGTGCGCCGCGCGCACGCGCACCCGGTCGCCGGGGCGGAACCGCGGCACCGCGGCCTCAGCGCTCCGGGTCACCGCCACCCTCCTGCTCCGCGAGCTTGCGGCCGAGCTCGTCGATGCTGAGCACCCCGCGCTGGATGAGGGTCTGCGCGATCGCGTGCATCCAGCGCTCGTAGTAGCCCATGCGGTCGTAGGCGTCCGCGCCGAGGCTCTCGATATTCCGCCGCAGCTCGTCCACGTTCATCAGCCGCCGGTCCTTGTGCGAGAGCAGCACCATCAGCGCATCCACCCGCTTCTCCCACGCCGCGTAGCCGTGCTCGTCGCGCTCGACCGGCCCCGCCGGGAGCCCGCCCATGTCGTGATGGGAGCGCATCCGCTCACGCTCCCCCGGCGGGCGGAGCGGCGTCGCCCACCCCCAGCGCCCGCTGCATCAGCACGCTGTCGACCCAGCGGCCGAGCTTGAATCCGACCGCCGGCAGCAGCCCGGTGCGCGTGAACCCGCAGGCCTCGTGCAGCGCGATCGACGGGCGGTTTCCGCTGTCGCCGATCACCGCGAGCATCTGCCGGTAACCGCCGGCCGCGCAGTCGGCGATCAGGCGCTCGAGCAGGCGGCGTCCGACGCCGCGGCCGAGCGCGTCGCGGGCGACGTACACCGAGTCTTCCACCGTGTACCGGTATGCCGGCCGCAGACGATAGGGCGCGGCGTACGCGTAGCCGACCACGGCGCCCGCCAGGTCGGCGACGAGATACGGCAGACCCCGCGCGAGCACGTCGGCGCGCCGGCGGGCGATCTCGGCGGCGTCGGGCGGCGTGATCTCGAACGACGCGAGCCCGTTGAGCACGTAGGGCGCGTAGATTTCCGCGATCCGCGCGACGTCGCGGTCCTCCGCCGCGCGCAGGACGATCGCCGCGACCGGAGCGCGCGCGCTCATTCGACTACCCTCGCACCGAAAGCGCGCTCGGGGTTCGCCCAAGACGGGGGAGGGGCCCTGTCTTCCCTCCCGGGGGCGGCCCGGCGGGGCTCATGCCTCGGCCGCCTCGCCCGCGAAGCCGATCGTGATGCGCTTGTTCCGCTTGCCCTCGCTGCGGATCTTCAGCACCACCACCGGCCCGATCTCGGCGGTGTTCCCGACGTGCGTGCCGCCGCAGGCCTGCAGGTCGACCCCGTCCACCTCGAGCAGCCGGACGCGGCCCTCGCCGAGCGGCGGCTTCACCGACATGGTGCGAACCAGTTCGGGACTCGCCGCCAGCTCTTCGTCCGTCACCCACCGCGGGCGGACCGCGTGGCCCGCGCGGATCAGCGCGTTCAGCTTCGCTTCCACCGCCTCCTTCTCGACTGCGGCCCCCTGCAGGTCGAAGTCGAGATGCGCCTTGTCGGCGCCGATCCGGCCGCCGGTCACCGGGTAGGGGACCGCCGCGCAGAGCAGGTGCAGGCAGGTGTGGAAGCGCATGTGGCGATGGCGGCGCGGCCAGTCGATCTCGGCCACGACCGCCGCGCCGGGCGCGGGCACCGCGCTGCCGGGCGCCGGCACGTGGATGACCTCGTCGGCGCTCTCGCCCTTCACCGTGTCGACGACCGGCAGCTCGCCGCCCGCGAACCGGAGCCGGCCGGCGTCGCCGGGCTGGCCGCCGCCCGTCGGGTAGAACACCGTGTGCGCGAGCCGTACGCCGCGCTCGTCGACGGCGGTCACCGTGGTCTCGCAGGCGCGGCGGTAGGGATCGTCGCGGAACAGCAGCGCGGTCATGCTGGGCGAAGTTTGGCGAATCGGCCGGCGGCGCGCAACGCGGCGATAATTCCGGCCATGCGCACCGCCCGCACCGCCGCGGCCATCGCGCGCTACCGCCGGCACGCCGCGGGTTACGACGCCTCCGCCGCCCGGACCGAGCCGCTCCGCCGCCGCACGATCGCGAAGCTCGCGCTGCGGCCCGGCGACGCAGTGCTCGACGTCGGCTGCGGCACCGGCCTCTCGTTTCCGCTGATCGCCGAGGCGATCGGACCGGCGGGGCGGCTGATCGGCATCGAGCAAAGCCCGGAGATGATAGCGCTCGCGCGCCGGCGCCTCGCCGCGGGCGGGTGGCCGAACGCGACGCTGATCGAGGCGCCGGTCGAGGACGCGGCGATTCCGGGGCCGGTCACGGCGGTGCTGCTCAACTTCGTGCACGACGTTCTGCAGTCGCCGGCTGCGCTCGAGCGCATCTTCGCCGCCGCCGCCCCGGGGGCGCGCGTCGCCTGCCAGGGCATGAAGCTCTTCCCGTGGTGGGCGGCGCCGGCGAACCTGCTGGTGCTGGCGAAAGCGCGGCCGTACATGACGAGCTACGCGAACCTCGCGCGGCCGTGGCTCACCCTCCAGCGCTACGTCCCGCGGCTCGAGCGCGAGACGACGATGCTCGGGATGGGCTACATCGTCTGGGGAACGGTCCCGTCGCGATGACCCTCGCCGAGTTCCGCGCCGCGCTGTCGGAGCCGAAGCCGCCGGCCGGGCTCGCGGCGCCGCTCGCGGCGCTGTGGCACGACGCCCGCGGGGACTGGGAGCGCGCGCACCGCGTCGCGATGAAGGCGCGCGGCCGTGACGGCGCGTGGGTCCACGCGTATCTGCATCGCAAGGAAGGCGACCTCGACAACGCCCGCTACTGGTACCGTAAGGCGCAGCGGCCGGAGGCGACCGGCACCCTCGAGGCGGAGTGGGCGGCGATCGCGGCCGCGCTGCTCGCGGGCGATTGAAGCATGCGCCGGAAAGGATGACGACGACGATGGAAAAGCGATCCGCAACGGCGCAGCTGCCGGAGCTGTTCGAGCGCAACCGCCGCTGGGCGGCGGCCATGCGGCAGCGCGAAGCGGACTTCTTCGACCGGCTGGTGGGCCAGCAGGCGCCGCGCCACCTCTGGATCGGCTGCTCGGACAGCCGCGTGCCGGCGAACGAGATCGTGGGGCTGCGGCCGGGGGAGCTCTTCGTTCACCGCAACGTGGCGAACGTCGTGGTGCACACCGACCTCAACTGCCTGTCGGTCCTGCAGTACGCGGTCGACGTGCTGCGCGTCGAGCACGTCATCGTGTGCGGCCACTATGGCTGCGGCGGAGTCGCCGCCGCGCGCCGCGGCGAGCCGCTCGGCCTGATCGACAACTGGCTCCGCCACATCCAGGACGTGCAGGAGCGGCATCGCGACGCCTTCGCGGGCGTGACGAGCGAGGCCACCGCGGTGGATCGCCTCTGCGAGCTGAACGTGCTCGAGCAGGCGCTCAACGCGTGCCGCACCACCGTGGTCCAGGACGCCTGGGCGCGTAGCCAGCCGCTCGCGGTCCACGCCTGGATCTATCGGCTGAGCGACGGGCTGCTGCAGGACCTGGGGTTCTGCGCGACCGGCCCGGTCGAGGCGAGGGAGCACCTGGCCGCAGCGGTGCACCGGTTGCGCGCGGGCTAGCGCCGTTCCGACTTTCCGACCGAGGCCCATGAACCGAAAGCACGATTCGCGGGTGCCCCGGTTTCCGGGCCGGGCGAGCCGGAACGGCACTAGAGCGCGTAGCGACGCATGAACCGCCGGTCGATCCAGTCCTTCCAGCGCCACGCCCAGGCGCCCTCCAGCGCCAGCGCGCCGCGCGACGCGACGGCGTAGCGATCGCCCGCCGAGACGAGCGCGAGCGCGCGCCGCTTCGGCACGTAGCGCGCGAGCGGCCGCCCTTCGAGCGCCGCGCGCAGGTTCGCCGCCAGCGGCGGCCCCTCGCGGACCGCGAAGACCCCCGACCGCGGCCGCGGATGGTCGACGACCGTCGCGCAGTCGCCGGCGGCGAAGACGTGCCGGTGCGAGATCGACTCGAGCCGGTCGTTCACGGCGACGAACCCCGCCGCATCCAGCGCAAGCCCGGTCGCGCGCAACAGCGGCGGCGGGGCCGCCCCGGTCGCCCAGACGATCGCGTCGGCACGCACGCAGAACCCGCTCGCCGCGTAGACCGCGCCGGCCTCGACGCGCACGACCCGGCTCGCGAGATGGAGCTCGACCTCGCGCTCTGCCAGGATGCGGCGGAAGATGGCCTGGACCCGCTCGCCATGGCCCGGAAGCAGCCGGTCGACGTCGGTGACGAGGTGGCAGTCGATCGCGTCGGGCCGCCCGGTCTCGCGCCCCAGGCGGTAGTGCATCGCGAGCAGCGTCTCGATCCCGGCGGCGCCCCCGCCGACCACCGCGAGGCGCGCGAGCGAGCCCGCGCGCGCCCGCGCGATCCACTCGCTCCACGCCTGCAGGAACGCGCCCACCGGCTTCACCCCGACCGCGTGGGTTGCGGCGCCCGGGACGGTGTGGGTCGGCGGCCGCGAACCGACGTCGAGCGAGGCGACGTCGAACTCGAGCGTCGACCCGTCGCCGAGCGTCACCTGCCGCCGTTGGGGATCGAGACCGGTCGCGAGCGTCCGGAGGAATCGCGCGCCGGCAAAGCCGGTGACGCGGTCGAGGTCGATGTGCGCCTCTTCGCGGCGGTAATGACCGGCGATGAGGCCGGGCAGCATGCCGGAATAGGGCGTGAAGCGGTTGGGGCTGACGAGCACCAGCTCGCAGCCCGCGAGCGGCCGGTCGCCGAACCGCCGCAGCACCTCGACGTGGGTGTGCCCGCCGCCGCAGAGGACCAGCCGCCTCATCGCCGCTTGAGCGCGATGTCTCCGCGCCGCGCGCCGGCGGCGCCGCCGATCGGCTTCAGGCGAACTCGAACGCGAGCTCGTCCCGGACGCGGTGGTAGCGGTCGAAGAGCTGCAGCTGGTCCGGCGCGCCGAGGTTGCAGATCGCGTAGCGATAGCTGCCGAGCCACTTCATCTCCCGCTCGAGCTGGGCGCCGGTCTTGATGTAGATCATGAAGCGCGCGTCCTCGTAGCGGTGCTGCAGCGTCTCGATCCGCGTGCGGTCGGGAAACGCTTTCAGACGGCGCCGCTCGAACGTGCGCAGCACGAAGCTCGCGGCGTGCCGGTGGCGGCCGCAGCCCTTCGCGACCGGCGGCGGCGCCTCGCCGGTCGCGAGCGCGAGCACCGCATCGTAGGTGTTGTAGCCGTCGACCTTCTCGCGGAGATCGGCGAACTGGTAGGCGATCCGGGGGTTGACTTCGAGGATCCGGATCTGGTCGCGCTCGCGGTCGTAGAAGAACTCGACGTTGAACACGCCGTGGTCGAAGCCGAACGCCCGGATGAGCCGCTCGGCAAGCGCTCGCATCCGCGCCTGGACCGGCTCGGGGAGCGAGGACGGGTACTCGAAGCGCTCGAAGGCGATGGTGCCGGGGTACATGACCGCGTCGACGATCCCGAGGATCGTGACCTCGCCGCGATGCACGATCCCCTCGACCGTGACCTGCGGCCCCGCCAGGATCTCCTCCGCGATCATGTGGTGCGCGTCGACGTCGAAGCCGCCGCAGTCCGCGCCCAGGTCGTCGAACGGCTGCACGAGCTTCTCGAGGATGCGGCGCTCGAGCGGGCGGAAGGTGAGGAGATCGCGCACCTCGTCGAACCGCTCGACGCGCCGCGCGAGGATCGAGAAGGTCGCCTTGACCGGCTTCACGAAGAACGGGAAGTCGAACTCGATCTCCTCGGCCCGCCGCACCGTATACGGGAACACGCCGAAACGCGGCGTCGCCTCGGGCGCGACGCGCGCCTGCGCGAGCCGCGAGTAGTACTTGTGCTGCGCGACCATGATCGCGCGCGGGTCGGCGGTCGGGAGCCCGAGGCGCCGCGCCGCGACGGCGGCGATCATCGCGCCGAACTGCTCCTCGTTCGAGACGATGCCGTCGAGCCCCGCGCCGCGGTACTTCGCGACGATGCGGTCGACGAACCGCCGCGCGTCGAACCACATCAGGCGCGCGTTTTCCGGGAACCGGAAGAGATCGAAACCTTCGAAGGCGAACCGATAGCGGCCCCGGTACCGCGGCCGGGCGAGCTCCGCCCGGTCCCATTCGTTCGGGAAGAGGACGAGGATCTTCTTCACGGCTTACGCTCCCTCCTGAGGGACCAGACCAGCCTCCGTTTGCACGCAATCCACGTGGGGGATTTACAAGGGCGCCTTGCCCCCTTTTTTTGGTTCTTCACCGAACTCCGGGGAAGGCGGCCCGGATCTTGAGGAAGAAGTACGGGTCATCGCGGAAGCCGTAGGCCATGCGCTTGATCACCTTGATGCGGTTGTTGATGCCCTCGATGAGGTTTGTTCCGAGCGGCCA
>Ga0187892_10008689_pt1 | contig 13766 bp, 20 predicted proteins | sample MA1701073metaG_FD_139345 | JGI IMG/M metagenome (GOLD analysis project Ga0187892, IMG submission 139345) | Bio-ooze microbial communities from a basaltic lava cave in the Kipuka Kanohina Cave System on the Island of Hawaii, USA - MA170107-3 metaG ...
GAGCGCGCACGCGAGATCGGTACGCTGAAAGCGCTCGGCGCCTCCGACGGCGGTCTCGTCCTCGCCGCGCTCGCCGAAGCCCTGGCGCTGTGCGCGATCGGCGCGATCGTCGGCTTCGCGCTGTTTGGTCTCGCCGGTAGAGCGACCTCGTACGGGCTCTTCGCCATCGGGATCGCCCCGTTCCTGCCAGCGCAGTACAAGGACACGCTGGGCGCGACCGTAGCGCTGTCGGGCCAGATCGGCTGGTCCGTGCTCGGTCTCGCTGCGCTGGTCGGGTTGGCGGTCGCCGTGGCCGGCAGCGGCTACGCGATCCGCGAGATCCTGCGGCTCTCACCCGTGGAGGCAATCCGGCATGAATAGACCGACGATCGGCGACCCCTTGATCGCGCTCCGCGGGGTGACCAAGGCCTACCGCAAGGGCGACGTCGAGATCCGCGCCCTCGACGGCGTCGACCTTGAGGTCGCCGGGCGCGGCATGGTCGCCATCGTGGGTCCCAGCGGGAGCGGGAAGTCCACGCTCGTGCACATCATCGGCGCCATGGACCGGCCCACGGCGGGCGAGGTGCGGGTCGCAGGGCGCGAACTCGGCGCGGTCCCCGAATCCGAGCTCACCCGCTTCAGGCGCGAGACCGTGGGATTCGTGTTCCAGACCTTCAACCTGATCCCGAACCTCACCGCGCTCGAGAACGTCATGCTCCCGATGGAGTTCAACCGCGTGGCACCGCCGGAGCGGCGGCGCCGGGCGACCGTGCTCCTCGATCGGCTCGGTCTCGCCGCGCGCCTCGCGCACAAGCCGCGCGAGCTCTCGGGAGGCGAGCAGCAACGCGTCGCCATCGCCCGCGCGCTCGCCAACGATCCCCCGCTCGTCGTCGCCGACGAGCCCACCGGCAATCTCGACTCGAAGACGGGCGAAGTGCTCTACGAGCTGCTGCGTGAAGTCGCGCGCGAGCGGACGGTACTCGTCGTGACGCACGCCGAGCCGCTCGCGCAGATCTCCGATCGCGTGCTGCGGATCAAGGACGGGCGGTTGGTCGACGCCCAACCCGCCTGAGTAGAGCAGTCCATGAAACACCGCACCGATCTCCCCTGGCCACCGCGTTCGCCTCGGTTGCGCCGCGGAGACGGCCCACGCCCGGGAGACAATCGAAAGCAAACGTCGTCGGGCCCAAGCTCATGGCCCGGGACTCCGAACCCGGAGGATGGGAGGGCAGCATGGCGCTAGAGGTCGAGCGCGGCGGAAAGACCCTTTGCGCGACGACCAAGGTGATGGCAAACGCATGGCATGCTCACGATCAGGTCACTGCGGTGAAGTCAACCGTAGCACGCGGCACGCTCATCGCGCTCCTCGCCGTCGTGGGATGTACGGAGTCAGGGCCCCGGACCGAGGCCGAGCGGCGGGCCGAAGAGGCGCAGGCCGCCGTTCCGCAGTCGATCGCCTGCGATGAGCTCGAGCCGGCCGCGATCGACATCGATGCGAGCACCTCCGCCCGTCTCGCCGGTGGGGCGGCGCCGATCGGCCCTCCGCTGAGGCTCCGGCTGCACGGCTTGCCCGCGGTGTCTCCGCTGATCACCCCCGGGCGAAAGGAGAAATCCGCGGACAGGTTCGCCGGGCTCGTGCCGTTTCGCGTCGCGGCAGGCGGCATGCATGCGGTGCTGGTCGCCTCGCTTGCCTGGGCGGACCTGGGCGAAGCCGATCCGCCACGACTCGTCGAGCCGCGGAGCTTCAGGTGGGTGACCGTCTGCGGCAGGCGGTTCAAGAGCGGACTCTACGCGCTCGAGCCCGGCAGGCTCTACTTCGTGCAGTTGTGGGACAGTCCGGACCGGGAGCTCACCCTGATGATCCGCCGGCTGCCGGGCTGACAGACCGTATCTCGCCGGCCGCGCGCGGCCGTCGCGAGATTCCGGGTCAAGAGCCTTTCCGAGCGTCGCGAAGCGTCGAGCCACGCTGGGCGACCGCCCACGGCCGCGGCATTACGGTTCACGTCGCCGAAGTCGCGCGCGTGCGCATCACCTTTGTCGAGGAGGCCGCCAGGGTCCCCGAGCCGCCTCCGGGGCGCGTTTCCGGAGGAACTCGAGGCCCACGCCAGAAGCCTGGGGCTTTTTGCGCGCGCCGCGCCCGACGCGAAGGGGCCGAAATCGATCGGTTATAAGCACATAACCAACCGGTTCTAGCGGCTGCGGCGCACGCCGCTATACTGAATTTGCCGGCAGGAGGAAGAATCATGCGCAGAAGCGGATGGCTGCTCGGGCTGGCGGCGACGGTGATGGTCGCCGGATGCGCCCCCATGGAGGCAATGGTCGGGGCGCCGGCGAGCTACGAAGTGTGGATCCCCGACCAGGGCTACGACAAGATCCACATCTATGCGGTCACCGAGGGCGACGCCGAGGTCAAGATCGCCAAGTCGGGCGAGATCGCCTTGGCGCCGCCCGGCAAGGAGCCCACGGTCGCCCCGCACATCGTTCTCTTCGGCCCCGGCTACAAGCGGGCGTACGTGGCGGGGGTGCGCGCGGGCAGCATGTTCGTGGTGGACGCGGACACGCGCTCCGTCATCGCCAGAGTCGCCACCGGCAAGGTGGCCCACGCGGCGACCCCCTCGTGGGACGGCTCCAGGATCTGGGTGGCGAACGTCGGCGACAACAACATCGTCGAGATCCTGGCCCAGGCGGGCACCTACACGAAAGGGCGGACCATCGCGACCGATCCGCGCCCGTCGTGCGCGTTCTGGTCCCGGGACGACGGGACTTTCTGGGTGGTGACGGGGGGACCGCCGAAAGCGCCCCCGGATCAAGCCGGAACCATCACCACGGTGGACGCCAAGTCCGGCCAGATCACCAGAGTCGTTCAGCCCATCGGCCGCGACGGTTGCGCGGTGGTTCCGAGCCACGACGAGCGCTGGCTTTACGGCAGCTCGCCCACCCAGTTCACCGTGGCTGACGCGAAGACGGGCGAGATCGTGAAGCGGATCCGGCCCAGCGGGACCGATGGCCACGGGTTCATGCCCACGCCGGACGGCAAGTACATCCTCCTCGCCGTGCGACAGTCGGATGCGATCGACGTGCTCGATGCCCGCACGCACGAGCGGCGCCGCACCGTGTCGGTCGGCAGCCGGCCGGATCTCATCGATCTCAGCCCGAGTGGCCGGTATGCGTTCGTCAGCCTTCGCGGCAAGCCGGTGACCGGCGACCCGCATGCGTTGGCCGGCACCGAGCCTGGGTTCGCCGTGCTGGACACGCAAACCTGGAAGGTGGTCGCGAAGGTTGCGGTGGGCGGCGAGCTCGCCGACATCCATGGCATCGCCACTCGCCCCAGCGGTTTCTGGGACTGGTATCGCGCACGCCGCTAGGCGCCGGCTCGGCGCTAACAAAACTGCAATCCGGCAGTGGGGCTCTCGCAATATCGCCATTGCGCGTCTGATGGCCGGGTCTCTCGCCGCGCCGCCCTTTGTCAGACCGCGGCGGCCGCTGGGGCGCTTGCGATCCGCAACCGGACGCCGCCTCGGCGCCGGGGAGCGAGCCGGGTTACTTCGCCGTCTCGATCCGCGTCACCGTCAAGGCACCGCCGACTTTCTCGGCGCTGAACTTGATCCTGTCGCCGGCCTTCACCTGGTCGAGCATCGCCGGGTCCTTCACCTGGAACACCATCGTCATTCCGGGCATGTCCAGGTTCTGGATCGGGCCGTGCTTGATCGTGAGCTTCTTCGTGTCCTTGTCCACTTTGCGGATCTCGCCGTCGGCGAGCGTCGTGGCCTGGGCGACCTGCGCCGGACCGGCGCCGTGACGGCTGTCGTCGGCCGCGGCGGGCTGCGCCGCGAAGTGGGTCGCCGCGACCGCGACGGCAAGGGTCAGTTCGAGAACGGTTTTCATCGAGATCTCCCGACGGCGGTTCGATGCGCGAGGCCGACCATTACTTCGCGACGACCGTGATCCGGCCCGTCATCCCGGCCTCGAAGTGGCCGGGTACCAGGCAGCCGAAGTAGAACTCGCCCGGCTTCGTGAACTGCCAGACGATCTCCCCGCTCTCGCCGGGCTGGAGGTGCACCATGTAAGGTTCGTCGTGCTCCATCTCAGGGAACTTCTTCATGAGGGCGTAGTGCTCCTCCAACTCGGGCATCGTGCCGAGCACGGTCTCGTGCAGGATCTTGCCCCGGTTGTGGACGACGAGTTTCACCGTTTCGCCTTGGCGCACGCGGATCGTCGCGGGGGTATAGCGCATGTTGTCGGTGCCGACGATCTCCACCGTGCGCGTCACCTGGGACGGGTCGCCCTGGCGGCCGAAGGCCTTTTCTTCTACGGGCGCGACACGCTTCGGCGCCTGGCGCTTGGCGTGACTCTCGCCGCCGTGCCCCTGGGCCACGAGCGGGAACGCTGCGAGCAAGAGCGAGAGATACAACACGTTCTTCATTGCGATGGACTCCTAATGCTTGGTTGAGGGAAATGGACAGGCGAGGATTCCCGGCGGGCCAACGGCCTCGACGCGAGGGTGATTCGCGATCCGTTTCACGTATCCGAGTCTCCAGTCGTATTTCGGGCGCGACACGCGCGCGCGCCGGGCGCCCGAGCCCGCGGCGCACAACCGCGCGCACGGCAAAGATCCAATGCCGGGGATCCGGTCCTCGCGAGGACCGGCGAGGACTACGCCGCCAGCGGCGGCCGCTTGGGTTGCTCGGGGAAGAAGCTGAAGAGGTGGAAGAGCGCCGTGGGCTCGACGTCCGGCGTCGCCGGCGCCGAAGATACCCTGACGCTGGGCGGCGTCGTCGATGTGGGTTGGTGGTAACAATGGTGCAGCGGGACGGGCGAGGAGGCGCCGTTGCCGCCGTTGCCTTGGTCATCATCGCCCGCGCGCTCGCCGGCAGGCCCGTGAGGGGCGTGGACCGCGGCGTGCCCGTGAATCGTCGACGAGTCGCGCCCGCAAAGCACGTCGATCAGCGAGTACGCCGAGGCCTGCAGCGGCACCCAGCCGAGCAGGAAGACGAGTAGCGCTTTTTTGAGGATGCGCGACATACGGGGCGCGAGTATACGCATGCAGGAGAGCGCAACGCCAGTCGCAAAGACCGCCACCCGAGGGGAAAAGTTCCTCCTCCGTGTCCGGGAAGGCGAGCGCAGCAGGCGCGGGGTGTGAAGTCGATCACCGTGTCGCCTTCTGGCGACATCTGCCGTGCATCACCGCTTGGCACGTCGCCTGAAGGCCCAGACTTGTGCACGCGCCGCGCGCTACGCCCCCAGGCGGTTCACGTTACAACCGATTGACGAAGCCCCACGTGGGGCACGAGGGTTACGGCCGAACCTCCAGGCGGCCTTCCATGCCCTGCTCCCGGTGGCTCGGGAAGAAGAGCAGCTTCTTGTCGCAATAGAACACGTACGTGCCGGGCTTCGTCGGCGTGAAGCGGACCTTCGCGGTGTCGCGCGGACCCACGTCCTGCGCCACCGAGATTCCGGCGTCCGGCTGTTTGAGAACCAGATTGTGGGGAACCAGGGTCGCCACGCTGGTCAGCGTCAGTTCCACCGGTTTCCCCGCTTGAACGATCAAGTGCGGGGGGGCAAAGGAATAGCTGTCCAACGTGACGCTCGCACGCTGCACTCCGTCCGGTCCGACCTCCGCGGTGACCGGCGGGGGTGGCGCCGCCGGTTTCTGTTGGGCAAACGTCGGCGGGGTGACGAGCATCGCGGCTACCGCGATACCGGCGAGTCCTGCAACAATTTGCTTGGTACCGATCATAAGGAGCCTTTGCTTAGTTCGTAGCAGACGAGGCCCGACCCGTCAACGCCGGTGGACCGATCGATTCATCGCACGGTTGCACCGGTGGTCTTCGACGGCCTCCATTGCTCTTTAGACAAGCCGGACGCCCACGAGATGCGGGCCTGGTCCGCCGATCCGCGTGAACGACCCAGAGATAGAGCCGGCGCGGGCCCCGAACGCCCTGCACTTCTCGCACTTCCTGAGGCGTCCATTCCCCCATGCCGTGAACATAGGAGACGATGCGGGTGCCCGGCCTCAACTCTCGCCACAACTTCGGGCGAAGCCTAAGGTTCACCTCCGGCGACAGAAAGAGCGTGACGACCGTGGCGTCGCCGAGGTCCGTCTCGAACAGGTCCTGCTCCAGGAAGAGGATGCGCTCGGCGACCCCGGAGCGCCGCGCGCTCGCCCGGCTCTCCAAGATGCGCTCCGGATCGATGTCCACGCAGACGCCCCGCGCCCCGGCCTGCTGCGCGGCCGCGATCACGATCCGGCCGTCACCGCATCCGAGATCGTAGACGACGTCGGTCGCCCCGACCTGAGCAAGCTTCAGCATCTCGGCCACCACGTTGTGCGGGGTCGCCTCGTAGGCGACGTCCGGAGCGCGTATCCGCGCCGGCGGAGCCGAAAGCAGTCGCTCGACGCCGGCCGCCACCGCAGCGATTGCCAGGGCGCCGACGAGGAGCGCCACCGAGCGTCTCGAAGCCTGCATGCGAGGAATCACCGGCCCGCCGACCGAAAAGCGCTATGCTAGGAACACCGCACCCGAGAGAACTTCATGAGGAAGCTGCTCGCTCTCGCGCTGATCGCGGCGTTTGCCGTCTTCGCGTGGTCGTTGCTCCCTGCTCCCCACGAGGGACAGGCCGGGAGCACCGCAGAGGCGACCACCGAGGCCAAGGTTCTCCCGCAGCGCACCGAGACCGGTAGGGGCGTGGTGCAACACGTCGACAGGGCCAGGAGCATAGTGACGATCAAGCACGGCCCGCTGCCCGCGCTGAAGATGATGCCCATGACCATGTCGTATCCCGTCAGGGACCCGGGCCAGCTCGCGAGCCTGCAGCCGATGCAAGAGGTCGAATTCCAGGTGAGCTATGACGGCGCGGATTACCTCATCACGGACATCAGGTGACCCCCTCCGAGGCCGTCCGCGGCACGATCCCGATGCCCGTGGGTCGCTCGCAGAACCGACGCGCGAGCCCCGGGTCTTAGCAGCGATCGGGTCGACAACCTCAGAAACGGGACCGCACGCCATGCTTATCCGACTTCTCGCCGTGCTGCACATCTGGCTCGCCGCTGCGGTCGCCGGCCCCGTCTTTGCGCAGGGCCAGCCCTCCGGCCTCGCCAAGGCCACGTTCGCCGCCGGCTGCTTCTGGTGCACCGAGGAGGCGATGGACAAGGTTCCCGGGGTCATCTCGACCACCTCCGGCTACATGGGCGGCGGCAAGAAGAACCCGACCTACCCGGAGGTCTCCACCGGCCGAACCGGCCATACCGAGGTCGTGGAGGTGGTCTACGACCCGGCGAAGGTGAGCTACGAGCGGCTGCTCGAGCAGTTCTGGCTGAACCACGACCCCACGGTGATCGACCGGCAGTTCTGCGACGTCGGGTCGCAATACCGCCCGTCGATCTTCTATCACACCGACGAGCAGAAGCGGCTCGCAGAGGCCTCCAAGGCGAAATGGGACAAGGCCAAGCCGTTCAAGGCGCCGATCGTGACGCCGATCGTCGAGGCGGCCGAGTTCTGGCCGGCGGAGGACTACCACCAGGACTACTACCTGAAGAATCCGGCGCGCTACAAGTACTACGTCACCGGCTGCGGTCGCTACGCGCGGCTCGACGAGCTCTGGGGCAAGTTCAGAAAATAGCGAAACCCGGCGACGCGCCGAGCAGCGGCACCCGCGGCGGCGCGCCCGAAAACCTTCCTGCACCGCCGGGTCGTGGAGCGCGCCCGTCTGCACTATGGCCTCGCGTCCGCTGCAGTCGCCGCCCTGTAGCAGTCCGGGCGGCTCAACTTGAGTCCGATCGCCACGGCGAGAAGCCCGACGCCCGCGAGCGCCACATAGAGGCGCACGGGCTCGTAGTACTCGAGCAGCAGCGCGCCGCCGATCAGCAGCACGAGAATCTTGTTGCAGACCGGGCAGGCGATCCCGAGAAAGCCGACGACCGCGCCGACGCCCGCCGTGCGCTTGCCGCAGCGGCTTCGCGGCAAACCCACATAGACGCCCGCCAGCGCGGCCTGCAACAGAAGAAGCGCAATCTCGAAGCCGCCGGTGGGGGTCATCCGCATGAAGAAGGGGTTGTCCCAGAGCGCGGCGACGGTGCCGAGCCCCATGAACATCGCCGCCGCGACCGCCGCGCCGCGCGCCACGTCCCTGGCCGAAACAGCCGTCAGCGCTTGAATGGACTGGAACAAGGAGCGCCTCAGTCGAGAAACCGCCCGTGGGTTTGCGGCGATGCGACCCAGCATGCCTCCCGCCGGCCGAACCAGCGGTACCGATGTGCCGCGATCCACAGGTACAGCCGATCGCGCAAGGAGCGTGGCACGACCACCAGTGCCCCGAGCAAGGGCCACAGCCCGCCGAGCCGGCGCGCGATCCTCAGCGCGGCTTCGCTTTGGGTGTATGCGCGCCCGCCTTCGATCAGCACCACGCTTTCCTCGGCGGGCCGATCGACGCCATACTGCCGGAGCAGCCGTTCGCCGGCCGGGGATTGCAGGGCGGCGAAGCGGTAGTAGCCGCGCCGGTCGCGACGCAGGACGAGCTGCACGGACCACACGCAGAGATTGCACGCTCCGTCGAAGAGGACGATTCCCGAATCCATGCGAGCCCTCTTTAGTGCAGCGCGAAGTCGGCGGCGGAGATAGCCCCCACTCCGAGCACCTTCAGCACGAGCTGCTGCATGGTGGCGGTCAACTCGGGACGCTTGCGAAGGCCCGGCATGAGATCTACTTCGTGAACGTGTAGACCTGCTTGCGCACCGGATCGGTGATCGGAACCCGGATCCCCATCGAGTCCAGCATCGCCCGTACATCCGCGACCGTGGGCGCGCCCGGAGGCGGCGTGACGCGATGGTGGTGCGGCAGGAGCGTCTTCAGGTTCGGATTGCCGGTCATGACGAGCTTCACGGCCGTGCCGATGTCCCGCGGCTCGCCGGTCGGATGCATGAGGAAAATCATCGCGTCGGGCTTGTAGGCCTCGCCCCACAGGGCCATGTCCTGCGTGGCGGCCGAGCTCCCGGGGAAGTAGACCGTCCAGCCGTTCTCGAACGTGATCATGAAGCCGGCCGCGGCCCCGCCGTAGATCGGCGCGATGTCCGAGTCGGCCCCGCGGCCGGATCCCGACCCGTGCACGGACCCGACCACGCGGATCGTGATCCCTTCCCAGACGAGGCGGCTTCCCGGATTGCGGCGCAGCACTTGCGCCTCCGGGACGCCCTTGCTCATGAACCAGGTCCCGAGCTCGAAGGGCGAGACGACCTTCGCGCCGGTCGCCTTGGCGATCGCGACGGCGTCGCCGATCTCGTCGCCATGTCCGTTCGGCACGAGGATCAGGTCGGCTTTCGCGATCTCCTCGACCTTCACGGCCGCATCCGGGTTCCGCGTGATAAAGGGGTTCGTGAGGATGACCTTTCCGGTCGGGGAGGTGAAGCGATAGAACGACCAGCCGAACCACTCTAGCTTGACCTCAGCCGGTTGGGCCCGCGCCGCCGGGGCGAGCAGCCCGACTGCCCCGATGAGCAGTGCGACGACCACGGTCTTGAGCATCGAGCCAGCGAATCGACGGGAACCTCGCATGACGTCCTCCTTCTTGGTTGGCGACCGATGATTGGACCCGTGCCCTCAGTTCGGCCTCGGGCGCAGGACGAGGAAATACTGATACGGCAGGAACCCGTGCTCCCGGACGAGCTCGAATCCGGCGCGCGTGAGCTCCCGCTTCACCTGCTCGGGGCTGACGCGATTCGACACTTCGACCGGCGCCTCGGGATGAAAGTCGATGACGGCAAGCCGCCCGCCGGGCTTCAGCGCGGCGCGCGCCTTCCGGAAGTACTCCTCGGCAGCCTCGATATGATGGTAGGTGTTCACCACAATCATGAGATCCACGGGCGCAAGCAGCTTCGGATCGTCCGCGCCGCCAAGCTGCGAAGTGAGGTTCGGGAGGCTCTCCCGCTTCGCGCGCTCGTTCAGGTAGCGGACCATGTCGGGCTCGATGTCGACGCCGAGCACGCGCCCCTGCGGCACCGCACGCGCCAGACGCACGGCGAAGTAGCCCGTCCCCGACCCGACATCGGCAATAACCGCGTCGCGAGGAAGCGCGAGCGCCCGGATGATCTCGTCGGGCTTCTGCCACGCGTCGCGCTCCGGGTCGTCGAACACGCGGGCCCATTCCTCGGCGTTGTCGAAGCGTTGCGCCTCGGGGCCGGCCGATCGCTCGCACCCCGACGCGAACAATGACGCCGCCAGCGTGACCGCCGCAGCCAGAAGAGCTCTTCTCGCCGGCATCGCGACTTCCTCGCCGCGTCTCTGCGTGGTGGAGGGTCGCCGCATCGCGGAGTCCGCTACTTCCCTGCCGGCTTCGCGCCGATGCTGAACCGCGCCTGCAGCGGGCCGCCGCCCGGCGGCGTCGGCGACAACACGGTCCCCGCGCCCGCCGCCGGGTCGAATCGGCCCGCGTCGGCGAGGTCGTTCCCACCCACGGGCGCAAGCTTCGCGGTGGATCTGTCTTCTGCGGCAAGCACCGTGGTGATCGCCCCGGAGCCCTCGTGTCCACCTTCGCGTCCTTGCTGAAGCGCGCGATGAGGTCCGACAGGCTGGATGCGTTCGTGACCAGCGTGGTACTTGCCCGCCTCCTCGGGCGCGCCCCCGTTGGAGCCCGCCCGACCCCCCGTGCGAGGACGCCATCGTCCACGCGAACGGGAGCGCGGCCGACGGCGCCGCAAAGAGCATGACCTTCATGACACCTCTCCTTGCGTCGGAAATCGAATTCACTTCTTCGCCCGGTGCAGCCGGATGGTGCCGACGGCCGTGTCGAGCCATCCCGTCTCGCGCACCTCGGTGAACCCGGCGCGCGCGGTCAGTTCCGGAAGGCCGCCCGCGACGCTGTCCGCGGTCGTCTCGAACCCATCGAGCAGCTGCACCGCGAGAAACACCACTCGCATTACGACGTTCGCCGGCCGGCCCCAGTCGGCGAAGTGGAGCTCGCCGCCGGGCCTGAGCACTCGCCGCGCCTCGCGTAGCGCCGCCGCCTTCCGCTCGGGCGTCAGGTGATGAAAGAGTAGGCTCGACGCGACGCGATCGAACGAGGCGTCGGCGAAGGGCAGCGCCTCGGCACGACCGCGCTCGAGCTTGACCCGGACGCTGGCGCTCCGCGCCTTGTCCCGGGCGATCGCCAGGGCCGCGGCGTCCGCGTCGAGGCCGGTGATCGATGCGAGCGGATAGCGCCTCGCGAGCGCCACGGTCAGCGTCCCGGTTCCGCACCCGAGATCGAGAACGCGCTCGCCGGGACAGGCGTCGGTCTGCTCCACGAGCAGGCGCTTGACCGTCCGTTCGCGGGTTGTCGCCCGCACCACGCCGTCGTAGAAGCGGGTGAGGAAGTGGTATCGGAGCGGCGGAATGTACCGGTCCTGGAGCATGGCGGTTGCCTCCTAGAACGCCTCGGCACTGCGCACGGTGAGGAGCCGCTCGGGGGGCCGCCCGCTCCACGGCCCGAGCATCATCGGCGTGAGGATGGCGTCGAGCATCGTACGCAGCGCCGACGACAAGTACATCACCAAAAGCAGGCCTCTCGCCGAACCCACAAGGATCTGCGAAGCGCTCGACCGAGATACGGTGGGAAACGTCGACTTCATTGCTGTCTTCGATCCGACGTTGCGCGTCGATGGCACCGCCTCGCGCGCTGCAGGACAAGGAAGAGGGAAGCCGCTCCGGTCCTGCCCCGAGGCACGGAGTCGGGCGGCGACCCAGGCGTTGGCGCCCGGAGGGAGGATCAGCTCAGCGGTGGGCGCCGAGGCGTCTCGAGAAATGCTGACGCGAAGCCGGCACCCGCGACCGACACCCGAGTTCCCCAGTGTGGCGTCGACGAAGGCGTCCGCTCAGGCGGCGTCGCGAAGGGAAATGAAAGGCAAAGATCGCAATGCTCGGCCTGCCCGGCCTCGTGGACCGTTCCCGCGGTACCGCCTTCGCCGGGCGAGCGGTGCCTCGAGTCCGCGAGCACACGAGCCGCCTTCCCGACCGCGTCCGGACCGGGATCCTGCGCGGCCAACGCCGCGAGGGATTCCGGGAAGCCGTGATCGCCGCGCGCGGTCATCGCCGCCACGTCAGCATTGGCGAGCGGCAACCACGCCGCAAGGAGCAGAGCGATCAGCTTGCGTAGAGCCACGACCGCGTTGAGTCTACAGAGCCGTTGCCCGCCTCGCAACCAAGCCGCACCGCAAGGGCCTCGCTTCGGATCCCGCATCGCAGCTCGGCGCGTGGACCGACGGGTTGCCTCATCGAGCGGTCGATCCAACTCGTGCTCCGTCGCGATCGAGGGGCGGCGATCCGCGCCACCCATGCGTAAGCTGAGCTTGTCGATCTCGCGGTCGCGAGCGGGCACAGAGCAGGAACTACTTCGCGGACTCGATCCGGGTCACGGTGTAGGCGCCGCCGACCTTCTCCGCCTGGAACTTGATCTTGTCCCCGGCCCTCACCTGCTCGAGCATCGCCGGATCCTTCACTTGATAGACCATCGTCATCCCCATTGGCATGTCGAGGTTTGGCAGCGGGCCGTGCTTGATCGTGAGCTTCTTCGCGTCCCTGTCCACTTTGCGCACTTCGCCGTCGGCAAGCGAGGAGCCTTGAGCGGCCTGCGGCGCCGGCTTCATCATGCTGCCGTGGTCTCCGGAAGATTGGGCCGCGAGGTGCCCCGAGGATCCCAGCGCCGCCGCCGCGAACACGAGTATCGATGCGCGATTCATTCGAGTCTCCCTAACACACCTCAACCACCAAGGATAGCGAGCGCCGGAGCGAGCCGATGTCATCGTTCCGGAGTCACGACCAGCTTGCCCGTCACGCCGGCCTCGAGGCGGGCGAGCACGAGGCCGCTGAAATAGAACCGGCCGGCCTTCGTGTAGGAGCCAGACGATCGTCTAGCCATCTGGACTGGGCAAGAGGTACCTCCGTTACTTGGCTTTTTTCCGCACAACTCCCCGTATACGATCGATGATGCAATTCATCGGTGACGCGAGGGACCGCCGCCGCGATGCACCTTAACGGTCGTCGCGTCAGCGGTCGGCGCGCGCGCGCGCAACCCCCAGCGGCTCGCCCGTCCACTCGTAGGCGACCGTGCCCGGCGGGTGCTTGTACCAGCCCGGATCGCTGTAGTCGTTGCGCGGGAGGCCCTCGCGGACCTTCATCACGGTGAACATCCCGCCCATCTCGATCGGCCCGAACGGGCCGGTGCCGGTCATCATCGGCAGCGTGTTGTCCGGCAGCGGCATCTCGTGCTCCATCGCGCCGCCCCGCCCGCCCATCGCCATGTAGTCCGGCACGAGGCGAGTGATCTTCTGCGCGATGTCGCGCTGATCGACGCCGATCATCGTCGGCACGTTGTGGCCCATCGCGTTCATGGTGTGATGCGACTTGTGGCAGTGGAACGCCCAGTCGCCGGGCTCGGTGGCGTCGAACTCGAGGGCGCGCATCGCGCCGACCGGGACGTCGACGGTGCTCTCCGGCCACTGCGCTTCCGGCCGCACCCAGCCGCCGTCGGTGCACGAGACGGCGAAGTGATGGCCGTGGATGTGGATGGGATGGCTGGTCATGGTGAGATTGCCGATTCGCACCCGCACGCGATCGTCCTTGCGCACGACCAGGTCGTCGATCCCGGGAAACACTCGGCTGTTGAACGTCCACAAGTTGAAATCCATCATCGTCGCAACCTTCGGCGTGCGGGCGCCGGGCTCGATGTCGTAGGCGTTGATGAGGAACACGAAGTCGCGGTCGACGCGCATGAAGGCCGGGTTCTTCGGGTGCACGACGATGAACCCCATCAGCCCCATC
>Ga0187892_10008690_pt1 | contig 13766 bp, 9 predicted proteins | sample MA1701073metaG_FD_139345 | JGI IMG/M metagenome (GOLD analysis project Ga0187892, IMG submission 139345) | Bio-ooze microbial communities from a basaltic lava cave in the Kipuka Kanohina Cave System on the Island of Hawaii, USA - MA170107-3 metaG ...
CCGGCGAGGGGAACGGGGACGCGTTCGTGACCGTGGCGGGCTTGGTCCTGGGCGGGGCGGTGGCCCACACGATGGGGCTCGCGTCGGCCGCCGGGTCGGCCGCGGGACCGGGCGGCGCCACGCCGGGCGGGCGCCTGGCGGTGCTCCTGGGGCTTGCGTTCGCCCTTCTCTATGCCGCGGCGATCGCGAAGAAAAGGGGTCAGGAAAAAGGGTCCTGACCCCCTTTCTTCCCCTGGCAATTCCGGGCGGGGTTGCGCAACCACGGGAGGACCCGGGGCGCCGAAGCGCCCAGGCGATCTCCGAAGGAGCGATCCATGCGCCCTCTCCGCCGCGCCCCCCTGGCCCTGCTGGCCGCCGCCGCGCTCTTCGTCTTCGGGACCCCACCGGCCGCGGCACAGGGCGCCCGCGAGGAGCTGCACTCCTACATCAAGGGCCACATGGACGACGAGGAGAAGTCGGTCTGGGACTACGAGCTGATCAAGGAGATCAAGGGGTGGGGCGCGGACACGTACCACAACCTCCTCATTGTGGTCTCGTCGTGCTGTTCCCGAGGGTTCGCAGAACACGCCCGGAACGTGCTCCCGGGGAAGTTCTGCGTGACGGTCTCCCGGGACTTCGGCAAGGGCGAGGGCTACCTGACCGGCACGGACAGCAAGTACGCAGGAGGCGAGGGGGACCGCGAGAAGGAAGGCGCGTCGATCACCCACTTCCTCACCTACAACCCGAACCGGGACGAGTACAAGAAGTACGTCCACGGGTGGCTCGGCGCGTGGGTCAAGGAGCTGCGCCGGGACACCGCGTGCACGGCCCAGTCCCTGGCCACCGCGGCGAAGGACGGCGACTACCAGGCCAGCCGGCACACTGCCAACTGGCCGGGTTTCGTCTCGGGGGACGACGGCGAGCGGAACCGTCTGGACGACGGACCGCGCGGGCGGAACGCCCTGATCTGGGACGCATTCAATGGCGGAGACGAGTCCGTCATCGCCTACCTGGGACTCGAAGCCTGCGGCTTCAACCCGAACAACGAGTGGAATCCCGCCACCCTCGATCTCGCCTTCATGGACGGCGGTTTTGCCCCACGGAACAACCGCGACCTCCGCATCCTCCAGAACGGTGAGCGCGCGATCCGCCGCCCCGACGCCCCCCCGTCCGAGGGTCCGTCCGTGCCGGTGCATTTCAAGGCCAACCGGGAGAACCTGTTCCGCATGCTCGGCCGGCTCAAGGACGGGCTCAACGCCAACGCGGGGCAGAGGAAGGGCGTGATCGTGCTCGGCGGTCATGGCAACTCCAAGAAGGTGAAGATCGAGCTGCAATCGAACGCGACGCCCGGCCTCCCCCGGCAGGGGCGGACGATGACGTCGGGCGCGACCACGGAGGTCACGCTGGAGCCGGACTTCGTGCAGCTCTTCCTCCTGGGCTCCGTGACCCAGGACGCCGCGCTCTCCCGCGACGGCGCGGCCTTCCTCGATTTCGCGACCTCGGAGGAGTCGGCGCCCATGTCCGTCACCGTCCTCCTCGACGGCATCGCCGCCGGCACGGCGCAGCTCTCGGGGGGAAGCCTGGGGCGGCGCTACGTGCTCCCGCTCTCGAACGCGACGCTCCAGACGCTCCACGCGGCGCGCGCGTTCGAGGACCTCAGGGTGGAGGTGCGGTTCTCGATGCCCTCCGGCTCCTTCCGGCTCGCCACCGATTGGGACTTCGAGGCGGGCGTGTCGCCCGGCTTCGGAGTGGGCCTGGCCGGCCCGCCTCTGGCCACGGTGCGCCTGGGCGCGCCGCCGCCCCTGCCGTGCGCCGGGACCCTGCTCGGTTCCCAGCCGTTCCCGGCGTTCACGCAGAGCCCGCCCGACGTGACCGGCCTCGCCTATGACCGGTCGCGTCCGGGCGGCGTGGTCTGGGCCGCGGACCGGAACCGCGCCTCCGATCCCACCCAGCCGAGCCTCTTCGCGCTGACCCCGACCGTGACGCACGCGGTGCTGACGCGGATCGTGTGCCTGGACTCCGCCGCGGTCACCCAGCCGGGGATCGCGCGGACCTCCGGCCAGTTCGAGGGGCTCGCGATCGTGCCCTCCCGCGCCGGCTTCCTCGGGCGCCGCACGCTGCTCGCGACCGACGCCGACGGGGACCTGCTCCGGTTCGACGACCACCTCGCGGAGGTGGACCCGGACGTCCCGGCGCCCGGCGCGGGCGCGGCGAACCTGCGGAACGTGTGGTACCTCGACAGCTCGAGCTGCCCGGCCACCTGCGCGCCCAACACCAACGCGAACGTGCCCCAGGCCCGCATCGACGCGGTCCAGTTCGTGCTCGACCTGGACTACATCCCGGGCGAGGCGGCCGACGACCGGCACCAGGTGCTGCTCGGCGTGAGCTGTCGCCGGGCGGGCAACTGCGGCGCCGCGCCGTGGGGCTGGTTCGTGTCGCTCACGGAGGGGACGCCGGGGAGCTGGCTGGTGCGCGGACCCGCCACGGGCGGGATCGGGCTCCCCGGATGGTTCCCTCAGTCGGCCACCTGGGATCCGGACACTCAGTCCTACTGGTTCTCGGACGACGGATACGGCGTCCCGGCGCCGGCCCAGAGCCTGATCGTCGAGGCGAAGTACCGGACCGCGACGCGGGCCTTCCGCGCGATCCAGGCCTTCCCATCCTTCGACGGAGCGACGTCGGGCCTTGCGGTCGTCCGGGGATCGTCCGGACCGCACTGGATGAAGGCCGTCGGGAGGCAGAGCGGCCGGATCGCCAGCCTCAGGACCGGCGAGCAGGTCTTCACGCTCGAGCAGGACGGCGCCACGGTGCGCCTGGCCGCCGGGCACGCGAACGCGGGGGCGGGGTGGTTCGGGCTCGCGGCCCTCACCGCCTTCGCCGGGTTCCCCCTCCCCGACCGCGAGCGGAGGATCGACCTCGATCCCGATCCGCTGTTCACCCTCTCGCTCGGGGCGATCTTCGGCAACGCCGGCACGCTCGACAGCTCCGGGGAAGGCGCCTACTCCTTTCCGCCGCTGCCGCCCGGGTTGATGTTCCGCATCCAGGCGGTCCTCTGGGGCGATCCCGCGGAGAACGACCTGGGCGTCGCGCAGATCTCGCGGATGCTGGTCTACGTGACCCCGTGAGGAGCGGGGCGGCGGCGCGTCCCGACGCGGCGGCCGGTGATAGACTCGGTCCGCGATGAGACGCGTTCCGCTCCTGCTCGCGGTCCTCCTCGCGGGAGCCGCGCGCCCCCAGGAGGCGCCGCCGCCCGCGAAGACCGACCTGGACCCGCTCGAGCTGCCGCTCGACTCCGGGAACATCCGCGGCGAGTGGGTGGGCGCGGCGGCGGACGGGCTCCGCGTCTTCCGGGGCATCCCCTACGCGGCGCCGCCGGTCGGCGAGCGGCGCTTCCAGCCTCCGGCGCCGGTCGCGCGCTGGGAGGGGATGCGCTCAAGCGTGAAGCCAGGCGCGTCGTGCCTCCAGCCGCGGCGCGGGGACCTCCCCGGGCGCGCCGACGGGGAGATGTCGGAGGACTGCCTCTACCTGAACGTCTGGGCGCCGGTCCCGAAGGGCGGGCAGCGGCTGCCGGTCCTCTTCTGGATCCACGGCGGCGGCTTCTTCCTCGGCTCGGGCTCGTTCCCGCTCTACGACGGCACCGCGCTGGCCCGGAAGGGCGCGGTGGTGATCACGATCAACTACCGGCTCGGCCCGTTCGGGTTCTTCGTGCATCCCGCGCTGGCGAAGGGCTCGCCGGAGGGGACGTCGGGCAACTACGGGCTCATGGACCAGGTGGCCGCGCTGCGCTGGGTGCGGGCCAACATCCCGACCTTCGGCGGCGACCCGGGGAACGTCACGATCTTCGGCGAGTCGGCCGGCGGCGCGAGCGTCTGCTGGCTGCTGGCGACCCCGGCCGCGCGCGGGCTGTTCCACCGGGCGATCGTCGAGAGCGGGACGGCGGCGGCCGGGCTCCGCTCCGGCGAGTCCTACGAGGAGGGATGCCGCCGCATCTCCGAGAAGCTCGGCTGCGAGGGCCGGGAGGACGTGGCGGCCGCGCTCCGCGCGGTGCCGGCCGCCGACCTCTTGGAGAAGTCGCGGCCGGGGCTCCGCGGCCAGGAGGGCGTGACGGTCTTCTCGCCGGTGGCGGACGGGAAGTTCGTGCCGGACGATCCGCTGAAAGTCATCGAGGCGGGGAAGGGCGCGGTGGTCCCGGTGATGATCGGGGCGAACGCCGCGGACGGCTCGGTCTTCGCCGCGGTGGTGCCGGTGCGGCGGGTGATCGGCTACGAGCTGATCCTCCGGACGCTGTTCGGCGGGGAGGCGCCGGCGGTGGCGGCGCTGTTCCCCGCAAAGAAGGACGACGAGGTGGAGGGCGCGCTGACGGACGTGTTCACGGTGAGCGCCTTCGTCGCGCCGGCGCGGGCGTGGGCGCGGGCGCTGGCGCAGGACCCGAACCGGACGGTGTGGCTCTATCACTTCACGGGCATCCCGCGGGCGCGCGCGGGGCGGATGGGCGCGCGGCACGGCGCGGAGATCCCCTACGTGTTCGGGAACCTGCGGGGGCTGGCGACCGAGCAGGACCGCGCGCTTTCGGCGGCGATGAGCGACGCGTGGCTGCGCTTCGCGCGGACGGGTGACCCCAACGGCGACGGGCTTCCGCGCTGGCGGCCGCACGACGCGATCGGGGACGCCTGGCTCGAGTTCGGCCGCGAGGTCCAGCCGGCGACGAAGCTCTACCGCGAGGCCTGCGACCTCTTCGACCGCGTCCGGGCGGGGCGGCCGGGCCGGTAGAATCCCGGCGTGATCCGCAGCATCGAAGCCCGCCACTATCGTTGTCTCCGTGACGTCCGCGTGGAGTTGGGTTCCTTCCATGTCCTGGTTGGACCCAATGGCAGCGGCAAGACCACCTTCCTCGATGTTCCGGCTCTGCTCCGTGATCTGCTCCAACTCGGCTTCGAGGAGAGTCTGCGCGTACGAGGGTCGCTCGAATCACTCGTCTGGCGCGGGGAAGGAGACCGCTTCGATCTTGCCGTCGAGCTGGAAATCCCGGAGGACTTGCGGAAGCGGCTGGACACTCATCTCGACTGGGCGTGGGATCGTGTGCGCTATGAGCTGGCAATTGGGCGAAACAGCCAGGGCGACCTGGCAGTCATGGCTGAGAACCTCTGGTTCAAGCTCGGGAAGCCGGCCAAGCCCCGAGCCCTTCCAGTAGCTCCACCACCAGCAGCCGAGCCCTGGCCCAACCCTGAAGAATGGACTGGATGGCACCCGATCCTCACCAAGGAGGTCGGGAGTGGACACCACATCTTCTACGCCGAGACCCCTCCGAGTTCCACCTCCTCTGGGTCGGCGCCCAGACTGCGAACAACAACACCCACCTCATGACCGGCACGCTCTCCTCGAGCGGCTTCCGGGTCCTGGGTACTCGCACCATGTCCATGCGCAACCTCATCGGGTGGATCCCCAAGGGCGTCGCCGCAACCCACGACGCGAACGGGCCCTACCTGGACCTCGTGCTCGGCGCGCCCGAGGACCAGCCGATCAATGCACGATGGGGCGGCGGCTCGATCTGGCGCTTCCTGCCCAACCTCAACTGGCGCACCGAGAGCTGGCAGCGGCGCCTGCCGGACGCGTACCTCCAGTCCTACGCCGACCTGACCGTCGACTGCCCGTAGTCGGCCCGAAAAGGTGCCAGGCACCTTTTCCGCGGCGGAAAAGGTGCCTGGCACCTTTTCGGGCGTCACCCCCCGGCGGCGTCGGGCTCCCCCTTGCTCCGGCCGAGGTTCAGCACGCCCCGGTCGGCGGCGCCGAGACCGACCTCGAGCGCGTCGAGCGTCATCTGGACGCAGTGGTGCGCCGCGTCAGGGGTGCTCGTGCGCCATGAACCCGAGCCGCTTCATCTCCTCCCTCAGCGCGCGGGCGGGCGCTCCGCGAGCTGGCGGCGCGCGTCGCGCAGGTGCTGGAGGCCGACGCTCCCGGCGGGCGCCGCCGCCTCCAGGTCCGCGAGCGCCCGCTCGAGCGCCGCCCCGCGCGCGACCCCCCGGACGGCGTCCACCGCCGCGCGGAGCACGTTCACGTTGCCTCCCCGGTCGGCGCGCACGGCGCGCACGGCGAACGCCTCCGCGCGCTCGGCGTCGAGCAGCCCCTTGCAGCTCTCGTGCCCGCAGAGCCAGGCGTACATGTAGGCCAGCGAGACCAGCGCCCGCGCGTGCCCCGGGGCGTCCTCGAGCACCCTCAGGTGCTCCCGCTCGGCGGCGCGGGCGTCGTCGTAGGCGAGCGACGTGGCGAGGTCGAAGCGCGCCTCGACCAGCCCGGGCCGGCGCTCGAGCAGCTCCCGGTAGAGGGCGCGCGCGGCCGCCCGCTCCTCGCGCCGGTCGAGGAAGCGCGCGTGCGCGTGGAGGACCGCATCTCCCCCCGCGCGCGCCGCCTCCCGCGCGCCGTCCGGGTCGCCGGACAGGTGGAGCGCGCGCGCGCGGTGTCCATGGCCCGCGCTCCACTCCGGCCGCAGGCCGACCGCCGCGGCGTACCGGCCGGCGGCCTCGCGCGGGCGGCCCGCCCCGAGCAGCGCGTGACCGAGCGCTGCGGTCCGCGCGGCCGAGCCCGGTTCCCGCGCGGAGGCCGCCTCCAGGTCGCCGAGCGCCGCATCGGCCCGGCCGGCCCGCGCCGCGAACCGCGCCAGCAGCACGGAGGGCCATGGAGAACCCGCCGGCTCCCGCGCCGCGGACCGGAACACCTCGAGGGCCTCGTCGGTCCGGCCGGCGGCGGCCAAGCCTTCCGCTTCGAGGAGCCGCACGGCCGCGCCCGCTCCCGGAACGTCCCTTCTTCCGGAGACGAGCCCGGCGAGCAGCGGCCGGTCGGAGTGCGCCGGATCCAGCGCTTCCAGCTCGCGCGCGAAGGTCTCGAGCTCGCTCGGCTCCGCGCCGTCCAGCCAGGCCAACGCCGCGCCCTCGACGATCGAGCGCACGCGCTCCGCACGCTCCCCGGCGGCGAGCCGGCTCCGCACCGCGAGCCCGACGGCCAGGAGCGCGACCAGCGTCGCGGCGACGGCCACGCCCGCGCGGCGCCGGAACCAGAGGGCTTCGGCGAGGCGATGGAATCCCGCTCCGGAGCGCGCGGCCACCGGGCGTCCCTCGAGCCAGGCCCGGAGCGAGGACGCCATCTGCTCCATGCCCGCGTGGCGCCACGAGGGCCGCCACGCGAGCGCGGTCTCGAGGATCGTACGGAGCCCGCGCGGAAGCCCCGGATCGAGCCGGAGCGCCCGGCGCGGCGGGCGGGTCCGCGCCCGCTCGAGCACCTCGCGCGAGGTCCCCTCGCCGTGCGGAGGCGCGAGCGTGAGCATCTCGTAGAGCACCGCGCCCAGCCCGTAGACGTCGGTCGCGGGCCCGGCGCGCTCGCCGCGCGCCTGTTCCGGCGCCATGTACTGCGGGGTCCCGACCACGTCGCCGGTGCGCGTCAGGGTGGGCGCCTCGGGGTCGCCCGCGAGCCCGAAGTCGAGCAGCACCGGCTCGCCGTCGGGGCGGATGATCACGTTGGAGGGCTTGAGGTCGCGGTGGAGGAGTCCCCGCGCGTGCGCGGCGGCGAGCGCCTCGGCGAGTCGCAGCGCCACGCGGGCGGCGGCCGCGTAGCCCTCCTCCGGACCCGGGAGCTCCAGCCGCGCGCAGGGAGGGGCGCCCGCCGCGGCCGGCCGTTCGCGCGCGCGCGCAAGGAACCGGGCGAGGCTGGTCCCTTCCACGAGGTCCATCGCGATGAAGTGCGCGCCCGCGGAGACCCCGACCTCGCGCACGCGGACGATCCCCGGGTGCTCGAGCGCGGTGAGCGCCATTCCCTCGCGCTGGAAGCGGGCGACCGCGCGCGGGTCGAGGAGCGAGGGGAGCGCGAGGAGCTTCACCGCGACCGGGCGGCCGGGCCGGTCGGGGTCCTCCGCGCGGAGAACGAGCCCCATCCCGCCCTGGCCCAGGATCCCGTCCACGCGGAAGCGGCCGACCCGGTCGGGGACCGCCAGCGGATCGCTCGGGAACATGGCCTCGGTCGCGGCGACCTCGCGGAGCGCGTCGAGGAGCCGCGGACCCAGGTCGCCGTGCGCCGCCGCGAAGGCCTCGGGGGTGAGCGCCTCGCCCGTCTCGCGTCGCTCGAGGAAGCGCGCGACCAGCGCCTCGAGGTCCCCGGGACCGCTCACCCGCCACCTCCGGCGGCCATGAGCGCGGAGAGGCGCGCGAGTGCGCGCGAGTAGAGCTGCCGGGTGGCCGCTTCGCTGCGCTTCATCTCCCGGGCCGCCTCGGCGCCGGAGAGCCCGTCGATCCTGCGCAGCAGGATCACCGTGCGCTGGTCCCCGGGGAGCTGGAGCAGGCAGCGCTCGAGCCGCTCGTAGCGTTCCGCGTCCCGGTAGGCGGGCGCGCCCTCGGGCGCCGGGAGGAGGTCCATCGCGGAGTCCGGGAGCCGCACGGTCCCGCGCCGCTTGCGGGCGGCGTAGTGATCGACCTTGTCCCGGATCTTGTGACTGACCAGCACGTGGAGGAAGTGCTGGAGGCTCCCCTCCCCGCGGGGCGCGAAGCGCGGCAGCTCGCCCAGGGCCTCGAGGATCACGCTCTGGAGGATGTCCTCGCTCTCGAGGTGGCGGCGCAGCCCGGCGCCGAGACGGCAGCGGACCGAGAACAGGAGGGGGTCGTGGAGGCGGCGGTACAGGTCGTTCCAGGCCTCGCGGTCGCCTCCCTGGATCCGGGCCACCAGCTCGAGGGTGAGCCCGGCGGACGGGCCGTCCCGCGGCTCTCGCACATGACCGACTATAGGCGGGGGCGTCGGCGGCGCAAGGCGGGAGGAGGAGCCGGTTGGATCGGATGGGGTTGGCGTTCGATGATCTCCCCGCGCTTCGGGGGGCGAGCCGGACGCTCGCCGCCTCCCGGGCGGATTCCATCCCCGATCTGTCACGCTGGAGCCGGGTCCGTCAGGGGGACCGCGGCCGGGTTCTCATTCCTTCTTCCGATCCGGCGGCCTCCCGAGCGCCTCCAGGGTCCGCGCGAGGTTCTCGCGCGCGTTCCTCAGCGTCGGGTCGATCCGCGCCGCCTCGGCGAAGCAGCGCACCGCCTCCTCGAGGCGCCCCGTCCGCACGTGGCAGACCCCCAGGTTGCTCCACACGGCCGCCTGTCCGGGGTGCAGCTCCAGCGCCTTCCGGAGCGCCGCCTCCGCCTCGGCGATGCGGCCCGCCTCGATCAGGCACGCGCCCCGGTCCGCGTGTCCCTGCGCGTAGCCGGGGTGGACCTCCAGCGCCCGGTCGAGGAGGCGGAGCGCCTCCCCCCGCTCCCCCCGCCGGCCGAGGAGCGACCCGAGCGCCCGCAGCGCCTTCACGTTCTCGGGGTGGGCGGCGAGCGTCGCGCGGAGCAGCGTCTCCTCGTCCTTCCAGACCCGGTTCCGGGCCACGGTCCGCGCGAGCCCGGCCAGCGTCAGCGCGAGCGTCGCCGCCAGCACCGCCCGATGCGCGAGCCGGGACCGGGCCGACAGGCGCGCGCCGGCGACGCCCGCCGCGAGGCACAGGCCGGCGGAGGGGAAGTAGAGGAGTCGCTCCCCCAGGATCGTGCCGGTCCGCACGATCAGGTTTGAGGCCGGCAGCCAGGCGAGGAGCGCCAGCGCCAGGGGAAACGAGAGTCCGTCCCTGCCCCTCAGGCAACGCGCGGCGGCCCAGGCGAGCAGCGCGAACACGGCCAGGCCCATGAGCGGCGCGGGCTCCAGTATCCAGCGCGCGATCGGGATCGAACGGTGGGAGTAGTCGGCCGAGAGGGACGCGGGCCAGACGAGGAGTCCCGCTCCCCGGGCCAGGACCGCGAGCGCGGTACCCGCGCGCACCGCCCACGGCTCGGCCCAGAGCGGGTTGTCCACGAAGCTCCCCAGGCCGCCGGCCGGAACGCCCGCCCGCACCCACCAAACGAGCGCGACGTGCGCCGCGCAGAGCCCCCACGCGAACGCGAGGAGGATGCCGGAGGCCGCCAGCGACCGAAGGCCCGACCGCGAGCGGATCAGGAGCCAGAGGATCGGGGCGAGCGCCACGGCGCCCTCCTTGCTCGAGAGCGCCAGGACCAGGAGGAGGGCGGCCGCCGCGACGAGCCAGGGCCGCCTCCTCGCGGGCGCGTCCGACAAGCCGGCGGCGATCGCGAGGCAGGCGAGGGCGGAGGTCGCCGCGAGCAGCTCGGCCCGCCCGCTCACCCAGGCCACGGCCTCGGAATGGACCGGGTGCGCGGCGAAGAGGAGCCCTCCGACGAGCGCGGCCGTGTCCGAGCGTGCGAGGCGTCGCGCCAGCCACCACGCGAGGACGGCGGCCAACGCGTGCAGGAGGACGTTGGTCCGGTGGAAGGGCGCGGGATCGAGCGCTTCGTGCGGCGCCGCCCCGCCGCGATCGAGCCGGAACGTGAGGATCGGGAGCGGGCGGTAGAACCCGCCGATCCTCTGCTCCGTCCGGGCGGCCTTCCACCACGAGGGGGAGACGTGGCGCAGGGAGCCTGGGCCGCGCACCGCCGGGTTGTCCACCACGTACGGCCGGTCGTCGGAGACGAAGCCGTGGGAGAGCGTGTTCGCATGGCTCCCCCACGCCACCAGCGCGACGGAGCCGGCGCAGACCCAGGGCAGGAGGCGGGCCGAAGGAGGGACGGGTCTTGCCACGCGGGGTCGCCATCGTAGGGACCGGGGTCCACCCCTACAACGATGGAGGGGCCTCCACTCACTGCCGGAAAGAGACGTTCAATTCCGGATTCCGCGTGACTATTGGTTCCCGGGCGCGGTGGCGCCGGCTTGCAGGAGGTCTTATGAGTCGTCGTACCTGGCTTCCCGCGGTCCTCCTCGTCTTCTTCGCGACCCTCCTCCAGGCCCAGCCGCCGCCGGGCCGGTACGTAGTGGCCAGCATCAGGCCGCCGGGTGGTCCGGACGGAGGCCTCTTCCTCGTGCATCCCCGGGAGTCCGGACCGGTCGTGCCCATCACGGGTCTCGGGCCGGACCTCACAGGCCAGGGAGCGGTCGGCCGCGGCGCGCGCTCCGTGATCGTGCGCCCGGACGACCAGGCCAGGCCCTCCTCGTCGGAGAGTTCGGCACCGGGGTCACCATCGACCTGCACGTGATCCGGCTCTCGGGCACGCAGGTGGTCAGCGACGTGGCGATCCCCGTGGGCGCCTCGCAGATCAACGGCGCGATCTCGGCGATCGCGCTCCTGCCGAACGGGGACGCCCTCGTGGGAGTCGAGTTCCTGCTCGAGCCCGGGCCCCGCTCCCGGGTTCCTCGCGCTCTCGCTCGCGCCGGACGCGCTTCCCGTCGGGCGGATCACCTTGCTCGTGAACCTGAGCACGCTCCTCCTGCTCGCGCCGCTGGCGAACGCGACCGGGAACACGGTTTCGCTGCCGATCCCGCCGCTGTCCGTCCTGGGTGGGGTCTCGGTCTACGGGCAGGCGATCTTCACCGAGCCCGGGCTCGTCGCCGCGTCGCCGGGGGTGCAGGTCACGATCCTGTAGGACGGGCGAAAGGGTCAAGACCCGCCGCGGGTCCTGACCCTTTTTCGTTGCTTCAAGGCGTGTGGACGAACGTGTGCCGGTCGGAGAGGTAGAGCTGGCCCGCGGGGTCCTGGCTCAATCCCTGGAAGTAGAGGGTGACGCCGGGGCGTTCGCGACCACCGCCCGCCAGGTCATCAGTCCGTTCGCGTCGTGGACGCCCTGCGCCACGATCAGGTACGGGAGGACCAGGAGCGGTCCGCGCACACCGTCGTCCCGTTGGCCAGGTTCGCGTCGGTGTCGTCCATGAGGTAGACGTGCACCAGCGCCTCGACCTCGTCGGCCGGGTCCGCGGCTCGTCCCGCCGTTCCACCAGCGTCCCCGAGTGCGCGTCGAAGAGGAAGCGCCACCGGTGGGCGGGCTCGTCGGTCCGGACCTCGACGTCGCGGGCCAGGAAGGCCCGGCTACCGCGCACGGAGACGTAGGAGCGGGTCTCGACCGCCGCGAGCGCCGTCGTCCCGACCAGGCCGACCGCGCGATGAGTGGCCTCGCTCTCCTGGAGGCGGACCTCGTCGGGCACCGCGAGCGCCGGCACCGCGTCGGAGCCAAGCAGCACGAGGTCCGAGCCCTTGAAGCGCAGCTTGACCAGCGCGAGCCTCTCCCGCTCGCCGCCGTCGGACTGATGCCAGACGTCGAGCCCGCGCCAGGTCTGCTTGAAGTTGACGAACACCAGCTCCTGGCCGTGCGGATTGATCACCGTGACCGCCCGCTCGAGCACGAAGGCCGAGGGCTCGTCCACGCGGAGCACGTCGCGAAGTTCCTCGAGGAACGCGCGCGCCCGCGCGATGCCCGCCTCGTCGGCGCGGACGACCATGCCGGCGGGGATCGGGGCGCCGGCGATCAGGCTCGGCGCGCCGGTCGCGAGATCGGTGTAGACCGACCAGGGCCCGGGGTGGCGGGACTGGAAGGACGTCCAGGCCTCGGCGGGCGCGAGGTCGTCGGCGAGCGTCCAGTGACCGGGCAGAGCTTCGGTCCCGGCCCACGCGGAAGCCGCCAGGGCCAACCATGAGAGTGCGCTTCGCGGCATGTCGAGGTTCCTTTCAAAGGGGTCAGGTCCCGCGGCGGGACCTGACCCCCTTTCTTCACGGGACCACGAGGAACGAGAGGCGGTCGGAGAGGTGGTACGTGCCGCTCGGGTCCTGCGAGATGCCCTGGAGCCAGAGCATCACGCCCGGAGCGTCGGGAACGCGCGCGCCCCAGTTCACGCGCCCGTTCGCGTCGTGGACTGCGGTCACGAGCGTCAGGAGGGGCACGATCCCCAGCTCCCCCACGACCGGCGGCACCGGCGTGGGCGGGATCGCGTCGAGGCCGAGCACGATGCTCCCGACGTCGCCGGGGTGTCGGCGCAGGAAGAAACGGGCGTTGGTGCCCACCGCGCCGGTCCGAGGACCATTCAGCTTCGGCTGGATGCGATCTGCGCGGTAGATGCTCGCGCTCGGGCCGGTCCCGATCCGGGAGAAGTAGAACGAGAAGCCGTCGGACGTCTCGTCTCCCCTCAGCTCGTTCTCGCTCGTGTTGATCTCGGAGAGGGACCTCCAGATCGTCCCGAAGGTATCGAACGGTGCGGTCCGGCGGCTCAGTCCGTAGTCCAGACCCGTCGAGATGAAGAGTTTTAGGCCGTCGCTCGAGACCGCGAGTCCCGCCCTCGTGGGGAGGCCGGTAGCGGCGTGCTGGCGTAGGTTCCCGAAGTTCCCGGTCCCTATGCGCGTGGCGCCGAAGATCGCCCCGTAGAAGGGTATGTTCCGGACGAAGAACAGTTCAGTCCCGTCACCGGTGATCGCGGCGTCGAACTCATCCAACGGGCCGTTCACATCAGAAACGGGAAGGGGGACGGTCCAGTTGTTGAACAGAGTGGGCCTCCAAGAGCGCCAGATGTCGTATCCCCCTGCCCCGCCCGGCCGGTCGGACGTGATGAACATCTCGGTGCCCAGGTCGTTGACCGCGACCGAGAGCTCATTGCTCGAAGAGTTCACGTCCGGGACCAGCGTGGGGGTGGACCAGGGCGAGGAGATCGAGGACCTCGTCGCGGTCCAGATGTCCAGGCCGCCCACGCCCCCGGCCCGGTTGGAGACGAACCAGACGGCAAGGGCGCCGCCGCTCAGCGCCGGAGACGCGTCGTACGCGGCTCCACTGAGCCCGGTCTCCAGCGCGTACCTCCCGTATTCCGGCGAGGGAGGCAGGAGGTCCGCGCCGCAGGGCGAGGGCGGGAGACGCCAGGGGATCGGCAGGCTGTGCCGCCGCGCCGCGCTGGTGATGCCGGCGCAGTTCGGGGTGCCGTTGGCGAGG
>Ga0187892_10008691_pt1 | contig 13766 bp, 14 predicted proteins | sample MA1701073metaG_FD_139345 | JGI IMG/M metagenome (GOLD analysis project Ga0187892, IMG submission 139345) | Bio-ooze microbial communities from a basaltic lava cave in the Kipuka Kanohina Cave System on the Island of Hawaii, USA - MA170107-3 metaG ...
CCGCCGACTATCGCAGCGCTCGCGAGCGGTTCCTGCGGGCCGCCGAGCGGCGCGGCGCCGCGCTCTCGGCCTATGCCATCGAGCCGCGCGGTGCGCTCGGCGAAGAGCTCAGCGTCGACGTGGCGTACGTCGGACCACGCGAGCCCGGCATCTTGCTGGTGGTCAGCTCGGGCCTGCATGGCGTCGAGGGCTTTGCGGGGAGCGCCATCCAACATCAGCTGCTCACGGCGCAGCTCGACGATCTCGCCTTACCTCGGGCAGCCGGCCTGCTGCTCGTGCACGCGCTGAATCCGTTCGGTTTCGCAACCCTGCGGCGCGACGTCGATCCGAATGCAAGCGAGCCTTCTCTCGCTTGCGGTCGAGCTCGGCCAGTCCGTTCGCTGTCCAGCATTTGCGGTTCGCCGCCGTCGCTGATTGTAGCGCGGGCCCAACTCTTGCCAGCTCTAGGGATGTCCGGTGCGGATCCGCGGAGAGAGCGGCTGGCTCCAGACGGTGCCAACTCTGAAGCTGGACAACCCCGGTGAACCATGGGTGTCTCGAAAGCGACTACCTGGGGTGAAGCTCACCGCAACATCCTACCGAACCCCTCGAAGAACGCCTTCGCTTTGATGGACGTCTCGAAATCCTTGGACGCGTTGGGGTTGATGTTGCAGTCCGACTGGCCGCCTCCGGGCGGATAGCTCGAACACACATCGCCTTCGTGGTCGAGAGCCGACATCGCATGGATGCTGCCGGCCATCTCGAGCCATCGTATTCGCGGGGAGCTGCTGGAAATTCGGTTCGAGGAATCACCCTCACCTTTCCCTCGTGATGGTCTGACCGGTTTGGCGTGATGCTGCGCATGCTCAGCGTCGAGATCGGCGCGGATCGCGTCGCACTGCTTGCGCTCGAACGCGGTGACGGTGATGCCGCGCCAGCTCTCCGACGTTCGGATGAGCGCCGCATATGAGCTTCAGCATCATCATTGGGACACCCATGATCGGGGGTGGTCAGTCGGCCGACCAATCGCTAACGCTGCGTGTGGCCGAAATGCGCGAACACATGCCGGAAAATCGTGGGTGTCTCGATAGCGCCACGATAGCGGCAACTCGAAGGTGCGTGCTTCGCTCGAGTGAGTCCGCCGCTCACGCGTGGCGCGACCCTCGAAGGAGCGGCGCCACGCCGGATCAGCAGACCTCTAGCGAGGCGCGCCTCAGACCAACTTACGCATATCGCGCCTCGCCGTTGCTCGTATCTCGTGACTCGTGGCTCGTCCATAGGTTTGCTCCGGCGAGCCCCGAGCTACGAGCAACGAGACACGGGGCAGCGCCCTTACAAACTTGACTCACGCGCTACAAGTTCTGGGACTCAAGCGCCCTAGTGGATAGCTTTTAGTTGTGGTGGCCGCCGTTCGGCGGCGGTTTTTCACTTCTCATCCGCCCTGATTTTCTGTCTCAGACGGAAGAGCTCTAGAAAAGCCCGTACGATCACCGACAGATGCGCGCCGGTCTGGACGCCCGCGGTGCGCGCGTAGTGGTGCACGCCGACCTCCTTGATGCCGAAGCCCTTGCGAATGGCTCTTCCGTACATCTCGGCGTTGATCAGCGCTCCGGTCGATTCCAGTGTGATGTTGTCGAGGACTTTCTTGGGAATGAGCTTGAAGGCGCAGTTCAGGTCGCGCACATAGACGCCGAGCAGGACGCGCACGAGAAAGCCGCCGAAGAGCTTGGCGTTCATCCGGCGGATGAACGGGTCACGGCGCTCGATGCGGTAGCCGGTGACGATGTTGTCGTCATCCGTGGCCAACGGCAGGATGACGTCGAGGTTCTTGATGTCGAATTGACCGTCGCCGTCCATGTAGAAGACGAAACGCTTGGCGGCGTTGTCGAAGCCGGTACGTAGCGCCGCGCCGTAGCCGCGGTTCTGCGGATGGTGCAGCGGGCGCAGCCGAGGCAAAGACGCCTTCAGACCTTCGAGAATGTCCGCCGTCCGATCGGCGCTGCCGTCGTTGACGATCAGGAGCTCGTAGTCAATCCCGAGGCCGTCGAGATAGGCGGTGCAGTCACGCGCTACCCGTTCGACGTTGGCTTCCTCGTTGTACGCCGGTAAAACCACCGACAGCTCGCGTACGGCACTCGTCGAAAGGTCTGCGCCAGATTGGCTTTTCGAGTCGTTCCCCATAAGATCCCTCTAGGCGTTTTGATGATCGTCCAGTGTCCGTACTGTGCAACCCGCTATCAACTCGAGGAGGAGCGCTTCACTGCGCCCAACCCGATGTTGAAATGCTCCCGATGCCGCCATGTCTTCCCGGCGCCCGGTTCCAAAAAAACGGCCCAAGGCAAAAAGACGCCGCCCGCGGAAGACGAAAGCATGACGTTACCATTTGAAAAGGACTCGTGGAAGGACGACGACGAGGAGGCGCCGCCCGATCGGGACAACCAGGACGATTTCGTCCTCGGTACCGACGAGGAGGTCAATCATTCCATTGGAGAGGGTGAGGACGATGAGCTCGAGGAGCCGGTCGTCGTCGACGACGATCTCGAGGTGCAAGCGGAACCGCCGCCGGCACCAGAGGTCGACCTGAGTTTTGCCGACGAAGACGAAATCATTGTCGACAAACCCGTGCGGCAGTCGCCGCGCTCACGCGAAGCCGGCGTCGTCCGCTTTCTGTTGATCTTTCTCGTCGTCGTGGTCGGTGCGTACGGAATGCTGACACGTGCCATGTTCGCCAGTCCGGCCCTCGCCGGTCTGTTGCTCGGGCCGTTGCCGGTGATCGGTACGCTCGCGAGTACGCGGCTGTTGGCTCGTGACATCACCCTGGTCGGTATCGAGGGTAAGTACCAGCGCATCAAGGACAACAGTGAGGTTTTCGTGATCACCGGCGAAGCCGTCAGCGCCGCGCCGATGACCCTGCGCAGCGTCGAGGTACGCGCCCGGCTCCTGAGCGTCAACGATGAAGTCTTGCGCGAGAAGTCGATTTTCTGCGGCAATTCGGTCTCGGCCAAGGTCCTACGTGACATGACCACACGTGAGGTGTCCGTGTTGCAGAAGATCGCGCCGCCGAAACAGTTCGGCATCAAGCCCGGCGACAGTACGCCGTTCGTGATCGTCTTCATGGATCCGCCGAAGGATGTGGCGGAGCTCAGTGCGCAGGTAGTGGCGGCCGACGATCAGGCCTGATCCTTGCCCTCGTCCTCGCCCTCGTCCTGGGCCTCGCCTTCTTCTTTCTTCGGGGTGATGTCGATCTCGTCCGGCGTTTTCATCGCCTTGCGGAAGCTGCGGATACCGCGGCCCAGACCGTCGCCGATCTCCGGCAGCCTGCCGACGCCGAAGACAATCAATACGATCACCAGAATGACGACCAACTCGCCGATGCCCAGACCGAACATTCGCTGCCACTATAGAGAATCCGGTTCCAAGTTCCAAGTTTCAGGTTCCAAGTTCCAAAGGGGCCCCCTTGAAACTTGGAACCCGGAACTTGGAACTCTTCAACACTAGCGCATCAGCGCTTCCAGGGTCCGCGCATAGTCCTTCATGTCATCCGCGACGACGTTGACCCGGTGAATATCCGCGCCGGCTTCCTTCTCCGTGGCGAGCCGTTCGCGGCATTCCTCGACGTCGCCGACGGTGCCCAGGCGGGCACGCATCGCCGGCGGCACGGCGGCCATCGCAGCGGCCGAGCCGCTATTCCAGGCCTCCTTCACCGCGGCGACCTCCGATTGGAAGCCGAAGCGCTCGAGCTGGCGCGCGTAGTACACCCCCATGCGGCCGATGTAGAAGGCGACCGTACCGGCGTGCGCGGCTTCAGCGCGCTCGCGCGCGCCACCGGTGACGACGGTCACGCCGCCGGGGGCATGGATCTCGAAGGCAGCCGGGTCGCGGCCGGCATCCTCGATTCTCTTCCGCATCGCCTTGATCTCGCCGGCGAGCTGGTCGATCGGGATCATCACCGGCAGCCAGCCGTTGGCGTGCGAAGCCGTCAAGTCGAGCGCCTTGGGGTTGAGCGTCGCGAGGTGGATCGGAATGTGAGAGCGCTTCGGCGTGAACCGCAGCTTGAAGCCGCGCTCGAGCTTGAAGAGCTTGCCTTTGTACGTCAGCGGTTCGTGGCTCAAGAGCGTGTTGAAGATCTCGATCACCTCGCGCATCCGTGTCAGCGACGGTTCGAACTTGACGCCGTGGAAGTGCTCGATCACCTGCGCTCCGCTGGTGCCGAAGCCGGCGATCATGCGACCTCCGGAGATCTCGTCGAGCGTGGCGAAGTGCTGCGCCAGCGCCGCCGGTGTGCGTGAGTAGACGTTGACGATACCGGTGGCCAATCGGATGCGCCTGGTGCGATCGGCGGCCATCGTCAGCAGCGTGAAGCAATCTCGTCCCCAGGCTTCCGCCACCCACATCGAATCGACGCCGACCTCATCGGCAACCTTGACGCGCTCGAACAGCTTCTGCGGGTCGAAGGTGCCTTGCCAATCCATGGAAATCGCAATCTTCATTCAAGCCCTCCGATTTCAGTGTTTGGTCTTTTGTGAATAGTGTTTAGTTGTGGTGGGCGCCTTGTGACGCCGATTGTTCGCAATAGATGCCTTCGACCACAACCCAACACTAAACACTAAAAACTCGAAACTGAAAGCTCTGGACTCGAATCAAACCGCCAGTGCAGGTAAGATTCGTGTTGTGATTGTAGACGAAACGCGGCTGCGCTGGGCCATCCTGCTGTCTATTTTGTTGCACGCTCTCGTGCTGATGAGCACGAACGCGCTGCGCAATCTGCGCTTGCCCGTGCCTTCGGTGCCGACGATCGACGTCGATCTGGCGAGCTTGCCACCACCGCTTCCAAAGGTCCGGCCGCAAGCACAACCGAAACCGGAATCCGCGCCGGCGGTTCCGCCCCCCCTGCTCATGCCGAAGCAGCAGATCGTCACGCCTCCCGACGCCGGTGTGGAGAAGCCGCCGCCGGACACCGCATTTCTCAGTGACCGCGACAACACGGTCGACCAACAGTCGGTTCGCCGCGGCGAAGGTCCAGTCGACAAGCCCGAGGAGGCTAAGGTGGATGAGGCAGCCACCGCGGAGAAGATCGCAGAGGCGAAAGCGAAGCCGAAAGCAGCTAAGGCAAAAGCATCGAAGCCCGCGCCAGTTGCGCCGCGTTCGGCGTCACGCGCCAAGCCGCATGAGCGGACCGAGGTTGCATCTCTCCCGAAGCTGGACAAGCTCTTCCCGCTGCCGGGAGAGTTCGCCGCCGGCCGGCCGTTGGAGCGTGATACCTCCGAGTCGGAAGAACCGGCAGCGCCCAGAAATCTCTTGCGCGGCGGGCGGCAGGCGTTTGCGATCAGCCCCGGCGTCAGCGACTACCTGCCGACGGTTCGCGAGGGTGATATCACCCTGCTGAACACCAAAGCGGAGCGCTTCGCGCCCTTCGTGCGGCGGGTGGCAGCGCGCGTCTTCCAGCATCTCGAGATCCAACTGAAGCGCGCCGCGCGCAGCGCCGGCAACGGCAGCGCCGGGCGTGAGTACGCCGTCGTCGAAGCGGTGATGAACAAGCGCGGCGAGCTGGTCAACGCGCGCTTGGTCGAGCGCGAAACCAATACACAGATGACGGTCTACAAACAGCTGCTGACAGCGGCCCGACCCGAGGTCTTCTTCGATGCCAACCCGCCCGCCGGCGCCGAAGCCGCCGACGGCAACATCCATTTCGTTCTTCTGGTCGACTTGATGGTCCAGGTCGCTGCCGATCCGCGAACCGGCCACGCCAGCACCGGGTACTACGGAATGGCTGGCGTGGGTTTGGATTCGATGCCGAAGGGTGGCTGAGAGAACAGTTTTCAGTTGTTAGTGTTTAGTTTTTAGGTATGGTGGCGCCCTGCGGCACCGATCCTTTGAAATGGACGGCCTCGACCACAACTCAACACTAATCACTAAACACTAAAAACTGCCCTCAGTATTCCTCCATCCCCGGACACGTGCACACCAGATTGCGGTCGCCGTAAGCGTTGTCGACGCGCCCCACAGGCGGCCAATATTTGTGCTCGCGTAGCCAGGGGAGGGGGAATGCCGCTTGCTCGCGCGAGTAGCGGTGCGGCCAGTCGTCGGCGGTGAGTGCGACGGCGGTGTGCGGCGCGTTCTTCAACGGGTTGTCCTGGCTGTCGAGCTCGCCGCGGGCGATCGCTTCGATCTCTCCTCGAATGGCGATCAACGCGTCGCAGAAACGATCGAGCTCGGCCTTCGGCTCCGACTCGGTCGGCTCGATCATCAACGTGCCGGCCACCGGCCAACTCATCGTCGGCGCGTGGAAACCGAAATCCATCAGCCGCTTGGCGATGTCTTCCACCGTGACACCCGCCGTGCGCTCAAAGCCGCGGCAGTCGACGATGAATTCGTGTGCGACGTAGCCGAGACGGCCGGTGTAGAGAACCTCGTAGTGCCCGCGCAGACGTCGCGCCATGTAGTTGGCGTTGAGAATCGAAACCTGCGTTGCCCGCTTCAAACCGGCTGCCCCCATCATCGCGATGTACATCCACGGAATCGGCAGGACCATCGGGCTACCGTGGGGCGCGGCGGAGACTGCCCCCGCTCCCTCTCCCGTCTCACCGCGCGAAACCCCCGGGCTCGCTCCTTCTTCCGCCTCGCTGCGCGAGACCCCGGGGCCCACCCCCTCTCCCGCATTACCGCGGGAGAGGGATGGGGTGAGGGCTAAAGGATCGCCCGGCAGAAACGCCGCGAGGTGCGCCGCGACGCAGATCGGGCCCATACCCGGTCCGCCGCCGCCGTGCGGAATGCAGAACGTCTTGTGCAGGTTGAGATGGCAGACGTCGGCGCCGATATCTCCAGGCCGACAGAGACCGACCTGCGCGTTCATGTTGGCGCCGTCCATGTACACCTGTCCGCCGTTCTCATGAATGATCTGGCAGACCTCCTTCACGCCTTCTTCGAACACGCCGTGGGTCGACGGATACGTGATCATCAACGCCGCCAACCGGTCGCGATGTTCCTCGGCGTGTTTGCGCAGATCGTCGATGTCGATGTCGCCGTTTGACCGGCAGGCGACGGCGACGACGCGCATGCCGGCGATTACCGCCGAAGCCGGGTTGGTGCCGTGTGCCGAGATGGGAATGAGGCATACGTCGCGCTGTGTCTCACCACGCGACCGGTGGTACGCTCGGATCGTCAGCAAACCGGCATACTCACCCTGCGAACCGGCATTCGGTTGCATCGAGACCGCGGCAAACCCGGTGATCTCACTCAGCCAGCTCGACAGCTGCTTGATCATCTCGCGATAACCAAGCGTCTGCTCTGCCGGGGCGTAGGGATGGATCTCGGTGAACTGCGGCCAGGTCACGGGGATCATCTCAGCCGCGGCGTTGAGCTTCATGGTGCAGGAGCCCAGCGCAATCATCGAGTTTGCCAGCGAGATGTCGCGGCTCTGCAGGCGTGTGACGTAGCGCAACAGCTCGTGCTCGGAATGATGGCGGTTGAAGATGCCGTGGCGCAGCAGCGGCCGGTTTCTGCGAAAGGCGGCGGGAACCTCGGCTTCGTGCGTCAGTTCGGCTGACTCGACCTTCGTTCCATTCGCGGAAAAGACGTCGAGCAGCTCTTCGACGTCATCTTGCGACGTCGTCTCATCCAAGGTGATGCCGATCGTGGCTGCGTCCAGCCGACGGAGATTCAGCCCGCGAGCTCGCGCTGTTTCGATCACCTTGTCGGCGCCGATGGCGGGAGAGACAGCGACCGTATCGAAGATCGGCTCTTCAGCGACGCGATGTCCCAGCCCCCGCAAGCCCGCGCGCAACGTATGCGTCAGGGAATGAACCCGAGCGGCGATACGCTGCAGGCCCTGCGGGCCGTGATACACCGCGTACATTCCGGCGACGATGGCGAGCAGGACTTGTGAAGTGCAAATGTTGCTCGTCGCCTTGTCGCGGCGGATGTGTTGCTCGCGTGTCTGAATGGCGAGCCGGTATGCTTGATTGCCGTGCGCGTCGACCGAGACGCCGACCAGTCGTCCAGGCAGCTTGCGCGCGTGTTTATCGTGCGTCGCCAGATATGCGGCGTGCGGGCCGCCGAAGCCCATCGGCACGCCAAACCGCTGCGTGCTACCGATGGCGATGTCGGCGCCGAAGTCGCCGGGCGGACGCAGCAGCACCAGGGCAAGAGGATCGGCGGCGACGACGAGGAGGGCACCAGCCGCGTGCAAGCGCTCTGCGATATCGCTGTAGTCGATAATGCGTCCGTCGGTTGTCGGATATTGCACCAGCGCGCCCGCGAGACCGTCGAGATCGTTCATGTCGGCAACGGAGCCGACGCGAACCTCGATCCCCATCGACTCGGCGCGGGTGCGGACCACACTGATGGTTTGCGGATTGCAGTCGGCGGCGACAAAGAACGTGTTGCGTTTGCCGCGCGCGATGCCTTGGCACATCGCCATCGCTTCGGCGGCGGCAGTGGCTTCATCGAGAAGGGAAGCGTTGGCGAGCGGCAGTCCGGTGAGATCGGAGACCATCGTCTGAAAGTTGAGCAACGCCTCGAGACGGCCCTGCGCGATCTCCGCTTGATACGGCGTGTAGGGCGTGTACCAAAGTGGATTTTCGAGAATTGTACGGAGGATCACCGGCGGTGTGATCGTGCGGTGGTACCCCATGCCGATGAACGAACGGTAGATCTCGTTCTTGTCCGCAAGGGTGCGCAAGGCGCGCAAGGCGGCGGCTTCATCCTGCGGGTCGCCGAGCTGCAAATTGCGCTCGAGGCGGATGCCGCGCGGTACCACCGCGTCCGTGAGCTCTTCGAGAGAAGCGAAGTCGACGAGGTCGAGCATCGCTCGTTCGTCTTCGTCGGTGAGCGCAACGTGACGGGGAACGAAAGTGCTGGCGAGAGACGGGGGCAAGCCCCTATTCCTGTTCTTCAGCGGTGTACTCTTCGTATTCCGCGGCGCTCATCAAGTCGTTGACGTCGTCGGCTTCCGCCATCTCGACCTTGACGATCCAGCCGTCGCCGTAGGGATCCTCGTTCAACATCTCGGGACTGTCGGGGAGGTCGTCGTTCACCTCGAGAACCTTGCCGCTGACCGGTGCGTAGATGTCGGAGACCGCTTTCACGGATTCGACGACCCCGAATGCTTCATCTTTGGTGATCTTGTCGCCGACGGCCGGCAGCTCGACGAAGACGATGTCCCCGAGGTGTTCTTGAGCGTAGTCGGTGATACCGATGGTTGCGACATTCCCTTCCACCAGCACCCACTCGTGCTCTTTGGAGTACTTCAAGTCCTCCGGGAACTCCATTCCGTCCTCCTTATGCCTCCCGTTTGTAGAACGGCAATCGTACGATCTCGGCGGCGACCTGGCGTCCGCGAACGTCGATTTCCAAGTTGTCACCGATCCCCGCGTACTTGGGGGCGACATAGCCTAGTCCAATAGCCTTGCCAAGAGTGGGAGACATGGTTCCGCTAGTGACGATGCCGACCTCTTGGTGCTCGTGCAAGATGCGGTGACCCTGCCGCGCGATGCCGCGGCCGGTGACTGCGAAACCGATCAACTGACGATCGACTCCCCGCTCCTTTTGTCGCAAAAGCGACTCGCGGCCGATGAATTCTTCCTTCGCCAGACGCACCACCCAACCGAGGCGAGCCTCCAGCGGCGTGGTCGTGTCGTCGAGCTCATGGCCGTACAGGGGCAGAGCGCTCTCCAGCCGGAGCGTATCGCGCGCACCCAGTCCGGCGGGGGCGAGGTTGTCGTCGCTGCCGGCATCGAGGATAGCGTCCCACAAAGCGGCGGCGTCGCCCGGATCGCAGTACAGCTCCCAGCCGTCCTCACCGGTGTATCCGGTATGGGCCACAAGCGTGGTACGACCAGCGACAGGAGCTTCGGAGAAGCCGAAACGCGGCAGCGTTGCGAGCGGTAACTGGGTCAACTTCGTCAGGATCGAGGTCGCGCGCGGGCCCTGCAGCGCGAGCAACGCAAACTCGTCGCTGCGATCGATGACTTCGGCGCCGCCGGCGTTGTCGCGCATCCATTCGGAGTCCTTTTGGATGTTCGACGCGTTGACGCAGATCATGAAGCGTTCCGGCGAGAGCCGATGGACCATGATGTCGTCGACGACGCCGCCGCTCGGCAGGCAGAGAATGGAGTACTGGGCCTGGCCATCGCTCAGCCGCGCGGCGTCATTCACGGTCAAATGTTGCACCGTTTCGAAGGCGCGCGGTCCGCGGATCTCGACTTCGCCCATGTGGCTGACGTCGAACAGCCCGGCGCGCTGCCGAACGGCGTTGTGCTCGTCGATGATACCGCTGTACTGCACCGGCATCTCCCAGCCGCCGAACTCGACGAAGCGGGCGCCGAGGGCCTTGTGGCGGTTGTGGAGGGGGGTGCGTCGCATGTCAGTCTCAGGTATCCGGTAACCGGTATCCAGCGGTCAACCGGTTACTGCCTGCCGACTACGCGGTCTCGCACAGCTGTCAACGTGTACCGTATCAACGTTGCACCGTCACCGATGCTTACGCCGGCGCAGCCACTGCTGTGGTGTGAGCGCGGGGACCGAGAGCTTGCTGGCGAAGTGTCTCGCATTCCAGCTGAGGAAGGCGTCGAGGCTATGGGCGTGCTGGTCGACAGCGATGGCAATCTCGGCATCCTTGAGTGCCATCCGACCTTGCATCTTGGTGAGCAGGTCGCGCGCCGTCGGATCCGGAAGTCGGGTCTCGTAGCCGCCACCAGGCACGATGGTCAGCCGAAATCGACGAGCAAAGTGAACGTAAAGCTCGGTGAGGCTGGCGGCCGACAAGTTGAAGCTCAGAATGCCGCAGACCTCGAGAACGTTGAGAACGCTGGTCATTCCGAGACCCTGGCGGCCAAGGCGGTCGAGTGCACGCCGATTGATGCGGTAATGAAGGTCGTCTGGATATCGCAGATCGATCACGAAGAGATTGGAGTCGACGAAGATCAACGTCGTCCTCGGCTCTCGTCCTCGGCTTCTTGCCACGAGGCGAACCGAGGTTTTGCTCGCTTCAGCTGGTGCTCGATGTCGTCCCAGGCCTCTTCGTACGGGCGGATGCGCGCAGGTTTTCGATCGTCGGCATCGATCGGCACGATCGTTCCCAACGGCTTGCCGCGAAACGTGAGTAGAATGGTCTCGCCGCGTCGCAGAGATCGGACGACTTCGCCTGTCGAGTTTTTCAGATCACGGGCCGTCATCGGCTTCATGTCGTCTCCTGGAATGGCTACTCCGATGCTCCATGTAGCTACTTCGTGCCTGCGCCGTCAAGCGGCTCGCAAGGCGACGTGAGACGAGCTGCACGGCTTCAGCGATGGCCGCGGCGCGCATGGCGAGCAGCTTGTCGATCGCCAGAAGCGCTTGTCTGATCTGATACGGCTTCGCCATGCTGTTCTCGCCTTCCTGCATGTTGATTCGTGGATCTCCGGGCCATGGGCATTTTCCAGATCCTGTGGCTCGTGCCCTTCTGCCGAGGCCGCCAGTAACCTAATAACCGAGGGCTACAAGCCACCAGTCACAGCGCCCCTGGCTGCGGCCAGCGTATTCCGCATCAACATCGCCACCGTCATCGGCCCGACGCCGCCGGGCACCGGCGTGATCCACGCCGCGCGCTGACGCGCCGGCTCGAACTCCACGTCGCCGGTGAGTGTGCCGTCCGGCAGGCGGTTGATGCCGACGTCGATGACCACCGAGCCCGGCTTGATCCAGGCGCCGCGGATTAGCTTTGGCTTGCCGATGGCGGCGACCAGGACGTCGGCGTTGCCCACCTCGGCGGCGAGGTCGGCGGTGCGCGAATGGCACACGGTCAGCGTCGCGTGTCTTTCGAGCAGCAGCAGCGCGACCGGCTTGCCGACCAGGGCGCTGCGGCCGACAACGACGGCGCGCTTGCCCTTGAGATCGATGCCCGTGCCGTCGATCAGGTACATGCAGCCCAGCGGCGTACATGGCCGCAACCCTTCGCGCCCCTGCATCAGATGGGCCTGGCTGATCGGATGCAGGCCGTCGACGTCCTTGACCGGGTCGAGCGCTTCGATGATCGCTTGCTCGTCGATGTGTTTCGGCAGCGGCAGTTGAACGAGGATGCCGTGAACCGATGGTCGGGCGTTGAGCTCGGCGACCAGGTTCAGCAGGTCTGCTTGGGTCGTTTGTCCGGGCAGCACGTGTCCGACGGACTCGATGCCGACCTCGGCGCAGGCTTTGTGTTTGCTGCGCACGTATGCAGATGACGCCGCATCGTCACCGACGAGCACGGTCGCCAGACCGGGCACGAAGCCGTGTTCTCGACGAAACGTTTCGACATCACCCGCGATTCCGTCGCGAACCGCTCTCGCTGCCGCTTTGCCGTCGATGATCTGTGCCACGGGTGCGGTCTAGACGATGAGATGGGCGATGTAAACCGGGGTGACCGGCCATCGGTGCTCGGTGATCGGTGGCGTGAGTCTCGAGTGGCGCACTGGCAACCGATTACCGATCACCAACTGCTTGCCTTTATCCAACCTCCGTCTATCGTGAGCCCTCGCATGCGCATCGGAATCCCAAGAGAGATCAAAGCCGAAGAGAACCGCGTCTCGATGACGCCCGCCGGCGTCGCCGCGCTGGTGGCTCACGGGCACCAGGTTCTGGTGCAGAAAGACGCCGGCGCCGGCAGCGGCTTGCTCGACAAGGAGTATCGTCAAGCGGGCGCGCGCATCGTCGCCAATGCGCGCGACATCTGGCGCCGCGCCGACATGATGGTGAAGGTCAAAGAGCCGTTGCCGCCCGAATATCGCTATCTGCGCGAGGATCTCATCCTGTTCACGTACCTCCATCTGGCGGCGGACTCGCGGTTGACGCGGACGCTGCAGAACTCGGGCATGTGCGCCATTGGCTATGAGACCATCCAGCTCGAGGACGGCTCATTGCCGCTGCTCGCGCCGATGAGCGAGGTCGCCGGTCGACTTGCAGTACAAGTAGGTGCCTGGTGCTTGCAGGCGTTTCCGGAGGGAGGGCGCGGCGTTCTGCTCGGCGGTGTCTCGGGGGTGCGTCCAGCCGACGTCGTCATTCTCGGCGCCGGCATCGCCGGCGCCAATGCCTGCCAGATCGCCGCCGGTGTCGGCGCGCATGTCAGTATCATGGACATCAATCCGGCGAAGTTACGCTACATCCGCGATGTCCTCGGCGGACACGTGACGACGATCATGTCGAACCGCGCCAACATCGAGGAAGAAGTCACGCATGCAGACCTGGTCATCGGCTCGGTACTGTTGCCCGGAGCCAAGGCGCCGCGGCTGGTGACGCGGTCGATGGTGAAGAACATGCGGCCGGGCTCGGTGATCGTCGATATCTCGATCGACCAGGGCGGTTGCATCGAGACCTCGCGACCGACGACGTTGGACGAGCCGACGTTCGTCGAGTCGGGCGTGGTCCACTACTGTGTCACCAACATGCCGGCGATCGTGCCGCGGACGTCGACGTTTGCGCTGACCAATGCGACGTTCTCGTACGCCCTCGAGCTGGCGAACAAGGGTCTCCGGCGAGCCGTGCGCGAGAATGCGGCGCTCAAGCGTGGTGTGAACGTCTGTCGTGGCGGGATTACGCAGGAGGGCGTCGCCGCGGCGTTTGGCGTGGAGCACGTCATGATCGAGGATCTTCTCTAGATGGGCGTTCTTGGGTAGTCGCTGTCCGAGCGAGGCGAATCCCCCTCCGGTCCCCCTTTGGAAAAGGACTTCCTACGTGTTGTCAAGGTCGGTTTGCGCCGATGTACGGCGCGCATAGAGCCACCAAGCGAGGGCAATTTGCTGCGGTGGCCTGTCGGCGAATCATTAGAAGCGCAG
>Ga0187892_10008693_pt1 | contig 13761 bp, 15 predicted proteins | sample MA1701073metaG_FD_139345 | JGI IMG/M metagenome (GOLD analysis project Ga0187892, IMG submission 139345) | Bio-ooze microbial communities from a basaltic lava cave in the Kipuka Kanohina Cave System on the Island of Hawaii, USA - MA170107-3 metaG ...
GGCAGGGCTTCGTTTTCGAAACGAGATGGAGGTAGGTCCCGGAGGGCGACAAGTCCAGATCGAAGACCCTGACGGAAATCCGGTTGAACTCTTCGAGCCTGCTCGATAGTCAGTAAATGGATAATGACTCGACGATATCTTAGGGAGTATCGATTCGAGACCGACGAGGGGAGCGCCTTGCTGGTGGCTCGACCGCGCCCCCAGGGGGCGCAACGAGACAGGCTACTGGTGGCGCAACAAAGGAGGCTTCATCATGACCAAGAGCACGATAGAACATCCGAAAGTCGTATCGCGCGCTGAGTGGCTGGGCGCACGCAAGGCACTGCTCGCGAAGGAGAAGGAGTTCACACGCCACCGGGACGCGGTGAACGCCGAGCGGCGCAGGCTACCGATGGTCAAGATCGAAAAAGACTACGTCTTCGACACGCCGGGTGGGAAGAAGTCTTTGGGCGAGCTCTTCGCGGACAAAAGTCAGCTCATGGTCTATCACTTCATGTTTGGACCGGACTGGGAGGAGGGTTGCCGCAGCTGCTCGCTCGTGTCGGATCACATCGACGGCGCCAACTGGCATCTCCCGCAGCGCGACGTGCGCCTGTTGGCCGTCTCTCGCGCGCCTCTTGCCAAGATCGAGAAATTCAAGAAGCGCATGGGCTGGCGCTTCGAGTGGGTGTCTTCCCTCGGCAGCGACTTCAACTTCGACTATGGTGTATCGTTCCCGAGAGAGGAAGTGGCAAAGGACAGGGTGAACTACAACTACGGGATGTCGTCGGCGTTCGGCAGCGAAGAGCTTCCCGGGCTGAGCGTGTTCTACAAGGACGGCAGCGGAGACATATTCCACACCTACTCCACTTACGCGCGCGGGCTCGATATGCTGGTCGGCGCGTATAACTTCCTCGATCTCGCGCCGAAGGGCCGGCAGGAAGACTGGGAGCAGCCGCCTGGCCGAAGCGACGGCCCGTTCATGCACTGGGTCCGCCACCACGATCGATACGAGGATGGCCCGAAAGCCTCGTCTTCCTGTTGCGGCTCAGAAAACCATCACTCGTGAGCACGGATCGTTGCGGCGAAGTCGCTTTGAACAGAGGAGAAGACATGACAGCCACAACTGGGGGTCAGGAGGCATCTAGATGAAATACATGTTGCTGATTTACCTTGACGAGCAGGCGTTGAGTGAGACGGAGCGGCAGGACTGTTACGTGGAGTCCACGCAGCTCGCACACGACATTCACAAGAGTGGGCACTATCTGGCCGCCAACCCGTTGCAGCCGACAGCCATGGCGACCAGTGTCCGGGTGCGCGACGGCAAACGCCTCGTAACCGACGGTCCGTTCGCGGAAACGCGCGAGCAACTGGGCGGCTACTTCCTCGTCGAGGCCAAGAATCTCGACGAGGCGATCGCCATCGCCGCAAAGATTCCGATGGCGCGCAAGGGTACCGTGGAGGTCCGGCCGGTGATCGAGATGCCGGGCCTGCCTTCCAAGGAGGCATAGCATGGTGGCGACACGGAGCAAACTCGTGTGGGTCGGTCGAGGGATTTCGGTTCTCCTCTCGCTCCTGTTCGCGATGAGCGCGGTCATGAAGCTGAAGGGAGGAGGCGGAGTAATGGAAGGGATGGCGCACCTGGGGTTGCCCGGGTCGCTAGTCGTGCCGCTCGGGATTCTCGAAATCTCGTGCGTCGCTATCTATCTGATTCCGGCGACCTCGATGGTGGGTGCGATTCTCCTGACCGGCTACATCGGCGGCGCAATCCTCGCGCATGTGCGAGTCGGCGATCCGTTCTTCTTCCAAATCGTGCTGGGAGTCTGCGCGTGGCTCGGCCTGTACCTGCGCGATAACCGGCTGAGGGAACTCATGCCGTTGAGAACTCCCGGAGCTATCGATTTTGCGAACTCTCGTTCGACAAATAAATGGAGCAGCCGAAACTGCCGCGTTGCCCAAAGCTCAACCGTATGAAGTTGTCGACTCAATACGAAGGAGTACAACGTGATGCAAAAAATTACTCCATGTTTGTGGTTCGATAGTAACGCGGAGGAGGCAGTGAAGTTTTATGTCTCCATTTTTAAGAATTCAAAGAGTGGGAAAATAGCACGATATGGAAAAGAGGGATATGAAATCCACGGAAGGCCGGAGGGAACCGTATTGACGATTGAGTTTGAACTCAACGGGCAGACGTTTACGGCGCTCAACGGCGGTCCAGTATTCAAATTCAATGAGGCCATATCATTCCAAATCGGCTGCAAGTCTCAAAAAGAAGTGGACTACTATTGGGAGAAACTCTCCAAGGGCGGAGAAAAAGGACAATGCGGCTGGCTGAAAGACAAATACGGCGTGTCCTGGCAGATTGTTCCCACGGTTTTAGGTGAGATGCTGCAAGACAAGGACGCGAAGATATCGGATAAAGTCATGAAGGCATTGCTGCAAATGAAAAAACTTGACATCAAACGCTTAAAGCAAGCCTATCGACAGCAATAATTGAATTTCAGAAAGGAGTCAGGCATGAGCCGCGTAAGGCTACTCGTTGGGACGCGTAAAGGCGCGTTCGTTCTCACATCGGATGGAAAGCGCGAAAAATGGGAGGTCGCCGGCCCGCACTTCGGCGGCTGGGAGATGTACCACCTCAAGGGATCGCCCGCCGATCCGAACCGGCTATATGCGTCGCAAACGAGCAGTTGGTTCGGGCAAGTCATCCAACGCTCCGATGACGGAGGCAAGACCTGGAATCCACCAGGGACGAAACCCGAGGATTTAATGGGTCCGGATGGCATGCGGAAGGGCGAGAGCAACATGTTTCTCTACGACACGTCCGCCGAAACCGGCAGGCCCCTCACGACGCACCAGTGGTACGATGGCACACAAAAGCCCTGGGAGTTCAAGCGGGTCTGGCACCTCGAGCCGTCATTGACCGATCCGGACACCGTCTACGCCGGCGTAGAGGATGCCGCCCTGTTCCGGTCTACTGACGGCGGGCGATCGTGGCACGAGTTGGCGGGACTGCGCGAGGTGAAGGGTAATCTGTGGCAGCCGGGAGCCGGTGGGATGTGCCTGCACACCATCGTGCTGGATCGGAGCCATCCTAAGAGGATGTTCATCGCGATCTCGGCGGCCGGTGTGTTTCGGACCGACGACGGCGGCAAGACATGGCGCCCCGCGAACAAAGGCTTGAAGTCTCAGTATGAGCTCCCCGACCCGGATGCCGAAGTCGGTCACTGCGTCCACCGTATCGCGATGCACCCGTCCCGTCCGAACGTGCTGTTCATGCAGAAGCACTGGAACGTGCTCCGCAGCGACGACGCCGGCGAGTCGTGGCACGAAATCAGCGGAAATCTGCCGACCGATTTCGGGTTTCCAATCGATGTGCACGCGCATGAGCCGGAAACGATTTACGTCGTTCCCATCAAGAGCGATTCGGAGCATTTTCCGCCCGACGGGAAGCTGCGCGTGTACCGCAGTCGCACGGGCGGCAACGAGTGGGAGGCGCTCACGAAGGGGCTACCGCAACGTGACTGCTATGTGAACGTGTTGCGCGATGCGATGACCGTGGACTCGCTCGATCCCTGCGGCCTCTACTTTGGCACCACCGGCGGGCAGGTCTATGGATCGGCCAACGCAGGGAATAGCTGGGCGCCTATTGTGAGAGATTTACCATCTGTATTGTCGGTGGAAGTCCAAACGTTGACATGACGGTGTTCTGGACCGTGAAGCGTGAATCGTGAAGCGCAACGGGCGTCGATAGCGTCAATAGCGTCTGTAGCGTCTCTTGCGCAATAGACGCGATAGACGCCGCACACTATGACGCGACCAACGAACGTCGAGTGAGGAAATGATCCGAGTCGTGCTCCCCGCACATCTGCGGACGCTGGCGCGCATCAACGGCGAGGTGAACCTGGAGGTTGTGGGTCCGGTCACGCAGCGCACGATCCTCGACGCGCTCGAAGCCCGCTACCCGATGTTGCGAGGGACAATCCGCGACCACGTCACACAACGACGCCGGCCGTTCCTGCGGTTCTTCGCCTGTGAGCAGGACCTGTCCCACGAATCGCCGGATGCTCCCCTGCCCGACGCCGTTGCGACGGGGGCCGAGCCATTGCTGATCGTGGGGGCCATAGCCGGCGGCTGATCTCGCTCGTGACCGGGGCAATCGAGGCTCTGCAACAGACGCTCACCCTTCGACAGGCGCAGGGCGACACTGAGTTGGATCGAAGGGTCGCGAACCCTGATCCTGGGCAGTGGCGGTGAGCGCCGCAAGAGGGCGAAGCCAATTTTATTTGATCGAAATGAAAGGAGTCACGATCGATGGCCACACAAACAAGGAGCAAGAAACAGGGTAAGCAGGCCAACGCGGCCTCCAGTATCGTCTGGTTTGAAATCCCGGCGGACAATGTCGAGCGGGCCAAGAAGTTTTACAGCACCTTGTTCGGCTGGAAGATCGAGAAATTTCCCGGGGTGAAGGATTACTGGCACATCGACACGGGCGGTGGTGACCGCACGCGTGATGGCGGGCTGATGGCGCGCAAGCACGCGGACCAGCCCATCACCAACTATGTCGCTGTGTCGTCGGTGGACGAATCCGCGGCGAAGGTCGAGAAACTCGGCGGCAAAATCTGCTTGTCGAAGACGGCGGTGCCGCAGATGGGCTATTTCGCTATTTGTCTGGACACAGAAGGCAACCAGTTCGCTCTCTGGGAAATGAACGAAAAAGCAAAATAGATTTTCTCAAAAGGGAGGCATAACCATGCGATTCATGATCCTCGTCAAAGCCACCAAAAACTCCGAAGCAGGGGTGCTGCCGAGCCAGGAGCTCCTGACCGCCATGATGAAATATAACGAGGGGCTGACGAATGCCGGCATCATGCTGGCGGGTGAGGGGCTGCAGCCGAGCTCGAAGGGTGCACGCGTCCGATTCGATGGCGCCAAACGGACCGTGATCGATGGACCCTTCGCAGAAACCAAGGAGCTGATCGCCGGCTTCTGGCTGTGGCAGTGCAAGTCCCGGGAGGAAGCGATCGAGTGGGTCAAGCGCTGCCCCAATCCGATGCCCGGTGAAGTGTCCGAGATCGAGATTCGCCAGGTGTTCGAGGCGGAAGGCTTCGGCGCGGAGTTCACGCCTGAGCTCAGAGCTAAAGAGGAGCGCTTGCGCGCGCAATCGGAGCAGCGAAAGAAAGCGAAGCGATAGGAGGAATCCATGTTCAAGCTCATTGCCATCGTAGTTGTCGTGCTGATCGCGGCTCTTCTCATCTACGCTGCGACCAAGCCTGACACGTTCCGTGTCCAGCGCTCGGCGAGCATCAAAGCGCCGCCGGAGAAGATCTTCCCGATCATCAATGACTTCCACAACTGGGGCACTTGGTCTCCCTGGGAGAAAAAAGACCCCGCGATGAAGAGAACCCTCGGCGCCATAGCTAGCGGCAAAGGCGCTGTGTACGAATGGGAAGGCAACAACGAGGTCGGCAAGGGACGCATGGAAATTGCGGAGTCGTCCCCACCATTCAAGGTCGCGATCCGACTGGATTTCGTCAAGCCCTTCGAGGCTCACAACACCGTTGAGTTCGCGCTGGAGCCCAATGGCGAGGCCACGAACGTCACGTGGGCCATGCAGGGCCACACGCCCTACTTTGCGAAAATCATCCACGTGTTTTTCGACATGGACAGCATGGTCGGCAAGGACTTCGAGACGGGTCTGGCCAATCTGAAGACCATCGCTGAACAGTGAGAAAGGAGGCTACGCATGCGATATGTTGATGGGTTTCTATTGCCGGTCCCGAAGAAGAACCTGAAGGCCTACGCCCGCATGGCTCAGAAGGCGGGGAAAATCTGGCGGAAATATGGCGCTCTCGACTACAAGGAATGCGCGGGCGACGATCTCAACGTGAAGATGGGCGTGCCGTTCCCTCGACAGTTGAAGGTCAAGCCCGGCGAAACGGTGGTGTTCTCGTATATCGTGTATAAGTCGCGAGCGCATCGCGACCGCGTCAACGCCAAGGTGATGAAAGACCCACGCATACAGAATATGTGTGATCCGAAGGACATGCCCTTCGACGTCAAGCGCATGGTCTACGGTGGATTCAAGGTCCTGGTCGGGTTCTAGCATCAAAAAGACAGCGAGAAGGAAGGTTCCTGGTTCATTTCGGCGAGTCACCTTACAACCATACAACCATTAAAGGAGCATCCCATGCGCCTCATATACATCTCGCTCATCTGTCTGTGCCTTGTTGTGACTGCATCTCTTGCCGTCGCCAAGGAAAAGAAACCGGCTCAGATGGACCAGCAGGCGATGATGGAAATGTGGAAGAAACTGGGCACGCCCGGCGAGCCGCATAAGTTGTTCGCGAGCCTGGCCGGTAGTTGGACAACCCAGACTAAAGAATGGATGGAGCCAGGCAAGCCGCCGACGGAATCCACCGGCACCGCGGAGCTGAAGATGTTGCTGGACGGGCGCTTTCTCTACCAGGAATACAACAGCCAGATGATGGGGCAACCGTTCTCCGGGATCGGGATCGACGCCTATGACAACCTGACCAAGAAGTATGTGACGGCCTGGATAGATTCGATGGGCACGGGAATCTTCATGATGGAAGGGACGGCGAGTGCCGACGGCAGGACCATTACGTTGAAAGGCTCGCATCCTGAACCAGGTGGCGGCCGGATGTCGCATCGCGCCATATGGAAGATTGTGGACAACAATACCCAAACTTTTGAAATGTATGGGGCGCACAGCCGCGGTAAGGAAATGAAGATGATGGAGATCACCTACACCCGGAAGCCATGACCGAGGCAGGATCTCACCCCTCTTTTCCTTGCGGGAGGGATCCCGGAGGAACGTGATGGACGAAGACCTTGATCATATGACGCGTGACCAGCTTATCGCGGAAGTGAAGAAGCTGCGGCAAAGCATCCGTCAGCATCGGGACAGTAAAGGACATGAGCTCTGTTGGCATCATCCGGCACTTTGGGGGTTGTTACCGGAGAAGACGGATCCGATCCCCATCGTGCCGGACTGGCCGGAGTTCATCAGAGGCTGCGTGAGATATCGGCAGTCGCTGGACGAGCAGGCGCCAACCGCCCCGCGGTCGAATCTGCCGTATGAAAAGTGACTCATTCGGGCTCCTCCGTTCATGGCAATGCCGAGTGCGTTGAGCATCAGGTCATGCAATCACACATCTAGAGGTTCGGCGGGAAGCGCGGCAAGGTCTTTCTGACGAGCTCAGCTACAACCTCCTCCAAGTGCCTTGTACAAGGTGCGGATGGCGGAACTATTCCTGACCGCTATTGGCGGTTGGGGCGTGTCTGGATTGTTTTTGGTATTCTCGCGACCCTCCTTCCACTGGCAAACCTTTCCTGGTTGGTCTTCAGGCCCACCTAGCGACAGAACTCCTGGCTCCGCCGATGCTTCGGCATCTGCCGAAATCTCGGCGTCGTGAGATCGGCACGCCCATTTGCGTTTAGGCGGTCATGCCAAATTAGCATTTAATTTCATAGCATTATGTCGCCCATGATCGGGTGGTCGTATGGAACGGCCTTTGCCATAACAAGAAGGCGAAGGAGAAACGGGCATGCTGAAAATCACGATCCATCCAGAGGCGGGAGTCGCAAGGCTGAAACTCGAAGGCCGACTGGCCGGACCCTGGGTGGAGGAATTAGATCGGTGCTGGCGCGAAGCTAATGGTGCGCAACAGAACCATCTGGTGGTGGATTTATCCGGGGTGACCTTTATTGACCCTGAAGGCAAGAAGCTCTTGACGAAGATGTGGCAGCAAGGTGCCAAGCTTCACGCAGTCGGCTGTCTGACCAGATGTATTGTGGACGAGATTTCGAAAGCTGACTCCTCCTGGTCGTCTCATTCAAGTCGGAAGGACAAAAGCAAAGGGAGCTGAGACACTCATGTCCTGGTTGGTCTTATACATGACAGTTATCCTCCCGCTCCTGTTGGCGGTACTGCTGGCGCTTGACTTGCTTGCGCCTCAGCCAACCGGTAGAATTGACCTTCCGTCGCGCAGGGTCAAGTCCCCCCGATCGTAACATCACTTGTACGGAGACAACACCATGGCTTCATTTGTCAATCCCCTGGGATTCACCGCAGGCCTTCTCACATGGATTGCCGTGACAGGCTTGCTCGGGTGTAAACAAGAGGCGGCTTCAACGCCCGCTCGACAGATCCCGGAAGTCCAGGTCGTCACTGTTACGACTCAGACCGTGCCCGACGAACCGGAATTTATCGGACAGGCGGAGTCGTCACGTCCGGTTGAAATTCGGTCACAGGTGACCGGGATCATCAAAGAGCGATTTTTCCAAGAAGGTCGCGACGTCAAGAAGGGCGCTCGCCTGTATCAAATAGATCCCGTCCCGTTCCAAGCGGCCCTGGTCAGTGCCAAGGCGAGGGTGGCCCAGGCTGAGGCGCGGCTCATCCAAGCCAAGCAGGATCTTGCTCGTGTCAAGCCGCTCCTGGAGGAACAGGCCGTGAGTCAAAAGGACGTTGATGACGCGGTTGCGGGAGAACTGGCGGCGAAGGCGACGCTGGAGGCGGCGAAGGGGGATCTGGTCAAGGCTAAGTTTGATTTCGATAACACCCTTATCACCGCCCCCATCGACGGAATGATCGAGCGGACTAAGGTCTACGAAGGACGATTGGTCTCCGCACAGACCGATCTGCTCACGATCATTCATCAGGTCGATCCCATGTATGTGACCGTAAGCGCTCCTGAAACCTTCCTGCTGAAACGGCGCCGTGATATCGAGGCAAAGAGGATCGAACACCCGGGTGTCTATCAGCTACGAGGCATCATCACCTTCTTGGACGGCTCGACTTATCCTCATGAAGGAGTCCTGGATTTACTCGACGTGGGTATGCGTACCGAGACGGGAGCCAGGCCTGGGCGGGTCACCTTCCCGAATCCTGACCGGGTTCTGGTTCCGGGACAGTTCGTCACGGTTCGCTTCAAAGGCACCTTGAAAACCGGGGCGATCCTGGTTCCGCAACGAGCGGTCCAGCAGGGGCCGAAGGGACCGGTTGTCTATGTGGTTGGTGACGGCGATAAGGTGGAGGTCCGCGGTATCCAGGCCAGCAATTGGCAGGGCAACCAGTGGCTCATCGAGGAAGGGCTGCACGCTGGCGAGCAGGTGGTGGTGGACGGCTTCCAACGAATCATGCCGGGGGTCCCGGTCAAACCGGTTCCTTATACGGTAGCCGAGGCCGCTCCTATGACCCAACCAACGGACACCAAGACGGAGCAGACGAAGTGAGTCCGCACTTTTTCATTGATCGTCCCATCTTTGCATCGGTCCTCTCCATCATCATTGTGGTGGTGGGCCTGGTGTCCTTGGAGGCCCTTCCCATTGCTCAGTTTCCGGAAATTACGCCGCCGGTGGTCCAAATCGAGGCCGACTATCCCGGCGCGAGTGCGGAGGTTGTGGCGGATTCGGTGGCGCGCACGATCGAGGTGCAGCTGCCAGGCATCGATAACCTGCTCTATTACTCTTCCACGAGCACCAACGATGGCCACATGACCATCCAGCTCACGTTCGAGATCGGAACAGACGTTGATATCGCGCAGGTCCAGACGCAGAACCGCCAGAAGCTGGCGGAGCCGCAGCTCCCGCCGGAGGTAGTGCGTCAGGGCATCAGCGTGAAAAAAGTGTCGCCGGACCTTCTCGCAGTCGTAGCCCTGAGTTCCAGTGATCCCAGACACGACACCGTCTTTCTCTCCAACTATGCCATTCTCCGAGTGGTGGATAATATCAAGCGGCTCAAAGGCGTGGGGGACGCCTACGTGTTCGGCGCGCAGAATTACAGCATGCGGATCGTCCTGGACCCAATCCGAATGGCGCAACTCAGTCTCACGCCGACCGACATCGCGAACGTCGTCCGCGAGCAGAATCGAGACTTTCCGGCCGGGACGGTCGGGCGAGAGCCAGCCCCCAAGGGAACCGAGCTGACCATCCCAGTCATCACACAAGGCCGTCTTACGGAGGTGAAGGACTTCGAGGAGATGATCGTCAGGGCCCTGCCCAATGGGTCCATGGTCCGCCTGAAAGACGTCGCCAAAGTTGAGTTGGGCGCCCAATCCTATACCCTCGAAGGACGGTGGAACGGTAAGCCCAACGTGTTTCTCTTGACCTTCCTATCGCCCGGCGCCAATGCCCTCGATACCGTGAAACGGGTTCGCAAGGAGATGGGGGAGGTAGCCAAGAGTTTTCCTCCCGGCGTGTCATGGGACATTCCTTATGACACGACCAAGTTCATCGAGGTGTCCATTCACGAGGTCGTCAAGACCTTAGGGATAGCGATGGTTTTGGTCATCCTGGTCGTCTATCTCTTTCTCCAGAACTGGCGTACCACGTTGATTCCCGGTGTGGCGGTTCCGGTCTCCCTCATCGGCACCTTTGCCGGCATGCAGGCGCTTGGGTTCTCCATCAACACCCTGACGCTGTTCGGCATGGTGCTGGCCATTGGGATGGTTGTGGACGATGCCATTGTGGTCGTCGAGAATGTCGAGCGCCACATGAAGGAAGAATGTTGCTCGTCCAAGGAGGCCGCCAAGAGGGCTATGAATGAGGTCACCGGACCCGTGATCGCCATCGTACTTGTTCTCTGTTCCGTGTTCGTGCCCGTGGGCTTCTTGGGGGGGATCACCGGCCAGCTCTACAAGCAGTTTGCCATCACCATCGCCATGTCCGTGACCATCTCAGGGCTGGTGGCCCTCACGCTGAGCCCGGCCCTCTGCGCCCTGGTACTGAAGCCGGGGGGGGAGGGTGAACGCCAAGGCTTTTTCGCGCCCTTCAACCAGTTCTTCGATTGGACGAGGGACGGCTACACCGCGGTCACCGGACTTGTCATCAAACGGGCGTCGCTGGCGCTGGCGGTCTTTGGCGTCGTGATTGCCCTCAGCGTCGGTTTCTTCAGAGTGATCCCATCCAGCTTCTTGCCGGATGAAGACCAGGGCTATTTCATCACCATGATCCAGCTTCCTGACGGAGCGTCCAAGCAGCGAACCGACGTTGTTCTTGACAAAGTGGAGCGCTACTTCCTCTCGATTCCCGCGATCCATTCAACGGATGCGATGTCCGGCCTCAACTTCGTCTTCAACACGCGGGGACCAAATGCGGCCACGATGTTTCTACCGCTGCACCACTGGGATGAGCGGAAAGGACCGCACGAACATGTGAAAGCCCTCATCGGTGCCGCCTACGGAGAATTCGCCAAGATCCCTGAGGCGCTCATCCTCGCCTTCAATGCGCCGTCCATTCGAGGACTTGGCGCGACCGGTGGGTTTTCGCTCCAACTGCAGGACCCCAGTGGCGGGGACTTCAACAAGTTTGCAGCCGTCGCTCAAGAGTTCGTCGCCAAAGCCAGGCAGAACCCGGCCATCGGGGCCATTGGGACCAGCTTCCGCGTGAGTTCTCCGAGGGTGTACGCCCACGTCAACCGTGAACGGGCCAAGGCACTGGGAGTTCCGATCTCCGAAGTGTTCGACACCCTCCAGGCCTATTTCGGCAACCTGTATGTCAATGATTTCCTCAAATTTGGCCGCGTCTATCGGGTACAGACGGAGGCCGAGGCACAATATCGGTCCACTCCTGAAGACATCGCCAAGATTTACGTGCGCGCGCAGAACGGACAAGGGCTGTCCATGATTCCGCTCGACACGGTGGTGACAACGGAATTCACGAGCGGGCCGGATCCCGTGACACACTTCAACGGGTACAATACAGCTCTGATGTTGGGGGCGGCGGCCCCGGGCTCTAGTTCGGGACAAACGCTCGATGCACTGGAGCAGGTTGCGCAGGAGGTCTTGATCCCCCAAGGTTACGGGGTTGACTGGAGTGGGATCTCCTACCAAGAACGCCTGGTCGGGCGACAGTCGGTCTTTGCGTTCGCGTTCGGCTTGCTGATGGTGTTTCTCGTGCTGGCCGCCCAGTACGAGAGCTGGACGGTTCCGTTCGCCGTGATCCTCGCCGTTCCCTTCGGCGTCTTCGGAGCCTTGTCCGCCGTGTGGCTGCGGGGGATGTCCAATGACATCTACTTCCAGATTGGATTGGTCACGCTGATCGGGCTCTCCGCCAAGAACGCGATTCTGATCGTCGAGTTCGCCAATAAACGGTACGAGGCCGGCATGCCAGTCGTCGATGCCGCGATCGAGGCCGCCAAGCTTCGGTTCCGGCCGATCATCATGACGTCCATGGCATTCATCCTGGGGGTCGTGCCTCTGGTGTTCGCCACAGGCGCCGGGGCTGCCAGTCGGCAATCCATCGGGACCGGCGTGTTTGGCGGCATGCTGGCTGCCACCTTCTTGGCGATCTTTTTCGTGCCGCTGTTCTTTATCCTGGTTCGAAAGCTCAGTCACCGCCTGAGCGGCCGCGGCAAGACTCCAAGTTCTGAAGCGCCGGCTGAGCCAAAAACGGAGGAGGACTACCAGCATGCGTAAGTGGGCGGCGCTGATCCTTCCAATCTTTCTCCTGTCCTGTGCGATGGGGCCGGACTACGAACGATCCGCCATCCCGACTCCGGAAGGGTTTCGGATGAAGGAGTCCGCCGATCCGAACTCCATCGCGAATCTCCCCTGGTGGGAGTTGCTGCGGGACGAAGAGCTGCAGAAGCTCATCCGCATTGCACTGGAGGAGAACAAAGATCTCAAACGCGCCGTGGCCAGCATAGACGAGTTTCAGGCGAGGGCGCTGATCGCAAGGATGGATTTTGCCCCTCAGCTCAGCGGGACCGTCAGCACGCCCGCCTTCGGAAGAAAGGCGACTTTTCTCTTCCCCGGATTTCCGAACTCGTTTAACTATTACACGCAAGGCAATCTTTCATGGGAGTTGGACATTTGGGGGCGTATTAGGCGATCTAACGAAGCCGCGTTTGCGGATCTGTTTGCCCGTGAATGGAACCGGCGGGCGGTGGTTCTGCAACTCGTGAGCGGGGTGGCAGAGGCCTACTTCGATCTGCTCCAGTTCGACATGCAATTGGAGATTGCCAAGCGCACGGTTCTGGCATGGGAAGAGTCGGTCAGAATCGGCCGGGCTCGGTTGCGGCAGGGAGTGATCAACAAACTGGACGTCGACCAATTCGAGGCAGAGCGATCCAATGCAGCGGCTCGAGCGGCTGAGTTTGAACGACAGATGGTCCAAAAGCAAAATCAGATCAGTGTGCTACTCGGACGCAATCCACATCAGATCCCGCGAGGCCGCTCACTGACGGAGCAGGTCTTGCCGCCTCAAGTCCCGCCTGGGCTCCCGTCCGAATTGCTTCAGCGCCGCCCGGATATCGTGCAGGTCGAGCATGAACTGACGGCGGCGAATGCGCGAATCGGAGTCGCCAAGGCCGAACGGTTTCCTAAGATTACCATCACTGGAATCCTAGGAGTGTCGAGTCCACAACTCTCGCGTCTGATCGCCGACGAAACAGCGTTCGGTGCTGTGGGACCAGGATTGGCCGGCCCGCTTCTCAACGCCCAAATTTTGGGATTCCAGCAAGAGGCGGCTGAAGCCCTAACAAGACAGGCCTTAGCCCAATACGAGCAGACCATCCTCGTGGCCTTCAGGGAAGTCGAAGATGCCCTGGTGGCTGTGCGCACGGCTCGCGAACAGCGAGAGGCGCAGGTGCAGCAGGTGGATGCCCTCCGATCTGCGTTGCACCTGGCCAACCTTCGGTACAAAGGCGGGCTCGCCAACTATCTGGATGTGCTGGTCGCCCAGCGCAATCTCTTCGAGGCTGAAGTGGCCCTCACGGGCACCCATCGGCTCCACTTGGTGTCCATCGTCCAGCTCTAC
>Ga0187892_10008696_pt1 | contig 13759 bp, 10 predicted proteins | sample MA1701073metaG_FD_139345 | JGI IMG/M metagenome (GOLD analysis project Ga0187892, IMG submission 139345) | Bio-ooze microbial communities from a basaltic lava cave in the Kipuka Kanohina Cave System on the Island of Hawaii, USA - MA170107-3 metaG ...
ATGCCGGACAACTGGGAGCGCGGTCGACTGAGAAAGACGTTGGCTCTCCTGGGCGCGGCAACTGCTGCCACGCCGGCAGCGTTGTGGGCTGGTACCAGCATTGCGAACAACAAAGGCATCACGACAGGCTGGCCGTTCCGAACGAACGTAGACACGACTGGTGACCTCCACAATCTGGCCGAGGTCTACCCCGACGTTTACCCGGGCGGCACCTACAAGAAGGCACTCGAAAGTTGGATGTCGCGATCAAGTGACACCGGGTTGGACAGTCTTCCGCCGATCGACGTCGATGAACTTGGGAGAGTTATCTGGGGCGACCCAACCACGTCCAGCATTCTGAACGATCGCTTGAAAACAACGACAAGCGTTGCAATGGCCGCGGCCCAGTCGATGCCCGGTGGTCAGGGGCCTGGCCTGGTTACACCGTCTCAGATGGGCCGCCTTGCTGCTGGCATGGGTGCAGGCTACATGTCTGGTGCCCTGGTCGGGGGGGCTCTCGGCGTCCTGACTGGAATGCCTCGCGAAACACAGGATGTAATGAAGCGGACGGGCATGTACGCGGGCGTCGTACAGGAGGTGATGCCGCGGTTGTTCGGCCTGTAACAGCCGGCTATACTGTCGATGTCGCGATGTACAGCACACGAGGAGGTGCCAAAATGGACCTGTACGACGTTCTCAAGACCCAGTTCGAGGCCGTTCTGGCTCACTACCGGGCAGCGCTTGCCGACAAGAAGCTGACGCTGTTGGAGAAGCTGAAGCTTGCAGCGCTAGCCCTGGGGAGCCTGGTCAAAGTGGCCGAGCTGGGCTCCGATTCGACCGGTGAGGAAAAGAAGGCCGCCGTCACAAAGATGGCCCTGCGTCTGTGGGACGAGGTCCTGGCGCCGATCGACATTCCGCGGGTACCCGATCTGCTCGAACAGACCGTCGTGGACCCCGTGATCAGGATGCTGATTCCGTTGCTGGTCAACCTCGGGATCGACACGCTCGTGTCGATGTTCAACCACGACAAGACATGGATTCCGGAGCCGACTCCGCCGGCGGACCCGGCCCCCGCACCAGTACCGGCTGATCCGGGTGTCGTGCCGGCGAACGAACCAGCCGACAGCGGCCTCCCGCCAGGATTCGTCCCGTACTAACTAGTCCCGAACGGAGGCCTGCAGTGGTCCACATTCTCGGTGGTCATGACGTTGCCATCCTTGGCCCTCTGCGTTTCTGGAGCGATCGAGGGCTCGTACACGTCGAGGATTCTCGCGACAACTCGTATGAGACCCTCACTGTTCGTGACGTGCTGCTCCGTGCCAAGGGTATCAACGATATGATCGGGAACTCGTCCGACCCGGGCGTGTTCTACAAGACGATCAAGTGCACACAGGACTTTCTGGATCGTCTCCTGGAAGTCTGCCGGAAGGCCAGGGAGCAGGGAATGCCGACTGACCCTTCGGCGGCAAGAGATCTGGCACGTCGAAGACCGACGACGGTCTCGATGCCAGCCGATATGGAGTCTCTGCCTCTTTAATCAGCGCGAGGACAAGGATGTCCCTATCAGATCGCGAAGCTTTCAAGGTCGCGTTCCTGTCTCGATGCATTGAGCATGGTGCTACGACGCCAGACCAGATCATGGCCTGCGTGAAGTCGGCCAGAGAAAAGGTTGCCTTCGGACTCGGAGACATTCTCAACGTTCCCAGGCAGATCGGTGAGACTGGCAAGGCCGTCGTAGATGTGGCCAAAGGTGTTGCCGAGCCTGTTGCGAGGGCTGGATTTATTCTGCCAATCGCGCTGGGCGCCGGGATCGGTGGCGGAGCTGCCATGCTGACTGACGTGGACGACCAGGACGTGAGAGAGCAGCAGCAACGCGAGCTGATTGGAGAATACGCGCGACTCGCTGCCAGAGCTGAGCAGAACAGGCTGATCAAGGCCTATCGCAAAGCTCGCAGCGCGACCGGTCGCACCTTTGTCTGACGCTCATGAGCCTTCTCAAATACAAGAAAGAGCAAAACGGAAATGGACGCGGCCGACTCTTCTGGGGCAGATCTGATGTGGATCAGCTTCCGATCCGCGGGCCGGCGCCGCTCATGCTCAAGGAAGATGAATTCCTTGAGTATGCAGAGCGTGTCTTCGACGCGCGGGTGGCCGTGTTCAACATCATGGACCCGGGTGAGCGAGCAGAATACCAGGCAGTCATAGAGAGGATTGCCAGCGGCTGGTACAAAGGCCTGTACGTCGAGCGGTTGTTTGACGACGAAAAGAAGCTCGTCTACATGGAGTGGCTGGAGTGTTACCTGGAGATTCCATCCAACGTCTACACGCGAGTAGGTCATGACCACAGCGGCACCAGAGCAGCGTCACAAGAAGGCTAACGACCCGGTCCGGTCTCTGAGTCTGGCCGTCCAGGACGCCGCCGTTCGCAGGAACCAGCAGGCCGCGCTGAAGGAACTTGGTCGGTTCATGGCTACCGGCCTTGGTGTGGGCATGGCTGGCCGCGGTCTCCTGGGCATGACGAATCTGCTCCGCAAGAATCTGTTCCGGCCTGAAGTCACAGCTCCGCTCCCGGCTGTAGTCCAAATCCCATATCGCACGGACGAGGAAGAGGAAAAGCTGGGAGTGGACGGAGCCAACGGCGGATGGCTCGATAAGCCGCTGGCTTTCGCCGCGGGCGAGTATTCCACGGAAGGCGGGGCATCGATGCCGTGGGTCCTTCCGGCGATGGTTGGCGGCGGTGCCGCATCGGCTTTTGGTGGTTGGAAGCTGATGGACTACATCCTGGACCGTCAGCGCAGGAAGGCCCTAGACGATGAGGTGGCCAGGGCGAAGAAAGAGTTCAACGATGCTCTTCTAAGCCAGTACGACAACCCGAAGCAGGCATCTATCCTGTCGAAGGAACTTGACGGTCTCTACGACGACATGACAAAGGCTGCAGCCTCTGTGCCAGATTGGGCGGGCCTGATGACCGGTATGTACGGCACCGCGGGTGGTGTTGCGGGCTTGCTGGCTGGCGTGGGCACGTACAACCTGCTCAAGAAGTTCCAGCGTCGCGAGATGCTGAGGAAAGCCCAGCAGAGACGTATGCTTCGTATGTATCAGCAGCGGCCAACGGAGCTTTTTGCTCAGCCAGTTGCCGTGCCAAGCAAACAGCCTTCGGAGGACGAGCAGCTCGACTCCATTGGCGCCTAATGGAGTAACGAATGAGCCTGCTGACTCCGGCTGTAGACCTTCTCAAGCTGGCCATTTCGCAGCCTGTTGGCTTTCGCTCGTTTGCCGACACGTCTGCGGCCAGGCAGAGCATCTTCAACAACGTTCTGACGGCCGCTAAAGAGGTCGAGCCAATCGCCAACGAGCGATTCACGCTCCGGCTCAGTGAGCCTCATTATGCCGACGAGCGAGACTACACGCTGGCCGAGCAGAAGATGGCGATTCTGCAGGGTCAGACGCTTGGAAGACGGCTGCGCGGGACGTGGCAGCTTCTCGATACTGCCACTGGAAAACCTGTCTCGCAAAAGAAAGGCACCCTGGCAACGGTCCCATACCTCACGCCGCGTGGAACCTTCATCCACCGCGGTAATGAGTACACCCTGGGCTCGCAGCTCCGGCTTCGACCAGGCGTCTTCACGCGCGTCAAGGACAATGGCGAGATCGAGGCCCACGCCAACGTTATCCCCGGCAAGGGTCCGACTCACCGCTATTTTCTCGATCCCGAGAAGGGCATCTTCTACCTGCGATTCGAACAGTCCAAGATACCGATTCTGCCTCTCCTGCGGGCAATGGGGGCCAATGATCGCGAGTTGCGAGACGCGTGGGGTCCTGAGCTGCTGGCCGCGAACTACCCACATGACGACCCGGCCTCGCTGCAGAAGCTGTACAGCAAGGTCATTCGCAGGGCCAAGGCTGAAACATCGCCGGATGATAAGCGGAAGCAGATTGCCGAGGCGTTCTCGCGCATGGAGCTCGATCCCGATGTTATGCAGAGTACGCTCGGCAAGGGGTACAAGTCGCTGGACAAGGACACGCTTCTGGCGGTGACAAGAAACCTGCTGGCGGTCCATCGCGGAGAGAAGGACGCCGACGATCGCGATTCATTGTCATATCAGACGTTGCTGGGCCCAGAAGACCTGTTTGCGGAGCGGATCCGCAAGGATGCAGGCGGTCTTCGAAGAACAATGCTGTGGAAGGCAAGCTTCCGCGGCAATCTCGACAGTGTCCCGAGCAGCGCACTCAACAGGCAGATCCAGTCTGCCCTGTTGAGCAGCGGTCTAGGAATGGCGCTGGAGGAGGTCAACCCGGGGGAGATATTCGATAAACAGTCCCGCGTGAGCCGCATGGGCGAAGGTGGGATCGGTTCGTACGAAGCAATCCCCGACGAGGCACGGTCTCTGCAGCCCAGTCATCTCGGTTTCATCGACCCAGTTCGCTCTCCCGAGTCATTCCGCGCCGGTGTCGATTCGTCGATCGCTTCTGGTGTAGTCAAAGGTTCTGACGGGCGTGTCTACGCGCAGTTTACCAACGCAAAGACAGGGAAGAAGGAGTATGTCTCTCCCCAGGACCTCGTTGGTAAAACAATAGCTTTCCCCGGCGAGATGAAGAGGACATCGAAGCGCGTCTTTGCAATGCGCGGCGGCAAGATGCGGCCGACGCTGAGAGGGAAAGTTGACTATATCGCACCGTCGTTCGAAAACGACTTCTCTGCGCTCAGCAACCTCGTCCCGATGAAGTCGGCCGTCAAAGGTCAGCGTGCGAGCATGGGCGCCAGGATGCTTACACAGGCCCTCGCCCTCTCGAATCCCGAGGCGCCGCTCGTACGTGGGGCTATGCCAGATAATCCGGAGAGGAGCTACGAGGAGGAATACGGCCGCCACATGGGGGCAGTATTCGCTGATCGCGGCGGCCGTGTTACGAAGGTCGAGCCAGACCAGCTGACAGTCAAGTACAACGACGGAACTACGGCCAAGATCGACCTGTACAACAACTTTGCGCTGAACCGTAAGAGTTTCATACACAACACTCCGTTGCTGCAGCCGGGCGAGAGGTTCGAGAAGGGCTCCTTACTCGCACGAAGCAACTTTACCGATTCGTCCGGCGCAACGGCTCTCGGTTTGAACGCCCGCGTTGCTTATCTTCCGTTCCGCGGCCTGAACTATGAAGACGCCACAGTCATCAGCGACAGCATGGCGAAGAGGCTGACGTCGGAGCACGCATACCAACATGACATCGAGTGGACGGAGGATGTGAAGCGTGGAAAGAGGGCCTTTATCGGACTCTTTCCAAGCAAATTCGACAAGAAGAAGCTGGAGACCATTGACGATGGTGGAGTTGTGCGGCCGGGCACGGTCGTGCAAGAGGGAGATCCACTCATTCTGGCTGCCCGAACGCGGGCCCAGCTCAAGACCAAGGTGCACCGGAAGGGACAGCCGGGACATCTCGACGAGTCTGTTCTGTGGGAACACAGCACGCCAGGCATCGTCACAGACGTCGCAGGCGGAGATAAGGGCTCGACGGTAGTGGTCAAGACCTTCATGCCGATGCAGGTCGGTGACAAGATGTCTGGCCGGTACGGAGACAAAAACATCGTTTCGGCGATCGTCCCCGATGCAGAAATGCCGCACGACAAGGATGGCCGGCCGTTTGAAATACTCCTGAATGAACTGGGTACGATCAGCCGCGGTAACCCAGCACAGGCCATAGAGGCAGCCCTGGGAAAAATCGCTGCGAAGACTGGCAAGCCCTATAAGGTCCGAGATTACGAAGACATCGAGGATCTGAACGAGTTCGCAATTTACGAACTTGCCAGGCATGGCCTCCCTGATTCAGAGGATCTGGTTGACCCGGAAACCGGCAAGAAGATCCCTAACATCCTGACAGGCGTCCGCTTCTTCGTGAAGCTACACCATATGGCCGAGGACAAGGGTCAGAGCCGTGGAACCGGGGCTTACAGCGCCGAGGGAATTCCAACCAAGGGTGGAGACGGCGCTGGTGGGAAGCGGATCTCGCTCATGGATACGAACGCGCTTCTCAGCCACGGCAGCACGGCCGTACCGAGGGACGCATCGGCCATTCGCGGCCAGCGCGACGAGAACTACTGGCTGCAATTCATGCAGGGCTACAGGCCGCCTGCTCCTCGCGTTCCGTTCATGTACGAGAAGTTCGTCAACCAGTTGAAGGCATCTGGCATCAACGTCGTACGCAAGGGCCAGCAGACGAACATCATGGCGCTCACCGACAAGGACATCGATCAGCTCGCCGGCGACCGCGTGATCAAGAACGGAAAGACGGTCGATTGGGGAGCTGACCTGTCACCTATCAAAGGCGGACTGTTCGACGAGACACTGACTGGTGGCCACAACCAGACTCGCTGGGCCAGAATTGATCTGGACGAGGCGATGCCGAACCCGGTCATGGAGGAACCAATCCGCAAGATTCTCGGGCTGACGCAGAACAAGTTCGAGGACATCATGGCCGGTCGTGACAAGCTCAACGAGCGGTCAGGACCCGACGCTATTGCTCACGCGCTGAACAGCATAAATCTCGACAAGGCGCTGGTAGTTGCCAGGGCCCAGATTGCATCTGGCCGTAAGACGGCACGGGACGAAGCTGTGAGGAAGCTAGGATACTTGAAGAGCGCCAAACAACTCGGCATCCACCCGCGAGATTGGGTTCTGCATAGCGCACCGGTGCTTCCCACTGCGTTCAGGCCTGTAAGCCTGTTGGCGGGCACCAAGACGCCGATCGTATCCGACCCAAACTTTCTGTATCAGGAGCTGATCGATGCAAACGACAACCTTCGAGAGATCAAGAAGGAAGTCGGAGACGATGGAGCGGGAGAGGAGCGCTTGGCTCTCTACAAGTCGTTCAAAGCCGTGACAGGCCTTGGCGATCCCCTTCATCCGAAGCTCGTGGAGAAGGGTGTCAGCGGAATCTTGAAGAGCGTCTTTGGTTCTAGTCCGAAGTTGGGGACGGTCCAGCGCAAGTTGATCAGCAGCATGGTCGATGTGGTTGGACGTGCTGTGATCACACCGAATCCCGATCTCGATATGGATCACGTTGGTTTGCCAGAGAACATGGCCTGGGATCTCTACAAGAACTTCATCGTCAGGAGGCTGAAGCGAAAGGGAATGGCTCTGGTCCGCGCGGTGAAGGAGGTCAAGGACAGAACTGAGCTAGCACGTAGGGAGATGATGGCGGAGCTGGAGGATCGGCCAGTCATCATCAACAGGGCTCCAGTGCTGCACAAGTTTGGCATATTGGCAGCGTTCCCGCAGCTCGTGAAAGGTAACACTTTGCAGATAAGTCCTTTGGTAACAGCAGGTTTTAATGCCGATTTTGACGGGGACACGATGCAGTACCATGTGCCGGTCGATGAAGACGCCAAGCGCGAGGCCGTGGAGCGGCTTCTGCCGAGCAAGTCTCTTCTGAGCCCAGCCGATTTCAAGACCCCGGTGCACAAGCCGTCGCAGGAGTATCTTGGTGGCCTGTTCAAAGCCACTTCAGCGCCCAGTAAGCGGCGGCCGAGGACGTTCAGAGACTCACGGGATGCCCTTGCCGCGTGGATGCGTGGCGAGATTGAGATCAACGACCCGCTCGTGATTCTTGATTGGCAACGTACATGACCCCTACAATGCGCCTGGGAACTGACGCGAGTGACTCGATAGTTGCGGTGGGGCCGTTAGACTGACCAAAGGTGGTCGAACAGAGCACGCAATAACAGCGAAAGGCACTGATGACCGATACCATTTTCAATCCGGAGCTGGTGAAAATCGCCAAGCACATGACAAAGAGCGCCTTTGTGCCGATGAGCGATCCGGCACTCGGAGGCGGTGATCCTTCGGCTGCAATGGGTGGCGGTGCTCCTCCGATGGACCCGGCTGCGATGGGTGGTGGCGCTCCTCCGATGGACCCCAGCATGATGATGGACCCGTCAATGATGGGCGGGGGAATGATGGGTGGGGGAATGCCGCCGATGCCGGCTGGCGGCGCGGCACCCCCTCCAGCGGCTGGCCCAACCGCAGACGAGGTTCGACAGATCATTCGCGAGGAGATGGCCAGCAGTGGTGCGTCCGCTGGTGCGGCTGCCGCACCAGTTGGCCAGATCAAGCCCAAGATCGACGTCAATGTCGAGATCATGCACATCAAGAACATGCTGGCGAAGGTCGTGGATGCGCTAGGAATCGGCATCCCGGCACAGGAGATGGTCGCAACTCCCGAAGCACTCACCGCCATGGCCCAGGGTGGCGGAGCCGGAGCTCCTCAACAGGCCAGCGCCTTTCCACCAATCCCGCCAATGCCTGGAATGCAGAACGGAAGCGGCGGTGGCGCAAAACAGGCTGCACTTGACGAGGCTGCCATTGCCATCGGTTCGATGCAGAGCCGTGCCGATGCCCTGCGGCAGATCCTGTCCAAGCAGAAGCGCTAAGTCGTGTACATCGAAGCCTACGACAACGTCAGCGGGAAGACCGTTCGAATGAACGTGAGCCAGCTCGTAGTCTACGACCAGTATGGGAATCCGCTTGCGCTGGCTGCTCTATGCGGCCCTGCAACATACGTCGGCCATTTTCGCGACAAGGACTTCTCCAAGGCTCTCTCAGCGCTTGGCATCCACAAGACCGTGATCGTAGAGCCGCTCCGGCAGGACACCGCTCTCATAGGCTAGAGGACCGATGCCAGGCGCGCAGACTACGCTCGGGCAGCTGCTCGTGAATGATGCACTGCCGGATGATCTGCGCTCTTATAGCCGCACACTCGACAAGAAGGGCCTTGCCGAGCTGCTTCGAGAAGTGGCTACAAAGCATCCGGACAAGTACCGCGAGATCTCTCACAAGCTTTCCAGGATCGGCGTCCGTGCTGCATACCTGTCCGGAGGTACGTCATACAGTCTTCGTCATCTGAGAAGGGCCGCTGCAGCCAAGAAAATCAAGGCTGCTATGGAGAGCAAGGTCAACTCCCTGCTGGATGATGACGCTCTTGATGACGACGATCGCGAGGAGAAAATCGTCAAGCTTCTGGGATCACAGATGTCCCAGTATCAGGACGCCATCTTTGAGGAGAGCCTCGCAGAGGGAAACCCCCTGGCGACGCAGGTTTTGAGTGGCGCCAGAGGCAACAAACTGAATCTGGCAGCGCTCCGCGGCGGTGATGTCCTTTACACGGACCACCGAGATCGTGTGATTCCTGTTCCTGTCTTGAAGAGCTATTCGGAGGGGCTGACACCGGCCGAATACTGGGCCGGGGCGTATGGGGCAAGAAAGGGGGTTCTGGCGACCAAGCTGGCGACCCGTGACGCGGGCAGTTTGAGCAAACAGCTGAACCAAATCGCCCACAGACTAATGGTCGTTGGTGATGACTACGAGTCTCCGCCAAAGACGGTCCTTGGATTTCCGGTCGACATCGACGATGAGGACAACGAGGGGGCACTGCTTGCTGTACCGGCCGGCGGGTATGCAAAGAACACGGTGCTCACGCCGAAGGTTCTTCGTGATCTGAAAAGGGCTGGTCTCAGTCGTCTGCTGGTGAGAAGTCCTGCAGTCGGCGGAAGTCCTGACGGGGGCGTTTACGCGCGCGACGTCGGTGTCCGCGAATATGGACGATTGCCGGCGCGCGGTGAGATTTCTGGTCTGACGGCGGCTCAAGCGCTCTCGGAGCCCCTTTCGCAGGGGCAGTTGTCGCTGAAGCATTCCGGCGGAGTATTTGGTGCCGGGAAAGCCGTTTCAGGTTTTGAGGCTGTTGATCAGCTGGTTCAGTCTCCGCAGCGCATGAAGGGTGGTGCAACACACGCACAGGTTGATGGGACCGTGGAGCGCGTGGAGGAAGCACCAGCCGGTGGGCAATTCGTTACGATCAACAACGAGCGCCACTACGTACCGGCCGGTATGAATCTCAAGGTCAAGCGTGGGGACGTGGTCGAGGCTGGCGATGTCATCACTGACGGTGTGCCGCACCCAAGTACTATCGCCCTCTACAAGGGCATCGGCGAAGCCAGACGGTACTTTACACATGCGTTCAGGGAGGCCTACAAGGACGCCGGCATCAGAGCAAACCGGCGGAACGTAGAGCTGATCGCCCGCGGTCTCATCAATCACGTTCGCATGACGGGCGAGATGGGTGAATACGCTCCGGACGACATTGTCCCGTACAACATCCTCGAACACAGCTACGAGCCGCGTGATGGCTTCCAGTCTGTCGATTCCAAACGTGCTGTTGGAAAGTACCTTGAGAGGCCGTACCTTCACTATTCGATTGGTACAAAGGTCAGGCCGTCGATGATGAAGGATTTCGACACGTTCGGCGTAAAGACGCTGGACGTACACGACGATCCGCCACCGTTCGAGCCCGAGATGGTAAGAGCTATGGCCAGTCTGCAGCACGATCCAGACTGGATGACCAGGATGTATGGCTCTGGCCTGAAAAGCAGTCTTCTGGACGCCGTGCACCGCGGCGGGAAGAGCGACGAACTTGGGACGAGCTTTGTGCCGGGTCTGGCGCGAGCAGTCGACTTTGGACGACAGGGAATCGTCCGTACCCCCTCAGTATCTGGGCAGGGCACGTTCAAGGCTGGTGCGTCGCAGCACGCTAACTGGACGGGCACCGCGGGGAGCACATCAGGAACTCAGCCCCCACCGGCACCTGACGCCGATCGTAGCTTTGGCGAGAAAACAGTCGATCTTCTTACGCCGGCGCCAAGAGGCGCTTACGATATTGCAAAGAATACGCTTTCGAAGGCTGTGGGTTCGCCGTCCGCAGACAGCTTCAGGGCCGGCGACCGAGCGGCATCAGGCGGTGCAATGGCTGGATTCGGTGGCCACCGCGCGTACGATGCTGCAAAGCAGGTCGCGCCTTCGCCCAGCACTGCGGCGAATGTGGCCGGCTGGGCTGCAAACCCAGGATTTCAGGCTGCGAGAGGGGCCTACAACTGGTTCAAGGGTAAGCCGACTCAGGAGCATATGGATGCTGAGAATGCGGAGGCTCGCTACGGCTTCACTCCGGAGTACGGAGCGCAGGGTTTGCTACCGTGGCTGCAGATGATGGGACCCGGAGCGGCCGATCAGTTCGGACGTGCTGTCGGGAACCCGCAGATGGCGACCGGGCTGATGTTGACCCCGCAGCTTCTCTCGGTGCTGACACGCGGGAGAGACGCACCAATCGCACCACAGAAGAAGCCGAACGATGGGTCGTTTCTGGATGAGGGACTGGGTGAGTCGCTCGATGCTGTCGATTATCTCAGTAACCTCACTGGTCCTGGGAAGATCCCTCTGTCCATGGCATTAGGTGCTTTGACCGGATATATCAATCCCCGCTACCAGGCTGGCGAGAAAACGCTTATCAATCCGACTGTCGATACGATGGTCGAGAACGCCATGTCGCCGATTGCCCCTGGTTTTGCCGGTACGCGACGGCGGGGTGTAACACGGGCCACGCAGGCTGTACAGCAAAGACAGCAGGCCTTTGACGCAGCTATTCGTGCCCGAGAACAGGCATATGCGGCTGAGCAGGCCGCCAAATCTGCTCCGCAAATGGCGGTTGCTCCGGAAGCGGTAACGCCGGCCGAAGCCGCTCTGCGCGGTGTTCTCAACGAACAGGCGTTGAGACGCGCCAAACGCTACTCCGTGCCGTAAGATTGCGTCTCTGATCTCGGCTGCCGTATACTGGGTGGGGTAACTGGCATGACGCCAATAACAGGAGAGTTTCAAGGATGAGCGTGACTCTCAACCACGTACTCGCGCTGCTTGTGGCCGAGCAAGAGAAGAAGGCTTTCGGATTTGGTCGTGGACTTGCCCGCGGCGCGATGAAGTTGCTTGGTCGAGGCGGATCGCGTCTCCCTAGCAGAATTCTCTCGCCGCTCGAAAAAGCCAAAGCGATGCAGCGTCCTGTGCTGCAGCCTCCCGGAATGTTAGGCCGGATGACGAACACGATGGCCCGAGCTCCGCGGGCCATAATTGGCTCCATGCGCCAACATCCCCTGCCGTGGCTTGCTGGTGCTGGCGCCCTCGGTGGTGCCGCCGCCGGCGCGACAATGCTAGGCAGTGGTGAGCAGCCGCAGCCGAATTATCCACCGGTAGACAACATTCGGCGAAACATTCTATTCGACGCCCTGGGCATCAAGCAGGGATCTCCAATCTTAAGATTGGAGAAATCATCCGGCCGACTAGCGAAGGGTCTGCTTGGGTTGAGCGGTGCGCTAGGTCTCGGAAGCGTCGGTCGTGGCCTGTGGGGTGCCGGCATGCCAGAAGGCATGCCGGGCAGCTACTCAAACACCCCCGGCGGTCTGCCATGGCACAAGCAGCTTGCAACGGGGGAGGCCGGTCTTCCGGCCGCTGCAAAGGCGTGGATGACGAGCCCCATCAAATCTGTCGCGTCTATGTTCGGAGAGAGTGGACCGGGACTCACGTATGGGTATCCGTCCGGGTTCAAGGACATCAGCTTCGGTCCGAATGGTCAACTGACGGCCACACCGTCAGGTCCGGTCACAGTGAAGCTCAGCCCAAGACTCCGCTACGCACTCCAGCAGTACCGCGAGAGCACGGAAGCGCTGCGGCAAGCTGGAATACCGCTTTATGGTCAACAGCAACAGCAACAGCTTCAGAACCCGAAGGCGCCGATCTTCAGGAATCCGTACCTGCCAGACGAGTTTGATCGCTCGCCATACTCAGTCAACTAGCACGGAAGCTTCAATGACCCGAAATCTGTTGCGCAGGAAGGCTGCCACTCTCGGCGGTGAGCAAGAGACTGGGTTCGAAAGCGCCTTCGCGAACCTGGCCTACCAGTACATCAAGGACAAGGTCCCTCGCCTGATCGACTACATGCTGGGGTTCCAGCTCGTCGACCGCAACAATGACAACACCAAGGCAATCGGTGTGTTCGGATTCAAGGCCGGCCCGGAGTGGATGTATGCGCCTGTGTTCTTTCTGAACGGCGACTTGAAGGGCCATGAGCTGCTGTACATGAAGAAGCGCAACCAGTTCGTGCCTCTCAAGGAGAACTGGATCAACGATGTTCTGTCGAAGCGCCCTCACATCCTGGGCGAGCCTTCAGAGAAGAAACCATCCGAGCTTGGTGCGCTTCTGCCGCTCATCTCCCGGCTGTCTGTTCCTCCGCGTAACAACAAGTACGCGTCCGCAGCGCCGATGGCCGACTGGGCCAAGTTGGTGTTGCCGAGCTTTGCCAAGTTTGCGACGCAGAACCCTCTGCGTGACGCGAAGTATGCCTCGATGCGTGGCCTGCCAGAGCTCCTTCGCGAAAACCTGGCCATCGTCAAGGGGGCGTGGGATCGTTACGGTTCCGACGTTGGCTTCCGTCTCGGAATCGACAGATTCTACGGCGGTGCCGAAATGTTCTCTTCTGCGCTGTCCGACCTGCGCAAGAAGGCGGTGTCGCTGACTCCATCGCTTGTGCAGCCGGTCAAAATACCCACGCTGCGACAGGCCAAAGCACAGACGAAGAAGTCGATCCTGCCAAAGCTGGCGGCGGCTGACGACAAGATCGACGTAGTTGTCGATGCAGACGACGTGATCACGCACAATATCGACCTGAACGAAGAGGAGCGCGAGAAATTGCTCCGCGATCCGGTTCTTATCCGTGATCACCGCAACGGCGAGGAAGTGACAAAGGCCTACAACGTCCAGATCGAATCGCAGCTGCAGAACCCACACGAGACGACGCGTTACGATGTGCTGGTGCGTCCGGGCGGCTTCGAGCAGATGCTCGTTATCCAGAACCCATACGCCGGAAATGGTGGAAAGAGCTTCTGCGTGGTTGTGCGTCTGGATGGCGAGAAGAC
>Ga0187892_10008698_pt1 | contig 13755 bp, 12 predicted proteins | sample MA1701073metaG_FD_139345 | JGI IMG/M metagenome (GOLD analysis project Ga0187892, IMG submission 139345) | Bio-ooze microbial communities from a basaltic lava cave in the Kipuka Kanohina Cave System on the Island of Hawaii, USA - MA170107-3 metaG ...
CGGTATCGAGCAGTTTGCCAACATCAAAACGCTGGTGTCGTACCTGTCGATTGCCGTCGCGTTCGGCGTCTCGATCACGGTCGGCATCGTATTCGGCATCGTCCCAGCCTGGCGCGCGGCGCGTCAGGACGTGGTGACGTGCCTCCGACACGAGTGAGCAGCATGCGAACAAAACCGGGAATGCTACTTTTGGCCTGCGCTTGCCTCGCGGCGCCGTTAGGTGCGCAGCAGCCGCGGCCGGCGCTGACGCTGCAGCAGGCGATCGACCTGGCACAACGCAACGGCCTGGCCGCCAAGGCAGCCATCAACACGCGTGACGCGGCCAGAGGGCGCGAGCGATCGTTCAACGCGCGGCGGCTGCCGCAGTTTTCGCTCACCGGAAACGTGCCGTCGTACAACAGATCCATCATCCCCGTGCTGCAACCTGACGGAACGACGCTCTTCCGGCCGCAGCAGGAGACGAACTCGAACCTGAACCTGACGGTGGGGCAGCAGATCCCGCTGACCGGCGGCACGCTCCAATTCAGCTCGCGCCTAACGCAGCTCAAGCGCAGCGGGACGACGTCGACTGAAACGTGGAACTCCACGCCGTTCAGCGTGCAACTGAACCAACCCGTGTTGCGTTCGAATTCGCAGGCGTGGGATGGCCGCGAGCAAGGCTTACGCGGCGACGCGGCAGAGCAGCAGTATCTCGAAGCGCGTGAGGACGTGGCGCTGGCGGCGGTCGAGGCCTTCTTCGACTATTTCACCGCGCGCACCACGCTCAGAAACGCCGAAACCAACGCGGCCGTGAACGACACGCTCTTCCGCATGAACCAGGGTCGTTTCGAGGTCGGCAAGATCGGCGAGAACGACCTGGGGCAGAGCGAGCTGCAGCTGCTGCGATCGCGCAACGCGCTGGATGCCGCGAAGCTGGAGCACGACCGCACGCTGGCGGCGCTGCGCCTGACGCTGAACCTGCGGCCTAACGATTCGCTGGACGTCGCCGTCACTGACGACGTGCCTCAGTTCGAGGCTGACACATTGGTCGCCGTGCAGCAGGCGCTGCGGAACCGCGCTACGATTCTGGATTTGCGCTTGCAGGACGTGCAGGCACGCCGGCGCATTTCGGAAACGCGGCTCAACAACGGTCCTAATGCGAACGTCGTTGCGAGCTACGGCTACAACGCGACCGCGCCTGAACGCAGCCTCGCCTACCGCGATTTGTTGAATGCGCAGCAGTTCACGCTGTTTGTTTCGCTACCGCTGGTTCGCTGGGGTGCGAACCATGCGGACAACCAGGCGGCGCGCGCCGACTACGATCGTGTGACGGCAACTTCGGTCGTTGCGCGGGAGCAGGTGAGCCAGGATGCGCATTTCGCGGCGCTGCTGCTGGCGCAATCGCGGCGGCAGTTATTGCTCTCGGCAAAGGCCGATACTGTCGCGCGCAAGCGATTCGAGGTGGCGTATAATCGTTATGTGATCGGTCGCATCGCGATCGACAACCTCATCGTCGCGCAGAACGACAAGGACCAGGCGCTGCTCGGTTATGTGCGGGCTCTGCGTGGCTATTGGAACGCGCATTATCGGCTGCGAAAGCTGACGCTGTACGATTTTGAGAAGGGTGGTGTCATCCGCTAGCTGGCGCCGCGGCGTTAGGCTTGTGCCGGCGGCGTACTCGATTTTTGTGGTTGGATTGCTCGGATGCCGGGTGTTCGCAGACGAGCTGATGCCGCGGTTGCGATTATCAGGGCTCCGTTAGATTATCGCGCGACGCAATCGTCACCGTATGTTATAAGCCAGGGCTGAATTTGCTCTTTTGATCTGCGGATTCTTTGCAGCAATTATCACGCGAGGGATAGAGGATAGCGCCGTCTACGCGCCTATTTGCCCGTGGTCCTCGCAGCACAATTAAGAGTTATGCGGTGTTGTTGAAGCTCCATCCTACGCTCTAGATGGCAATTTCTCTGAAGGAGTCAGCGGCCGTACGCGAACTCGCGAAAGTCCTTTACGACTTTCTTCCAGGATCAGGCTTCGAGAAGTGGCAAGGGCACGTCTCGTTCAAGAGCGTTGCTGAACAAGTTGGCGTCGGCGACTTCTGGCGATCGGGCAGCAAGGAGCCAATGATCGCTCAGCTACTTGAGCGAACCCTTCAGAATCGAAGAGGTCGATTCGAGCCGCTGATCCTAGAGATTGTCCGCGCCGGCTTGACGTACCGTAGCAAGAACGGGCGACCGGTTACAGGGCAGGAAGTGGAGCGCATCAACGGCCTCGTGCTCGAAATCGGCTTCAAATTTCCCGATCTTTGGGACCCCGATTTCCAAGCCGGCTTACAGATAGATGCCGGTAAGAGAGCTCAGGAGCGAGTCGATCAAGCCCGCGCAGCCGAGCGACTTCACGAAACCGAGAGATCGCGTCGAAGCTCAGAGTTAGAAGGTTTGAAGCTAGAGTTCCTAGCTCTACACGATCAAGCTGACCGTCAGGCCGCGGGCCGCTCCCTTGAGAAAGTGCTGAATCGACTCTTCACCCTGCATCAGCTCGCACCGAGGGAGCCGTTTCGCGTCCGCGGCGAACAGATTGATGGGTCGTTCGAGCTCGATCATGAAGTGTATTTGCTAGAAGCAAAGTGGCACCAAGAGCCAAGGCCTGCCGCCGACCTCTATGTATTTCGGGAGAAGATCGAAGGCAAATCAAAATTCACAAGAGGCGTGTTCTTATCCATCAACGGAGTGACTCCGGACGCAGTCGCTGCTATAACCCAAGGCAAACAGCCGAACTTCTTCATCATGGATGGCTACGATCTGCTGATGACGCTCGAAGACAACATTCAACTCGCAGTGTTTCTCCGGAGGCGTCATCGATTTCTCGCAGAGGAGGGTCGCGTCGTCGTCCAGTTTAACGAATGCATGAGATGACTCCAGAACGCCGCACCGCCACAGACTCTTGCTGGCGGCGCGCATGTGCTTCGCTATGTGCGCCGACTATGATATGCGGCGCAGCAGAATTGCACGCCGTTAGGCGGCATGAACTCGTCAAAGAAGAATGACGCCCGATGGCGTTGCAGCAGCACGCAAAAGGATTCAGTCGATGCTAAAGGAGAGGCGAGACGCCTTTGCTCGCGACGCTGCACAAAGGCGCGAGGAGTTTGGCAATTCCATCCACTCGTCAGGATATGTTCTAACGATACGCCGCCTTAGCGCAATGGAGCTGGATTTGCGAGCCCAACAGGCGTGGGTGATCATACGATCAGTTGTTGATAACGAAGGGTGGGCTCCGAACGAAGACCACCTTTCCCACGTTGAGACGCAGTTGCGGGCGGTGTTAGGCGACGGATCGAGCGACATTCAGGCCGAGTATGAAAACGCCAGCAAAATGATTAGCGGTAACTGGCCGAGTCTTGATGAGGCGCGCCTGCAAGCACTCGAGAAGGCTCTGGCGGATGCAGAGATAGACCAGCTAGGCCGGAGGGCACGCTACGTACCACTTATCGGTCATCTAGCAGCACCACGTTATGCAGCCGCACAGGCGCACTGGAGAAAATCGCTCGCCTTGGCGGCGAACGATCCCCCAGACTACCCTAACGCAATCAAAGAAGCAGTATCTGCCGTCGAATCCCTCGCTCAGATTGCTCTGGGAAAATCCAGCGTGACATTGGGAGACTCTATCAAGGAACTTCGCTCGAGGAAAAGAATTCCGGTTGGCGCGGACAAGGTGCTTGAAGGTCTCTCGACTTTGGCCAACGCAACACCTGGAACGCGTCACGGTGGGACCACGCCACCCGCCGCAGAGGAAGACGAGTGGCGGTTTGCTACGCAGGTTGCAGAAGCAGGATCGCGGCTTCTTCTTTCAATTGATGCCGCGTAACCCGACCTGATGAAATCCTGATGCGTAGCCGTTAGGCTACGACGGGCACAGCTTCTCCGAATCACGTCGGGAGGGCTGTATGGTTTACGTCGGGCTGGATCTTCGTGAGCGGAACATCACGGCGTGTGCGACCGATGCCGCGGAACAGCTGGTCGTCGAAGAGCGTCGGCTCTGGGGTGGACCTGACAGGCGCGAGCGCCTGGCTGGGATGCCTAACGGGACCGCCGACGGTGGTTCTCGAGGCCACGTTGTATTGGGCCTGGCTCGAGCAGCAGCTCATCGCGCTGCGCTATACCGTGCGGGTCGCGCATCCCTATCAGGTGAAGCTCATCTGGCACGCGCGCACAGCGGCAACTGCTGCGCGGGCGGGCCTTCTCGTCAGGCAACGCCCCGTGCTTAAGAATCGCATTCACGCCTATCTCACCGGGAAGAATCTGCGCTTCCTGGCCGTGGATCTGTCTGGGCGGGGCGGGCCTGACTGGCGACCGTGGTGCTGCCGCCGGTTGTGCGCCGCTACGTCGATCTCCTGCTCGCCAATCTCGATCTCCTCACCACACAGATCCTCGCGCTCGACAAATATCTCAACGCTACGTTAGGCACGATGCCGTCGTCCAACGGCTGCAGACCATTCCTGACGTCGGTCCTTTCAGGCCCTCTTACTCCGGGCCGAGATGGGTCCCGTCACGCGCTTTCGCTCGGCGCAGGAACTCGCCGCCTATGTGGGCCTCGTCCCGAGCACCCACAGCTCCGGAGGGAAGACCCACCACGGCGCGATCGGCCGCGGCAGCCCCTGGCTCAAGCTCATTGCGAAGGGCTTCGTCCTCGTGTGCATACGAGAAAAACAGATCGATCATCAGCGCACCGGTAGTTTCGCGGCTCAGCGTTTAAGGTGCTGTGCTTTCCACGACGGGACATAAGCGCTCATGACTGCCTTGAAGAGCCGCCCGTGATTGGGCATCCGCAGATGTAAGAGCTCGTGGACGATGACGAAATCCTGAAAGTCTCTCGAACGACGGAGCAGGGCGGACGAAAGGCTCACGGTCCCATTGGGGGAGCAAGACCCCCACTTGTGAACCATTGGCTGTATGCGAACGCAGCGAGGAGAAACTTTGAGCCGCTGCGCCCAATCATCGACGCGTCTCCGCAATCGGCTCCGACGTTCAATCGCGCTCTTCGCCGCCATCGATAAGCACAGGTATGATGACGTCGATAACTCGGCTGCGTGCTGCTTGATCAAGCGCGAGCAGTGGGCGATAGAGCGCCGCGCGAAGCTGGCGCTGCTCGTCAACATTGTATCGCGCGTTAGGGAACCTAACGAGTAGGCTCTCTGCCTCGACGGCGAGCTTCTTGGCGTCGATGTCCGCGGCCCTGAGAGAAGGATCGTCGCGAAGCCGCCAGTAAACGCCAAACGCGCGTGGTGAAAGACCCGTCTCCTTCGCCGCTCTAAGCGCCGCGTCGCGTTCCGCTGCAAGCGCTGCGAGTTGATCCATCGCCGCAAGGCCGGTCATGATCCTGTTCTCTAGATCCTTCCTGATCCGGTCGGACCGCTCCTTGAGCGTTACGAGTACGGGTGCCAGATCCGGGTTCTCGTCGATCTCTTTGTTCAACCCGCGAATGAGATTGTACACCTTCCCTTCGTCGCTCCCGCGCTCGTGGCGCAGTCCATCGATCGTTCTGGTGTCGAACGTGATTGTCTTTATCAAAGAACCGAGTCCCTCAATGGACGCTGACTCTCGCACCATTCTCGCTGTCTTGTGCGCGAGGTCAGCACCGTACACAACCTGGTCCGCGTAAGCGTTGCGGACCGTCGCATACAAATGTGCAAGTCGCTTGAACGACTCTATGTGATCGCGCAGTTCCGCAGCTGGAGAGACTATCTCCCATAGCTGCTCGATGTCTTTGTAGGCATCGAAGAAAACCTTCCGCGCTTCCGCCTCGAGAAAGCGTCCGTATACGACACGCTCCAGGCGTTCATCGGCCGATTCGCCGCCGACTTGAGAGGCATCGAGGAAGTCGCGCCGCGCGCGTTCCAGTTTGGCGAGCAAATCTTTGAGCAGCAGGTCGAGGTCTTCGATGACTCCGCTCACATCTTCGCTGTCGAACTTGAGCGCCTTCTTCAGCTCACGCAGCACTCCGACGAAATCAACCACGAGACCAACGCGTTTCTGTATCCCCTTCGCGTCAACGTATGGTCGGTTGACGCGCGCGATTGCCTGCAACAGCACGTGGTCGCGCATCGGCTTGTCGAGGTACATGCAGTAAGGCACAGGCGCGTCATAGCCAGTGAGCAGCTTGTCGGTGACAATGAGGATCTTAGGAAGCTCAGACGGCTTCTTGAACAGCGCGCGCACATCCTCTTCACGCTGCTCCGATAACTGCAGCTCCGCCACCAGCGGTCTCTCGACTACGTCAGCCGCGTTCTCTGTGTAGACGACTTCAGACCACTCCGGCGGCAGCAGCGCGTCGAGCGCGCGCTTGTACTTCGCGCATGCTTCGCGGTTCACTCCCACAACGAAGGCCTTCAAGCCTAACGGTTCGACGCTCTCCTTGAAGTGCTTGGCGATGAATGCGGCGACTTTGGCGATCCGGTCGTCCGCCGTGAGGAATGTCCGCAGGCCTACTGCGCGCTCGAGCACCTTGTTCAGCTCATCGATATCAGTGACACCCTCAGATTCGGCGAGCTCGAAAAACTCTTTGTCCAGTCGCTCGGCGGGGACCGTCACCTCACTCGGCGCCATTGTGTGCCGGATAGGAAGCGTGGTCTCGTCGTCGATGGACTCGCGGATGGAGTATTTGTCGAGATATCCCCGTTCGTCGTCCGCGCCGAAGATCTTGAACGTTCCTTCGCCCTGTTCTGTTTTCGCGATAGGCGTGCCGGTGAAGCCGATGATCGTGGCGTTAGGCACAGCCGCCATCATGTAGCTGCCGAGGTCGTGCGCGACGGAGCGGTGCGCCTCGTCGATGAAAACGTAGATGTGGTCGCGCGTGTTTGTGTTCTTATCGATGCCTTCGAACTTGTGGATCATCGAGACGATCAGACCGCGCTTGTCGGTCTGGAGCAGCTCTTGCACCTCGGCCTTCGATCCAGCGCGCCAGACAGGGATATCCTGCTGCTGCATCTCTCCCAGGAGCCTCTCGACCCAGCCTTTGAGCTGACCTTCGAGCTCGGTGCGATCCACAACCAGAATTACCGTCGCGTTCCGAAAGCGCTCCTTGTCTTCGAGGATGAGCCTAGCCGCAGTGAGCAGCGTGAACGTCTTGCCGGAGCCCTGCGTGTGCCAAACGAGTCCGCGCCTTTTGGCCGAGTCCTCACAGCGCTGAATGATTTTGTCGATCGCGATGCGCTGATGCTGCCGCAGGACGGATTTTCGCGTCTCGCCGTCCTCGACGTAAAAGAGGATCCACTGCTGCAGTGTGCGCAGAAACTCGTTGGGCTCGAAGAACGCCTGAACCGCGAAGCGATAGCTCTCGTCGCGCCGCTGCTTCCAACGCGCCATGGAGCGCCTGTTGGCGCTCCACGTGGCGCCGTACCAGTAGTCGAGGAGGTGTGTGACGTTGAAGAGCTGAGGTGCAGCGATCAGCTCCGGTGTTTCGATTTCGTAGCGCCGCAGTTGAGTGATAGCGCGGTCCAGTGCGCTGCCGTCCTTCGGGTTCTTGTGCTCGACGATGCAGACGGGGATGCCGTTGACAAGGAACATGACGTCGGCCCGGTTCCCCTTGCGTGCGGGGGGCTTGAGCCTCCACTCCCACGTCACGTGCAGTGTGTTCTCGTTAGGCCCGTCGAAGTCAATGAGCTGGACGCGCCGGTGACGTTGCTCTTCGACGTCGTCGTACCATTGCCGTTCGCCGCGCAGCCAGGCTAAGACTTCGCGGTTCCCTTCGATGGTGGGCGGGATCGCGTCGAGTTTCTCGACGATCTGCCGGATCGCATCGTTGGAGAGCCACGGATTGAACTTCGCTAGTGCCGCTTCGACTTCGTCGCGGAAGAGCGTGCCGTCTTCGCCGCCGCGTTTGAGTTTCGCGAGGTCGGGTGTGACTGGTATCCATCCAATGCCGGCCGCGTGTGCGACCATTGGGAACTGGACGGTGCCTGACTCGCTGATAGCGATCTCGCTCACGCCGCTGCTCCGGCGGTAGCCTCTGGTGCGAGCGCCGAGAGATCGAGATCGCTGACGCGGATCTCGCCGGTCATCAGTTTGTGCAGCAGCGCTTTGAAGAGATCCTCGAGCACAACTCGCTTTCGGCGGTGCAAGTCAATCTTGCGATCGATTGCCTCTAGGACCTCAGCGATCTCACATTGCTCCTCTCTAGGAGGGACTGCGATCAACAGCGGCTCAAGGTTCTTCTTGTTCAACTGCGGAGTCGGTCCCGGTTCCGTTATGGCGCGTAAGTCAAAAGACTGAAACCATTGAAATAGAAAGTCTTTCTCAAGCTTCTTTCCGGCGATTACCCCTATGATGTTCGGATCAAACACGAGCCACTCGTTGGCAATGCGCTTCTTGTTGGTCGCAATAGCCGCTCCTCGTTTGGGGAAAATGACCGTTCCTGGAGGTGCACAGCATCGTTGGGCAAGCGCACTTGGGACTCGTTTGTCCAGTTGCGCGTAGATGAGAGCGGTCTCGTTCCCCGGCAGATTCATATCGGAAACTTTGACACCGAGCACGCGCACCATTTCGATGGCGTCGCCGTCTTCCGATTCTTGGAGATCCGCGTACGACATCCTAGTTGACACGACGGTAGCGTAGTAGTCGAGCCGCGCTACATCCCAACTTTGCGGCACAGGGCCGATCTTTGTGTCCTTCTGCGCCTCGCCGCGCAGCCCGCGGGTGAACAACGCCTGCATCGCGGAGCGCTTTAGTTTGACAAGTGAATCGCGCTGCGCCTCCTCCAGCAGCACTCCTTCGCGAGCCGTAGTCAGCAGTCTAGCGATTGACCTCTGATCGTGGATGCCTAACAGTGGTATTTCGAATAACCGGTAGGCTGACCAGTCAAGGTTGCGGATACCCGTAGTCGCGCGCTGTAACGGCTCCGTTGCGCCTGCCTGATAGAGGGCATGCAAGAACAGACATACGTATTCGGGATCGAAGGACTTTGGATCAACAACTCGCAGGGCTGTCGTGAAGTTACTCGTGGCGTATTGGCGGTCGTCGGGTGGGGCGAAGTAGGCCACTCGACCAACGGGCTGCTTGGGACCGCCCCCTGAACGTTCAATGACAATATCGCCCCTCTGCAAACGGCGACCAGCGAGATGACGAGCTTCAACATCAAGGACCGCAACATCCTCGAAGTCGAAAAGACCGTCACCACGAAAGTTGGTGCTGCGCAGGACGGCTGCCTTAACTAAGGGCGGTTTTTCTCCACTCCACAGTCCAGGGACAAAAGAAAAGAAGCGCTGGTCGCCTAACGCGACTGATCGAGGCTCACTCATCCCTGCTCTCCGAGCCGCATCAGTGACGGTTCTAGCGATATCCAAATGTCCCGTGCTTCCTCGTCCAGCTTACGAACAGCGGCAACCAGTTCCGAAATGCTTACGTGATTAGGTGTATCCGATTGTCCCACCCACCGACTGGGACTGAGATTGTAATCGGACCCCTCAGCCTGCTGCCGCGTGATGACGGCGACTTCACCTTCAACTCGCTCACCCGCTAAATACGTCGCGGCGAGGGGACGAATATCGGTCTCCGGGATGTAGTTCTTGGGCCTGCCCTTCCGCACGCGCTTTGACGCATTCAGGAGTACGATAGTGTCCTTGCGCGACGAAGGTTTGCGCTTGGACAGCACAACAATTGCACCAGCGGCATTGGTGTTGTAGAACAAGTTGTCGGGCAGCAGAATCACGCCGTCGACCAGATCACGATCAACAAACCACTTCCGGATGTTCCGTTCCTTGTCCTCGTTCCTAGATCCGGAGCCGCGCGTCAGCGCGCCCGTGTCTAACACGACCGCCGCCCGTCCACGATCATTGAGACACGCGAGCGTGTGCTGCAGCCAGGCCCAGTCACCCTTCCCACTCGTTATACCACCGTTAGGCCGGAATCGATCAAACGAATCATCCGCGAAAAGATCGGGATTGAACGGCTGATTCCACATCGGATTCGCGACGACAATGTCATATGTTCGGATCTGCCTGCCGTCCGCCGTTCTGAACTTGGGGTTGATCATCGAGTCGCCGCGCGCCAACTCCACGTCCATGTCGTGAATGATCGCGTTCATCTTCGCCACAGCATACGACTCGGCAGTCAGTTCCTGCCCATACAGCTTGAGCGGCACTTTGCTCGTTGGATCGAGCTCGCGAGCAACGAGCTGCAGCTTCACGAGAAGCCCAGCCGACCCGCACGCATAGTCATGACACTCCTCCCCCGGCCGCGGACGGAGGATGTGCGCCATCAGAAAGCCAACCTCCGTTGGTGTGAAGAACTCTCCGGCACTCTGACCCGAACCCTCGGCAAATTTTCTTAACAGGTATTCGTATGCGCGACCGAGAAAATCAGGCTGCACGTCGGCGAGGCCGAGCCGGTAACGGGCATCGGAGAAGGTCTCGACAACTTCGCGCAGCTTGGCGGGGTTGATATCACGCTCGCCATTGCGCTCGGCGGCGAAGTCTACGACGTCGATAACCCCTGACAGCGATGGGTTCTGCCTAACGACCGCACGGACGGCTTTGGTGAGATGCTCGCCGATATCCTTGGGCCTTGTGATGCGTCCCTGCTCGTCGTTAGGCCAGTTGTACTCCTCGCGCCCGCTGATGACCGCCCAACGCGCTTCAGGCGGGAGGTAGAAGCGGAGCAGCGCGTGGTCAGCCTCGGCGATCTCGAGCGCAGTCTTCCGGTCGCCATACTCCTCGGATAGGCGATTGATCTCGTCGTCGAAGACGTCTGAAAGGCGCTTGAGGAAGAGAAGTGGGAGCAGGTAGTCCTTGAACTTCGCAGCGTCTTTCTCACCACGGATTGAGCAGGCCGCATCCCAAAGCATCTGCTCCATCGGTTTGGTGGTGGGCGTGGAGGGCTTCGCCGTCCCTCGGCGGCGGCGAGTAACCTGTGCGGCAGCCGAGGTAGGGTCTTGTGTGTCAACCCCCGCCTCTTGAGCCAGCGCGACGATGGTTTCCAGCGCTGCTTTCTGAGGGGCACTCGCTCCGCCCTCCCAGCGGTTGACCGAGGCGAACGAAACGCCGAGGCGGTCGGCTAGCTGCTCCTGGGTCAAATTCAGGCTCGCGCGGACGGCGCGGAGCGTAGCCGGGATGTCTAAGTTTGCCATGTCCGATATATTTGCTATATCGCACGTGGCCGTCAATGGCTGCGCTAGCTACTTTCTTTATTGAATAATTGACGTAAAACGGCTACAGTTTTCGCTCATGCCCAACGAGCACATGGCCCTTACCATCGACGATTTCCACCCGGCGCTGGACCGCCGCGCTAATAGCGAATTGGTTCGCCAGATCGCGGAACTCGACCACTTTCGTGGCACATGGCGAAAGATGCAAGAGATTCGCGCCGAACGTCTCGCGCAGCTACGCCAGGTCACCACGATCGAGTCGACGGCGAGCTCCACCCGGATTGAGGGAGTCGAACTCACAGACGCGGAAGTCGCGCGTGTCCTCGAAGGCATTCAGTCGGACTCGTTCCGCGCACGCGACGAAGAGGAAGTGAAGGGATACGCCGAACTGCTCACCCTCATCTACGAATCGCATGCAACAATTTCGCTGACAGAGAACCACATCAAGCAGCTTCACAAGATTCAACTGGGGCATTCTGCCAAAGACGAGTGGCACCGCGGCAAGTACAAAAAACTGCCTAACGACGTTGTTCGAAAACGCGGCGACGTCGTTGAAGAGGTCCTATTTAAGACAGCGACTCCGTTTGACACGCCTCGTGTCATGACGGAGCTCATCGAGGTAACTAACGCGGCGCTGGACGATCGCGCTCTGCATCCGTTGGTAGTGATCGGGCGATTCATCGTCGATTTTCTTGCGATCCATCCCTTTCAAGATGGAAACGGACGGCTAGCGCGCGCTCTCACTACGCTGCTGCTCCTTCGGGCAGGCTACGACTACGTACCATACGCTTCACTCGAGCGTGTAATCGAAGACAACAAGCCGCAGTACTACGTAGCGCTTCGGGAATCGCAGTTGGCGATGCGCGACAATGCAGCGGAATTTGGAACGTGGTTGTCCTTCTTCCTCAAGGCGCTCAAAGCGCAGCAGGAGTCGCTCGCGTCGAAGCTGCAGTTGGAGAAAGCGATGCTAGACGTGTCAGCGATTCAGCAGCAGGTTGCCGACTTGATCGCAGCTCGCGTGAGAATGACCGGTCCGGAACTAGCCCGGGAACTTCACCTAACGGCGCGAGCCGCACGATACCATCTCGACGTCCTTCGAAGCCGCGGCATTATCGCGGCGCATGGCAAAAAGCGAGGTGCGTACTACACGAGTTCGATCAACGAGCCGGGCCCTGATAAACGTCCATCGATCCTGGGTGGCACCAACGCAATCATCGCCGACATTTACGAGCGCGGCGGACGAATCTCAAAAGAAGGTCTCGTGGAACTGGTCCGGTCGCATGGCTATGACAGCCGAGTCGTGGGGATCCTTCATGGGCGTCGTTTGGCTCACTTGCGCCGTGATGCGAGGTCAGGGGAAAGCGTGCTTACGAGTCGCGGGGAGGAGATAGCACGGCAGTATCTATTTGCGAAACGACTTTCTCATCATGACACTCCGACCTAACGAGTCTGGCTCGTATCTACCTGACTCGCGCGGAAGGTTGAGAGGCGGGGACCCATGTCAGACATCGTAACGACCGAACAAGAGCCGCCAGTCTGGGCATCTGGATTGCTTCCCGAGCAGAAGAGCGCCGCGTCACATGATGGCGGAAACGCTCGCCTGCTCGCCGGACCCGGAACTGGCAAAACTTTGACTTTGAAAGCGCGCGTAGAATTCCTGGTGCTTGAAAGGAAGTGGATGCGGAAGCGGTGACGGCCTTGACCTTCACGCGTGCAGCAGCCGGTGAACTGCGCGCTAGAGTTGAAAAGGCGCTCGAGGGTAAAGTCGCTGGGCGTCCCAAGATCATGACGCTGCACTCCTTCGCGCTACGCAACCTCCTGCGCAACGCGAAGCTAATCGATTCCATACCGCAGCCGCTGCGAATTGCGGACGACTGGGAAGAGCGCAACATCATTGAAGAGGATCTAAAGGCGATCCTGACCAAACCGATCACCGAGATTCGCAAAGACTTTTTGGCGCTATCGGCGGACTGGGACACGCTTCGCGCAGATGACGCAACCCCAAACCCACTCAAAGCTGATGCTAGCTTTGTCGGTGCATGGCAACAGCATCGCGCTATTTACGGCTACACGCTTCGTGCTGAACTGGTCTATCAACTAAAGCGCGCCCTAGAACAACGCGACGATCTCGACCTGCAAGGACCAATTGAGCACCTGTTGGTCGATGAGTACCAAGATCTGAATGCATGTGATCTCAGTGTGATTGCTAGACTCGGCGCTAAGGAGGCGAGCGTTTATGCAGCAGGAGATGATGATCAGAGCATCTACGGGTTTCGCCATGCGAACCCTGAGGGAATTCGCCGATTTGATAAGGAATACAACCCTTCCGTGGATTTGCCGCTCGCGACGTGCATGCGCTGCGACATTGACATTATGGACTTGGCGAGATTCGTTGCGGATCTTGATCCAGCGCGGTTAAGGAAGCCGTGGAAGCCACGCGATGAGGCAGGAACAGGACTCGTTAGGCTGCTGCGCTTTGATAACGGTGATGAGGAGGCCTCAGGAATTGCAAGCCTCTGGGTCAAGTGCAGAATCGTGTGTAGAAGGGGTTCTTCTGGGTTAGGGGACGTTAGGCAGTTTTGGTGAGACGGGCTTTCGGTTCAGGGATGAGGGCCAGCTCCTGAGGATTGACGTAGCGTC
>Ga0187892_10008699_pt1 | contig 13753 bp, 10 predicted proteins | sample MA1701073metaG_FD_139345 | JGI IMG/M metagenome (GOLD analysis project Ga0187892, IMG submission 139345) | Bio-ooze microbial communities from a basaltic lava cave in the Kipuka Kanohina Cave System on the Island of Hawaii, USA - MA170107-3 metaG ...
CCACCACGAGGGCGGCCAGGGGGGTGGAGACGAGGTTCCCGGAGGGCTCCACCGACTCGTGGAGGGCGAGGATGCGGCCGTGGGCCGCCCGCGGCGTCCATCGCTGGAGCAGGGTCTTCACCGGCACGAGCACGAGGGCGGTGGCCAGGCCCCACAGGAACACGCCCGCGTAGGCCACCGCCAGCTGGCCCGTACCCACGTAGAGGACGGCCCCGGCCCCGCTCGCCACGGTGGCGGCGGCCACGAGCCGGGGCCGGGCCGCTCGATCACCGGCGGCGGTGAGGATGGCTCCGGCGCCGAGGAGGCCGCCACCGAAGACGGCCTGGAGGTAGGCGAAGGTGTTGTCCGACGCCCCCAGCACGTCGCGCACGTAGAGGGGCTCCACCACCCCGAAGGTTCCCCAGACCAGCACGGTGAGCAGCGACAGCCCCAGCAGCCACCGGAGCTGGGGTGAGGAGCGGGCCAGCGCCAGGCCCTGGCGGGTCTCGGCCCAGGCCCGGGGGGACCCGAGCTCCACCGGCGCCACCGGCGCCCCCAGCGCCATCTCGCTGGCCCGGGGGTCGCCCGGGTCCGGAGGCGGGGCCGGGGACCGGGGCTCGCCCGGTGCCGCCGCCCCCAGGTCCCGGGGGAGGGCGGCGACGGTGGCCAGGGCGACGGCGAAGGAGGCGGCATCGGCGGCGAAGGCCCCCGCCAACCCCCAGGCGCTGTTGACGGCGGCGGCCACCACCGGCCCCACCACCAGGGCCAGGTCCTGGGCCGACCCCAGCAGGGCGTTGGCCCGCACGAGGTCCTCGTCGGCCACGATCCGGGGCGGGAGGGCGTCGAGGGAGGCCGAGGCCGTGGCCTCGATGAGCCCGAGCGGCAGGGCCAGGGCCACGATGGCCAGGTAGCTGTCGACCTGGCTCAGGGCCAGGGCGTCGAGGGCCCCGAGGACGTTGGCCACGGCTAGGCTGCGGCGGGGTCCGAGCCGATCGATGGCCACCCCGACCAGGGGGCCGAGGACGGCGCCGGGAACGGCGAGGACCACGAAGAGCAGGGCGAGGTCGGCGGCCGAGGCGTCGAAGCGGAAGCTGGCGAAGCCCCAGATGGCGATGACGGCCACCCAGTTGCCGATGGCGCTCATGGCCTGGCCCAGGAGCAGCCAGGCGAAGCCCGGGGCTCGCAGCACGCGCACCGAAGGACCGTAGGGGGGCACCAGGGAGCAGGGCCAGGGATCCCCGGACGGCGCCCACCCGGCTCCAGGTCAGGGTGTCGAGCCCGGCGGCGGCGTGCTAGACAAAGCCCGATGCCGTCGGCGTGCGCGAGGAGGAGCCACATGGCCACCCACCCGCGCTGACGCCGCGCCTCCGGCTGCCCCGTCGGGGCAGTGCAGGGCTAGGCCGCACCACCCGCCCACCGGTCCTGCGGGGCCGGACCCCGGGTCCCGCCGCCCGCCTCTCGGCGGGCCGCACGGTCGAGCCCCCTCGTAGCCCCCGCCGCCCGTCCCTCGCGACCCGCCGGCCACCCGCGCCGAGATCCCGGAGGTTCCCGTGCTCCGTCCCCGTCCCCTCGTCCTGCTCCTCGCCCTCCCCGTGCTCCTGCTCGCCTCCGCCTGCGGCGGCGGCGGTGACTCTGCCGCCGGCGGCGGTGGCAGCGGGCCCACCCTCACCATCGGGGCCATCCCCGACCAGGATCCCGAGCAGCTCCAGCGCCTCTACGGCACGGTGGCCGACGAGCTCGGGCGGCTCCTCGGGGTCCCCGTCGCCTACCGGCCGGTCACCGACTACGCGGCGGCGGTGAGCGCCTTCCGCACCGGCGACCTCGACCTCGTGTGGTTCGGCGGGCTCACCGGCGTCCAGGCCCGGCTCCAGGTCGACGGCGCCCGGGCCATCGCCCAGCGCGACATCGACGCCGAGTTCCACAGCGTGTTCATCGTGAACACGGCCACCGGGATCGAGCCCTTCGACGGCGTGGCCGGGCTGGGCGCGCTCGCCGGCCGGCGCTTCACCTTCGGCAGCGAGTCCTCCACCTCGGGTCGGCTCATGCCCCAGTACTTCCTCGGCCAGGCGGGGGTGGAGCCGGGGAGCTTCGCCGGCCCGCCGGGGTTCTCCGGGTCCCACGACAAGACCATCGAGCTCGTCACCTCCGGGACCTTCGAGGCCGGGGTCCTCAACGAGCAGGTGTGGGCCTCCCGCCTGGCCTCGGGCGACGTCGACACGGCGAGGGTGCGAGCCGTCTTCCGCACCCCCGCCTACCACGACTACCACTGGGTCATCCGGCCCGACGTGGAGGAGCGGTTCGGGGTGGGCTTCACCGACCGGGTGACCGAGGCCCTCCTGTCGCTCAGCCCCGACGACCCCGCCCAGGCCCAGGTGCTCGAGCTCTTCGGGGCCGGGCGCTTCGTGGCCACCGAGGCGGCCAACTACGCCCAGATCGAGGAGGTGGGCCGGGAGGTCGGCCTCATCCGATGAGCCGAGCTGTCCCACCGGCGCCGCCGAGTCACCCGCCGAGTCACCCGCCGAGTCGCCCGCCGAGTCACGCCGTGGGGTGCCGGGGATGACCGGGCCCCCCGCCCTCGCCGTGCTCGGGGGGGTGACCGTCCGCTTCGGGTCCCGCACGGCCCTCGAGGGCGTCGACCTCCGCCTCGTCGCTGGCGAGCGGGTGGCGGTCATCGGATCGAGCGGCGCCGGCAAGACCACCCTCCTCGGTGTCCTCAACGGCTCGGTGGCCCCCACGGTGGGGACGGTGCGGCTCCTCGGCGAGGACCCGGCGGCTCTCGGCGCCCGGGCCCGCCGGGAGCTGCAGCGCCAGATCGGCACCGTCTACCAGCAGCTCCACCTCGTGGGTCCGCTGCGGGTCATCCACAACGTGAACGCCGGCCGCCTGGGCCACTGGTCCCTGGCCCGGGCCGCGGCCTCCCTCCTGCGGCCCCGGGAGGCCGAGGGCGCCCTCGACGCCCTCGCCCGCATGGGCATCGGCGACCGGGCCCACGACCGCACCGAACGGCTCTCGGGGGGCCAGCAGCAGCGGGTGGCCCTGGCCCGGGTCCTCGTGCAGGATCCCCGCCTGGTCCTCGCCGATGAGCCCGTCTCGGCCCTCGATCCCCTCCGGGCCCGGGAGGTCGTCGACCTGCTCACCGGGATGGCCGCCGGTTCGGGGCGGGGGGTGGTGGTGAGCGTGCACCGCATCGAGCTCGCTCGGGCCGGCTTCGACCGGGTGGTGGGGCTGCGGGCCGGGAGGGTGGTCCTCGACGGCCCTCCGGGGGCGCTCACGCCCGAGCGGGTGGCCGAGCTCTACGCCCTCGACCCAGCGCCGCGGTGAGCCCGCCGCCGCCCCCGGCCGTCGGGGGCCCCGACGTCGGGGTCCTCGAGCACGAGGCCCTCCTCGAGGGCCACCGGGGCGGAGGGGGGGTCCCCGCCGAGCGGTCCCGGTCCCGGCGGGGGCCGTGGCTCGTGGCCACCGCCGTGGCTGTGGGGGCCTCGGTGGCGGCGGTGGTGGGTGGCACCGACGTCGTGAACGCCGCCGGCTGGCCCCAGCTCCGGCGCTTCCTCGCCGCCGCCGCCGAGCCCGACCTCAGCGGATCGTTCCTGGCCCTCACCGCCAGGGCCACCCTCACCACCCTGGCCTACGCCGTCCTCGGCACGCTGGGCAGCCTCGTCATCGGGATCGCGGGCGGCGTGGCCGCCTCCGAGGCGTGGTGGCGGGCCACCGGCGCCCCGGCCCCGGCGCAGCGCTGGCAGCGGGGCCGGGGGTGGTGGCTGGCGTCGAGGGTGGGCCTGGCCGTGCCCCGCGGCATCCACGAGGCGGTGTGGGGCCTGCTCCTCCTGGCCGTGCTCGGCCTCGACCCCCTCGTGGCGGTGCTGGCCATCGCCCTGCCCTACGGGGCGGTCACGGCCAAGGTGTTCGCCGAGATCCTCGACGACCAGCCCCCCGAGGTCCACGAGGCCCTCCTGGCGGCGGGGGCGGGCCGGGCTCGCAGCGTGCTCTACGGCCTGCTGCCCCGGGCCCTGCCCGAGATGATCTCCTACGGCTTCTACCGCTTCGAGTGCTCCATCCGGGCGGCGGCCATCCTCGGCATCGTCGGCGCCGGGGGCCTGGGCTTCGAGCTCGCCCTGAGCTTCCAGTCGCTGCGCTACGAGCAGATGTGGACCCTGCTCGCCGCCCTCGTGGTGACGAGCGGCGCCGCCGACTGGTGGGGGGCCAGGGTGCGGGCCCGGCTCCGGGACCCGGTCCCGGCCCGGCGGCGAGACCCCGTGCTGTCCGCCTCCCTGGTCGCGGTGGTGGGGCTCGGGGTGCTGTCGTGGACCCACCTCGCCCTCGACGTCGGGGTCCTGTGGTCGTCGCGGGCGGTCGAGCTCGGCACCGACCTCCTGGGCCGGGCCTGGCCCCCGCGGCTCGGGCCCGGCGGGTGGGGCGAGCTCGTGGGGCTCTCGCTCGAGACCGTGGCCATGTCCGTCGCCGCCATGGCCCTCGCCGCCGGTGGCGGGGCGGTGGCGGCCGTGGCCGTGGCTCGCCGTCCCGGCACGGGCCCGCTCCGGCGCCTGGCCGGTGGGCTGGGCCGGGGGGTGCTGCTCGTGTGCCGGGCCGTGCCGCCGCCGGTGGGGGCGCTGCTCGTCCTCTTCGTCCTCTACCCCGGGCCCCTCCCCGGGGCCGTGGCCCTGGCCGTCTACAACCTCGGGATCCTGGGCCGGCTCATGGCCGAGTCCCTCGAGAACCTCGACGAGGGCCCCCGGCGGGCCCTGCGCCACCAGGGGGCCACGGGGTCCGCCGCCTTCCTCTACGCCGAGGTCCCCCGGGCCGCGGCCCGCTTCGCCGCCTACGGCGTCTACCGCTGGGAGGTGACGATCCGGGAGACGGTGGTGGTGGGCCTCGTGGGGGCGGGGGGCCTCGGCCGGGCCGTGGCCGAGCAGCTCGCCGCCTTCGACTACGCCGCCCTCACCACCACCCTCGCCGCCCTCGTGGTCCTCACCGTCCTCGTGGACCTCGCCGGCTCCGGCCTTCGCCGGGCCATCCGCTGAGGCTCGGGGCGGGTGCCTAGGGGCGTGGGCGAGGCCTGCGTCCGGTCGCGAGCCGCGCTCAGCCGGTCAGGCGCTCGACCAGCCAGTCGACGGCGCGGGTAAGGGTGAGGGCGTCGTCGGGCTCGACGGCGGGGAAGGTGGCGACGCGGAGCTGGTTGCGGGCCAGGCCCCGGTAGGGCTCCACGTCGAGGACCCCGTTGGCCCGCAGGGCCCGGGTGAGGGCGGTCCCGTCCACGCCCTCGGCCAGGTCGACGGTGGCCACGACCGGGCTGCGCTGGGCGGGGTCGGCCACGAAGGGGCGGGCGTAGTCGGCGGCCTCGGCCCAGGCGTAGACGTGGCCGGAGGCGGCAGCCGAGCGCTGGGCCATCCCGGCCAGGCCCCCGCGGTCGGCCATCCAGTCGAGCTGGTCGGCCATGAGGTACAGGGTGGCCAGGGCCGGGGTGTTGTAGGTCTGGTCCTTGCGGGAGCTCTCGATGGCCAGGGGCAGGCTGAGGAAGGCGGGGGACCAGCGGCCCCCGGCCGCCAGGCGCTCGGCCCGGGCCAGGGCCGCCGGCGAGCACAGCGCCACCCACAGGCCGCCGTCGGACCCGAAGCACTTCTGGGGGGCGAAGTAGTAGACGTCGAAGTCCGCCGCATCGACGAGCACCCCCCCGGCAGCCGAGGTGGCGTCCACGGCCACGAGGGCGCCCTCGTCGGCGCCCGGGGGGCGGGTGACCGGCGCCACCACCCCGGTGGAGGTCTCGTTGTGGGTGAGGGCGTAGAGGTCGACCCCGGCCTCGGCGGCGAGGTCGGGCCGGGTGCCGGCCTCGGCCTCGACCACCACCGGGTCCTCGACGTGGGGGGCCCGCTCGGCGACCCGGGCGAAGCTCCGGGAGAACTGCCCGAAGGCGAGGTGGAGGCTGCGGCGCTCGATGCACCAGAAGCTGGCCACCTCCCAGAAGCAGGCCGCCCCCCCGTTGCCGAGGACGACCTCGTAGCCGTCGGGGAGGGCGAAGAGCTCGGCCAGGCCGCGCCGAACCCGGCCCACCACGCCCTTCACCGCGGCCTGGCGGTGGCTCGTGCCCAGGTACGTGGGGGCGGCGGCGGCCAGGGCGGCCACCGCCTCGGGGCGCACCTTGGAGGGACCGCTGCCGAACCGGCCGTCGGCGGGCCGCAGGTCGGGGGGCAGGGCGAGGTGGGGGGCCAGGTGGGGTCGGGGTTCGCTCATCGTCGCTCCACAGGGATCAGGTCAGGACCGAGATGGGCCCGTCACCGACGGCGAGAGCCTCCAGGTCGTCGTAGGGGATGCTCACCTTCACCACGCCGGCCGCCCGGGCCGCCACCTGACCCTGGTCGAAGTTGACCTGGAGGTTCTCGGGCAGCAGGAGCCAGGCGTCGAAGTTCTCCTCCCGGGGCTCGGTGCCGTCGGCGACCGCCCCGGGGTCGCCGAAGTCGTCGAAGTTGGCGCTGATCTGGCTGCGGGCCAGCGAGGCCAGCTCCTCGAGGTAGGGGGCGCCGGGCTCGAAGAGGTCGGCGAGAGCGAGCTGGGCACCGGTGCGGAGGTCGAAGTTCAACGTGCGCACCGTGGTGTTGGCGGTGGCGGCGGAGGCGATGGCCACGTCGGCGGCGAGCCTGAGGCTGAGCAACCGGGGCCCGATCACGCCGACCTCGTAGGTGGCGGTGAGCGTGCTCACCGCTCCGGCCGGCTCGCCGGCCGGCGGGGCGGTGGCGCCGGCCAGGAAGCCCGAGATCACCTCCCCGGCCCACTGCTCGATGGTGGCGTTCACCCGCGCCCGCACCTCGGCGTCGGCCAGCCCGGCGAGGACGGGCACGGCCACGTCGTAGCTGGCGGTGTCGGTGGTGTCGCGGCGGCGGTCGGTCACCACGGTGGGCTCGGCCTCGGGCGGGGTGGTGGAGGAGGTGGTCGTCAGCGGGGCCGAGGTCGTGGTCGCCGACGGGCTGCCGCCGTCGGCCCGGCAGGCGCCGGCCAGCAGGGTGGCCACGATCCCGCACACGGCGAAGCCCGAGCGTGGGGGACGGCGCATCGCCCGGACCCTACCGGGCGATGCTCGGGGCCCGTGGTCGTTTCGACCGCCCGGGGCCGGCGTGCCAGCATGCAACGGTGACCACCGGCGACACCACCGGCGACACCACTGGGGCTGCCACTGGGGCCGCCCGCCCGGCGACGGGGGCGGCCGCCGTGTCGCGGCGCATCGCCGCCATCGCCGAGTCGGCCACCCTGGCCATCGACCGCCGGGCCCGGGAGCTGCGCGCCGGCGGGGCCGACGTGATCTCCTTCGGCGCCGGGCAGCCCGACTTCCCCACCCCCGACCACATCGTCGAGGCGGCGGTGGCCGCCTGCCGCGATCCCCGCAACCACGGCTACACGGCGGCGGCGGGGTTGCCCGAGCTGCGCGAGGCGGTGGCGGCCAAGACCCGCCGCGACTCGGGGCTCGACGTGGCGCCCGAGCAGGTGCAGATCACCAACGGGGCCAAGCACGCCGTCTTCAACACCTTCGCCACCCTCCTCGACCCCGGCGACGAGGTCCTCGTCCCCGCGCCCTACTGGGTGACCTACCCGGAGTGCATCGGGCTGGCCGGGGGCCGGTCGGTGGTCGTCCCCACCGATCCCTCCACGGGGTTCCAGGTCTCCGTCGAGGCCCTCGAGGCCGCCCGCACCGCCCGCACGAAGGCGCTGCTCTTCGTCTCCCCCTCGAACCCCACGGGAGCGGTCTACGACCCGGCGGCGGTGGCCGAGGTGGGCCGGTGGGCGGCCGGGGCCGGGCTGTGGGTGGTGACCGACGAGATCTACGAGCACCTCGTCTACGGGGATGCCACCTTCACCTCGATGGCCACCGTGGTGGAGGAGCTGGCCGACCGCACGGTCGTCGTGAACGGCGTGGCCAAGGCCTGGGCCATGACGGGCTGGCGGGTGGGGTGGATGATCGGTCCCCGCCCCTTCATCGCCGCCAGCGCCAACCTCCAGTCCCACGCCACCTCGAACGTGGCCAACGTGGCCCAGCGGGCGGCGCTGGCGGCGGTGACCGACGACCTGAGCGCGGCCCGGGCCATGCGGGAGGCCTTCGACCGCCGCCGCCGGGCCATGGTCGAGGCGCTGGGCCGCATCGAGGGGGTGCGCTGCACCGAGCCCCGGGGGGCCTTCTACGCCTTCCCGTCGCTCGAGGCGTTCCTGGGGCGCGAGGTCGCCGGCCGGCGGCCGCAGACCACCCTGGAGCTGGCCGAGGTGCTCCTCGAGGAGGCCGAGGTCGCCGTCGTGCCCGGCGAGGCCTTCGGCGCCCCCGGCTACGTCCGGCTGTCCTACGCCCTGGGCGACGACGAGCTCGCCGAGGGCCTCGACCGCCTGGCCCGGCTCCTCGCCGGCTGAGCCACCCCGGCCCCCCACCACGTGACCCGACCCCACCGACCCGGAGGCTGACATGGCCCGCGTCCTCGTTGCCGAACCACTGTCCCCGCGGGGGCTCGACCACCTCGTGGCCGAGGGCCACACCGTCGACGCCCGGGACTCGGTGGCCCCCGAGGCGCTCGTCGAGGCCCTCCAGGGGGCCCAGGCCCTCGTCGTCCGCTCCCAGACCCGGGTGACGGCCGAGGTGCTCGAGGCCGCCCCCGACCTCGTCGTCGTGGGCCGGGCCGGCATCGGCCTCGACAACGTCGACGTAGCCGCCGCCACCCGCCGGGGGATCATGGTCGTGAACGCCCCCCAGTCGAACATCGTCTCGGCCGCCGAGCACGCCATGGCCCTGCTCCTGGCCCAGGCCCGCAACGTGCCCCAGGCCCACGCCGCCCTGAAGGCGGGCCGCTGGGAGCGGTCGCGCTGGACCGGGGTGGAGCTGGCGGGCAAGACCCTCGGAGTGGTGGGCCTGGGCCGGATCGGCGCCCTCGTGGCCCAGCGGGCCCTGGCCTTCGGCATGCGCCTCTGTGCCTACGACCCCTACGTGGCCCCCGAGCGGGCCCGCCAGATGGGGGTCGAGCTGCTCGACCTCGAGGACCTCGTGGCCACCGCCGACTTCCTCACCGTCCACCTGCCCCGCACTCCCGACACCGTGGGCCTGCTCGGGCGGGAGGTGCTGGCCAAGGCCCGCCCCGGCCTGCGCATCGTGAACACGGCCCGGGGGGGCATCGTCGACGAGGAGGCCCTGGCCTGGGCGGTGGGGGAGGGGATCGTGGCCGGGGCCGCCCTCGACGTGTTCGCCACCGAGCCCACCACCGCCTCACCGCTCTTCGAGCACGACGCCGTGGTCGTCACCCCCCACCTGGGGGCCAGCACCCGGGAGGCCCAGGACAAGGCGGGGGAGACCATCGGCGAGCAGGTGGCCCTGGCTCTGGCCGGCGAGTTCGTGCCCTACGCCGTGAACGTCGACGCCGCCGCCGCCTCGGAGACGGTACGGCCCTTCCTGCCCATGGCCGAGCGCCTGGGCCGGATCTTCTCGGGCCTCTGCCCGGGGACCCCGCCCGAGCTCGAGGTCACCTACCAGGGCCAGCTCGCCGACTACGACACCCGCATCGTCACCCTGTCGCTGCTCAAGGGGCTGCTGGCCCGGGGCAGCGACGAGCCCGTGACCTACGTGAACGCCCCCCAGCTCGCCGCCGAGCGGGGCATCGAGGTGCGAGACACCCGGACCACCGCCGCCCACGACTACGTGAACCTCGTCACCATCCGGGGTGGCGGCCACGCCGTGGCCGGCACGGTGTTCGGGCTGCGGGACGAGGCTCGCCTCGTCATGGTCGAGGACCACGCCGTGGACATCCCCCCGGCCCGCTACATGGCCGTGGTCCGCAACGACGACCGCCCGGGCATGATCGGCACCGTGGGCACGGTCATCGGCCGGGCCGGGGTGAACATCGCCGACATGGACGTGGGCCGCTCCGCCACCGGGGCCGCCGCCCTCATGGTGCTGGCCACCGACCAGCCCCTGCCCGCCGCCGTGGTGGAGGAGCTCGGCGCCACCGACGGCATCCTCGAGGTCCGCACCGTCGCCGCCGAGTAGGGGGAGGGCCCAGGGCCACGTCGCTCGTGCCCGGGCGGGCCGACGCCTGGCGCCCTGGCGGGCCCGCCGCGAGCTCTGCCCCCGGGTCAGGCCTCGAGCCCGGCCATCGACGAGGCCGCCCCGGTCGGGGTGGTGGGCGCGGCGAGGATCTCGTGGGCGGTCGGCTACCGCTTGGCCTTGCGGAGGCCGTCGGCAGCGGCTGCCTCCTCGTCCCGGTAGCACCGGTCGGGGGTGGTGCGGCCGTAGTCCCGCATGCCCACGAGGTGGTAGATGCCACTGCGGAGGTTTGCCTTGACCTGGTGGGAGCGGGGGCAGTGGTCGCCGTCGGGCTCCGTCCAGGCTGGTGCTGCGGCCCGCTTTCCCGCCTTCCTCGCCGACCGCTTCGTGGGCGACGCCGCCCGCTCGGCGGCCTCGGCCGCCTTGGCCGCCGCCGCCCCGGCGGCGCCCCGGGCCTCGGCCGCCACCTAGCGTGCCTTCCTCAACGCCGCGTCGGCCACGTCCCGGGCCTCGGCCGCCGCCGCCTCGGCGGCCTCGCTGGCGGCGGTTGCGGCGGCCTCTGCCGTCCCGCCGGCCTCCGGGCCACCATCCGCGTCCCCGGCCCCGGCCGCACCGTTCCCGCTCGGGCGGGGCTCGGGCACGAGACCGGTGTCGGTGACGGTGGCCGACCCGCCGGCGGCCCCGCCGTCGGCCCCGCCGTCGGCCAGCCGGTGGGACCGCTCGCTGAGGTTCTGCATCATCGTGGGCTCGACGAGGGCGGGCTCGGGCTTGCGGGGCTGGGCGTCGGCCTCCCCCGGCCCACCGGGGGAGATGGGCATGGAGAGCGGTGAGGACTTCCAGGCGCCGTCGCTCGAGCCAGCACCGCCGTCACGGCGTCGGCGGACGGTGACGGCCACGGCCGCCACCACCGCGGTGAGCAGCCCCAGCCGGATCCCCTTGCGTAGCCACCGTCTCCTCACCCGACGTCTCCTCACCCGAGGCTTCCCTTCGTTCCGTTCCCGCTCCAGCCCGACCAGCTTGCCCGCTCCCGAGGCTCCGGCCAAGCATGGCCGGAGCCGGCGCCCCGCCGGTTGACGGGAGGAGTCGCCAGGTGGAATGCTGAACATGCCTATGTCCCGTCCGGCCCACTCCCGTCCGGCCCAGTCCCGTCCGGCCCAGTCCCGTCTCGCCGGTGTGATCGCCACCCACCCCGTCGCCGCCCAGGTCCTGCTCCTTACCTAGCGGCGAGCCATCCCGGCTCGCCGACGCCTCTCGTGCCTCCGGGCCGGGAGGTTTTTTCTTTCCCGGAGAGGGAGGCCTCATGTCCCAGACCCAGACCAGCCCGACCGATCCCGGTGCCGAGCCCGAGCGGCTCGTCATCTTCGACACCACGCTGCGCGACGGCGAGCAGTCGCCGGGCATCTCCCTCGACGCCGCCGAGAAGCTCGAGATCGCCGAGCAGCTGGCCCGGCTCGGGGTCGACGTGGTGGAGGCCGGGTTCCCGGTGGCCTCCGAGGGCGACTTCGAGGCGGTGCAGGGCATCGCCCGCAAGGTCACCGGGCCGGTGATCGCCGGCCTGAGCCGCACCCACGCCTCCGACGTCGACCGGTGCTGGGACGCCCTGCGCGACGCCGAGCGGGCCCGCATCCACGTCTTCATCTCCACGAGCCCCAACCACATGACCCACATGCTGCGGATGACCGGGGAGCAGGTGGTGGCGGCCACCCGCACCGGCGTGGCCCGGGCCCGGGAGCACACCGACGACGTGGAGTTCAGCCCCCAGGACGCCACCCGCACCCCGCTGGACTTCATGCTCGAGGTGCTGGGCGCCGCCGTGGAGGCCGGCGCCACGACGCTCAACATCCCCGACACCGTGGGCTACGGGATCCCCTGGGACTTCGGCGAGCTCATCGCCTACATCCGCACCCAGGTGCCGGGCGACTACGTGATGTCGACGCACTGCCACAACGACCTCGGCCTGGCCGTGGCCAACTCCCTGTCGGGGGTGCGCAACGGCGCCCGCCAGGTGGAGGTGTGCGTGAACGGCCTCGGGGAGCGGGCCGGCAACGCCGCCCTCGAGGAGATCGTCATGGCCCTGGAGATCCGGCCCGACCAGTTCCCGGGGGTGACCACCGGGGTGGCCACCGAGGAGCTGGCCCGGGCCAGCCGCATGGTGAGCCGCCTCACCGGCTACCCCATCCAGTACAACAAGGCGGTGGTGGGCCGCAACGCCTTCGCCCACGAGTCCGGCATCCACCAGCACGGCGTGCTCTCCGACCGCACCACCTACGAGATCATCGACGCCGCCACCGTGGGCCAGGTGGGCAGCCAGATCGTGCTCGGCAAGCACTCGGGCCGCCATGCCTTCGCCGACACCCTGGCGAAGATGGGCATCACCGTGGCCGACGACACCCTCCAGGCGGCCTTCGTGCGGTTCAAGGAGCTGGCCGACCGCAAGGTCCAGCTCACCGACGCCGACCTCGAGGCCATCGTGGCCGAGGAGCTCAACACCTCGGTGGCCGCCGCCTTCACCCTCGAGGCGCTCACCGTGTCCGGGGGCACCACCGCCGTGCCCCGGGCCGAGGTGGTGCTCGCCCGCGACGGCGAGGTGGTGAGGGCCGAGTCCGAGGGCGACGGCATGATCGACGCCGCCTGCCGGGCCATCCGCACCGCCACCGGCGTGGAGGGCCGCCTGCTCGACTTCAACGTCTCCTCGGTGACCGGGGGCGTCGACGCGCTCGGGGACGTCATCATCCAGCTCGAGGCCGAGGGCATGAAGGTGTCGGGCCGGGGGGTGTCGACCGACGTCGTGGAGGCCTCGGCCCGGGCCTACCTCGGCGCCGTGAACAAGGTGGTGCGCCTCCGGGGCAGCGCCGTGCGCGACCCCGAGATCGGCCCCTGACCCCACCTGGGCACCGGACCCGGGTCGGCGCCCGGCTCTCGGCCGGGCTCAGGGCAGGAGGCGCTCGAGAGCGTCCACCCAGGCCGAGGGCTCGGCCTCGGGGTCGACGGCCTCGCTCGCCCCCAGGGGGGTGACGGCCCCGGTGGCCACGGCCAGCACGGGCAGCGATCGGCCGCAGGCCGAGGCCCGCAGCTCCATGACGAACTCCTCCCCCTGGCGGGTGGTGGTGTCGACCATGATGAGCTGGGGCACGAGCGCCCCGCAGGCGTCGGGGCGGATCTCCCCGAACCGCCGGTGGGTGAAGGTGCAGTGGCCGAGCTTGCTCTCCACCGGGGCGCTGCGGGCCTGGTCGATCCCCACGGCCAGCACCACCGCCGGCGGGAGCCCGGCCACCCGGCGGGCTCCGCCGAGCTCGGCGGAGTAGTCGGGGTCGACGATGGGGTCGGCCGTGGCGCTGTTCACGAGCGAGGTCTCCTCCGAGGCCTTGGCCTCGAGGTCGGCGTGGCCGGTGGCGGCGTCGGGGGCCCACAGGGTCCAGGAGACGTAGCCCAGGCTGAGCTGGGTGTAGGTGAGCAGGGTCATGCCCGGGAGGTCGGTGGCCACGTTGGCGAGGCCCCGGGATCCCAGGGCAGCGACGAGGTCCTCGAGCAGCGTGGTGTCGGGCCGGGGAGCCTCCTCGTTGCGGAGCATGAAGGTGGCGGGCGAGACCCGCAGGGAGGCGTGCCACCAGCCGTCGAGCATGAGGGCCTCGCCCTCCACGTGCACCGTCGGCCCGAAGGCCCGGCGCGTCCCGGTGGTGAGGAAGGCTTCGATGACCTCGTGGTCCTCCACGGCTGGTGAGGCTACCCGGGCCCGCCCGGGTGCGGGCGTCGGCGTGCGGGCGTCGGCGTGCG
>Ga0187892_10008700_pt1 | contig 13753 bp, 9 predicted proteins | sample MA1701073metaG_FD_139345 | JGI IMG/M metagenome (GOLD analysis project Ga0187892, IMG submission 139345) | Bio-ooze microbial communities from a basaltic lava cave in the Kipuka Kanohina Cave System on the Island of Hawaii, USA - MA170107-3 metaG ...
CGAATCCAAACGACAAGGCGACGCGAACTGAAAACGACGCGAAGCGTCGTCACGATGGATCTGCGCCCAAGATCAAGATGTTAGGATTCCGTTCACATCCCAAAAACATACGCTTGTTTTGGGGCTAGCGCTGACTCAAGCAATCAACAACGGATCGGCCAATGCTCCCGGCAACCGGGCCCGTTACAACGTGAACCGGAGCGTCGGAGCCGTCAACCAAGTGAATACGCAGGATTTGTTGCGCCTGATCCAGTTGCTGAACGACTTGAACACCAGTCAGGCATGGACCGGTTGGTCGTTGGTGGGCTGCTCGTCCGGCGAAAGCGGTGGCGGGGGCCAGGGTGGATCGGGTATGGCGGCTGGGCCGGGATCCGGTGGCGTCGCCAGTTTGTCAGGCGGCGAACTCGAGTCAGCCGGTGGACCTGCGGCAATGCCTGAAGCAGGCGCGCTTACAGCGGAGCAGGTTGCCGAGGTCGTCGCGCTGGTCTGGGCGGGGTGCGCCGAAGCGGGCGTCGCAGAAGCGGAGTGTCAACAGTTGGTCGACTTCGTGACTGGGGCGCCGTGACCCGCAGGTGAACCGGACTGCTCTGCGCGACGGGTTCGCAGAGCAGTCCCAGTCCACGAGTTAGGCAACCGGGCCGGAAAGCGCGCTTGGGGTGACGTGCTCAGCTCTTGATCATCTCGCCGTCCTTGAAGCTGACCTTGCACGCGGCGCACGTGCCGTCGGTGACCATGGCTGTCCCGCACCCTTCGCACTTTTTGGCTGCGGCGATGGCGCGACTGACGACCTTGGCGGCCTTCTGCGCGGCCGTGAACGACTCCTTCGTGGTGTACCAGCGGCCGCACACGACGCCACCGCCGCAAGCGTCGCACCAGGCCCCTTCGGTCGACTCAGACGCCTTCGTGCACCCCTCGCACTTGGCCAGTACAGCCGCGACCTTCGCGTCGTTGATTGGTGTGCCCAGCACAATGTCGTGGGCCATGTCGGAACGGTACATGCGCCCGTTCGCGAAGCTCACCTTGCAACCGGAGCACGAACCGCTCTCCTTGATGGCCTTGGCACAACACGCGCTCTTCTCCATCCCGCTTTCCGAGATGGGAACGCCGGCCAGCGCGTCGTAGACCTTCTTGGTTGCCAGATGGAACCCAAACACTTCGCCGTGCTTGCACTTCTCGCACCAGCCCTGCCCGTCCTTGACGGCCGCCTTACAGCACTCGCCACCGGCCATGACCGGCGACGCCACCAGCGCCAGGACAAACAAAAACGATGTGAACGCGACCATTCGACGCATGTTCGTTCTCCTTTCATGCCGATGTAGAGCGCCGTCGGTCGTCGGAGCGACCGCTTCGCTCGCGACGACGCGCGGACGGCGACCTGTTCGAGGGACACCAACCCTGTTACCCTGCTAACATCTTACGGGGTGCAGGTATTTCGGCCAGTGCCCGGTGACGCTCGCTTTGACACGGCGTCGTCGAGCGGCCCGAGGGTTTTGAGGCGGACGATACATAATGCAAGTCAGGTTGTACAGTGTAATCCCGGCGATTCCGGAGCCGTTGGGTGGTTTGCGGGGACTGGCCTACAACTTATGGTGGTGCTGGCATCCCGATGCGGTGGATCTGTTCCGCCGGCTCGATCCAAGCCTCTGGACGCGCACCCATCAGAACCCGATTGAACTGCTGGCGCAAATTAGTCAGGACAGATTGCGTCGCGTCGCCGGAGATGTCGCCGTGCAGGCACATCTCGAACGGGTGCTGGCGGGGCTGCGCGCGTACCTGTCGGCGCGAACCTGGTTTCAGGTCACCTATCCGCAGCACGCCGACGACACAATCGCCTACTTCTCGATGGAATACGGCCTGCACCAATGCCTGCCGGTTTACTCCGGCGGACTGGGCGTTCTCGCGGGTGACCATCTCAAGAGCGCCAGCGACCTGGGTGTGCCGCTCGTTGGAGTGGGGCTGATGTACCATCAGGGTTACTTCCAGCAGCGCCTTTCAACCGATGGCTGGCAGTTCGAAGACTACCCCGACTTGGCATTCCGCCGGCTCCCGGCGCTGGAAGTCCGCGCGCCCGATGGCAGCCCGCTGCGCATCGCGGTCGAGCTGGGCGACCACACCGTGCATGCCGGCGTCTGGCAGGTCAAAGTCGGGCGAATCTCGCTCTATCTGCTCGACACGAAGCTGCCCGAGAACAGTCACGCGGATCAGGAAATCACCGCCCGGCTGTACGGCGGCGACGTTGAGATGCGCATCCGCCAAGAGATTGTCCTGGGGTTCGGCGGCGTCCGTGCCCTGGCCGCGATTGGCATCCGGCCGAGCGTGTTCCACATGAATGAGGGTCACTCGGCCTTCCTGGGGCTGGAGCGCACGCGTGAGCTGGTCGCGTCGGGCCTGTCGTTTGCCGAAGCCCGCGAGGCGGTCGCCGCCTCGACCGTGTTCACGACGCACACGCCCGTGCCGGCCGGGATCGACACGTTTACCTCCACCCTGATGCACAAGTATCTCGATCCGCACGTGCGGGCGCTCGGCCTTAGCTGGGACGAGTTCCTGAGCCTCGGCCGTCAGCCGGGCGCGGCCAAGGACGATCCATTCTCGATGGCCGTGCTGGCCCTGTCGCTGACACGCTACTGCAACGGCGTCAGCAAGGTGCACGGCGAGGTGGCCCGCGAGCTGTGGCACACGGTCTGGCCGCAGGTCCCGCGCGAGGAAGTGCCGATCACCTCGATCACCAACGGCGTGCACATCCGCACGTGGCTTTCCAACGACATGGCCCGCCTTTTCGAGCGCTATCTGGGTCCGGAATGGGCAGACAACCCGGTCGATTCGACCATCTGGGCGCGGATCGACGAGATTCCTGACGCCGAGCTATGGCGGACGCACGAGCGGCTGCGCGAGCGGCTGGTGGCGGCCGCGCGGCAGTACGTCAAGGCGCAGCTCACGCGGCGGGGTGCGCCGCCGGCCCAGCGCGAACAGGCCGACGAGATCCTCGATCCCGAGGCGCTGACCATCGGCTTTGCCCGCCGATTCGCGCCGTACAAGCGCGGCACGCTGATCCTGCGCGACCCCGAACGATTGACGGCGCTGCTGACCCAACCGGGCCGGCCGGTGCAACTCATCGTGTCGGGCAAAGCTCATCCGCGCGACAACACCGGCAAGGAGCTGATCAAGCGCGTCGTGCAGTTTGCCCGCCACAAGGAAGTGGCCAACCGCATCGTGTTCATCGAGGACTACGACATTGGCGTGGCCCACGACCTGGTGCAGGGCGTCGACATCTGGCTGAACAACCCGATCAAGCGGCTGGAGGCCAGCGGCACCAGCGGCATGAAGGTCACGCCCAACGGCGGCATCAACGTCTCGGTGCTCGACGGCTGGTGGCCCGAAGCCTACGACGGCACCAACGGCTGGGCGATCGGCGACGATCGCAGCTACGACAACGACGAGTATCAGGACTTCATCGAGAGCGAGGCGCTTTACGACCTGCTGGAGCGCGAGATCGTTCCGCTGTTCTACGAGCGCGCGTCCGACGGGCTGCCGCGCGGCTGGATCGCCCGGATGAAGAACTCGATGCGAACGTGCAGCCCCAAGTTCAGCGCCAACCGCATGCTGCGCGAGTACACCGAGGGGCTGTACGTCCGCGGGGCGGCCGCGTGGAAGCGCCTTCGGGCCGACCAGTTTGCCGCGGCCCGGGCGCTGACCGAGTGGAAGGCACGGCTCGGCTCGCGCTGGGGAGGCGTGCAGATCGAATCATTCGGCCGGCTGACACCCGACGGGGCGGTCATGAACGGCGACGCAACGGTCAGCGAGTTGGAGGTGGGCGAGTCGCTCGACGTGGCGGCTCGCGTCCGGCTGGGGGAGGTTTCGCCCGACGAAGTGGCCGTCGAGCTGTACTACGGCCCGGCCGAGTCCGGTGCTGACATCCGCGCCGGCCGCTCCATCCCGATGAAGCCGCAAAACCGCCTGGATCACGGCGTCTACGAATACATCGGCAGCGCGCCCTGCGCCAGCAGCGGCCTGCAGGGCTTCGCTGTCCGCGTCATCCCCAAACACCCCGACCTCATCGGCCGCTACGACCTGCCGCTGATCCGCTGGGGATGATGGGGATTGCCGATTTCAGATTTCGGATTTCGATTGGCGTCGGAGACGTGAACAGAGTTTGATGCTCGTCGAATTCGCGCGTGCGCGCGGGCTGCTGGAGGCGATATCTCGCGGAGGCGCGGAGCTCGCGGAGTGGGCACACGCGCGGCGCCGGGCGAGCCAACGCATCAAACTCTGCGTGCTCGGCACCTCCGCGAGAGCCAGTCTTTTCAGGTCGCCAGCGGCCGCTCGCAGGAACTCGGCAGATCCCATCTACTCGCAGGGGATAATTATGACGCCGTTCCACGGTCTGATCGTGTTGGTGCCGTTGAGCAACTGCACGAGCCGCAGCAGGTCCTGCGTGTTCGCGATTCCCGTGCGGTTGATGTCATAACGTGCGAGGTTTGACGGCACATTCGCCATGCCCGAGTTCAAACCCTGCACGAGTGCCAGCAGGTCCTGAGTGTTCGTCAGTCCGTTCATGTTGACGTCGCCGGGGAGAGATTCGTAGCGGATTTCCAAACCCTGGCCCTGCCCGTCGAAACGAATCGTCGTGCATCCGCCCGGCGGTATGGGCCGATCGAGCGTGATCAGGAACTCGCCCAACCCCGCGTCGAGGAATTCGTTGGGGGGCACGACCGGGCAGGGTGTCGAGCCCGGCGGTGCGCCGGTGAAGTTGCATGTGATGGTGATGTCGGCAACCGACAGCGCAATCAGTTGGCTAAACGTCACGTGGATCGGCCGGTAGATCACACCACCCTCAGACGGCGTTCCAGGACTCCCAATGCCTTGCGTGAGCTGTCCGCGCGCACCGGTCTGCAACACGTCCCGGAAGACGTCCGGATTGCAACTGAGCGGCGGCAGTGGAAGCAGCATGGGGCAAAACAGGTTGCCCTGCGGCGGGTTAGTCGAACAAATGAATAGCGCCTCGCAAGCATCGCCGACTTCGTTAGCATCGCAATCCTGCTGACTGGGATTGAACGCCTCCGGGCAGTTGTCGGTGCAGTTCGCGATGTAGCCAGGCGGCGCCTCGCAAGCCTCGATTTCGGTCCCCTGCGTGCCAAAACCGTCGTCGTCGGGATCGGCACACCAGATGATCGGCACACAGCAGGGATCACATTCGTCGGGTATCCCGTCCTGGTCGCAATCCGGTTCGCATTCGTCGGGGATGGCATTGGCGTTGCAATCGGGACTCGTGCTTTCGAGATCAAAGATATACGCAGAACCTACGTCGGCAGCGCCGGCGTGGTCATCTCCGTATGCTCCGATTACGGCGGTATTCCCAGAGATGGAAACAGAGGCGCCAAACAAGTCGTGCAATAACCCATCTGTCGCGCTCAGCTTGGACGTTTCGTGCATGGGCGATGGGGCCGTCGACCAGCCGCCGGGAGGGCGGCTGAAGACGTAGGCAGAGCCTGGCCCCTGGCCCTGGATGCCCGAGTGTTGAATGGCTCCGATGACGGCTGTAGCTCCACGGATGGTGACGGCGTTACCGAATCCGTCTCCTGCCGCAGCATCTGATGCGGTGAGCTTTCTGGTTTCAGTGAGCGGCGAACCGCCCGGCCACCCGCCCTTTGGTCCCACAAAGACATAAGCTGACCCCGAGAACGGACCCGCATCGTCGTCGTACAACGCACCCACCAGGATCGTGTTGCCATCGAGCGAAACGGAGTGTCCGAAGACGTCCTCAGCCGCTCCGTCCGATGCGATGAGCTTCCGCACCTGGCTCCACTGGCCTTTCGAGCGCACAAAGACGTAAGCAGCGCCGGAATCGCAGTTTGGATCGGTCGGACATGCGTCGTCGGCGTGGATCGCTCCTATTACCGCGGTATCCCCATCGACCGAAACGGAGAACCCGAAATAGTCGTCTGGCTCGGAATCCAAAGGAGTCAGCTTCTGTTGCTCCGTCCAGACTTCACCATCGCGCACAAAGACATACGCGGCACCGGGCGGTAGGGGGCCGCATATGTGGTGTTGCGTGGCTCCGATCACGATCGTATCTACACTTATCGCGACGGAGAACCCGAACCGGTCGCAGGGTGCCGGAGTGGACGGAGTTAGCTTTTGCTGCTGGCTCCAAGTTCCGCCCGAGCGTACGAACACATACGCGGAGCCAGGAGTGGATCCACCCTCATAGTCCGCGCCGATTACGATGGTATTATCGCTCACCGCAACAGAAGCACCGAACCACTCGCCGGCAACGGGCGCAGGCTCGGCAGTCAGCCGTTGTTGCGGAATCCAGAGTCCGCCCACGCGGACAAAAACGTACGCCGCGCCGGATTCGCAATTCGGGTCGGCCGGGCAGGCATCATCGTCGAGCGGCGCGCCAATCACGGCCGTGTCCCCGTCTATCGAGACAGACTTCCCGAACCAATCAAGCTCTGCCGCGTCGGAAGCGATCAACTTGGTGACCTGGCCGGACAGGTCGCATTCATCCGGCACGCCGTTGTCGTTGCAGTCGGCGCACTCCGGGGCGCTCGGCAGGCAGTTGGCGATGTCGCATTCGTCGGGGATGCCGTTGGCGTTGCAGTCGCTGCTGAGCGGGCCGTACGAGTTTAAGAGGATTTGCATGGCGGCCGACTGCGCGTTCGCAAGGTCCACGCGCCCGTCTTCGTTAAAGTCTTCTGCGGCGATGTGGCAAGGGAAGCCACCGCTTGAATAGCCCTTGATCGGGACAAAGAAGCGCTGGCCCTTGTTCTGGAGAATGAACGGATCAGTGCTGCACGCTCCGGCCGCTACATCTAAGTCGCCATCCGAATCGAAGTCGGCCACGGCGTGGGGATGCGGCTGTTCCCCGCCAGCGTAGAACGACGGGCCGCAGAATATGCCCGCCCCGTCGTTCCACAGAATGGCGAACGCTGGGTCGCCGTCCGCCTCCCCCGTGTTGCTGACGACGAGATCGACATGTCCGTCGTTATCCATATCAGCCGCGGTTACGAACGATGGGAAATCGCCCGGGTAGTAAGGTACCGGATCTTCAAACAAGGATGCACTAAAATCGCCCAAGCCGGAGTTGCGGAATACGTGTAGCTGAGGAAAGTTAAGATTGCTCACCGCAAGATCCGGCCAGGCGTCGTTGTCAAGATCTCCGACCGCAGCCAAGCGAGCCCCAGGACCGGCCAAGAAGCTTACGTAATCCCCAAAATCTCCCCCTCCAAGGTTCTTCAAGGCTACAAACGTGGGAATCGTAAAGATTCGTGTTGTGTTGATGATGTCAAGTCGCCCATCTCCGTCAAAATCGGCGGCCACAAGGTCTTGACAATCGAAATCAACCATAATTTGAGCCGATGGAAGCAGCACCCCCGAGCCGTTGCCGGCATTCTTGAAGAGCTCAAGCCAAGGCGTAAACCCAGCATCCGCCAGATACCCAACCACAATATCGGTGTGGGCATCGTCATCAAACTTGCCTGCGACGAGGGCACCGGGGCGCGTTCCTTCAAGCGAGTAGGTCGTCTCAGGTCCGAAAGTCCCATCACCGTTGCCCAGCAGCGTCGAGAGCGTCTGCCCACTGATGCTCACCCAAGCGAGATCCGCGTGGCCGTCGTCGTTCAGATCCAGTCGGTTGCCTGATCCATTAGGCTGGGACTCCATCCAGACGAAATCGTTGGGCCCCGCGAGGACGTAGGGAATCCCATCGTCATCCTCGAAGGCGATCGATGGCACGAGCTCGCACTCGTCCGGGCAACCGTTGTTGTTGCAGTCAGGACTGTTTCCACTGCCCAGGTCGCATTCGTCAGGGATGCCGTTGGGCTGGCAGTCCAAGCTCGTGCCGGCAGCGATGTCGCACGTGTCACCGACATAGTTGCTGTTGCAGTCCTGCTGGCCCGAGTTGGGAATTGTTGGGCAGTTGTCGCAGAGGTCGGGGGCGCCGTCATTGTCAGTATCGGCGGACCCGCAACACGAAAGCTCCCAAGTGTCCCCCAGCGAACCCGACTGATCAGACCCAGCGAAGATGACGCTCACGCTTCGCGAGAGATCGTAGGCCATCGCGACATCCGAACGCGGCGGCGGCGCGCCGTCCGTCGCCACTTGCGTCCAGGTTTGCGTCTGGCAATCCCATTCCCAGGTGTCATTCATCCAGACGCCGTTGTAGCCGCCGAACAGGACGACCAGATCGCGACCCGAATCGTAGACCATTCCGAACCCCAGGCGATGCGGCCCGTTCGCGTCGGGAAGGAGCGTCCACGTGCTTCCGTCCCATTTCCATGTGTCCTCAAGGCTCGGCTCGCCCGCGTGCATCAGAACGCTGCCGCAACCCGTGTAGGCCATGCCGTGGAATCGGCGTGGCGGCGGACTGCACGGGGCGCAGCGCTGCGTCCACGTTGCGGTCGCCCCGTCGTACTCCCACGTGTCCCCGAGCAGCCCAAACTGATCCGAACCCCCGAACAGGACCATGACGCCACGCGACGGATCGTAGGCCATTTCCACGTCGGTACGCGGGGACGGTGCGCCGTTGGTTGTCACCGGCGCCCAGGCTTGCGTTTGACAACTCCATTCCCAAGTGTCGTTCATCCAGACGCCGTTGTACCCGCCGAAGAGGACCACGACATGCCGATCCGAATCGTAGTCCATTCCAAACCCGAGGCGGTGCGGGCCGTTCGCGCCCGGGACCGGAGTCCACGCGGTACCATCCCAAGTCCAGGTATCCTCAAGGCTTGGTTGGCCGCCGTGAAGGAGCACGCTGCCGCAACCGGAATAGGCCAGGCCGTGGTACACGCGCGGGGCGGGGTCGCAAGGCCCACACCCCTGAGTCCACTGGCACTCAGCACCATGGATTTGAGCGGCGACAGCCACCAAGCCAGCGAGACTGGCCGCTAGCATTAGCCTGAACATGACCGCGCATGCGTCCGGATGTCGGGAACCAGGATCGTGCGACGGACAAGCTTTGCCGCGGCTGATGGACAGGCGACCGGCGGTGCCTCGTGATAGCATGGCAAGTCTCCTTGAACCTACGTTGCGAGTGTGACCTATAGCCGAGCTTCGGGCGGCCGACAGCCAAACACGAAGGGGCCGTGAAGCCCTCGGGTCAGCCACATCCATAGTTCAGCCTGTCCGCGAATCTCTTACAAGCGAAATCCGGGAACCTTCGGAAAAATGTCGGCGAGCGGCGCGATCTTTCCCAGATTCACACCCCTGCGTGCGTGATTGGGAGTGTGGGTCGTCATGGCGTCGGAACACGGCTGCGCGGTCACAGCGTCATCGTCTCCGTTGTCGCGACGGCGTCAGCGGGAAGTGTCGCTGAATCTCGCCCGTGCCACGGCCGGCAAGCTAAACCGGCTGACGCGTCCGAGTCCGATTGAAGCTCGCTTCTTGTCCGTTCGTGATCGCGGCAAGACTCAGGAATGAGCACAACGCGAACGTGGCACGGCGAGTCATGGCGTTCCTCCTCTGATTGGCCCTGCGTCGAACGGCTCGCCAGCACCAGCACGAAAGGGATCCCGAAGCGCTGGAGTCGAACCGCTTACCCTTATTTCAGCGGGCTGGCGTATCTCTTACAAGCGAAATCCGGAAACCTTCGGAAGAACGTCGGCGACCGGTCCGCTCTTATGCAGATCCACGCGGGCGTGGCTCCGCGCGGCGATTTGGGACGGCACAGCGGCGAAGTGCATTGACCCGAGCGCGCGCTGGCGTGGGGTCGAGATCCCGGATATCGCCCGATCTAAGCGCGGGTAACAGGCGCCCCGGCGGGGACGCGTTCCCTCGTCAGCAGGCGCCACTTGCGCGAGACCGGGTCATCGCCTTCCTCAAGCTCGCGCATGATTCGGGATCGGCGCGCCTCATCGTCAAGGCCTCTATACGCCTGAGCCATTCTGGCTTGAATCTCGTCTTTCAGCCTCACGCAGTCGAATGTCTGGGGTTGCATGTTAGACCACCTCCTTCGGTGAACGGATTTCGATGGGCGGGTAGCCCTCACGCAAGTTCACTGAGTTGAACCCGCGAATCTTCTTCAAATGCACGATGTGCCGGAAGTTCCAACTGACGATCATGTCCGCCCGCGCCACCGTCGCCAGCGCCACGTGATGGGCATCATTGGTCGAGCCGGGACCGACGACGCCGGCGGCCAGGTAGAGATCGCGCAACGCCTCCGATTCGGTACTGCTGGAGACCGCTTCGAGTGAGGGCGTGGGCAGCGAATCGAAAACGGCGATGACCTCGGGCGGGGCCAGACGAAGTTCGGCAGCGAGGAGATCTGAGACCAGCAGAGTCGCTTCACCGCGTCTGGACATCTCCAGTAAGGCGGTGCTGTCTTGAGCGAAGTCATCGTCGAGGCAGCCGCCGATGACCGACGTATCGACATAGATCCGCAAGAGCTTCATGCCCCGGCCCATACCCTATCAGGATTATTGCGATGGGCGCGTGATCGGCAAGTGAGGCGCTGGAGCGGGCTCTGTCGGTCGGGTATTGCGTTTGTCGGTGGGGCGTCCAAGGGAGCCGCGACCACGAGCGTCCACAGTCGCGCCCGCTGAGCTCATCGGCGGTTTGGGACGAGCTGGCGAGCAGCTCGCTCTTATCCAGAATATTCACGCCCGCGCCGGCGTCGGCGGTCGGCTGCGACGGGGCGGTGGCCTACAGCGGCTAGCCGCTATGGAGCAGCGTCTTGGCCCACGCGGCGTCTTCGGGGGCGAGCGCGACGGAGGGATCTCGGCGGTGGTAGTCGATGCGGCCGGCATAGCCGCCTTCGTCATAACAGCGCTGGAACACCGCCTGCAGATCCAGCACCACGTCGGGGTCGCCATCGGCCAGGGGAGCGCAAATCCGCGGTAACCGGTCGCGCAGCGTGATCGGCCACGTTTCGAAACGCCCGCCTTGTCCTGCCCGGTGCAAGCTGACCAGATAGTGCCAGCGGCCTCGCTCGAGCAACGCGTCGGCCGGCGCGGCCACGGTGTGCTCACCCTCACGAAGCAGGTCGATCTCGATCAGGTGCGTCTGGCGCGCGAGAACTTGGCGCTGCTTGGTCAGATACCGTTGCCGTCCCTCTGTCCCGGCCGTTTTGTTCGTCGGGCTGAGAACCTCGATGACGGTGATCACGCGGCTCTCGTCCCCAACGGGCAGAATCTCGCTGAACACCTCACGGATTTCGGTGGGCTCATACGTCACGATCCAGGGCGGGTCGCTGGCCAGGGCTGTGCCGGCTCCTCGAGCAGCCCCGGTCCTGGCGGGGTTTGGATGCTCCAGCACTGCCACATCCGGGTATGTGCTTCGTTCCGATTGTACGACGTATAGCCGCTCTCCGATGTCCGCGACGTAACCGGCTGGCAGGACCGCGTTAAGGGCGGCGCTAGCGTACGTGATCATGCCCTGGTGGACGCCCGGCCAAATGGCGGGACGCTCAAGATAAGGGTCCATGCCTGGAAACGGGCTGGGCACCGGGTGGCTCCTTCGAGGAATTATAGTCGACGGTTCGAGCAGAACGCACGGAATCCCCACCGTCGACCATCCGTCCCGAGGTGGGTACTTAGCCTGGAAGACCGACATGCAAGACACGAGACACGCGCGGCTGGCATGGTAGAGTCGAGACGTGGCGCGGTGGTTTAGGAGCAGCCTATCCGTTTGCCGGCCCTTTCGGTTGCCGGTGCCTCACGAGCCGTTCCATGCTCCGTTTCCACGTCCCGCTCATCGAACCGGACTTGCAGTTTTCCCGCATCCGGCTCTCGGAGAAGGTTCACGCTTTCGCGTGCGGCAGGCGGGAGGGGTCCCAGCGGAGCTGCAGCAGCCCAAAGGCTCGCTCCAGCCACGGACTCCAGTACCAGCACGGGGCAAACTTCCAACCCTTGTGCTTAGCCCCCCACCACCGGCGGAACCGATACCGGGTGTGTGAATTGATCGCCCGGTAGGCATTGCTGACCGGACCGAGACAGAAGTAATTCGCCCAGCCCCGAAGCACGGGGTTGAGCTCCTTCACCAGATCGGTCACGTCCAAGCCACTCCGTTTGCGGTCCGTCATCATGCTGATCTTCCGACACACGCGCATGACTCGTTTCTGGCTGGGCGCCTCGCACAGCGTCTTTCGCTGCCGACGACGCGTCCAGTGCAGACCGAACGTGTAGCCCAGGAAGTCAAACGCCTCGGCCGGGGCCTGCCGTACCTGCGTCTTGTCTTCGTTCACCGTCAGCTTCAACGCGGTCATCATGTTCCGCATCGCGTGCATGGCCGCTGGGGCCATGCCTCGACGGCAGCAGATCACGAAGTCGTCCGCGTAGTTGACGATGTGGGCGCGGAGCCGGGATTCATGTCCCAGCTTCTTCCACCCCAGCACGAACCGACGCATGTACAGGTTACTGAGCATCGGGCTGATCGGCGCACCTTGCGGCGTACCGCGCCCTTGGTCCTTGTTCCGAGTCGTCCGCTGTTGGTTCCCCCGCTCGTCGATTTCCTCGACGGGCATGACCAGCCACATCTTCAGCAGATGCAGCATGGCGCCGTCCACGATGCGACGCGCCAAGCATCGCATCAGTTCGGCGTGGGGAATGCTATCGAAGTACCCGCTCAGGTCCGCATCGACCACGTGCGTATAGCCACCCTTCAGCAGGGTGCGTACGTGGCTCACCGCGTCCAACGCACTGCGCTCGGCGCGGTAGGCGTACTGTTCGGGTTGCAGATCGGCCTCGAAGATCGGTTCGAGAACCAACATCGCCGCCGTCTGCACGACTCGATCCCGGATCGTCGGGATGCCCAGAGGCCGTTTCTTCCCGTCCGGCTTGGGAATCCAAACCCGCCGGACCGGATCAGGCCGATACGTCTTGACTCTCAGCGCCTCCGCCAGTTCTTCCAGCCACAACCCCAATCCGTACGCCTCGATGTCGTCGAACGTCTGACCCTCCACACCCGCGGCGCCGCCATTGGCTTTGCAGCAGGCATAGGCATAGGCCAGTACGCCCCAGCGATACACCTTGTCGTACAGCGCATGGAACCGTTGGTTGGGAGATGCCTTGGCTTTGGCATGCAGCGCCGCCCGCAACTTCTGAAGCTTTTCCGGAGGTCCTAGATTCATCATCACTCTCCTTAACGCTTCCGCATTGCTTCCTGCGCTGACCCTTCAACTCAGGCCCCTTCCCTCCACGGTCGTTACCCGCTTCTTCGGTACTATGGGCCCGTCCGACTCCCATCGCGGCCTGGCCTGTCTCTCACGAGCGTCCAGTTGGAGGCGGCCAGCCGGCCGCCGCCACCGGGATGGGTCTCCCGTGTTGCGTCTGTTTTCCTGTGCAGACATGTCGTCGCCACTACCCCGGTGGATCCGTGAATCCCCTGCTGTTCCGCCTTATTCTGGCCCAGGCGTGGGGGCTCAGGGTTCACGACGGCGGCCTTCCCCCTTGCACCGCGGGGTCGGCATCCACGAGCGTTGTTTCGGGGCCTGCTCGGCGTTCACGCGTGTTACAACCTGCCTGCTGGCTGAGTCGCCTAGCGACCCTTTGACATCGGAAGCCTCAGCCGATTCGTTACCTCCTCGTCTGTTCCGACTGCTACCGGGTGGAACAGCCAACTTCCCGGGCGGGTCTGCCTCCCGCTGGAAAACAGCGCCTTTTCACGGCGCGCGGTGCATGTCCGGTCTTGCGCGGCCGTTCGAACATCTTCGCCCGGAAGGGCGCACGACCGTTGCCAGGGCCTTCAGGCCCTGGTGGCCGGCCTTCCTTCCCTCTTCCCGCCCGGAGGGCGGACGACCGCTTGCTATCCCGGCATTCGC
>Ga0187892_10008701_pt1 | contig 13752 bp, 11 predicted proteins | sample MA1701073metaG_FD_139345 | JGI IMG/M metagenome (GOLD analysis project Ga0187892, IMG submission 139345) | Bio-ooze microbial communities from a basaltic lava cave in the Kipuka Kanohina Cave System on the Island of Hawaii, USA - MA170107-3 metaG ...
AACGATCACCGCCGCTGAGGTGACGTCAGCCACGTCCGTGTAGTGCAGACCTATTGAGGTCACTATGCGCTATATCAAGCACTTAGGATCTTCATACCCCCCGAATCGGCTAAGTCGGGTTAGCAAGCGTAGCCCCAGCAATGCTCGCTTGCACTGGGCGATGGGGGTGCGGAGAGTTAGATCCTGGGAACGGGAGCATGGTTAGTGCCCCTTTCCACGGTTGGCACGGTGACAGCGTCCACTACTCGTCCGTCACGCATCCCTCGGAGGCGTTTTTTACGCATTTAATATATTTATAAAGCGTCCCCTGCTTTGCTTTGTAGGGGGGGGCCGTCCATGCTTTCCGGCGGGCCTGCAGGTCGGTTTCTGAGAGCGCCACATCGAGCCGGTTTGCGCGTGCGTCCAAGGTGATGCGATCGCCATCTTGGATCAACGCGATAGGACCGCCTTCCTGCGCTTCAGGCACCACGTGACCCACGATAAACCCGTGCGAGCCGCCGGAGAAGCGCCCATCTGTGACCACTGCGACATCGGCGCCTAAGCCGGCGCCCATGATCGCGGAGGTGGGGGTGAGCATCTCGGGCATACCAGGGCCGCCCCTGGGCCCTTCGTAGCGAATGACGATCACATCCCCCTTTGCGATCCGTTTGTTTTCTAAGGCGGCGAGCATCTGTTCCTCGGAGTCAAAAACTCGAGCCGGCCCGCGGAATTGCTCGCCTTCTTTTCCGGTGATCTTAGCGACGGCGCCACCCGGGGCCAGATTGCCCCTGAGGATCTGAATGTGTCCCCTCGCTTTGAGGGGCCGCTCTAGCGGGTGGATGATGTCTTGCCCCTGGGCGAGGTTTCGCACGGGCGCCAGATTTGCGGCCAGGGTATTTCCGGTTACCGTCAGGCAATCGCCGTTCAGCAGTCCGTGCTCCAGCAGATACTTCATCACCGCTGGCGTGCCGCCGACCTGGTGCAAATCTTCCATGACATATCGGCCGCTAGGTTTAAGATCAGCAAGATAGGGGGTGCGATCACTCACACTCTGGAAGTCGTCTAGGGTGAGGGTAACACCCACCGCGCGCGCGATCGCGATTAAATGCAGCACCGCATTGGTGGAACCGCCTAATACGGTAACCAAGACCATGGCGTTCTCGAATGCCGCGCGAGTCATGATATCCTGAGGTTTAATGTCTCGTTGTAACAGATCTCGGATCGCGCTTCCCGCTCTCAAGCATTCGTCCAGCTTTTGTGGATCTTCGGCCGGGGTAGAAGAGCTATACGGCAGTGACATACCCAGGGCTTCGATTGCCGATGCCATGGTATTCGCAGTGTACATCCCGCCGCACGCGCCTGGCCCAGGACAAGCGCGTGTGAGGATATCCACACGAGTGGTATCATCGATGCGCCCCGCGATGAATTCCCCATAGCTTTGAAACGCGGAGATAACGTCAAGTGTCTGGCGATCAAGCTTTCCGGCCCGTATGGTGCCTCCGTAAATCATGAGCGCGGGGCGGTTAAGGCGTCCCATGGCCATCAGGCAACCCGGCATGTTTTTGTCGCATCCGGGGATAGAGATGTTGGCGTCATACCATTGGGCTGACATGACCGTCTCTATGGAATCGGCGATCAGGTCCCGTGACTGTAAGGAGTAGCTCATCCCCTCGGTGCCCATGGAGATCGCGTCGCTCACGCCTATGGTATTAAACCGCATACCCACCATGCCCGCTGCCGCGACGCCTTCCTTTGCCTTCTCTGCCAGTTGCAGCAGGTGCATGTTACAGGTGTTACCCTCGTACCACATGCTGGCGATCCCGATTTGCGGCTTTTCCAGGTCCGTCTCGGTGAGTCCAACCCCATATAACATCGCTTGTGAAGCGCCCTGCGATCGCGGCTGGGTGATATGCGCGCTAAAGCGGTTGAGTTTATGCCGCATGGATGATCCTCCTGGCTACAGAAAGGGGTCGGTAGAATACACTATAAGCTCACCTCACGCAGGGTCTTGAGTAAAAGAAAGCGGGCCATACCTGTTATTCACGTTTCGGATGAAATCAAAACCGCACCTCCCATCACTGGCAGAAATGTTGGGGCAACTCGTCGCCACTCCCTCGGTCAGCAGCGTAAACCCCTCACTAGACCAAAGCAATCGAGCTGTGGTGGACTTGTTGGCCGCTTGGTTCTCGGAGTTGGGCTTTACGGTGGAAATATTACCTGTCTCACCTCATCCGGAGAAGGTCAATCTGATCGCCAGATGGCAAGGGAGCTCGGTTTCGGGCGGGCTGGTGCTTTCGGGCCACACCGATACGGTGCCTTACGACAAAAGCGGTTGGTCTTATAACCCGTTTAAGCTTACGGAACGAGAGGGCCGTTGGTATGGCCTGGGCACCACCGATATGAAGTGCTTCTTCGCCCTGGTCCTCGATGCCTTGCGCGATATCACCAGAGCGCGCGTAAGGCGGCCGCTGACGGTGCTTGCTACCGCCGATGAAGAAAGCTCTATGAATGGCGCGCGAAAGTTGATCGATCTTGGAGTGGGGCCCGGCGAACACGCCCTGATTGGCGAACCGACTGGCCTTGTCCCCGTCTACAAGCACAAAGGTGTGATGATGGAGGCTATTTCCGTCCACGGACGCTCCGGGCACGCGAGCGACCCAGCCTTAGGAAACAGTGCCCTCGAGGGTATGCACCGGGTTATGAGCGAGCTTCTCGGGTGGCGGGAGGAACTTGGCACGCGGTTTCGAGACCGAAGCTTTGCGGTTGCAGTCCCAACGGTAAATTTCGGTGCCATTCGGGGCGGGGACAACCCCAACCGTATCTGCGCCAACTGCGAATTGCAGCTTGATCTGCGGCTCTTACCTGGCATGGAACCGGCGGCGATCCGCGGCGAGCTCCAGGAAATCGTATCTAGAGGGATCGCCGGCAGCGGACTGAAGGCGGATTTCAACTCTTTGTTCGAGCCTATTTCTCCGTTTCAGGGCAAGGCTTCATCGGAAATCGTCGCCTTAACCGCCCAACTGAGCGGCAATGCCCCGGGGACGGTCGCCTTTGCGACGGAAGCCCCCTTTTTGTGCGCGCTTGGAATGGAGACGGTGGTATGTGGGCCGGGCGATATCGACCAGGCGCATCAAGCCGATGAGTATGTAAGCAAGGACCGTGTGCTCGCCATGCGCGCCATCGTGTGCGGCTTGCTTGAGCACTTCTGTCTTTCGGATCCACGCCGTGCAGACTGAGGAGCAACAGTTCGTCGCCTGGTGTCGCAGTGCCTCGCCTTATATTCGCGCGCACCGGGGAGCCACCTTTGTCATTTATTTTGGCGGGGAGGTCGCGAGTAGATCAGGGGTTTCCAGCCTAGTGCACGACATTGCTTTGCTCGCGAGCATCGGGGTGCGGGTCGTTGTGGTCCACGGCGCGAGACCACAGATAGAGGCGGGCTTGCGTCGCGCCGGCTTCGCGCCGCACGTCCACAGAGGTTTGCGGGTCACCGATGTGCAAGCGCTGACTTGCACTAAAGCAGCGGTTGGAGCGGTCCGAGTGGAGATAGAGGCGCTCTTTTCGATGGGTCCGCCCGGCTCACGCCCGCGGGTTGCATCGGGCAATTTTGTTACCGCCCGTCCTGTCGGGGTGCGCAATGGGATCGACCATCATTTCACTGGTGAGGTTCGCCGAATCGACGCGCAAGGGATTCAGTCGCGCCTGGAGAACGGCGAAATCGTGTTGCTCTCGCCGATCGGCTACTCCCCTTCGGGCGAAGTGTTCAACCTCAGCGCGTTAGAGGTAGCGGAATCCGTGGCCGTTGCACTATGCGCGCCCAAGCTCATCCTGTTAATGGAAAACCCTGGAATAATCGACGCGCAAGGTGGGCTTTTGCGCCAACTCACGCAGAGCGAGGCGGAACGACTGGCTCTGAATACAGATGAGACCCCAGAATTGCGATCTGCGGTAAGAAGCTGCCGCGCAGGGGTACGTCGGGCGCACCTCGTGGATAGTCGGGTCGATGGAGCGCTATTGTTGGAGCTGTTCACCCGCGATGGTTTGGGCACGATGATAAGCCGAACCCCCTACGATCAAATGCGAACAGCCACCATAGATGACGTTGCCGGAGTCTTGGAGCTCATCACGCCGTTAGAAGACCAGGGGGTATTGGCGCGTCGCTCGCGGGAAAAGTTGGAACTGGAGATCGGACATTTCACCGTCCTCGTCCGCGATCAAAGCATTATCGGTTGCGCGGCCCTATACCCTTATTCCCAAGAGGCGATAGGCGAGATCGCCTGCCTGGTAGTGCATCCCGATTACCAAAATGCAGGGCAGGCGGACGCGTTACTCAGCGCCTTGACCCTTCAAGCCAAGGAGGCCAATTTAAAGAGACTTTTCGTTTTAACCACTCAGGCGGCCCATTGGTTCCTGGAACGCGGGTTTATCGAGGCACGGATCGAAGACCTTCCTCTTGAGCGCCAAGGGTTATACAACTACCAGCGCAATTCCAAGATATTTACCAAAGAGCTTAGCTTACAGCAGGTTGCTCCGGCCCCCTCTCGATCCGCAAACCCTTTTTAACTCACTCAATCGTATAAAAGTGCAAAGCAAAGGTGGACAACGGCAAACTGTACTTAGGCATCGCCGAGAGTAAGAATATCGATCGGTGACCTTTGTTTCCTCGAACGCTAGCAGGCTAAGGGTTTGGTAAAGGAGACGATTAAAATCCAGAGCATAAACGCGGCAGCGTCACCCTGTGTATCGTGTGAGTGAGCGTGTGGATAATGCGCAATCGAATGGTTTCCTGGGGGTTCCCCCTGGTGCGGCTCGAAGAGCGGCGAACGGGCTCCTGTGACATTAGCTGAACCTTGACACGCTCAGAAGGTGACACCTGCCGATGTTTAGATTTTTGCCCGGACTGATTCTACTTCAAGCCGCCACGGCGGTCCTCGTGTATGCTGCGTTGAGCCAACCGGTTAAAGGTTATTGGATTGCGTTTGGCTCGATTGCGCTGTTGACCAACGTGCTGACAGCCTTTTGGTTCGGTGCCATCGCTAAGCAGCTCAAGAAAGACGCGGTGGCGCGTGCGAAAGAGGTGTTTGCCAAAGAGCGGGAGCGGCTGCGTCTGCGGACGGAAAAGGAGAAGGGCAAGCTCATCGAACAGAGCCACAAGCGTGTCGTTCAGGAGACAAACCGTGTGCAGGCAAAAGCGAACTTCAAGGTAGGCGCAGCATTCGTCGGCGCTCTAGGCGTCGGTGCGGTGATGCTTTTTACCGAACTTGTGACCTTAGGGCTGCTTACCCTATCTACAGGCGGGGGAGCGTTGGCAGGCTATCTTATGCGAGAGCGGAAAGCACAACGTGGGCAACGGACAAGCTACGAGAGCTTGGGCGAGCCCTCCTCCGGGAAGGTGATTGAGGCCAAGGTTCGCGAAGCGCTTCCTTACTTTGAGAAGAGATCCAACTAGCTATTCCCCGGGTTCGTTGGATCGCTGTCATTGAATGTTGGCACATAGCTCTTATGCGGCACCGAGTCCATGAATCTTATGAACTGGTCCGTTCGCTTTCACCATCCCGCGGTCTCCGCCGAGAGGACACCTATTGAAAGTGCTCCAAAAGTTCAATGAGAGTTTTAAGGGGCAAGGCTCGATATATTTGTGATATTACGTTCATGCCCCCCCACCCGCGTGTTCACCTCGATGGAATACCCCTGCATCGTGCAGCGCGATATCACTCTGGCGAGTTCCGATGGCGCCGAGGTAGAATACCCGGTACTCGCACGGTTTCTCTAACCCTTGGCGATACAACCCCGTCCAAGTTTAATCGTCCTCGACATCGTAACCCAAATTGGGCGCAAGCCATCGCTCCATCGTCTTTGGGTCCATGCCCTTGCGTCGCGCATAGTCGTGGACCTGATCACGATTTATTTTGCCGACGCCGAAATAGCGGGCTTGAGGACATGAGAAATACCAGCCACTGATGGCAGCGGTAGGGTACATGGGGTAAGAGTCGGTGAGCTGGATCCCGGTACGGCATTGCACATCTAACAATTGCCATAGCAGGCTTTTTTCGGTGTGATCCGGACAGGCGGGATAACCCGGGGCCGGGCGGATCCCTTGGTAGTTCTCCTCGATCAGCGCCTCAATATCCAGATCCTCGGCTGGGGCGTAACCCCAGAATTCCTTGCGCACGCGCTCATGCAAGTGCTCCGCGAACCCTTCCGCCAAACGATCGGCAAGCGCCTTTAGCATGATGGCGCTGTAGTCATCGTGCTGGCGCTCAAACAGCGCTATCCTCGATTCCATCCCGAAACCCACCGCCACCGCGAAGGCGCCGAGGTAGTCTTTCAGCCCGAGCTCTTTCGGGGCCACGAAGTCTGCTAAGGCGAAATTCGCTTGTCCGGGCGGCTTCTTCAGTTGCTGGCGAAGCGTGTGTATGACCAGTAACTCCCCCTGCCGTGAGTCGTCGGTATACAGCTCTATGTCGTCATCGCCCACGGTATTTGCCGCAAACAATCCGAAGACAGCGTGGGCTTGAAACCATTTTTCGCCCACAACTCGCTCGAGCATGTCCTTTGCGTCTTGATAAAGTCGCCGCGCCTCGACTCCCACCACTGGGTCATAGAGGATCCTAGGATAGCGGCCCGCGAGCTCCCAGGCTAGGAAAAAAGGCGTCCAGTCTATAGTGGAGCACAAGGCCTCTAGCGGGTAATCCCGCAACGCCTGGACGCCGAGCTGCCTCGGAACCGGTGGCCGGTACGAGCCCCAATCGACGATGAGCTTATTCTCGCGAGCCTGTTTCAGGGTGAGCCAGTCTTGGCGTGCTTGGCGCCCTTTGTGGCGTTCACGCAGCTCAGCGTATTCTTTCCTCGTCTTAGCGACAAACGGCGGCTTAAGCTCTTTGCTGATGAGCTGGGCGGCGACGCCCACGGCACGCGAGGCGTCTTTCACGTGCACGGTCGGATGCTCGTAGGCCGGCTCTATTTTCACCGCGGTGTGGGCGCGCGAGGTGGTGGCCCCTCCGATCAACAAGGGCGTCGAGAAACCTTGCCGCTGCATCTCTTTGGCCACGTTGACCATCTCATCGAGAGAGGGCGTAATCAGGCCGGAGAGGCCGATCAGATCTGCGTCATTCTCCATCGCGGCCTGGAGGATCTTCTCGCAAGGTACCATCACGCCCAAGTCGATGACCTCGAAGTTGTTGCACTGGAGCACTACGCCGACGATGTTTTTCCCGATGTCATGCACATCGCCCTTGACCGTGGCCATCACGATGATCCCGTTTTTTCGTTGTTCCGTTCCGCCCGCGCGATCCGCCTCGATAAAAGGCACCAGATAGGCGACTGCTTTTTTCATCACCCGTGCGCTCTTCACCACCTGGGGCAGAAACATCTTGCCGGAGCCGAAGAGATCACCGACCACGTTCATGCCGTCCATCAGTGGCCCTTTGATCACCTCCAAAGGTCTCGCACATTGTTGGCGCGCCTCTTCTGTGTCCTCCTCGACATAGTCGGTGTTCCCCTTAACCAAGGCGTGCACCAGCCGCTCGCTTACAGGCCCCTCGCGCCACGCCAGATCCTCTTTCTTTTCCCTGGTAGTCGCGCCCTCTTTGAACGTCTCGGCCAGCTCGACCAGCCGATCGGTCGCATCTTGGCGCCGGTTTAGAAGCACGTCTTCGGTACGTTCCAGCAGTTCCTCGGAGATCTCTTCATAGATGCCTAGCTGACCGGCATTGACGATCCCCATGTCCATCCCCGCCTTGATCGCGTGATAGAGAAACGCGGTGTGCATGGCTTCCCGGACGACGTTGTTGCCGCGGAAGGAGAAAGACACGTTACTCAATCCCCCGCTCACCAGTGCATGGGGAGATGGTGCTTGATCTCACGGGCCGCCTCAAAATAAGCCAGCGCATAGTCGTTGTGCTCTTTGATCCCTGTGGCGACGGTCAAGATATTAGGGTCAAAAATGATGTCCTCCGGAGGGAATCCCGCCTGTTTGGTTAAGATTTCATAGCATCGCTTACAGATCGCGAATTTGCGCTCGATGGTGTCGGCTTGGCCGCGCTCATCGAAGGCCATCACGATCACGGCGGCCCCGTAGCGTCTTATCAGCCGTGCCTGCTCGATAAACTTTTGTTCGCCTTCTTTCAGACTGATCGAGTTGACCACGCCCTTGCCCTGGATACAGCGCAGCCCGGTCTCCAAGACGCTCCACTTAGAGGAGTCGATCATGATAGGAACCCGGCTGATATCCGGCTCCGAGCCGATGAGATGAAGAAACTCACTCATCAACGCCTCAGAGTCGAGCATGCCTTCATCGAAGTTGACGTCGATGATTTGCGCGCCGTTGTCCACCTGTTGCTTGGCAACCTCCAAAGCTTCCTCGAGGCGGCCGTCTCTTACCAGGCTCGCGAACTTAGGCGAGCCGGTTACGTTGGTGCGCTCCCCCACGTTGACGAAGTTGCTCTCTGTAGAAATGGTCAGTGGTTCTAGCCCGCTGAGGCGGCAATGCCGCGGGATCTCCGGTGGCTTGCGCGGTCTCATCCTTCGGACCGCTTGGGCAATGGCCTGGATATGATCAGGCGTTGTACCGCAACAACCGCCAACGATATTGAGAAACCCGCTCGCCGCAAACTCGGCGATCAACTCCGCCATATACTCCGGGGTGTCTTCGTACTGGCCGAACTCATTGGGAAGCCCGGCATTGGGATGCACGCTGACATAGGTATTGGAAATTCGGGACAGCTCTGCTACGTAGGGGCGCAGGTCTTTGGCGCCCAAAGCGCAGTTTAACCCGATGCAGAGAGGCCCTGCGTGCGATACCGAGTTCCAAAAGGCCTCGGTGGTCTGACCGGTGAGCGTGCGGCCGCTTTGATCGGTGATCGTGCCCGAGATCATGATGGGGAGGCGAAACCCGCGTTCTTCGAAATGTTGATCGATAGCGAATAAAGCTGCTTTCGCGTTTAATGTATCGAATATCGTCTCTACCAGGAGCAAATCAACGCCGCCCTCGATGAGCCCGCGTACCGCCTCTAAGTAAGCCGAGACGAGCTCTTCGAAGCGGATATTGCGATAGCCGGGGTTATTGACATCGGGAGAGATAGAAGCAGTTCGGTTGGTAGGCCCCAATACACCGGCTACGAAACGCGCGGCCCCGTCATTCGTCTCGAAACGATCCGCAGCCTTGCGGGCTAACGCTGCACCGACCTTGTTGAGCTCATAGGCCAAGTGCTCCAGCCGGTAATCCGCCTGGGATATGGAGGACGAGTTGAAGGTGTTGGTCTCGAGGATGTCACATCCCGCCTCTAGGTACGCTCCGTGTACGGCCGAGATAATGTCGGGGCGGGTGATGCTCAGCAGATCGTTGTTTCCCTTGAGATCGGAGGGGTGATGCGCAAAGCGCTCGCCGCGATAATCCACTTCTTCCAACGTGTAGGCCTGGATCATGGTCCCCATGGCGCCATCGAGTAGCAGGATCCGCTCCGCGAGCAGCCTATCGAGCAGCGCAAGGCGGAACTCGCGGGTAAACGTCGGTTTTGTCTCTGCCATGGTCAAAAGCCTTAGTCCCTGATCAGGATTGTAGCGTCTGCTACGCTTTGCCTGAAGCGGTATTGTCCCCTCAGAGCTTGTGAAAAAATCTGCTGCGCTCGGGATCTCGTGTTCCGGCGGTGCTCGGAATCCTCATGTATTTCAATATACACTCCAGTTGCTCGTCTCATCCGTGAGACTCGCCCCTGCGGGGCTTGCGCTCCGTTTCGGTCCCGCCGAAACGGTCCGCCGCTCCAGCGGAACACGACCTTCCTTCGCTCGCGCCGATTTTTTCACCTTTCCGAGCGTTATGGCGGCATTAACCGGTTCTCATAGCAGATCACCGCATCGCCTTGTATCTCTCGTAATAACTTCGCAACTCTTTTGGCTAACTCGTTATGTTAGCGTTCTCTCTTCGCACAAACGCCGCCTTGCGCCCCGGCCATATAGCACGCCTTGCAGTCTATCCCGCTTTTCTTTATCCTTCAGAACCTCAGGTAACACGTTGAAGCCACATGCAAAACACAGTTGCGTTAGACACCGCGCGGGGTGGATGACGAAAGATTTGCAGTTCATCTAATAGTTAGGCGGGCATGAAGACTAAAATCAGACTACAGGAGATGCCAGCGCCGAGCGAATGCTTGACATCGAGGAGGTGTTGCCGTATACGTGCCCCGAGCATGCCCCTCGACAACTGACCTCTCTCCAAGTGGTGGCCTCCTAAGCTAAGAGGGCGTCAAGAGTAGGCTGTACGTTGCTAGGAACACTGATCAAAGTCGGAGGAAACGATGGCGTCCATAACATGGCGTTACGAATTTAGGACGAACCTGGCCCCAGGACAGAGCGAGGGCGTATATTGGGGACCCAGCGATGAATTAAAGGGAGCCACATTCACCATTACGGCCCACCCAGCGACGAACCGAAGGAACACCAACTTCTGGTTGACGGTTTCGGAGGTCTCGATAGGCACCAGAGATATCGGCACTGGGGACATAGGGAACGTTCAGACTACGCTCTGGGCCAGAGTTCAGAACAATGGCAACGTAGGAGACGGAACTGTCCAAGGCTACGTCGCCTACGTTACTCGAAACACTCCTTGACGAGTCCACAGGATGCCGGGCTCTGTCTCAAATAGGAATGCGGGAAGGACTGCGTAGATTGTCCTGCGCGAGGATTAACCCCTACTGAGAGGACCTGTGATGCGCCTTTCCATAGTTCACGATAGCGCCGGAACCATAACCGGTCTCATAGCTGCTCCTCCGGACGCGCCAATGGCACACCTGGATACGAAGCCAGGAGAGCGTGTGGCCGAGGTGGACGCCCCGGAAATCGATGCCGCACTTGACGCTCAGGAAATATTGGCGCGCCTGGCGAACCTGGCTGAAAACTATCGCGTCGAAATTAAAGGCGCCGCCACGCTCACACCGAAGGGCTGATCAAGCAAGGTCACTCAAATCATCAGCGTCACCAGGTCCAGCCCAGACAACTCGGTCTGGGCGACAAGCTGGCGCGACACCGCCGACTTTGAGGTGGCCGTGGCGGTTTGCTCGATGTGCGTTCCGACCGGCTCCAGCCCGACCGGGTAGCGCCGGATCGACAGCCCGGCCAGAATCCGTTCCATGACCATTCGCCCGAGGATCTCGGTGGCCGCGAACAGCTCATAGGGAAGTCCGGCGAAATGCATTGCCCCAGGTAGAGCCCCCCGCGCCACGGTGGTCGGAGAGGTGGCTACCCCAAGGTGGTCGGGGTCGGAATGTCAAGTCGAGGTGGCCCCACTGTGATGGCTTGATCTGGCCACCCTGGGGCGCGTGGCCATGGCCACACTGAAAGCGGCTAAGGGGGTCAGGTCTTGCATTAACGCTTTTGCCTAACTTTGCGGTGCAGCGTACGGCGCAAAGGGCGCGCCGCCGCTGACCTTGTTCGTTAGGCCTCACGATCCCACCGCTGACCAGATTACCTTGCTAACGAAGGAGCACCGCGTGACGACAACTACGCTGACATTGCCTGAACTTCTCGCGCAGGAGGATTGGGAGCTCGCCCGCCAAGTCCTCATCTACTCTCCCGAGTTTGCCGCTGACCGCGTTGAGCTCGAGAACGAGTTCGGCATCGACTTCTCCGATCTTGGGGCTGTCGTCGACTTGCCGACGAATAAGAGGGACGATTTCCTACGGCGCATGCAACGCCTGATCGAAGCCAAGATGGAGCAGTACCGCGATGATCTGTACGAAAAGGTATGTGTGGAGATGGACTATTGCAATCAGAGGAACTCTTCTAAATGGAAGTTTGCCGAGTACGGAATCGCCGTCTTCGACGTAATCTTTGGTCAAGGTGCACTGGCTCTTCTGGCCATCCTGATGAAGAAGGAAATGCTCGATCGCCTGTGCCGCTGCAGTGAGGCCTAAAGTGAGGCCTCACCTCGAACGTTAGGCAACAGGTTGTTCGATGTAGCAGAGGTGGACTAAATGTCCAGAGAGAGCCAAAAATGAAAAAGGCATCATGGGGTGCCTTTTTGACTCTTGTAGTTATGGCTTGTGCGTCATCTAACCCAAGCTCAACACCAGTACTAACCAACCCAAGAAAGGAGGTGATAGTAATGCAAGTTACCGTCAAAGTCTCGGCAGATATAGCGCGTTCGCTACATCAACGAAGCCCATCCACCACTGAATGGGCGGAGCTATTACGAATTGTCGAGAGGCTTGGTGTCACGTTGGAGCCCATGCACCCGGGTACGGCAGATCCCAATCTCATGAGTTATTTCATAGTGGAAGTGCCGGACGCTGAAACTGCCCAACGTGTGATTAATCGCCTCCAGCAATCGAGGGCAATAGAGGCGGCATATCTAAAGCCGCCCGATGAGTTGCCTTAGTATCCCTATCATCTGAAACTCAAAGGAGCAATCATCATGGCTCAACCATCAAAAAACAAAAAGCAACAACCGACCGGGCGCTCACCGATGCCTGAAGACTTTTCGGCGGAGCGCGAGCTGATTGTCGTAGCGAAGCGAGAACTCGGATTGCGCGCAACGAGGGAGGGTGTTGCATCCGTTACAGGGGCCGATGTTAGCCCTCTGGGGCATCTGCTTGCCTCTGAGGGAATCACCCTGCGGCCATTGTTTGGTGTCAATGAAGAGCGACTTCAAGCACAGGCAGCTTCACTGGCTCCAGAGACCAGAGCAGAGGTACCTGATCTGTCGGTCTATTACCGAGTCGACGCACCTGACGAACGCCTCGATGAGTTAGCGAAACGGTTGCGGCAGTCAGATGCTGTCGAAACTGCTTATGTGAAGCCACCTGCGGAACTTCCGCAGATTCTTAACGATATGGTTCCCGTGGCGGAAGAGCCGACGGTTCATACACCCGATTTTACCGCGCGCCAGGGATACTTGGACGCAACTCCGGGCGGCATTGATGCGCGTTACGCATGGACGCAATCTGGTGGCGGGGGAACTGGTGTCAGAATAATTGACATCGAGGGTGCCTGGCGTTTTACCCACGAAGATCTTCTACAAAACCAAGGCGGTGTGGTCGGCGGTGCTCAATCTACGGATATCGCGTGGCGAAATCATGGGACGGCGGTCGTGGGCGAGTTTGGCGGCGATCGAACTACCTTTGGCATCACGGGAATCTGTCCGGATGCTAATGTGCGCGCCATTTCCATCTTTGGCGGCCCGGGCTCAGCTGGAGCGATTCGCCAAGCAGCCGATATGCTCAATCCAGGCGACATTATCCTCATCGAACTCCATCGTCCGGGTCCGCGATTCAATTTTGCAGGTCGCGATGACCAAAGAGGTTACATCGCCGTTGAGTGGTGGCCAGACGACTTCGACGCGATTCGCTACGCTAGCAGCCGCGGCGTGATCGTTGTGGAAGCTGCAGGCAATGGGTCCGAGAACCTAGATGACCCTATCTACAACACGCGGCCTGCAGGTTTTCCCGCCAGTTGGACTAACCCCTTTAACCGCGCCAATCGCGATTCGGGTGCCATTGTAGTCGGAGCCGGAGCGCCACCGCCAGGTACCCATGGCAGGGATCATGGTCCTGACAGATCCCGTCTGGATTTCTCAAATTGGGGAGCATTGATCGATGCTCAAGGCTGGGGGCGTGAGGTGACCACCACTGGCTACGGCGATCTTCAAGGAGGGGGTAACGAAGACGAATGGTACACCGACCGCTTTAGTGGAACGGGCGTAATCGGTCGAGCGCGCTGGTAACAGGCTGAACATGCTTGAATTATTTTTTGAAAATGGGAAGATGGGCTCCGTCCATTAGC
>Ga0187892_10008702_pt1 | contig 13751 bp, 14 predicted proteins | sample MA1701073metaG_FD_139345 | JGI IMG/M metagenome (GOLD analysis project Ga0187892, IMG submission 139345) | Bio-ooze microbial communities from a basaltic lava cave in the Kipuka Kanohina Cave System on the Island of Hawaii, USA - MA170107-3 metaG ...
AACGTCATCAACCAGGATTTCTACGCTGTCGTCTTCGGCGTCTGCACGCGTAACTGGCCGGAAGGCACACCGCCGCCGACTTGGACACCGACAGGCTCGCCGACGCGCACGCCAACGAATTCCGGTTCGCCCACCGCCACGCCGACTCGCACGCCAACTCGGACTGCTACGCGAACGCACACGAACACCCCGACGAATACTCCGACCTCGACACCTACACGAACGCACACGTTGACGCCGACGATCACCCATACGCCGACGCGAACGCCAACCCATACACCGACGCGGACACTGACGAGCACGATGACCAGCACACCGACGCGGACGCCGACGCGTACACCGACCACGACGCCGACGCAGACGCCGACGATGTCCTTCCAGTGGCCACAGCTCGTTCTCGCCGACTCGATCACCGGCTTCAGCAGCCCGCTGTTTGTCACGCACGCCGGCGACAACAGCGGCCGGATGTTCGTCGTCGAGCAGAACGGCCTCATCCGCCGCATCGAAGGCGGATCTATTCAGTCGCCCGACCTCCTCGACGTCAGCGCGATCTCGAGTTGCTGCGGTGAACAAGGTCTGCTCGGTTTGGCCTTCCCGCCCGACTTCGACTCGAAGCGCTACTTCTACATCAACTACACCGACAACAGCGGCGATACGGTGATCCGGCGCTATCACCTGACGGCCAACGACAACATCGCCAACACCGCCAATCCCAATACGCTGCTGACCATCGACCAGCCGTTCTCCAATCACAACGGCGGTATGATCGCGTTCGGTCCGAACGACGGTTACCTCTACATCGGTATGGGTGACGGCGGCTCCGGTGGCGACCCACAGGATCACGGCCAGAACGTCAACTCGCTGCTCGGCAAGATGCTGCGCATCGACAGCGAGAACGGCGCGGTGCCCTACGGCATCCCCGGGAGCAACCCTACCGCTATTGGCGCGGACGAAATCTGGGCTCTCGGCTTGCGCAATCCGTGGCGTTTCTCCTTCGACCGCCTGACCGGCGATCTCTACACCGCGGACGTCGGCCAGGGCTCGTGGGAGGAGGTCGACTTCCAGCCGGCCGCCAGTGTCGGCGGCAAGAACTACGGCTGGCGGATCATGGAGGGCAACCACTGCCACAACCCATCCAGCGGCTGTAACATGACCGGTCTGACGCTGCCGGTGGTCGAATACTCGCATGCACTCGGGTGCTCGGTGTCCGGCGGCTACGTCTACCGCGGCGGCACGTATCCGCGCATGAACGGCGTCTATTTCTACGGCGACTACTGCTCCGGCCGCATTTGGGCTCTGAAGACAGACAGCGGCAACTGGTACTCGACTCAACTGCTTGACACCGACAAGAGCATCGTCAGCTTCGGCGAAGACGAAGCCGGCAACGTCTGGGTCGTCGACCTTGGCGGAACGATCTACCGGCTCACCGACCCCAGCGGCATCGTCAATCCGACACCGACACCGACGAACACGCCCTGATCCCCACCGGAACAGCGTAGCGGGGCAAAGTAGCTTTAGCTCCCGCCCATCTGGTACTGTCGCCCAAATTCGACCACAGGAGCGCGCACATGCCCAAAACGAACATCGGCGATGTCGAGCTGTACTACGAGGAGCACGGCAGCGGAGATCCACTGCTGCTGATCATGGGACTCGGCGCCGATCTACAACGGTTGGATGTTCCAGACGCCGGAGGTGTTCAACCGCACGGTGCTCGACTTCTTGCGAGACGTCTCTGCTTAGGCAGCCTTTTGAAACCGCCGATGAACGCCGATAGACGCCGATGAATGGTCAAGATTGCCATCGGAGTCTGAGATTTCTTCAATCGGCGTGCATCGGCGATCATCTCCGGTTCCGAATCCTATGACCGATACGGACAAAGTCGTCCAACGCCTCATCGATCGTGCCGCGATCCAGGATCTTCTGGCGCGCTATGCGCATTGCGTCGATAGGCGCGATCTGGAAGGCGTCGCCGCTTGTTTCACTTCCGACGCCGAATACCGCGGCTCGCTCGGTGAAGGGACCATTCAGAAAGCGTTGATCGCGTTGCGCGACCGCATGGCGCGCTACGAGAGCACCATGCACCTGCTCGGCAATCAGTTGATCGAGATCGACGGTGACCGAGCTCGCAGCGAGACCTACGCCATCGCTCACCATCGCCTCAACAACAACGGCGACCGCCACAACCTCGCGGTCGGCGTGCGTTACGAGGACGACCTCGTCCGCCGCGACGGGCGTTGGGTCATCTGTCGGCGAGTCGTGCACATGGAGTGGGAGCGGGACGACACGGTCTTTCTGCCGGAAGATTCCGACAGTTGAGGCAGTTGATCGTTGATGGTTCATAGTTCATAGGCGCCACCAACGATCGACCGTCACCTATCGACTATCGACTGGTTCCGGTTGACAAGACCCCCTCCCCGGGGCATACCCAAACGAACGTTTGTTAATACGATTCTGGGGGACCGGATGACCGAGCCTGCTTACGAAAGACTTTCGGTACAAGACAGCTCTTTTCTCATCTTCGAGACCGCGACCACGCCGATGCACCTCGGCGGTACGACGATCTTTGACGTCGGACCCCTGGCAAGCCCGTCGGGCGGTGTCGATATCGACCGCATCCGCCGCTACATCGGCTCGCGGCTCCACTGGATTCCACGCTATCGCCAGAAATTGAAGTACATCCCGATCGAAAATCATCCCGTGTGGGTCGACGACGATCGCCTCAACCTCCACTACCACGTCCGGCATACGAGCCTGCCGAAGCCCGGCAACGACAAACAGCTGAAGGATCTCTCGGCACGCATCCTCTCGCAGCAACTCGATCGCGGCAAACCGCTGTGGGAAGTGTGGATCGTCGAAGGACTCGAAGGCGGCCGCTTCGCCATGATCGTCAAGACGCATCACTGCGTCGTCGACGGCATTTCCGGCGTCGGCCTGATGTCTGTGCTTCTCAATCCGATCTCCGACGACACGATCGAACCCGCGCCCGAGTGGCGGCCGCGGCCGGCGCCGAGCGGCACCGACTTGATGCGCGACGCCCTGCTTCACCGCGCCTCTCAAGGAGCGCAGATCGGCCGCGCCTTGCGCGACCTCGTCGCCAAATCACAGCGGCGCTCACGCGTCGCAGAAAACTTGGCCACCGCATGGGAAATGATCACCGAAGGTCTCAAGCAGCCGGCACCGACGCCGTTGAACCAGGCGATCGGTCACTACCGCCGGTTCGACTGGAAGGCGGTGCCCATCGAGCAGGTGAAACAGATCAAGAATCGCTTGGGTGGCGCGATCAACGACGTCGTTCTGACCACAGTCGCCGGCGCCGTCGGCGAGTTTCTGGCTCACCGCGACGCGTTGCCCAAACGACTCGACTACCGCGCCGTCGTTCCGGTCAGCGTGCGCTCGAGCGAAGAACAGGGTACCGGCGGCAACCGCGTCTCGGCTTGGCTACTGTCGCTTCCCATAGCGCAGCGCGATCCGCTCAAACGCTACGAACACGTCCGGCGGACGACCGAACGCCTCAAGAAGAACAATCAAGCCAAAGGCATCGAGGTGTTGACGCAGCTCGGCGAGCTGTCGACGCCGATTCTGACACTCGGCGTCGGTCTGGCTTCCCGTATGAGCCCCTACAACCTGATCGTCACCAATGTCCCCGGGCCGCAGACCTCTCTCTACATGCTCGGTGCGCCGATGATCGAAGGTTATCCGCACGTGCCTCTGTTCGAGAACCAGGGCCTCGCCGTCGCGCTGTTCAGTTACAACGGCCGGCTCTGCTGGGGATTCAATGCCGATTGGGATCTGGTGCCCGACCTCGACGTCTTCGTCGCCGCCGTCGAGCGCTCATTCAAAGAGCTGCACGCGGCAGCGACGAAGGAAACACGACGACCCGCAATCGCGAAACGTCGTCGGGCGAACGCCGCACGCGACACATCTGTTTCGGGGCCTGCAAAGGCGCGCGGCTGACGGTAGAATAAAGGAATGAACCTGGCGCGGCTCAGCGCCCCGACGATCGAACCGTTATCCGGGCGTCCCTCCGTTCGAGACGCCAGCCGTTCAGTAGGCGAACAAGTGAAGCGGGTGACGCGCTCAGGCCGGCCGCCGGCGCACCATGAACCCGCCGCACGCACCCAGACCCAGAGCCGCCAATGCCAGCGCCACAGGCCCCATCGCCGGAACACCCGTCGGTGGCTCTGCCACCGCCTCCGCCGTGACCTGACCGATCCCGCCGTTGGTCACCACCAAGGAATTCTGGGTCACGGTTACACGGCACAGCTGGTTCGTCATCGCTCCGGCAGAGTTTGGATTCGAGTCGTGCGTCGGCAGCTTCAGGACATCGACGGACGCGAACTGGAGCAGACAGCCGCTGCCCGCCATGCCGGGTGGCTGCAAGATGACGGGCATGTCGGGAGTCAGCCGCACCTCCCCGGTGTCCGTATCCACGATACTGACCGTGAACGTCCTCCCGACGCAGGCTGTCGCATTGGCGGGCGCCCCGTTGGGTCCGGGTGGCGCGATGCCCGTCGCCATCGCCGACACGCCGAAGACACCCGGGTCGTCGTTCGCCGCGTCGCAAGAGTGAACCGCGTCGACACCGGCGCCGGAGTTCCCGCACGCAGGCGTGTGCCTTAGATTGCTGATCGCAACCGACTGAGTTGCTTGGCTACCGTCCGACGTATTTACGATCAGTAGCGTCGCCGTCGTCAGGATGTCGCCGACAAGGACACTATCCTGACTGTAGGTCGGCCCACATGTAATCGTGAGTCCCGCTTTGGCAGGCGACGGAATGAGCCCCACGACCAGCGCGGCGGCCAGGAGCACCGTTGCACGAACCCGTGAGAGGGCGGCAGCAATCCCTGCTGTCCTGATGCCATTGTGCATAGGTCTCCTCCTCGCTGTGCCGGCTCATCCAAACCAGGGGCGGCCGAGGCGTCGGGCGCCCAGGCTTTTGGCGCAAGCAGCGGGATCAACATAGCAAGGTTTCTCGAGGAAAGCGTCAACGATTTTTTGAGTATCTTACGCCTGCAACGGAGCCGTACAGACCCCGCGATCGCATCTAAGTGACGGTAGAAACAGACGTTGCTGATACCGCACTTGCCATGCGGAAACGTTGAGCGTCGTATTGACCCTCTCGCTGGCGGCGGAGTATTTCCTCCTACGCTCGGAAGCTTCGAACGACAGGCGCTCTCGACGCCGAAGTCTCCGAGGTCGCACTTGGCGCCAAAACCGGGAGATGAAAGGCTGACATGGAATTTGGATTGTTTGTCCAGGCACACGTTCCCAAGCACGAAGTGGACAAAGACCCGGTCAACGCCGAGCACGACCGGCTGATGCGCGAGCTCGACCTCGCCATCCACTGCGATCGCAACAATTTCAAGTACGTCTGGTCGGTGGAGCATCACTTCCTCGAGGAGTACTCGCACATCTCGGCTTCCGAGATCTTCCTGCCGTATGTCGCGGCGCGCACCGAACGGATTCACGTCGGTTCCGCGATCTGGAACCTGACGCCGCCGGTGAATGCACCGGCGCGCACGGCCGAGCGCGTCGCCATGCTCGACCACCTCAGCGAAGGCCGCTTCGAGTTCGGTACCGGCCGCGGCTCGTCGAGCACCGAGTTCAAAGGCTTCGGCATTCCGGACGGCAATACGACAAAGGAGATGTTCGACGAGTCACTGCGCGAGATCCTGCGCATGTGGACGACCGACAAGTACAGCTACAACGGCAAGTATTTCTCGATGCCAGAGCGTAACGTCCTCCCGAAGCCGTACACCCAGCCGCACCCGCCGCTATGGGTTGCTTGTGGTAGTCCGTCGACCTTCGAAAAGGCGGCGCGCATGGGCATGGGCGCGCTCTGCTTCAGTCTCGGCTCACCGAAGGACTTCGAGCCGCTCATCAAGGTCTACAAAGAAAACATCAAGCACGCCGAACCGGTGGGTGGCTACATCAACGACAACGTCGCCTGTGTCACACAGTTGGTTTGCCATGAGGACGGCAACTACGCCCGCGACCTCGCCTGCACCATGGGCAACATGTACCACGTCAGTCTCGTCTTCCGTTATCTCGACACCATCGCCCGCCCGCCCGGAATTCCGGAGTGGCCCAATCTCATCCCGGAGCCGACGCGGGAACAACTCGAAGAGCGCATCAACTCGGGCCAACGAATCGTCGGCACACCCGACGAATGTGCCCGCAACGTGCAGCAATACGTCGACATCGGCTGCGACCAGATCATCTTCGGCATCCTGGCTTCGACGCAGACGCAGGAGCAGGCCCGTCACTCGGTCGAGCTGTTCGGCCAGAAGGTCATTCCGCGCTTCGACAAGGACCCGGTGCACAGCACCACGCGCATGCGGGAAGCAGCGAAGGCGAGACGATGAGCACCCCCTCCTCAATCCTCCCCCGTTGCCGGAATTGGCAACGGGGGAGGAGGTCGGAAGCCAAACGACCCTCCGGTTCCCTCCCCTGTTGCCAATTCCGGCAACGGGGGAGGGTTAGGGAGGGGGTACGAAAGGTATGACCTCCGTCCAGATCGTTCCCCCGAACAAGCTCGTCTACGGCATGCAGATGCCGGTTGCGGCGCAGAGCAGGGCTTTCGCCGCACCCTGGGAAGCCGACGCCGGCGTCGCCGAAATTCTCCGCATCGCTCAAGCGTGCGACCGCAGCGGCTTCTTCTACCTCGCCGTCTCGGATCACGTCTGCGTCACCCGCGAAGCGGCGGCGGCGATGTCGACGGTGTGGTACGACAACATCGCCACGCTCGGCTTCCTCGCTGCCGCGACACGCAATGTGAGGTTGCTCTCGTACGTTTTCGTCGTGCCCTACCGCCACCCCCTGATGACGGCCAAGGCGTTCATGACCCTCGACGCGCTGTCAGGTGGTCGTGTCATCCTCGGCGCCGGCGCCGGCCATCTGCGCGGCGAATTCGAGACTCTCGGCATCGACTTCGACAAGCGCGGCCGTCTGCTCGACGAAGCGATCGACGCCGTCGTCAAAGCATTCCTCGACGAGTACCCCGAGCATGACGGTGCGACGTGGAAATTCCGCGACCGCGGCCTCAAGCCTCGGCCGGTGCAACAACCGCGTCCTCCGATCTGGATCGGCGGCTCGACGCCGGGCGCCTTGCGGCGTGCGGCGCGCCGCGGCGACGGCTGGTTACCGCAAGGCGTACCGGAGATGGGGATGGAGAAGGCGATCGCCTTCATCCGCGAGGAGCGCGAGCGCAGCCGCGGCGGCGAACCCATCGAGCTTGGCATGAACAGCCCGTGGCTCTATGTGGGAACGCCAACGTTCGATCTCGGCGCCAGCTCGTTCAGTGGATCGCCCGAGGCAATCGCCGCCGAGCTACGACAGCGCAAGAATCTGGGGATCTCCCATCTGGGAGTCCGTTTTCGCAGCCGCTCCTGCGATGAGTTGATCGAGCAGATCGAACGGTTCGGAACGGAAGTGGGACCGTTGCTGCAGTAGGCAGTAAGGAGCATCCATGCTGTTGGACAATCGTATCACCATCGTCTCCGGCATCGGCCCCGGTATGGGTTACGACATCTCCATCGCCTGCGCGCGCCAGGGCGCCGACCTCGTTCTGCTCGGGCGGACACCTGACAAGCTCGACGCGCTCGCCAAAGACATACGCGCGCTCGGCCGTCGCGCTCTGCCGGTTGCAACGGATGTCGCCGATGTCGATCAGTGCACCCGTGCCGTCGAAGCGGCGCACAAGGAATTCGGTCGCATCGATGTTCTGGTCAACAATGCCTTCAAGGGCGGCCTCGAACCGACCACCGAAAAGGCGACCATGGAGGAGTGGCGCAAGATCTTCGACGTCAACGTCTTCGGCTCGATCCAGCTGACGCAGCAGGTCATCCCGCACATGCGCAAGCAAGGCGGCGGCTCGATCGTGTTCATCAACTCGATGTCGATGCGCATCATCGAGCCCGGCTTCGGTGGGTATGCGGCGTCGAAAGGTGCTCTGATGACCGCGGTGCAGACGCTCGCCAAAGAAGTGGGAGCCGACAAGATCCGGGTCAATTCCGTAGTGCCCGGTTATATCTGGGGACCGGCGCTCGAAGGGTACTTCAAGCATCTTGCCAAACAGCAGAGCACCACGCCGGAGAAAATCTACGACAGCATCGCTTCGCGGACCGCGCTACACCACATCCCCACTTCGGCGGAGATCGCCGAAGCCGTCATCTTCTTCGCCTCCGACATGTCACGTGTCATTACCGGACAGGCACTGGATGTGAATGGGGGACATTTCTTTCACTAGGGAGTTGGAGTCCTTCCCCCTCCCCTCGACCCCATAACCCTTAGCCCCCCTACTAATGACCCTCCTCGGCGAATCCTGGCGCGCGTGGTTGGCGCTGTTCATCGGAGTGTTGGCGATCACCGCCCATACAGCTTCCTCGTACACGCTCTCGGTCTTGATGAAGCCGATGCTCGAAGAGTTTGAGTGGAACCGGACGGTGTTCGCGTCGGCGATGACCCTGCGCATGTTCGTCATGGTGTTGGCGATCTCGTTTGCCGGCCAACTCACCGATCGTTTTGGAGCGCGCATCGTCTTGGCCGCGGGTGCACTCATCCTCGGTGCCGGTACGTTTGCGACCGCATCGATGACGGCACCGGCACAGTTCTATCCGATCATGGCGATGATGGGCCCCGGGCAAGCATGCATCGGCTCGGTGGCGGCTTCCGCTCTGGTCCTGCGCCTCTTCCGCCAACGCCGTGGCATCGCGGTCGGCATTCTCAACGGTGGTGACAATCTCATCAGCAGCGTGATCCCGATCGCCGCCGCATTCCTGCTCGTCCGCGTTGGCTGGCGTACAACGATCGGCAGTCTCGGCGGGTTGTATGTCTTGCTGGCAGTCCTGATTCTGTTGGTGTTGCGCTCCGAAGATGGACGTACGGGCTCTGCGAACGGGGACAAGGTACGCAGCGTCGTGGCACGCGTCAGCATGCGCGACCTGCCGTGGAGGAACTGGCGCCTGTGGGCAGTGTGTCTGTCGTACGCCGGGATCTACGCGTTCATTACTTCATTGCAGCTACACTTCCACGCCTTCCAGACCGACATGGGTCGGACGCCGGCGGATGCTTCGAGCTTGATGAGCACCTTGATCCTCGTCGGCGCCGTCGGCTCGCCCCTGTTCGGCTGGCTGGCGGAGCGCGCATCGGCACTGACGGCACTGGTGGTTGTCGTCGCCGGCCTGACGATCGCCTCATTCGTCCTATGGGAGCCGCACTCCTACGCCGCATACTCGGCGTGGGCGGTGGGCTACGGCCTGGTCAACAGCGGCGTGGTCGCCGTCCTGGCCTTGGTCCTCAACGAGCTCTTCGGCGAGGAGCAGATCGGTCGGCTGATGGGAGTCGCGATGATGTTCTGCATGGGCTCGACGATGATCGCCAACGTTTTCGCCGCCTCGATGTTCGACACCTTCGGCAGCTATTTCATGGTATGGCGGACTTACACCGTCGTGATGCTGATTACTCTGGTGTCGGTCGTCTGGTTGCGATGGCACGCGGCTCCGGCAAGAGCGCACTGACCTCGAACCGAAAAATGAGATGGAGAACCTGATGAAACCCGCTTCACGTTGGTGTTGGATGACCGTTGTCGCCCTTCTGGTCGCCGGCTGCGGTGATGATGACGGCCACGGGGGGCCTCAACTGAACCCCAATCCGTCGCTGACGATAGGCGCCGCGCAAGGCCGCCCGGCGAGCGTCGTCTTGCCGGCAGACTACGACGTCACGCAGAAGTACCCGCTCGTCATCCTGTTGCACGGGTACGGGGTCAACGCGCAGACACAGGATTTCATCTTCGGGCTGTCGCAGCGAACGACAGATTTTCAGTTCATCCTGGTCTTGCCGGACGGCACTCCGGGAATCGGCGGACAGCGCTTCTGGGATGCGACTCCGCAGTGCTGCAACTTTACCGGTACACCGGTCGATGACGTCGGCTATCTCGCATCGCTGATGGATGAAGCGATGGAGGTCTACGCCGTCGACAGCAAACGCATCCGGCTGGTCGGCCACTCGAACGGTGGCTACATGGCGTACCGCTACATGTGCGAGCATCCGATCGACATCGACCGCGTCGCCGTCCTTGCCGGCTCGACATTCCTGGCTGCTGAGTCGTGCATCGATCCGTCACCGATCGACGTTCTCCATCTACATGGAACGCTGGACGATACGATCCTCTACCCACCCAACCTGCCACCGGACGGCAATCCGTCGAAGGTGCGGACGATCGGTGCCGAAGCGACGGTGGCGCGATGGGCGGCGCTGTCCGGTTGCGATGACGAGCTCGCGCTGATCGAGCGGCGCGACTACCACCAACGCATCCGGATCGGCGACGACCCGGCGGAGACCGAGGTGTTGCGCGCGACGAACTGTGCCGCCGGCAACTCGATCGAGTTGTGGCGCGCGGTCGGCGCCGATCATCTGTACGTCTCCGTGAATGCAGCCTGGCGCGATGCTGTCGCAGCCTTTTTGAGCGAGTGATCTCGTCGTCGCACCGCCTGCGTCGCTACCAAGCGCAGACGCTGGCATTGTTGGTCGTCGGGTACAGCGGCTACTACCTGTGTCGCTCGAATTTCTCCGTTACCTTGCCGCTGATCGTACGCGACCTGGTCGACGCCGGCATCGATCCCGACGTCGCGCGCGTGCGCATGGGAACGATCGCGTCGTTTGGCGTGTTTGCTTACGCCATCGGCAAGTTCCTCAGTGGCGGATTGGCCGATTTGCTCGGTGGACGGCGCAACTTTCTCGTCGGCATGCTCGCCTCTTCGTTCTTCACGGTAGTCTTCGCACTCGGAGGTGCATTCCCTATCTTCACGCTGGCGTGGAGCCTGAATCGCTTGGTCCAGTCCGCCGGCTGGGTCGGTATCGTCAAGATGACGTCCAAGTGGTTCTCCTTCTCCAGCTACGGCACGGCGATGGGAATCATCAGCTTGAGCTTCCTTTTCGGCGACGCCGTGGCGCGCGCGTTCATGAGCCGGTTGCTGGTCGCGGGACTCAGCTGGCGTGGCGTCTTCTTCGTGGGCGCCGCCGCCTTGCTCGCGATCTGCTTGCTGAGCGCCCTGCTCTTACGCGAGTCGCCGCGTGACATCGGCGAGGCGGAGCCGGTCGCTAATCCGGACAATCTCTTCGGCGAAGAAGGCGACCAGGCGCGGACCAACTTCACGGACTTGCTGCGTCCTTTTCTGCACAGCCGCGCATTCTGGTACGTCTGCCTCTTGTCGCTCGGGGTGACCTTGTTGCGCGAGGTTTTCAATACGTGGACACCCGCCTATTTCACGGATGCGGTGGGATTGACGGCAGCGGAGGCGGCTCGAAGCAGCGCCTGGTTTCCCTTGCTCGGCGGGTTCTCGGTCGTGCTTGCCGGTTGGCTGAGCGACCGGCTCGGACGCGTCGGGCGCGCTAGGATCATTCTCGTCGGGCTCCTTATCACTACAACGTTGCTCGTGGCTCTCGCCTGGTCGAATCCCGCGGTTTCGGCTGTCGCCACCGTCGCTTTGGTTGCTCTGATCGGGTTTTTTCTGATCGGACCGTACTCGTATCTGGCCGGCGCGTTGGCGCTCGACCTCGGCGGCAAGCAAGGCAGCGCGACGGCCGCGGGGATCATCGACGGTATCGGCTATCTCGGCGGGGTGCTCGCCGGTGACAGCTTCGCACGGATCTCGGTTGCCTACGGCTGGTCGGGAGCTTTCGTGCTGCTCGCCGGGGTGGCGTTGGTGACGAGTGTTCCGGCTGGGCTGCTGCTTGCCGAGGAGAAGCGCTCCTGACCTTCGACCGGAATTCGGAGGCCGAGTGATGTTTGTATCTTGGGTCTTCTAAGCTAGACAGCGTACTGAATCCGAATGCACCCGACCGACGAGATCATCGCCCTCTTTCACGGATCCGGCGACAGCGCGTACTTCGGCGAGCCGGTGACGCAGACGGAGCACGCCTTGCAGACCTCCTGGTTCGCCTCGCGCGCCGTTGCTTCGCCCGCGCTGGCAGAACGCGGTTCAACTGCGCCGATGGGATGAAGAGGCTAAGGTGCCTGAGTTACGCGTACCTTCGCTGGAACACTATCAACCGCTCTTGCAACAACTTGCCGATTGAGGTCGAAGGAGTGCGATGCAACATGTCGAGGTCATGAAGGTCATCGAAGCGCCGGTGGAACAGGTGTGGAACCGCTACACCGACCATGTTTCGTGGTCGCAATGGGCCGGTTTCGGAAGAGTGCGGTTGGCGAAAGAAGGTGTTCCGCCACCCAACGGCGTCGGCTGCGTGCGGGTGTTCACCGCTGCCGGCCTGCACGAAGAGGTGATCAGCTTCGACCCGCCGAGGCGAATGACCTACCGCATCGTCAAAGGGATCATGCCGATCAAGGACCACCTCGGCGAAGTCGGTTTCGAACCGCAAGGCAACGCCACGCGCATCGTGTGGCGTTGCCAGTTCGAATCACGCATCCCCGGACTGGGCGGGGTCGTTCGATGGTTCATCACGCGAACGTTCCGCCAGGCCCTCGACGGCCTGGCGCGAACGTTTCGTTAGCCGTCACCGATTGAGAATCGCCGGCAAAGCCGACGACTCTACTTCTGCGCTCCCAAATTGACCCACACACTCTTGATCTGAGTGTACAACTCCAGTGCCGCCTTCCCCATCTCACGGCCGAAGCCGCTTTGCTTGTAGCCACCGAACGGTGAAGCGGCGTCGAAGACATTGTAGCAATTGATCCAAACCGTACCCGCCTTGAGGATCTCGGCCATGCGGTGCGCCTTTTGGATGTCTTTCGTCCACACAGCCGCCGCGAGACCGTAGGTCGTGTCGTTGCCGGCTGCCATCACTTCCTCGGGATCCTTGAACGGAATGGCGCAGACGACGGGGCCGAAGATCTCTTCGCGCGTGATCTTCATGTCGGCGTTCACATCGGTGAATACAGTCGGGCGCACGAAGTAACCCTTGCCGTGCTCCTTCGGCCGTCCGCCGCCGGCAGCGACCTTCGCGCCTTCCTTCTTTCCGGAGGCGAGATAGCTGGTGACTCGATCGTACTGCTCGCTGGAAACCAGAGGTCCCATCTCGCTCGACAGATCCATTCCCGGACCCATCTTGATCTTGTCGGAGTACTCGATCAGGCGCGGTACAACTTTGTCGTAGGCCTTTTGCTCGATGAACAAGCGCGAGCCGGCGCAGCAGCATTGGCCGTGATTGAAGTAGATTGCCGACGCCGCACCGACAGCAGCCTCATCGAGATCGGCGTCGGCAAAGACGATGTTGGGTGATTTGCCGCCGAGCTCGAGGGAGACGCGCTTCAGGTTGCCGGCCGCAGCTTGCATGATCAGGCGGCCGACGTCGGTCGAGCCGGTAAAGGCAACCTTGTCGAGATCGGGATGCGCGGCGATGGCGGCGCCCGCGGTTTCACCGAAGCCGGTGACGATGTTGACCACACCAGCGGGAATGCCAGCCTCTTCGATCAGCTCCCCGAGCCGGAGGGCCGACAGTGGCGTTTGCTCCGCCGGCTTCAGGACCACAGTATTGCCGCAGGCCAAGGCTGCCCCGAGCTTCCACGCCGCCATCAACAACGGGAAATTCCACGGGATGATCTGGCCGACGACGCCGACCGGCTCGCGTAGCGTGTAGTTGAGGAAGCGGGCTCCGGCGGTCGACACCGGAATCGTCTCGCCTTCGACCTTGGTTGCCCAGCCGGCGTAGTAGCGGAAGTGATCGACGACCAACGGGATGTCGGCGACGCGTGCGACCGCCAGCGGCTTGCCGTTGTCGAGTGTTTCGAG